>Ga0255195_1000254_pt1 | contig 8937 bp, 10 predicted proteins | sample Miss_Yuk_RepC_8h_FD_183627 | JGI IMG/M metagenome (GOLD analysis project Ga0255195, IMG submission 183627) | Freshwater microbial communities from Mississippi River, Louisiana, United States - Miss_Yuk_RepC_8h | ecosystem: Environmental > Aquatic > Freshwater > River | place: USA: Louisiana... | reverse complement strand
GCTCGTCACCATGAAAAAGCACTTGTCCCTTGTCCACATGAATGCATTGCAGATGAGGGAGAAGCCGCTCGTAATCGACCTGAGGCAATTGCGCAAGCAAGCCGTTCAATTTAGGGGCGGATTCAAATCTGAAGTGCAACACCTGATCCGTTAAGGTCAGCCGATGCACACAAGCCCCAGAAGATACAAGCAACTGCAACCGGAAGATCGCATGACGATCGCCAGCCTCAAGCAGCAGAACTACAGCATTCGGCAAATCGCCAGCATGCTGCAACGCTCAGCTTCGACTGTCAGCAGGGAGCTATCGCGTAACAGCGAACAAGGCTCCTACGCCAGTGTCAGTGCCCAGCAAAGCTGTCGCCAGCGCCGTTGTCAAAGCCGTCCTGCCCGTAAACTGCATCCACAGTCCGTCTTGTTTGGCATGGTGCGCACTTTGCTGTGCTCACGCTGGTCGCCAGAGCAAATCGCCCTGACGTTGGCGCGGCTGTTTCCCAAAGGGCATGAGCTGCGCGTGTCACACGAAACCATCTACAACTGCATCTACGCCCAACCGGTGGGCGAGTTGCGCAAGGAGCTGATCGCCAACTTGCGCCAGGCCCGCAACAAGCGCACACCGCGCAGCAAGGGCCAGGACAGGCGAGGGCAGATTCCGGACATGCTGAGCATCCATGTGCGCCCACCCGAGGTCGAGGACCGGCAGTTTCCCGGCCACTGGGAGGGCGATCTCATCAAAGGCGAGGGCAATGCCAGCGCCGTGGGCACCCTGGTCGAACGTACCAGCCGATTGCTCATGCTGGTCAAGTTGCCGCATCCCAAGCCCGCCAGCGCGGCCCATGTGCTGCAAGCCTTCACGGACAAGTTGTGTGCCATTGCCCAGCCCATGCGCAAGACGCTCACCTACGACCAGGGCAAGGAGATGGCGCTGCACAAACAACTGACCGCCAACACCGGCATGGCCGTGTACTTTTGCGATCCGCACAGCCCATGGCAAAGAGGCAGCAACGAGAACACCAACGGGCTGGTGCGCCAGTATCTGCCCAAAGGCACCGATCTGTCGGGCTACACCCAGGAACAACTGGACGCCATCGCCGATGAAATCAACAACCGACCACGCAAAGGGCTGGGAGTACGATCACCCTTGGCGGTCTACCGGGAGTTGCTCTTGAACTCCTCTCAACAATCCACCCTCATCCATTAACCCAATGGGAGTTGCACTTCAGATTTGAATCCGCCCAACAAACCTCTCGTCAGTGCAGATGAGCTTGAGGCACTGATTCAGGACTGGGGCGCCAACCCCCATTTGTCGATTGACCGGTTCTTTCCTGTTCGTTTCTGGTTGCTTTTTACCTTGGTGTTGAGCGTGTCGACCTGGCTGCTCTTCAAGGCAAACGCGCTGGCACTGACGCTCACCACCGACCCGGAATACATCCAGAGGCTGAGCAACTTTCTGTACTTCAGAGGATGGTTCATGCTGACCATCCTTGTGATCGGCTGCTACTCTTACTTCCGGGACTGGTATGTCGGCATTGTTTTCAGTGCCTTGTTATTGATGGGCGGCGTGAACCTGGTGTTTGATCTGTTCACCATCTATCCCGAACGGCTGGAAAAGCCTACCCCGATGTTCACCGTCCTGCTGCTGGTGCGCATCAGCGCGCTCTGGATGCTTTACGTGACCGTCAAGAATTCCAGTCGACTGCCACCTCTGCGGGACAGGGTCAACATCCTGTTGCCGTTCAAGCGTTTGCCCTGAAGGGAAGCAACAGGTTTATCCTGTCCTTGACCTCTGGAATGCGGCTGACATTCTTCACAGCCAATCCGATGACCCACAGCAATGAGAAAAGGACAAATAAGGACAGGGTCAAGATGTATTGACCCACCGACCTGCGCAAATTACCGATCTGAGGTTTGCTACAATGTTGGGTTGTAACTCGGGGTGTAGCTTAGCCTGGTAGAGCGCTACGTTCGGGACGTAGAGGCCGGAGGTTCGAATCCTCTCACCCCGACCAAAACATCCGCCAAAAGCCGCCCACTGCCAAGCAGTCGGCGGCTTTTTTGTGCCCATATCGCTGTAAGCCCGCTTTACAACACTCGGACCAGCCCACATGATGAATTCCTTGGTATTCAAAAGGAGCCGTCATGGCCGACCAGCAGGGAGGAGGGCCGGTGCGCAGCGGGCCCATGGAAGACGCACCGGTGGTGGTTTACGTTCAGCAGTTGCTAGAACAAGCGGTTCTACAGCACGCTTCCGATCTTCATTTTGAACCGTATGAGCATCATTACCGGGTGCGCATGCGCATCGATGGACAACTGAGAGAAGTGCCCGCGGCGCCCTTGGCCTTCCGTGACCGTCTGGCAGCCCGCATCAAGGTCATGGCACGGCTCGATGTGGCCGAAAAACGCCTACCGCAGGACGGCCGCATGAAATTACATCTGCAAGATGGCAGGGAACTTGACCTGCGGGTCAGCACCCTGCCCACCTTGTTTGGGGAAAAAGTCGTCGTGCGGATATTGGATGGACGACAAGCTCAGCTGGATCTGCCCACGCTGGGCTACGAAGCGGCCGATTTGGAGGTACTGGAGCAAGCCATACGTCGCCCACACGGCATGGTGCTCGTAACCGGCCCCACAGGGTCGGGCAAAACCCAGTCCCTGTATGCCTGTCTGAAACTGCTCAACACACCCGAAGTGAACATAGCCACTGTGGAAGACCCCTGCGAAATCCAGATGACAGGCATCAACCAGGTCAATGTGCAGGACCGTCCCGGTTTGAACTTTGCCGTGGCCTTGCGTGCTTTTTTACGTCAAGACCCGGACATTCTGATGGTCGGCGAAATCCGCGACCTGGAAACCGCCCAGATCGCCATCCAGGCTGCCCAAACCGGTCACCTGGTGCTCTCTACGCTGCACACCAACGATGCCCCGGCCACATTGGTTCGCCTGCGCAACATGGGCGTGGCGCCCTACAACATTGCCGCCAGCGTGTCGCTCATCACCGCACAGCGCCTGATCCGCCGTCTGTGTGAACAGTGCCGCGAGCCCATCTCTGTGCCTGCAGAGGTCTTGCTTCAAGCGGGTCTTGCCGCAGACGCCCTGCCCGAAGAGGGTCACCCCATCTACACGCCCAAAGGTTGCAGCGCTTGCCACAAGGGCTTCAGAGGCAGAACCGGCATCTTCCAGGTCATGCCCATGAGCGAATCCCTGCAAGAACTCGTCATGCAGGACGCCAGCGGTCTGGCTCTGGCCAGACAAGCCCGTCTGGACGGTGTACGCAGTTTGCGCGAAGCGGGTCTGAACAAAGTTCTCAGCGGTGAAACTTCGCTCGATGAGGTGCTTGCCGCCACTCGGGAACAGACATGAGAACGGGAAAACAAGGAAGGGACTACCAGTGGCATGGACACGATGCCAAGGGCAGACCCCGACAAGGCATTGTCCAGGCGCCTGATGCAGCACTGGCTCACGCCCAGCTGCGGCGCCAGGGCATCAGCGTCGCGCAACTGCGCAGACAATGGTGGACACACACCCCTCCCATCAAAGGCAGAGCCATCACGGCCATGACCCGGCAATGGTCAGCGCTGATCCGGGCAGGCATCAGTCTGGTGCCGGCATTGCAAATGTTGCAGCGCAGTGCGGTCGCACCCGCCATGGCCACACTGCTGGAGCAAGTCCGGCAGGACGTGGAGGGTGGCATGCCCCTCTCACAAGCCCTGCAGCGACACCCCCGGCACTTCGGTCCACTGTACGTCAGCATGGTCCATGCAGGAGAAACGGCTGGCATTTTGGACACGATGATGGAGCGCCTGGCCCAGGCTCTCGAGAAAAATGAAGCCCTGCGATCACGGTTGCGTTCGGCTCTGACCTACCCGAGTGTGGTGATCGCCATTGCCCTGGCGGTATTGCTGCTGATTCTGTTGCACGTCGTGCCTGTTTTTGAAGACGTCTTCCGGTCTTTTGGCGCCGAACTGCCGTGGAGCACACGGGTGATTCTGGGGCTCAGCAAGGCGGTCAACGAATGGGCCCTGTGGTTGACGCTGGCAGCGGTCCCTTTGGTCCTGCTCTTGCGTCGGCAATGGCAACAGCCTGCCTGGCAGCGCCAGTGGCACAGGCGTGTACTCAACTTGCCCGCAATAGGCCATTTGGTAAGGACCTCGGTGCTCGCGCGCTGGGCACATACCTTGTCTGCCTTGCTGGCCACTGGCGTTCCATTGGCTGAAGCCCTGCCCGTTGCCGGCAACGCCACAGGCCATCCCGTGTATGCCCGCATCAACGAACACCTGCAAAGGCGTGTGGCCCAAGGTGAGCGGTTGAGCGAAGGCATGGCCCACACTGGCCGGTTCCCGGACATGCTGATCCAGTTGTGCGCCACCGGCGAAGAGACCGGCACGCTTGACACCTTGCTGGGCAAAGCGGCCGAACTGATGACCGATGAACTCGACACGCGGATCAACGCCCTGTCCAGCCTGATCGAACCGTTGATCATCGTGGTGCTCGGGGGAGCAATCGGCGTTATCCTTGTTGCCATGTATTTGCCCATCTTCCGGCTCGGCCAAGTTTTCTGAGCATGACGCACGACTTCCCCATCATTGCTTTTGCGGCCCTGCTGGGCCTGGCCGTCGGCAGCTTTCTCAATGTGCTGATCCATCGACTTCCTATCATGATCGAGCAGTCGTGGGCCGATCCGGCCAGCACCGATGCGGTCACATTGAACCTGGTGTTCCCAGCTTCGCATTGCCCCGCCTGTCAACACCCGCTCGCCTGGTACGACAACTTGCCATTGCTGGGTTTTGTCTTGCTGCGCGGGCGCTGCAGGCACTGCAGCAGCCGCATTTCGTGGCAATACCCACTGATCGAATTGCTCACATCGGCCCTGTTTGTCTGGAGCCTGCTGACCCACGCGCACTGGCCTGTCGCAATGGCATGGGCTGGCTTTTCTGCTGCCTTGCTGGCCTTGGCTGTGATCGATGCCCGAACCACATGGCTGCCAGATGCCATCACCCAGCCCCTGACCTGGGGTGGCCTGATCGCTGCTGCGCTGGGCTGGACACCGGTCTCTCTGCCAGCGTCGCTGGGAGGGGCCGTCACCGGTTACCTTTGTCTCTGGTCCGTGTACTGGCTATTTTTGCTGCTCACAGGCAAGGAAGGCATGGGCCACGGCGATTTCAAGCTGCTCGCAGCTCTCGGGGCCTGGTTTGGCTGGCAGCAGCTGCTGGCCATCGTGCTGATCGCCTCGGTGTCAGGCCTTCTGGTCGCCTTGGTGCTGATGTGGCGCAAGCAGTTGCCCAACAATCGGCAAATCGCATTTGGGCCTTTTCTGGCACTCGCAGGTGCATGGCTCTTGTTCTTCGGTGCACCAACCTCATTGACCCTCTGAACCCATGACACCCACTCGCATCTGGCGCATCGGCCTGACCGGCGGCATTGGCAGCGGCAAAAGCACCGTGGCCAGCATGTTGGCTGATCGAGGGGCCGTCGTCATCGACGCCGATGCCATTTCACGCAGTCTGACTGCCGCGGGCGGACGGGCCATCCCCGAAATACGCCGACGGTTCGGCGATACCATGGTGGGACCTGACGGGGCTATGGATCGGCAAGCCATGCGATCAAAGGTGTTCACAGAGCCGCAGGCACGCCAGCAGCTCGAAAGCATCATCCATCCGTTGGTCGCACAGATCACGCACGAACAGGCACAGTCCGCTGTCAAGGAAGGTACGCGCTGCATCGTTCATGATGTTCCTCTGCTGGTCGAGTCCGGTGAGCGCTGGCGCTCCCAGGTCGACCGCGTTCTGGTGGTCGATTGCGACCCCACCGTCCAGCGTGTACGTGTGGTGGCCCGCAACGGGCTGACACCACAAGAAGTGGACCGCATCATGGCCCAGCAGGCCACGCGTGAACAGCGTCTGGCCTGCGCCGATCTGGTCATTTTCAACCAGGGCCTGAGCCTGGAAGAACTGCGCCAGCAGGTGCTCGAAGCTGCCGTGCACTTCGGGCTATGATCGGGTCTCTGGAAGACCGCCGCGTGATACTGTACGAATACCCCTTCAATGAGCGCATCCGCACCTACCTGCGGTTGCAGGAGCTGTTCGACCGTCTGGGTGTCCTGCTCGCCCGCACCGATGCCATCGACCACCACTTCGCGCTCATCACCCTGTTCGAGTTGCTCGAAGTGGCTGCCCGACCAGAGCTCAAAGCCGATGTGCTCAAGGACCTGGAACGACAAAAACAGGTCTACAACAGCTACCGTGGCAACCCGGCCATTTCTGAAAAAGCGCTGGACGGTGTGATCGCCCAGCTGGATGCCCACTTCGAGAGTTTGAATGCCCAGATGGGTCGTCTGGGACATGAGCTCAGCGAAAACGACTTCCTCAATGCGATTCGCAGTCGCGCTGTCGTACCAGGAGGAACCTGCGAATTCGACCTGCCCGCGTACCACGCCTGGAAACACCTGGAACCAGGTCAGCGACAGGCTGACTTGTCCCGCTGGACGGCCCCTTTTGCACCGCTGGCCCAGGCGATTGGCCTGCTGATGCAGATGCTGCGCGAATCGGGCATGACACAAAAGGTGATGGCTGCACATGGTCAATTGCAGCAAAACCTGCCCCAGGGACGCACCTTCCAGTTGCTGCGCCTGCGCATCGACCCCAGCCTGGGGCTGACGCCTGAAATCAGCTGTAACCGCCTGCTGGTGGTGATCCGTCTGATGCAACAGCAAGCCGATGGCAAACTGATCGTCAGCCACGAGGACGTGGCATTTGAGATGACACTCTGCGCATGAGCGAGCCCAAGTCAGGCCCTGACTCCGTCGAGCGTCGTGTGCGCTGCCCCGCCTGCCAACAGTGGTGTGTCTACAGCCCCCGCAATCCCTACCGGCCATTTTGCTCGGCGATTTGCAAAGGCCTGGATCTGGGGGCCTGGGCCAGCGAGAGTTTTCGTCTGCCTGAAGACACGCCAACCGATGGCGAGTTTGGCGACCCCAAGCTGCATTGAATCAGGCGTGTGTCGCGCCTGAAAAAGCACGCTCCTCTGCCAGCCAGCTCAGCACCGGCACGGTACCGGGGAGCACGGGAACCACTTCGACAGGCAACTGCTGCCAGGCAAACGACTGGGCTTCACGCATCTGCAGCGTTCCATCCCACTGCCGCACCTTGCAAAAATGCAGACGCACCAAGGCGTGCGGGTAGTCCACCAGCTGAGTCTTCCAGAGTTCTGCAGCGCAAATGGTGATGCCAAGCTCCTCGCAGAGTTCGCGGCGCAAAGCCTGCTCCACCGTCTCGCCGGCTTCGAGTTTGCCGCCCGGGAATTCCCAATAGCCTTCGTACACCTTGCCTTTGGGGCGGGAGGTCAGCAAGAACGAACCATCAGGCAGCAGCAGCACGCCCACGGCAACATCGGTCACCTTGCGGTCGGCACCGCCCTGCCGCGGCTGCTGCCCATCGGCCACCAGCGTGGTGTTCATGATCAAGCCAGACGCCCCATGTAGTCGCGCGCAAACTGGTAGGCCACACGGCCACTGCGCGAGGTGCGCTCCAGCGCCCACAGGAGCGCAGCAGGGCGGGCCTCTTCGATCTGCGCAGGCGTAGCACCCAGCGCACCCAGCCACTGGGCCGCAATCGTCAGGTACTCGTCCTGTGAGAAGGGGTAGAAACTGATCCACAATCCAAAGCGCTCGGACAGGGAAATTTTTTCTTCGACGCCTTCACCCGGATGCACCTCGCCATCAGGCGTGTGCTTGTAAGTGAGGTTCTCGCTCATGTACTCGGGCAGCAGGTGGCGCCGGTTGCTGGTGGCGCACACCAGCATATTGGGCGTGGCAGCCGCCACCGAGCCATCCAGGATCGATTTGAGCGCCTTGTAGCCGGGTTCGCCGTCTTCAAAGCTCAGGTCATCGCAATAGACCATGAACTTTTCGGGTCGACCGGCCACCACGTCGATGATGTCGGGCAGATCGGTCAAGTCTTCCTTGTCCACCTCGATCAGGCGCAGCCCCTGGGGAGCGAAGCTGTTGAGGCAGGCCTTGATGAGCGAGGACTTGCCGGTACCGCGGGCGCCCGTGAGCAGCACGTTGTTGGCCGGGCGGCCCTGCACGAACTGCTCGATGTTGCGCTGCATCTTTTCCTTCTGATCGTCGATTTCCTTGAGGTCATCAAGCGACATGACCGCCACATGGCGTACCGGCTCCAGCACGCCATGGCCCGAGGCACGCTTGCGGTAGCGCCAGGCCACGGCCAGAGTCCAGTCGGGCGCGCTCAAGGGTTGCGGCAGCACCGACTCGATGCGCGCCACCAACTGTTCGGCGCGCTCGATCAAGCGTTCAAACTTCTCGTTCATCGCGCCTCAGCTCCTGTAGTCGGCATTGATCGACACGTAGTCGTGGCTCAGGTCACAGGTCCAGACGGTGTCACTGGCTGTGCCACGGCCCAGGCCCACGCGCACGGTGATCTCGGCCTGCTTCATGACACGCTGGCCGTCTTCTTCCTGATAGGCCGGGTGACGGCCGCCTTTCGTGGCGACATGCACATCGTCCAGGTGCAGTTCGATCAGGCTCTGGTCCAGATCGTCGATGCCGGCGTAGCCCACGGCCGCCAGGATGCGCCCCAGGTTGGGATCACTGGCGTACATGGCGGTCTTGACCAGCGGCGAATGAGCAATGGCATAAGCCACCTGGCGGCATTCGTCCGCAGTCTTGCCACCGTCGACCAGGATGGTCAGGAATTTGGTCGCGCCTTCGCCGTCGCGCACGATGGCGTGCGCCAGCTGGCGTGCCACTTGCAGCATGGCCGCCTTGAGCGTCTGGCCTTCGGGCGTGGCCCAGGACGTGACGGGCGCGTGTCCTGCCTGATGGGTAGCAACCACCACAAAAGAGTCGTTGGTCGACGTATCGCCATCGATGGTGATGCGGTTGAATGAGCCATCAGCCAGCTCGCGCGCCAGCGCGGGCAGCAA
>Ga0255195_1000250_pt1 | contig 9037 bp, 6 predicted proteins | sample Miss_Yuk_RepC_8h_FD_183627 | JGI IMG/M metagenome (GOLD analysis project Ga0255195, IMG submission 183627) | Freshwater microbial communities from Mississippi River, Louisiana, United States - Miss_Yuk_RepC_8h | ecosystem: Environmental > Aquatic > Freshwater > River | place: USA: Louisiana... | reverse complement strand
GACCCAGGTGTTTGCCGGAGCCCCCTACACCAGTGCCGGCAAAACCGGTACCGCGCAGGCCGTGACCATTGGCCAGAAGGACAAATACAACGCGTCCAAGCTGGCCGAACACCAGCGCGACCACGCACTCTACATGGCCTTTGCACCGGCCGATGCGCCGCGCATCGCTGTGGCCGTGATCGTCGAGAACGCCGGCTTTGGCGCCGCCCATGCCGCGCCCATCGCCCGCCGCGTATTCGATTACTGGCTGCTGGACCAGTACCCCAGCCCGGAAGACATCGCCGCCACCCAGCAAGGGCAAACCAGCCGCCCGATTGGGACACCGCGCAACAAGGCCGACGTGCCTCTGGCGCCCTGAGGGCCAGGGCCGCTCAGGTCACAGGTCCTCGGGTCAAGCCCGAGGACGGCATGCATTGACCAATGCAAGGCGCGACACGCCTCACCAGCCAAACCGGCGCCCGAGCTGAACAAAGGCGTTGGTGGCGCCGCCGCTGCCTCGGGCCAGGCCCAGGTAGATGTCGCCGATCTTGCTGTCCACCGCCATGAAAACGGTGGTGCTGTAGCGCGTCGTGTGGGCGTGGCCGTCGAACCAGGCATCGCCCGCTTCGGCCGTCACCCCCAGAAAGGTCTTCTGCCGTAGCAGGCCACCATCGGACCAGCGGTACATGTAGGTCATGTAGGCGTGGGCCAGCCGGTCACCCACCAGCTCACCCATGCGGAAGGCCCCCATGTTCTGAAAGCCGCCCAGATACAGGTAGGCCGGCGCCTGGCATTCAGTGCAGCTAACAGGCACATCGGCGCGGCCCAGATTCAGGCCCAGGTTGATCACATGGGTGCGGAAGGGATACGCCCAGCGGGCATTGAGCGCGTAACTGCGCATCGGCATGCCCGTCACGCCATGCTCGGCCACCGCATTCACATAGTGACTATGCTCGGGAAAGCTCACCGAATCGAGCTTGTCGACCAGCCACTGCAGGCGCCAGCCGCCATAGCGCAGACGCTGGTCATCAATGGTCAGGTTGTAGCTGCCGCCCCCTTGCAAAGGCACACTGACCGTGCCGGCCGTGTCCAGCTGGTAGTCCAGCGAACGCTCCACCCAGCCCAGCCGCAGTACCGAGCCCTGACCCAACGACTGTGCCAGATCCAGTCCGGCCGAGCGACTGGTTTGCTGCGCATACGCCAGGCGGCCTTGCGTGCTGACCGGTACATCTACGGGCGCATACACCGGCCACAGATGGCTCTGGTAGCCCGCGTGCGCCTGCAGCCCGAGGCCGGCATACACGGGCTGGTAAAGCTTGAGGCTCAGCTGCGTCTGCGTGCCGGCCTGCGCGTCCACCGCCAATTCGAGCCCCGACGCCGTGAGCCAGGGCCGCCGATAGCCCAACCCAACGGCAAACTGGTTGACGCCATGGCGCTCGGCGGCAAACCCCAGGCTGGTCTTGAAGTAATGCGGGCCATAAGGTTTTTCATGCACATCGACCAGCAGGGCATAGCGGCCATCGTGGATCTGCTGCAGGCTGTAGCTCACGCGCTCGAAATAGCCGCTGGTGTAGAGCTGATCGATCACACGGGCCATCGCCTGCGCCGAGAACTGTCGGCCTCGCAGTTCGCGAAACCCTGCCGCCACGTAGCCGGCATCGGTGTGCTCGGTGCCGGACACATGCACTTCATCGATGACCATTTCGCGCTCATCAAACCGCTGACGCACCCGGTCGCTTGAAGACTGTCCGCCACGGGCCTGCGCCAGCGCGGCAAAGCGTGCCTCCTGGGCCTGCACGTCCTGTTCGCCCATCGCCACAATGTCGGGCGCCCGCCGGAAATCGGTGAAACCCACTTCCTTGAGCTGGGGCTGCACCAGCACATCCTGCTCGCGTAACAAGGCCAGATTGCGCTTCTCGTTCTGGCGGATCAGGATGTTCAGCATCTGGTTGGCCACCACCAGCGCGTTGCCGCTGGCCGCGTCGGCGTTGTCCGGCGCCTGCCCCAGGTACGAGGCCACGATCACCTGCGCCCCTTCCTGCAAGGCCACCTCCACCGGCAGGTTGGCCACCAGCCCGCCATCCACATAGGTCTCGCCATCGACCTCGACCGGGGCAAACACCCCTGGCGCGGCCATGCTCGCGCGGATCGCCAGGTGCAGGGATCCTTCCCGGAACACCGTCATCTCGCCGTCGCGGTAACGCGTGGCCACCGCCCGGAAGGGGATCTTCAGCTCGTCAAAACGGATGTTCGGCGGCACATGCGCGGTGAGCTGCTGCAGCAGCGCCAAAAAGCGCTGGCCGTCGCTCACCCCTCGCGCAAAACTGAGCTGCCCGGCCTTCAGGCCAAACTCCATCTCGATCGGATACTGGCGCTGGTACTCGCGGGCGCGCAGCGGCAACTCCTGCCGGTCGATCTGGTCCAGCGCAACTTTTGCGGGGTCCAGATTGCCGATCACCCGCTCGATCTCGTCGGTGCTCAGCCCGCTGGCATACAGCCCCCCAATGACGGCGCCCATGCTGGTGCCCACCAGCCGTTCGATGCGCACCCCATCGCGCTCAAGCCGCCGCAGCACCGCCAGGTGTGCAAAGCCTTTGGCCCCACCGCCAGCCAGAACAACCACCACCCCTGGCTGGACGGGCGCCAGGGGCTGTGCATGAACAGCCTGCCACACCCCCATCAGCAGCCCCAAGGCTGCAAACCATTTCCTGAACACGTCACGCTCCTTGATCGCGCCCGATTGTGCACGCCGCTTGCTGCACAAAGCCCGACGAAAGAAGTGAATAAATTGTTTTTCTCTTTTTTGTTGTTTAACACATCCATCTGGATGAATCCAGTTCGCGGATTGTTGAATTTCCCACAAATGCCAATACTGCGGGCACTCATTTTATGAATACAAATGGTCGCCCAAAAAATGAAAACTGATTCCCAGCGAGATCAGCGTCAGCACTGGCTTCATCGCCTTCTCGACATCGGCAACAACACTGTCCTTGGCCTGCTCATGGCAACCACCAGCTTGCTGGTGATGCACGAGCTTGGCGCTCAAACCCTTGGCAGCAACTACCCGGCCGTCATTGAATCATCCAGCGCCGGCGGGTCATGCGCTGGCTCAAGGCCAAGCTGGTTGATCTGGGCGGCAAAAAGGCCGACCTGGCGATCAACGCGACCTTGCTGCGCGAAATCATGGCCATCCGGCTGGAGCACCGCCCGCAGTCGGTCGGCATTTTTGCCAGCTCCATGCGCGACTTTGAATCGCTGCGCGACTTCTTCTCTTCCTCTTCGCTGGTACTGCTCGCCGACATGCCGTTTGGCATCCTGTTCCTGGCCCTGATCGCGATGGTGGGCGGTCACCTGGTGTGGGTGCCTCTGCTGGCTGTGCCAGTGCTGATCCTGGTGGGGCTGGCGGCTCAGCGTCCACTCATGAAAGCCATGCGCGAGAACATGAAGGAGTCGGGCGACAAGCAAAGCGTGCTGGTCGAAGCCGTGCTCAACCTGGAAATCCTGAAGGCGCACAACGCCGAAACCTACCTGCAACGCCGCTGGGAACTGTCCAACCTGGCCGGCGCCGAGTCCTACAAGACCATCCGTTCGCTGACCAACCTGATCATGGGATTCACGACCACGGTGCAACAGTTGGTGACGGTCGCGATGGTGGTGGTGGGCGTGTATCTGATCCACGCCAACCAGCTCACGCTGGGCGGCCTGATCGCCTCGGTGATCCTGTCGGGCCGTGCGATTTCGCCGCTGGCCAGCGTGATGTCGCTCGCTGCGCGCTACCAGCAGGCCAAGACCTCGCTCGAAACGCTCGATGGCCTGATGAAGCGCCCGCGCGACCGCACCGCCGGCCGCACACATGTGGTGCCCGACACCATCCAGGGTGGCCTCGAAGCCGAAGCGCTGGAATTTGCCTACCCCGGCGAACACAAGATCCCCGTTATCCGCAAGGTCTCGTGGCGCATCCGCCCAGGCCAGAAAGTGGCCATGCTGGGAAGGGTGGGCAGTGGCAAGAGCACCTTGCTGCGCCTCATGTCGGGCCTGTATGCCCCCTCGGCCGGCAATGTGCGTCTGGACGGCGTGGACCTGCAACAGCTCGAACCCAGCGAAGTGCGCAGCAAGATCGGCTACGTCGGCCAGGACCCGCAGTTGTTCATGGGCACCCTGCGTGACAACCTGGTGTTGTCAGACAGCTGGATCAGCAACTCGCTCATCCACGACGTGCTCAAGCAGCTGGGCCTGTACGACGTGGTGGCAGCCCATCCGCGCGGCCTGGACATGCCGATCACCGAAGCCGGCGGCGGACTCTCGGGTGGCCAGCGCCAGCTGGTGTCGATCGCCCGCATGATGCTGCGCGACCCCAAGATGGTTTTCATGGACGAGCCCACCGCCAGCATGGATCAGAACACCGAGGCACGCGTGATCGCTGTGCTCAAGGAGTGGCTGCAGGGCCGCACCTTGCTGATGTCCACCCACCGCCCGCAGCTGCTGGAGTGGGCCGATTCGATCGCCGTGATTGACGCCGGCCAGTGCGTGGCTTTTGGCGAAAAAAACGAGATGCTGTCCAAGCTCTCGCGCGGCATTGATGTCAAGGCGGCGGCGAACCCCGCACAGACCGAAGGGAGCCTCGCATGAACAAGCAGCAGCATTCATTGGCCCAGGCGGGCTTTGGCATCGCCACCGTCGAAGACGACGAGCGCCGGGTCAGCAGGATCCTGGTTTGGTCCACCCTGTTCACATTGCTGGCCGCACTGGTCTGGGCCGGCTTTTTCGAGCTCGATGAAATCACCCGCGCACAGGGCAAAGTGATTCCCAGCAGCCGCGAACAGGTCATCCAGAGCCTGGACTCGGGCGTGCTCAGCGAGCTGATGGTGCGCGAAGGCAGCCTGGTCGAAAAAGACCAGGTCCTGCTGCGCATCGACGACGCCCGCTCGGGCGCGGTTTACCGCGAAGCCCAGGAGAAGTACCTTTCGCTGCTGGCGATGACCTCGCGTCTGCGCGCCGAGGCCTACAACATCCCGCTGGCCTTTCCGCCCGAACTCAAGGACGAGCGAGCCCTGGTGGAGCAGGAGACGCTGGCCTACAACGCCCGCAAACGTGCCCTGACCGAGTCGCTGCGCGCGCTCGACATCTCGATTGCCGCCGTCAGCCGGGAGCTGACCATCACCGAACCGCTGGTCAGCCAGGGCGTGATGTCCGAGGTGGAGTTGCTGCGCCTGCGTCGCCAGCAGTCAGAGCTGATGGGCCAACGCGCCGAGCGCAACAACCGCTACATCACCGACGCCAACAACGAACTGGTGCGCGTCAACAGCGAGCTGTCGCAGACCAAGGAAAACGCTTCGGCACGCGAAGACGCCTTCAAACGCACCACTTTGCGCGCGCCCATGAAGGGCGTGGTCAAGAACGTGCAGGTCACCACGGTGGGCGGCGTGATCCAGGCCGGACAGCCCATCCTGGAAATCGTCCCCACCGAAGACGAAATGCTGGTCGAAGCCTATGTCAAGCCCGCCGACGTGGCCTTCCTCAAGGTGGGCCAGCCGGCCACCGTCAAGCTGACCGCCTACGACTTCAACAAATACGGCGGTCTCGATGGTGTGGTCGACTACCTCAGCCCCGACACGTTGCGCGACGAGCGGCAAAAGCGCCCGGGTACACCGGTGGAACTGGAAGAGGGGCTTTACCGGATTCTGGTGCGCATCAAAAACGCGCGGGAAGTGCGCCATGGCCTCAAGCTCGACCCTACCCCGGGCATGACCGCCATGGTCGACATCCGAACCGGCCAGAAAACCGTTCTCGAATACATCTTCCGTCCATTGCAAAACGTGAGCATGGCGCTGCGCGAGCGTTGACCTTAAAAGGAACAACATGAACGACAAGACACCCCAATTCCTCAGCACTGCGGCTGCAGCCAACATGTTGGGTTTGTCCACCACGCTGATCCAGTCGCTGGTGGACAAAAACGAGCTCCAGGGCTGGAAGACCCGTGGTGGCCACCGCCGTATCTCGCTGCAGTCCATCCACGATTACCAGGCGCAGGTGCGCATGCACAGCAGCCAGCCAAGCCGCTCACGCACGCTCCCCAAAATCCTGGTCGCCGTCGAATCGCCGGAAACCCTGGAGCACCTGCAGCAAAAGAGCATGCTGCAAGACTTCCCTGTCACCCTGAAGTTTGTCGACTCCATCACCGAAGCCTTGCTAGAGCTGGGCACCGAACGCCCAGACTTGCTGGTTGCAGAACTCACCATGCCCAAGTCTCAGCAAGAAAAAACTTTGCAGGCACTGGAAAACTTCAACGCTCGCAGTCGCCCGATCTCGATGGTCTTGGTGAGCAAAGAAAGTGAGCTGCAAGCGTCCTCCACCGAAACTCGCAACGTCATCCAGATCGCACCCGGACCACTGACGGATGTCTGGCTGCACGCCTACCTCACAGGAGTGGTCGCAACATGTCGAACCTGAAATCCTGGTCAAGCCCTGAAAGCGGCAGCGTGCTGTCACGTGGTCAGCGCAAGGTCCCACACGGCGCTTTGCTGGCCGCCAACACACGCGCCCTGGCGGAAATAGGCACCTTGCCGGAACCTGTCGATCAGGATGTTAGAGGACAAGCCCTGCGACAGCTGCGCATGCAAAAAGGCTGGGATGCGGTATCGCTGGCCACACAAGCCTGCATCTCGCTGCGCCAGCTCTACCAGCTCGAAACCGGAGAAACCTCCCTTTTTTACAGTCAAAGCCTGCGCAACCAGGCGGGCCGCCGTGTGGCGGCCATTTTGGGAGGCGGATGGGACGTGCTGGCGCAAACCGACCTGCCATCCGTTCAGGACAAACACCTGAAGCTGGTGTCGACCGCTGCGAAAGAGGCGCCCACAGTGACGCCGCTGGCAGAGCCATTCCCCCTCAGAGATCCAGCACCCGCAGCCAATAACGAGAGGAAATTGGCAACAGAAGTGCCCATGGGGCTGGCCAAGCCAGCCATGGACACGCTGGTGGTCCCGACCCCCGTCATGGCGAAAATCAACCGTCCTGCTGAAGAAAATCCCACTTCGCACAACACCCGTCAGCGGCTGCACCCCGTGTGGACCGTGGTCGGCTGGCTGCTGGCTGCGGCAGCGGGCGCCGGGACAGGATCGGCACTGGCCATGTTCTGGGGTGTCAGGCTCTGATCGTCGCCCAGCCGCTTGCACTTTCCTTGATTTGCCCTGCTAACAAGGCGAAAGAACGACGATAGGCTGGTGCGCAAGGTCGTGATTGGAATTTCTCGGTCAAAATCCCGGTCAAAAGGACCTGGATGAACATCTTTGACACGCGCACAGCGTTCCTCATTGCGGGCCTGCTCTACTTTCTGATGCCGCTGGTGGTCTGGATGGCCCTGCGCACACAGAAAACCACCTCGATCGCGCAATGGTGCATCGGCGGTGAGCTGTTTGGTCTGGGGCTGTTACTGATCAGCTTGAGAAGCCAGGTTCCCGACTGGGTCAGCTACGACATCGCAGCATTTTGCATGCATCTTGGAAACGTCACCCGCATCCAGGCCATGCAAAACGAGCTGGGCAAGCCCATGTCCAGACCCGTCTTCGCTGTCGTCGTGTCGATTTTCTGGCTCGGCTATGAAACGGGTCGGATGATCGAGCCCTACGGCCCTTACCACTTTGTCTGGTCATTGCTGGCCATCGCATTTCAATCGCTGTGGATCGCTCACCTCTCTCGCCAACTGGCCGCTCGCGAGTCGATCGACAGCGCCAGATGGCTGAGCCTCGCTTACCTGCCCATGGCCGTCATTTTGTGCGTGCGCGTGCTGCAAGTTGTCAGTGGTTCGGCCAGCCATGGCCCACTGATCGACGGATACACGAGCATGGGGATGGCACTGCTGGGCATTGTTGCTGCCGTGATGGGCAACACCAGCTTCCTGGGCATATACGCCGAACGCGCCTCACGCCAGCAAATACAAAAGGCCAAGGAAGATGCGCGCCGGGAAGAAACTGCACGCCTGGGCCGTCAAATCGCCCACCTGGACCGTCAGCGCGGGCTGGGTCTGATCGCCCAATCTCTGGCACACGAACTGAGTCAGCAACTTGCCAACATCAATATCATTGCGGAGCGCGCCGAACTCAAGGCCATCCAGGCAAAGGGGCTTGACAACGCATGGGCGCAGTGTGCCGCAGACATCCTGCGCAACACCCAAGTCGCCGTCGACATCATGAACCGCATCCGCGGTTACATCAAAGCCAAGGACATCGAGTTCCAGCCTGTCAACCTGCAGCAGGTGTGCACCAACGTCACCCATCTGATGAACGACTGGCTGCGAAGTGAACAGATCGGGCTCGAAATCCAGATGCCGGAACAAGACCTGTCGGTGCAGGGCGACCCGGTCCAACTGTCCCAAATCCTGTTCAACCTGCTGCGCAACGCAGGCCAGGCCTGCAGCCATCGACCGCAGCCACGCATCACCTTGCGCCTTTACACCGAAGGGGATCACGCCATGGTGCAGGTACAGGACAACGGCACCGGCTTCAACCCGCAAGCCCTGCTCAACGACACAAAGCAACTTGTGTCCACCAAAATCGATGGCCTGGGCGTCGGCTTGTCGATTTCCAGCCACATCGCTGAGCTCCATCACGGCAGCCTGAGCCTGAACAACGCCCACGAGGGGGGCGCCCAGGTCACCGTGTCACTGCCGCTCTCGTTACCGCTCAGGCCAGCGGCGGCATGAGGGCCCGATCCAGAACCTCACAGAGTTCTTTTCGGGTGAAAGGCTTGAGCAGAAAACCGACCGCCCCTTGCTGCATGGCCTGCTCCATTTCGGCAGCGCTGACCCCGCCGCTGATGAAAACCAACGGCAGACGCGGCTCGAGCGACTGCAGCTGCGCCTGCATTTGAAGGCCTGACTTGCCCGGCATGTGCATGTCGGCCAACACCACCGCTGGCAATGGATGTCCATGGTGCCGCAGAAAAGCATCTGCGTTGTCAAACTCTTCGACCGTGTAGCCCGACATGCGCAGCAACTCGCTCAAATTGCTGCGCAACTCATGGTGGTCGTCGACCAGGAGAACATGGCCTCGGGAGGGCTCGT
>Ga0255195_1000241_pt1 | contig 9175 bp, 9 predicted proteins | sample Miss_Yuk_RepC_8h_FD_183627 | JGI IMG/M metagenome (GOLD analysis project Ga0255195, IMG submission 183627) | Freshwater microbial communities from Mississippi River, Louisiana, United States - Miss_Yuk_RepC_8h | ecosystem: Environmental > Aquatic > Freshwater > River | place: USA: Louisiana... | reverse complement strand
TCAGTTAAAAAAAAGGGCGCTCCGGCGCCCTTTTTTTAAAAACTTTAATTGAGATTTACTTGATAGCGAAAGCAGCCACCAGCGCGTAAATAACCAACGCCTCAATAAGAGCCAATCCAATGATCATAGTGGTACGGATTTCCCCCGCGGCTTGAGGATTACGCGCAATACCTTCGCAAGCAGCCGCAACGGCTTTACCTTGGGCCAAACCACAGCCCACAGCCGCAATGGCAAGTGAGAGATGAGCGAGGAATTGACCTTCAAAAAGTGACTTAGTCACGGTAGAAGTGGCATCTTCCATTCCAAAAAGCGCTACGGAAACCGTAAAAAGTAACGTGGTGGTGAAGAACTTTTTCATAAAAACCCCTAAAAGATGAGCAGGATCAGCTGCTCCGTTAAGAAATTAATGATCATGGGCAACAGCGCCCGACAAATAAATAATAGAAAGCACAGTGAAAACGAAAGTTTGAATTAAACCAAAGAACAGACCTAAAAATAACATTGGGATGGGTAAAAAGAGAGGCAAAATTGCAAAAAAGATGCCCGCCACAAGATGTTCGCCTGCAATGTTCCCGAAAAGACGGAGCGAGTGGCTTAAATTGCGACTCAGGAGACCTAAAATTTCCAAGGGGAACATGAGGGGAACCAGAAAAACCACAGGGCCTGCAAAATGGCTCCAATAAGACCAGAATCCTTTTTCTCTCATGCCGTGAAAATTGTAATAACAGAAAACAACGAGCGCCGCCCCGAGGGTGACATTCCAATTGCTAGTGGCGGGTGAAAGACCCGGCGTAATACCGAAGAGGTTATTGAAAAATACAAACAAGGCGATGGTACCAATAAAGGGTAAATAGCGTTCAGCATGATGAGCGATACTCGCTTTAACCATATCGTCTAAACCGCCGATGACCATTTCAAAGACTTGCTGAAGAGGACCGGGGATCTTAGTCATCCGACTACGAACCCACGTCGCAATGATCAAGGTAAAGAAAACGGCAAGCGATGCATTTAATAAATGATCATAGCGTTCCAGCACGGAAAAATATTCGTGAGCCGAATGGCCTTCTTCTTGAATAATGCCAAACCCCTCCCATTGGTATCGAGTTAAATGGAAGAGTTCAGTCAACCATTTAGCTAAGAAGGATGCGTGGTGTTCCATTGTTAGGCCTTTGGCGAACTTTTTGTCAACATCAAACGAAGGGCTTCGAAAAGGATACTAGCGGGAAAAAGACTTATCCCGAAAGCCAAAGGAATACCTTCACTCGGGTAATAACTCATAATCTCACGCACGAACCAAATGATCAATATCAGTTTGCTACCAAAAAGACTTCCATAAACCCAACGCTGTCTAAGATTTTCGCTGAGCATGCGATCTAAAAAGATCCGCTGGGTAGCCCAAAGCAATATGCTGAGGCTTCCCGATAAAGCAAAGACAGCGAGGCTCGAAAAAGATTGAGTAAAAAAGATCAAGAGGCCTAGGATCCAGAGACCGACTTGAATGCTACCTAGCCTTTGAAGGGTCTGCCACCCAGGCGTACGGGAGGAAAAAAGCATCACTTGTTTTGAGGAAATGAACTCTTGGCGTTCAGTCGCTTTGATGTCTTGAATAGTTCCCAAAAGGCGCTCGCAATGCCCCACCCTAAACCTATCCATTGCCCTAAGACCGGGCGCCCAAACCATCCCCCAATCCATTTTCCTAAAAAGAAACCCAAGGTAATGGCAATGGGAAAGACGAAGGCGATCGAGCTCAGATCGCTCCAAAGGGCGCGCTCGTGAGGACCTGAATTTTTTGGTTTTGGATCAACTTTCATAATTTAATTTTATCAACGATGTCGATCAGCCATCCGCTAGCTGACACACCAAGCAAGACCATGAGTGCACAGACGCTCACCAACACGCCGGTCATGCGATCCATCTTAAGAGAATCTTTACCCGTCGACGATCTAAAGTACATTTGATTGATTACACCCAAATAGTAGTAAGCACTGACGGCACTCGTGAGTACCGCAATAACCGTGAGAACGACAAAACCTCGCTCAAGGGCCATTTTGAAAAGGATAAATTTACTAAAGAATCCGATAAGCGGAGGGATACCCGCTAAGCTGAGAAGAAAAAGCATCATGGCAAAAGCTAACCATGGATTACGTTGCGATAAACCCCGAAAGTCGTCGATTCGTTCGCCTTCGCCCTTCCCTTGGAGAAAGGTAATGATGGCAAATGCACCAAAATTCATAAAGAGATAGGCAAAGATGTAGAGCCAAAGAGATTGAACGCCTGAAAAGCTTCTGATTGAAAGATTTGGATCATTAGAAAGAATAGCGAGCATCATATAGCCTACATGTGCGATAGAGGAATACGCCAACATGCGCTTCATGGATTGCTGACGTAGAGCTGCCACGTTTCCAAGGATCATACTGGCAGCAGCCATGTACTCCATGCCGAAGGTCCATACATTAGGAATATTATGAAAAGCTACCCCAAAGACTTTAGCAAAAGCAAAAATTGCCGCCGCTTTGGGCGCACTCGCCATGAACGCGGTGATCGGAGTGGGCGCCCCATCGTACACATCCGGCGTCCACATGTGAAAGGGGACCACCGCAACCTTAAACGCCATGCCCACGAGAACCATTAAAACACCTAGGGTCACCATGGTTCCTCGGGCATCCATCGCGGCCACCAAGGCCGTGGAAAGTCCCTCGAAGTTCGTAGTCGTGCCCCCGGTAGCACCATAAAGCAAACTGATACCGTAGATCATAATGCCGCTAGAAAAAGCACCGAGCAGAAAATATTTCACACCAGCCTCAATACCCCGTTCTTGATCACGAAAATAGCCTACTAATACGTAAATGGGGAGTGCCATCAACTCGATAGAAAAGTAAAGCGTCACTAAGTCGGTAGCACCGCATAGTAATAACATTCCTGATAAGGTGAAGAGCAATAGCGTATAAAACTCCACGGTATGCTCATTCATGAGATCCAAGAGTTTCTTCGATAAGACTACGGTTGCCAACGTGGCAACAGTACAAATCAACTGAAAGGCTTGCGTCATTGTGTCGATACGGAACATGTTCGAGAATCCGGATCGATGAGGCGTAACAACAACAAGGTAAAGAGTAATGCCAAGAATGATTTGAGTAAAAAGAGACCAGCGACGCTTTTGATCCCGAGGAATCAGAAGATCCCCAGGCCACAACATAAGACTTGCTATCCCGATTAAGAAAAAGGGGGCTTGAACAAGAGGCGCGTCTTGCCAAAGCGCGGTCCAGAGACTTTGGACAAAGCTAGGCATCATTACTTCTCCTCAGAAGTTTCAGTAAGGTTAGAGTTTTCATCTGTTCCGGGGGCAACCATACCTTGCATACCCTCTCGCTTAGCTTTTTCTTGATCCGAACTGGCGGAGGGGGCCAAGTAATAATCTGGATTAACTTGTCGAACTAATTTAGCTACAGGACGATCCATAATTTCCATTAACGGACGCGGGTAGAGACCAATCCAAACCGCCATGATCACCAAGGGGGCAAAGACCACCATTTCACGGGGAGTCAAATCGGTCATCTTTCGGTTGACATCCGAAATCGGGCCAAACATCACCCGTTGGAACATCCATAACATGTATGCAGCACCTAAGATAATTCCGGTGGTGGCCACTACGGCTGCCCATGGGAAAGCCTGGAAAGATCCTTGCAGAATGATGAGCTCACCAATAAATCCATTGAGGAGGGGTAAGCCAATAGAACTCATCGTCATGATCATAAAAATGGTGGAGTAAATAGGCATGGTTTCAGAAAGACCACCGAAATCAGCAATCATACGCGTATGACGACGATCATAAACAACGGCCACCGCAAGGAACAAGCCGGGAGTACTAATACCGTGATTGATCATTTGGAACAATGCTCCCTTAAATCCATAGGGATTCAGAGCAAAGATACCGAGCATACACATACCCAAATGACTGACCGAACTATAAGCCACTAATTTCTTCATGTCTTTCTGAATCATGGCCACGAGCGCACCATAAATGATCCCAATGAGGGACATCGCAATGAACCAGGGCATGAGATCCTTGACCGCGGTAGGGAAAATGGGTAGCAAGAAGCGAACAAAACCGTAGGTTCCCATTTTCAGCAAAATACCGGCAAGAATAACCGATCCTGCCGTCGGCGCTTGAACATGCGCATCGGGTAACCAAGTATGAAAGGGGAACATGGGAACTTTAATTGCAAACGCCACAAAGAACGCCAACGCAAGCAAGGTTTGATAAGTCTTAGTTTGCTGAGCAATAATTGGAGCCATTGCTTGAAAAGATTCTAGAGAAAAATCAAGCGTTCCATGCGTCTTCGCTTGCAAGAAGTAAATCGCCAGCACGGCTACCAGTAAAAGAACAGAGCCCGCAAGGGTGTATAAAAACAATTTAATCGCTGCGTAGAGTTTTTGAGGTCCTCCCCAAATACCAATCAAAAAATACATCGGGACGAGCATGACTTCCCAAAAAACATAAAAAAGGAACATATCTTGCGTGATGAAAACACCAAGCATTGCGGTCTGGAGCACCAACAGCCAAATATAATACTCCTTCAAGCGTTCGGTGATCGCTTCCCAAGAACACAAAATAGCGATCGGCCCTATGAAGGTCGTGAGAAGCCATAACAATAAACTGATTCCATCCATGCCCACGCTAAACCGAACTCCTAATGAAGGTATCCATGACCAACTTTGAGCCCATTGAACAGCATCGCTCGTTCGATCGTAGGCAAAGAAAAAAGGAATGCTTAAGACAAAGCTCAAAACCGTCCCGATCAAAGCCCCTTTCTTAATGATCCCGCTTCGATCTTTAGGCACAAAGAGTAAAACCAGAGCCGCGGCAAAGGGAATAAAGGTCGCAGTCAGCATGAGGAGCGTATTGGCGAAGGAACTCATGAAATCTCCATACTTGAGGTGTTAACCAAGGAACTTAAATAACATTAGAAGAACGAAGCCCAAAAGTGTGACAAAGGCGTAGTTTTGAACTCGACCCGATTGGAAAGCCTTGAAGAGAGAGGCGAATTGTTGCAGCAGCCAAGCGACAAAATTGACGAGACCATCCACGATATAAGTGTCAAACCAGTAACTAGCCCGAGCAAATAAAAGGGTTGCGCGGGCAGCTCCATTGACCATACCGTCTACCACCCAGGTATCAAAAGACCATAACTGACCGGCGAGTCGTTTCGTAGGTGTGATCAGGAGCGCTTCATAAAACTCATCAATATAAAATCGAGCATGGACCCACTCAAAAAGATTGGGATAATTTTTAACGAAAGTCTTTGCGCGAGACCAAGAAGGATCGGCTGCATAAAACCAATAAGCTAAGGCCATAGCACCGGGAGCCCAAATAACGGTCGCCCAAATCATTAGTGCATATTCAACTTTAGAAACCACCTCGACGCCTTCCGTAGCGGCTCCAACCTGATAGAGGATGGGAGTAAGCCATTCGGAGAAATAGGCGTGTCCTAGAAAATGGAGTGCATGCGGCACATTAAGAAAACCACTCCCGACCGCGAGTAGAGCCAGAATAAAAACCGGTACCCACATGTTCCAAGGCACCTCATGGGGAACATGAGTACCTACATGATGAGCATCATGGCCATGCGTATCTCCCGGGACAGTGAGATGATACGGATCCTCCCCTCCCCCACGATAGTTTCCAAGGAAGGTCATACAGATCAAACGCATCATATAAAATGCTGTGAAAAAAGCTGCGACCATACCCATCAGCCAAGCCGAGAGATAGAGAGTGGAACCCTCGTAGGTTCCACCTTCGTACCAGCCCTCGAAAACCTTCCAAAGGATTTCGTCTTTAGAGAAGAAGCCACTGAAAGGGAAAATCCCGGCAATTGCAAACGTGGATAGGAGCATGGACCAAAACGTCCATGGCATGTACTTTCTAAGGCCGCCCATATTTCTCATATCCTGTTCGTGGTGACAAGCCATGATCACAGAGCCGGAACCTAAAAATAGACAAGCCTTAAAGAAAGCGTGGGTAAAGACATGGAACATCCCAGCTGTAAAAGCCCCCGCACCCATTCCCATGAACATAAATCCGAGTTGAGAAACGGTACTGTAAGCTAACACCTTCTTAATGTCATATTGAGCGAGACCCATGGAAGCGGCCAGGAGGGCGGTGAGGGCTCCGATAAATAAAATTAGATGAAGTGCAGCGGGCGCATTCACAAAGATAAAATTGAGTCGCGTAATCATATAGAGTCCCGAGGTAACCATCGTCGCCGCGTGAATCAAGGCGGAGACTGGGGTAGGACCTGCCATGGCATCAGGGAGCCAAACATATAAAGGGATTTGAGCAGACTTGCCCATGGCCCCTACAAATAAACAACCCCCAATCAAGTTCATCCAGAAAGTGGGAGCGGCGGTATGGCCAAAGAGGGTGATGGAGGGCAACGCCATAAGGGATCTTGCCGAACCCATTAGCGTATCGTAATCCAAAGATCCAAAAATCATGAAGATTAAGAAAAAGCCCAACATAAAACCAAAGTCACCAATCCGGTTGGTTACAAAGGCCTTTTTGGCTGCATCGCCTGCATAGGTTTTATTGAAATAGAAACCAATCAGCAAATAAGAACAAAGTCCGACGCCTTCCCACCCCAAAAACATCATGAGAATGTTGGAACCTAATACTAAGTTCAACATGCTGAATACAAAAAGATTGAGATAAGCCATAAATCGGTAATACCTAAAATCTTTTTGCTCTTCTTCCATGTAGCCTGTACTAAAAAGATGAATGAGGAAGCCTGCTCCTGTAACTAAGAGAGCCATCGCTGCACTTAAGACGTCGAACTTGTAGGCCCATTCTACGGTCGCGAACGTAAGGCGCTGACCTGCGATCTGAGCTGCTCCGACATCAAACCACGTCCAGAGGGATTGATGGAGGCTTCGCGAAGATTCAGGGAGTTGCAAGAGGTACAAGAAATAAAATACGGATAATAAAAAAGACCCTGCTACTGAACCGAGCGCAATACCGTTGACCCACTGATTATTTCGAAGACGGCGACCGGTAAGGCCATTAATCAGAAACCCAAAAAGCGGAAGAAAGGGGATCAGCCATAAATACGATACGGGTTGCGATGCTGAAATTAGTGGAATGAGAGTCGATTCGTTCATAAAGGCTTATCCGTTCAATAAATTAATATCATCGGCTTGGACTGTATCTTTGCGTCGATACAACGCGACGGCTAAGGCGAGACCGACGGCGACCTCAGCCGCGGCAAAGCCCATGACCAAAAGGGCAAAAGCTTGGCCATCTACGGTGCCGCTTTGTCGGGCAAATGCAATGAGATTTAAATTCGCTGCGTTGAGCATGAGTTCTATCGACATCAAAATAATTAAAAGATTACGTCGAATCAAAACGCCTGCGACTCCGATGAAGAACATCAAAGAAGAGATAAAAAGGACTAGATTCAGGGAAATCACGATACACGCTCCGACTTCGCAAGTACCAAGGCGCCCACAAGCGCCACCAAGAGAATAACGGAGAGGATTTCTAGGGGTAATAAAAACCCTGCAAATAAGCCACGGCTAACCATTTGTGCATTTTGAGCACTGACTGAGAGACCCTCGGCTAGACCGGAAGAGAGCGATAGGGCCACTGGAGTTGCGGCATCAAAGAGATTGGACTTCATCGTATAGGCAAAGATACCTAGTGCAATTAATACAAGAGGGAAAGACCATTTGATTTGGGTGGTAAACAAACTCTTTTCTTTGTATTTAGTCAATTCGACTAACATCACCACAAATAAGAAAAGGACAACAATACCGCCCGCATAAACCAAGAGTTGGGCCATGCCTAAAAATTCTGCACTTAGACATAAAAAGCAAGCGGCCACCATGATCATAGAAAATAGAAAACCGAGAACACTGTGAACCGCAGAGGTAGACAGAATCATTACCGCTGCACCCGCGCAGGCCAAAAGACCAAAGACGAGGAAAAGGTTGTGACCGATACTCGTAAAAAGGGCATTCATGAGTGGATCCTACTGGGTGTAATCAGGGGCATCGGGAGAAGCCGATGAAGAAATAGAGTACTGACCGACGGGAGATACACGAAACATATCTTGGTACTCTCCGTGCATGCCAATTGAAAAATCCTCACGATTATAAGCTGCGAGTTCAAATTGATGATTCAGGATAATGGAATCAAAGCCACAACTTTCAACACAAAATTCACAGAAAATACAGCGTTCCATCTCAAAGTCATAACGAGTAGGATAAGGAGTTTTACGTCCTTCTTTTTTGCCTTTATTAATCGTGATCACCTGTGTCGGACATATTTTTTCACAGGCCAAGCAACACACGCACTTAATTTCTCCCTGTTCATCCCGAAGCATTTGGAGTCGGCCCCGATAGCGAGGAGCAATCGAGATAGGGGTCTCGGGATACTCCACCGTAATATGAACGTGCTTCTTGGATCGATTCGCTTGTAAAAAATTTCGACCGAAATATTTTCCGGTTAATTTCATCCCTGAGGCGATGTCGATGGGTAGGAGTTTTTTCAAAATAGACATAGAAATCCTAAAAGGCAAATCGGATCGCAGCCGCGATGAGAAGATTGATAAGGGTGACGGGGATTAACCATTTCCAACCTACACTCATCAATTGATCGTAGCGATAACGGGGGAGAGTGGCTCGAACCCAAAGAAAGACAAAGAGTAAAAAGAAAACTTTTCCAAAGAAGAATAGTAAACTTGGTTCGGCGAGAAAAGGAATGCCGTCGGGCACGAATCGCTGCAGGCCGAAGGGTAGTAAGTAGTGTCCGCCCAAAAAGAAACCGGCTGCGATGGCTGATACCGCCATCATATTGGCGTATTCCGCTAACATGAACCAAGCAAATTTCATGCCGGTATATTCCGTATGAAATCCCGACACTAGTTCCGTTTCTGCTTCAGCTAAATCAAACGGAACACGATTGGTCTCAGCAAAACCACAGGTGAGATAGAAAAAGAAGCCAAAGAAGAGTGGGACCGCTGCAATTAAGGGCATCTGAACCACATCACCGGCCGCCGTTACCGTAGGGACGCCTGCTAGGTAAACGGAGAGTTCTCTAAAATTTAAAGTACCCGAAAGAACAACGGCGGCTAATAACGAGAGACTCAGAGGAATTTCATAACTAATAATTTGTGCCGCA
>Ga0255195_1000240_pt1 | contig 9189 bp, 7 predicted proteins | sample Miss_Yuk_RepC_8h_FD_183627 | JGI IMG/M metagenome (GOLD analysis project Ga0255195, IMG submission 183627) | Freshwater microbial communities from Mississippi River, Louisiana, United States - Miss_Yuk_RepC_8h | ecosystem: Environmental > Aquatic > Freshwater > River | place: USA: Louisiana... | reverse complement strand
GCGCCCTGAGTTCCTGCGGTGTGCCGATCACGATCTCGTGCAAGACCTTGCCCGCGTTCACCGCCACCAGGCGCACGGTCTCGCCGAGTTTGACCTGGAGGTCCTTCGGTGCAAAACGCATGTCGTCGGTCATGCGGATCTCGATGGTGCGCTTGACCTTTTTGGGATCGCCTGCGATGCCCCAGTCTTTTTGCTCGGCCTGGGCGTGGTGCCTGGGAGGACTGGCATGGGCCGAAGGCGAATGGGCCTGCGCCACAGGCAGCGCCAGCAGGCCAAGGGTCAGCAGCGTGGTGTTCAGTGCGGTGTTCATGGAAATTCCTTGTGTGTGAATCGGGTGGGACATGCGTTCCCGGGTGGGCTCAGTGGTGTGCATGACCCTGGGGCTTGCGCACCTGGGCTGGCGGTGCAGCGGTTGCAGCAGGCGTGGCATCTGGCGCACGCGCTGTGGGCGCCACCGGGCCGGTGTACTCATAGGCCTGCGTGCCAGCCGGTTGCCTGTAATCGCCCGGATCGCTGTAATCGCCCGGCTTTTGGTCAGCCCTTACCTTGAGCGTGGTGAACATGCCGCCCATCTCGATGGGGCCGTAAGGGCCGGTGCCGGTCATCATCGGGAAGGTGTTCTCGGGCAGCTCCATTTCCATCTCGCCCATGTCGGCCATGCCGCGCTCGCCCATGACCATGTAGTCGGGGATGAGCTTCTGGATTTTCTGCACCAGCCCACGGTGGTCCACGCCGATCATGGTGGGCACATCGTGGCCCATCGCACCCATGGTGTGGTGGCTCTTGTGGCAGTGCATGGCCCAGTCGCCGGGCTCGTCGGCGATGAACTCCAGCTGCCGCATCTGGCCCACGGCCACGTCGGTGGTCACCTCGGGCCAGCGTGCGGTCTTGGGCACGGGGCCACCGTCGGTGCCCGTCACCTCGAACTCGATGCCGTGGATGTGGATCGGGTGGTTGGTCATGGTCAGGTTGCCCACACGCACCCGCACCCGTTCGTTCAGACGGGCCACCAGCGGGCTGATGCCCGGAAACACCCGGCTGTTCCAGCTCCAGATGTTGTGCTCCAGCATGGTGTTGACGTTGGGTGTTCTGGCACCCGGGCTCACGTCAAAAGCGTTGAGCAGGAAAGCGTAGTCGCGGTCCACCTCGGCGATCAGCGGGTGTTTGCCCTTGGGGTGGGTGATCCACAGGCCCATCATGCCCATGGCCATCTGGGTCATCTCGTCGGCATGCGGGTGGTACATGAAGGTGCCGGGGCGGCGCGCCTCAAACTCGTAGACAAAGGTCTTGCCCACCGGGATCTGCTTTTGGTTCAGGCCGCCCACGCCGTCCATGCCGTTGGGCAGGCGCTGGCCGTGCCAGTGGATGGTGGTGTGCTCGGGCAGCCGGTTGGTCACGAAGATCCGCACCCGGTCGCCCTCGACCACCTCGATGGTCGGGCCCGGGCTTTGGCCGTTGTAGCCCCACATGTTGACGACAAAGCCCGGCGCCATCTCGCGCACCACCGGCTCGGCCACCAGGTGGAACTCCTTGACGCCGTCCTTCATGCGAAAGGGCAAGGTCCAACCGTTGAGGGTGACCACCGGCCTGTAGGGGCGTCCGGCACCGGTCACGCCTGGCGGCGTCCAGGGCGGTGCGGTGTCCGGTCGGGTCTGGATGACGGGCTCGGGCAAGGCGGCCAGCGCGCTGCGGCTGACAGCGGTGGTGGCAACGGCCACGCCTGCGGCGGCCACGGCTTTCTGGAAAAAATCTCGGCGTTGCATGGTCAGTGTCCTGCGGTGCGGGTGTTGGAGGGGCTGGCGGCGCCAGATGTGCCGGTGCTGTCGACATAGGGCAGGCCCGCCAGCACGCCCATCAGGTCGGCATGGGCCAGCCAGGCCTGGCGCTGCGCCTGCAGGGCGGCGTCCACGCTGTCGATGCGGCTGCGGGCACTGGCCAGCAGGTCCCAGGTGCTCTTGAGCATGCCGTTGTAGCGCAGCAAGGTCTCCTGCGCGAGCTCGGTGTGCAGGCGCAGCACCTGGGCCTGCGTCTGCTGTGCGTTCTGGCGCGCCATGCGGTACGCGGCGGCGGCCATCTGCACATCGGCACGCACCTGGCGCGCCAGCCGGTCGGCCTGCAGACGCGCCTGCCAGGCATTTTCAAAGGCATGGCCCCAGCGCAGGGCGCGCGGGTCCCACACCGGCGGCTCCCGTCCGGCCAGCTCGCCAAAGGTTTTTTGCGCCGCCTGCAGCTCTGCGTCACTCAAGCCCAGGCCCGCCATCTGGCGCCGGGCAGACAGGTCTTGCAGTGACCAGCGTGCATGGGCCTGCAGGGCGTGCTGTTGCAGGGCCGGCACATCGTCGAGCGCCAGACTGGCCTGGCCTGCACCAGACGAAGACACCGGCCAATGGACCGGCAGTTCCTGCGGCAAGTGCAGGGGCAACTGCTGCGCCAGCGCCTGCGCGCCCATGCCCGCCCCGATGCGCTGCCACAGGGCCTGCAGCGCGCGATCGGCCTGCAGCCGCGCCTGGTCCACGCGCGCACTCGCATCCCACAGCGCCAGCTCTTCCTGGATTTGCCGTGCCCGGCTCCAGTTGCCCACCTGGGCCATGCGCTGGCCCAGTTCGGCCCCGGCTTGCGCCACCGCCAGGATGTCGCGGCTGTGGGCCAGGGACTGGCGGGCCGCCACCGCATCGACCCAGCGCCTGTGCACATCCAGGCGCAATGCGGCCACCTGTTGACGCACGGCAGCCACCTCGATTTCGCTCATGCCGGGCCTGATCCAGGCCGCCTCGTCCTGCAACGCCAGGCGCACAGCGCGCTCCAGCGTGAGGCTGCCCGCCTCGGCGGACGCGGGGGCCTCCTGCGACTGTGGCATGTGTTTTTGTTCCCAGCGCAGCAGGTCCGCATGGCCTCGCGGAAACTGGCCCACCGCATGGTTGGCTTCCTGCCAGCCCAGCGGGGCTTGCGCCCAGACAGCAGGCACCATGCCTGCCAACAATACGGCGCCCGCGGTCCGGGGACCCAGGGCTCGCTTCAAAAGAGAATTCATGTCGATTTCCTGAAACAGACGATCACGGCATCCATCCGCCTGGGCGGCGAGCGGACGCACCTGTGGCGTGAAGTTCAGGAAATGGGGGGCTTGGTCAGCGGCGCAAACGTGTGGCCTGCAGGTGCCATGGGCACACCGGGCGGCAGCGGGTGGACCTGGGCCACAGGCACCGACTGGGGCCATGCCAGCAGGCTCGCGCTCTGGTGGCACACACCGCAGAGCTGACAGGAGCCTTCGTGGCAATCTGCTTTATGGGCCGCGTTTTCAAGCGGCGCCTGCGCCTGCATCTCGTGCAAGGAGCCGGCCATGGCCTCATGGCAGTCGTGCACTGCATCGGCCTCGGAGGTCTGGACCAGGCTGACCTGCGCAGAGCCAGGAAGATGGTGCGCGACATTGTCCGACATGGACATCCACACACCGGCCCACAGCCGCAGGGGCGTCAGGCAGAGCAGGAAGCAAAGGAACAGTCGGCGCATGGGCAAATCATAAGCCAAGGCGTGCGCGCGCCACCCACCCGATGCGCAATCCCTTCAGCGCAGACGGGCGAGCAGGGCGGCGGTCGAAGGGTCCAGCCCCGAAGCGTCGCCCGACTGGAGGCGGGCATGGATGTCCTTGGCCAGCACCTTGCCCAGCTCCACACCCCACTGGTCAAAGCTGTTGATGCCCCAGATGGCGCCGCTGACAAACACGCGGTGCTCCTGCAAGGCAATCAGCGCGCCCAGGCTGGCGGGCGTGAGTTCGTCGAGCAGCAAAAAAGTGCTGGGACGGTTGCCGGTGAAGTGCCTGTGTCCGCCCGCATCGTGCTGGCCCAGCATGAGCGCCTGCGCCTGCGCGATCGCGTTGGCCAGCAGCAGTTCGTGGTGGTCGGCCAGGGCGTGTGCGGGCTTCTTGACGGCAATGAACTCCAGCGGCACCACATCCGTGCCCTGGTGCAGCATCTGGAAGTAGGCGTGCTGGCCGTTGGTGCCGGGCTCGCCCCACAGCACCGGCGATGTGCCATAAGGCAGCGCCTGCCCGTTGCGGTCCACACGCTTGCCGTTGCTCTCCATCTCCAGCTGCTGCAAATACGCCGGCAGCCGGCGCAGCGCGCTGTGGTAGGGCGCAATGGAGCGGCTGGTGTAGCCCAGAAAATTGCGGTACCAAACGTCCAGCAGGCCCAGCCGCACCGGCAGGTTCTGCGCCAGTGGCGCGCTCTGGAAGTGCTGGTCCATGGCGTGCGCACCGGCCAGCAGCTGCCTGAAGCCCTGCGCGCCGATGGCGATGGCGATCGGCAAACCAATCGCCGACCACATGGAGTAACGCCCGCCCACCCAGTCCCAGAAGCCGAAGGTGGTGCGAATGCCGAAAGCCGCTGCCGCTTGCACGTTGGTGCTGAGCGCCGCAAAGTGGCGCGCCACGTCATGGCCGCCCTGCGCCTGGAACCAGGCCAGCGCCGAGCGCGCGTTGGTCATGGTTTCGAGGGTGGTGAAGGTTTTGGACGCGATCAGGAACAACGTGTTCTGCGCCTTCAGACCCTTGAGCACCGCCGCCAGTTCGTGGCCGTCCACGTTGGAAACGAAATGGAAACGCTTGCCCGCAATCACAAAATCCTGCAAGGCCAGCACGGCCATTTGCGGTCCGAGGTCGGAACCACCAATGCCGATGTTGACCACGTCGGTGATCGTGCTGTCGCTGCGCACCTGTTCGGCATAGGCCAGCATGGCGTCGAGGGTGGTGTGAACCTGTTGATGGGCTTCGGCCAGCTCAGCCCGAACGGCTGAACCGACCGGTTGGCGCAGCAACCAGTGCATCACGGCGCGGTCTTCGGTGGTGTTGATGGGCTCACCGCGGAACATCGCGTCGCGGTGCTGCGTCAGACCGGTCTGCTGCGCCAGTTCCAGCAACAGGGCTTCGGTGGCGCTGTCGGTGTGGTTTTTGGACAGGTCGGCAAAGACATGGGGCGCGGACTGGCTCAGCCCGGTGGCACGGCTGGCATCGGCCTTGAAGGCTTCGCGCAAGTCAAAGCCGGCAAAGCCCGCCGCATGGGTCTGCAAGGCCTTCCAGGCCGCGGTCTGGTCACAACGCATCTCGGTCTTTCAGGCAGCCCGCATCAGCGCTTCGAGCTTGATCGCATCGGCGCAGAAGGCGCGGATGCCTTCGGCCAGTTTTTCGGTGGCCATGGCGTCTTCGTTCAGCGCCAGGCGGAAGCTGGCCTCGTCGTAGGACAAGGCATCCAAGTCCATCGCCTGCGCAGCCTGCACGCTGAGCGCCTGCGCCAAAGGCGCCTCGGTGGCGGCCAGTTGCGCCAGCAGCTCGGGGCTGATGGTCAGCAGGTCGCAGCCGGCCAGTGCGGTGATCTGGCCGATGTTGCGGAAGGACGCGCCCATCACCTCGGTGCGGATGCCGTGCTTTTTGTAGTGGTTGTAGATGGCCGTGACCGACTTCACGCCGGGGTCATTGGCGCCGGCGTTGTCGGCCTCGACCCAGTTCGGGCCGGCGGCTTTTTTGTACCAGTCGTAGATGCGGCCGACAAAGGGCGATATCAGCTGCACGCCGGCTTGCCCGCAGGCCACGGCCTGGCAGAAAGAAAACAACAGCGTCAGGTTGCAACGGATGCCTTCGCGTTCGAGCTGCGCCGCCGCCTGGATGCCCTCCCAAGTCGAGGCGACCTTGATCAGCACACGCTCGCGGGCCACGCCCTGCGCCTCGTACAGCGCCATGATGCGGCGCGCACGCGCCACGGTGGCGGCGGTGTCAAAGCTCAGGCGGGCATCGACTTCGGTGGACACACGCCCCGGCACATGCTTGAGGATTTCGCAGCCAAAGCGCACCAGCAGGTGGTCCATCACCACGTCCAATGGCTGGCCCCGGTGGGCTGCCACGGTCTCGGCCAGCAAGGGCGCGTATTCGGGCTTTTGCACCGCCTTGAGGATCAGCGAGGGGTTGGTCGTCGCATCCTGGGGATGGAACTGCGCCAGCTGATGAAAGTCGCCAGTGTCGGCGACCACGGTGGTGTATTGCTTGAGGGCTTCGAGTTGGTTCATGGTGCTGGAAGAGCGCGTCGACAGGTTCAGCGCGAACGGATGAAAGCGGATGGAGTGCGATTGGCTTGAATTATCGATGAAACAAAGTTACATTACGAGGACTTTTTTCAGGTAACTCAATAACAAAATGGCTTCACATGGCTTTTGATCTTGTTTTCTTCGGCGGTACGGGCGATCTGGTGTGGCGCAAGCTCATGCCGGCCCTGTTCCAGGCATTTCGGCACGGTACCCTGCCCGAAGGCGGCCGCATCATCGGCGTCGGCCGCGACAAGCTCAGCGACGAGCAGTACCGGCAGAACATCCAGGCCAAATTTGCCAACGTCGAAGGCGAAAAACGCCCCAGCGACGAAGAATTTTCGCGCTTCGCCGCCCTGCTGTGCTACGTGCGCATGGACCTGTCCAGGCCCGAGGACTACGCCGCGCTCAAAGCCCGTCTGGTCGAACGCCAGACCGACACGGTGGTGATGTACCTGTCGACCGCACCCAGCCTGTTCACCACCGTCTGCGAGCAGCTGGCCGCCAGTGGCCTGAACACACCCCAGACCCGCATCGTGCTCGAAAAACCGCTGGGCCACGACCTGGCCTCCAACCGCGCCATCAACCAGGCAGTGGGGCAAGTGTTCAAAGAGCAGCAGATCTTCCGCATCGACCACTACCTGGGCAAGCCCTCGGTGCAGAACCTGTTTGCACTGCGCTTTGGCAACGCCCTGTTCGAGCCCCTGTGGCGTCGCGAGCACATCGCCAACATCCAGATCACCATGGCCGAAGAACTGGGCGTGGAAAAGCGCGGCGGTTTTTACGAAGGCACCGGCGCGCTGCGCGACATGGTGCAAAACCATGCCTTGCAGCTCTTGTGCGCGATCGCGATGGAACCACCCATCAACGCGCACGCCGACGCCATCCGTGACGAAAAGCTCAAGGTGCTGCGCGCCCTCAAGCGCTGGACACCCGAGACCCTGAGCCAGCATGTGATCCGCGGGCAATACGCCGCGGGGAGCGTGGACGGCCTGCCGGTGCCCGGCTACCGCGAAGAGCCGGGTGTGAGCCAGAGCAGCAGCACCGAAACCTTTGTCGCGCTGCGCACCGAGATCGCCAACTGGCGCTGGGCTGGCGTGCCGTTTTACATCCGCACCGGCAAGCGCATGGCCGCGCGCGAGGCGCACATCGAAATCAACTTCCGCCCCACGCCGCACGACATCTTCAAGACCCCCATGGGCCCGGCCAACAAGCTGGTCATCCACCTGCAGCCCAAGGACGGGCTGGAGCTGCACCTGTTCGCCACCGGCCAGAGCAAGCGCGGCCCCGGCGGCACCGGCCAGACGTTGGCGCCGGTGCACCTGGACCTGGACTTTGACAAGCGCTTTGGCAGCGAACGCGTGGGGGCCTACGAACGCCTGCTGCTCGATGTGCTCGACGGTCGCCTGAACCTGTTCGTGCGCACCGACGAACAGGAAGAAGCCTGGCGCTGGGTCGAGCCCATCCTGCAGCACTGGGCGGCCGACCCGGTGGGCCCGCGCCCCTACAACGCCGGCACCTGGGGCCCCAGCGCGGCAAGCGCCATGATCGCGCGCGACGGCTTTTGCTGGGGCGAGGAATGCTGAACACCACACTCCCGTTCGGGCTGAGCTTGTCGAAGCCCTGCCCTTCGACAAGCTCAGGGGGAACGGCCACGAGGCAGAATTTCTTGCTGAACATGAACGGAACACCCCATGCTTGACCGCATCAAAGCCTCGCTACCATCACTGGCACCCGCCGAACAGCGCGTGGGCAAACTGGTGCTGGCCGACCCGCGCGCTTTTGCCAACCTGCCCGTGACCGAACTGGCCGACCGCGCGCATGTGAGCAAACCCACGGTGGTGCGCTTTTGCCGCAGCATGGGCTACGACGGCCTGTCGGACTTCAAGCTCAAGCTCGCCGGCAGCGTGAGCGAAGGTGTGCCCTTCATCCACCGCAGCGTGGACGCCGACGACAAGACCAGCGATGTGGCGGTCAAGGTCATCGACAACACGGTGGCGGCCTTCCTCAAGTACCGCAACGACGCCAGTTCGTTCGCGCTCGAACATGCCGCGCAAGCCCTGGCCGACACCCACAAGACCGGGCGTCGCATCGAGTTCTACGGCGTGGGCAACTCCGGCATCGTGGCGCAGGACGCGCAGCACAAATTTTTCCGTCTGGGCCTGAACACCATCGCCTACAGCGACGGCCACATGCAGGTCATGAGCGCGTCCATGCTGCAACCGGGCGACTGCGCGGTGATCATCTCCAACTCGGGCCGCACCCGCGACCTGATGGACGCCTGCGACATTGCCAGAAAACGTGGAGCCACCACGATCGTCATCACCGCAAGCGGTTCGCCACTGGCCGGCATCGGCCACATCCACCTCACGGCCGACCACCCCGAGGGCTACGACAAATACAGCCCCATGGTCTCGCGCCTGCTGCACCTGCTGATCATCGACATCCTGGCCACCACGGTGGCGCTGCGCATTGGCGAAGAACTGCAGCCGGTGCTACGCGAGATGAAGAACAACCTGCGCAACAAGCGCTACACCTGAAGGTCATTCCGGCTCGATGCGGGCGTCCTTGACGACCTTGCCCCAGCGGGTCGCCTCGGCCTTGATCAGCGCAGCAAACTGTTCGGGCGTACCGCCACCGACTTCATTGCCCTGACCCAGGATCTTGTCACGCAGATCGGCGTCCTGCAGCGCCTTGTTGCCCACGGCGTTGAGCTGCCGGACCAGATCGGGCGGCAGCCCTTTCGGCCCCACAATGCCTTGCCAGTTGAGCACCTCGACCGCCGGATAACCCTGTTCGGCCATGGTGGGCACATCAGGCACCAGCGTCGAACGCTGCTTGCTGGTGATGGCCAGCGCACGAAGGCGTCCGCCTTTGATCGCCGGCATGGCCGAATACATCTGCTCGAACATCATGTCCACCTGCCCGCTCATCAAGTCGGTGGCGCCTGCCGAGCCACTCTTGTAAGGCGCATGGATCATGTCGATGCCAGCCGCATGTTCAAACAGCGCGCCACTGAGGTGGTGCGTGCCGCCGATGCCGCCCGAGGCATAGCTGAGCTTGCCCGGCGCTGCCTTGGCAGCAGCCACCAGATCCTTGACCGATTTGTAGGGTGAGTCG
>Ga0255195_1000234_pt1 | contig 9354 bp, 8 predicted proteins | sample Miss_Yuk_RepC_8h_FD_183627 | JGI IMG/M metagenome (GOLD analysis project Ga0255195, IMG submission 183627) | Freshwater microbial communities from Mississippi River, Louisiana, United States - Miss_Yuk_RepC_8h | ecosystem: Environmental > Aquatic > Freshwater > River | place: USA: Louisiana... | reverse complement strand
GCAGTGTCATCGGCAATGCCTTTGCTTGCCATCATCAAGAGCCTGATTACTACTCATGGCGCAGTGCCTCAGCAGGCTCAAGCCGCGAGGCCCGCCAGCTGGGATAGAGCGTTGCCAGAAACGACAACACCAGCGCCATCAGCCCAATTTGAGTGACATCCGCAGCACGCAGATCCGAGGGCAGTCGATCAATAAAATAAATGCCTTTTGGCAGCACCTGAAAGCCGAAGATGGTCTCAATCCAGGCCATCACCAAATCAATGTTGCCCGCAATCAATACGCCTGCCGCGACACCGAAGCCCACACCGAGCAGCCCGAGCCAGGCGCCTTGCACCACAAAGATCGCCATGATGCTGCCGCGCTGGGCACCGAGCGTGCGCAGTATCGCAATGTCGCCGCGCTTATCCGTCACGGTCATCACCAGCATGGAGACCAGATTAAATGCGGCCACTGCGATGATCAGCGTCAAGATGATGAACATCATGCGCTTTTCGACCTGAACCGCAGCAAACCAATTACGATTTTCATACGACCAGTCGCGAACGATGATATGCCGCAGACTGGGATCTTGCGATAGCGCCACTGAGATCTCGCGGGCCACGATGGGTGCCCGCTGCATATCATCTAACTTAAGTCGTATTCCGACGGTGGCCTGATCCCGAAAAAAAACCGAAGCATCAGCAGCATGAATTAAAGCCAGATTGCTGTCGTACTCGTGGTGGCCAGAGGCAAATACGCCCGCGACTGTGAACTGCCGCAGCCGCGGCGTGACGCCACTCGGTGAAACCACACCATCGGCGGCCACCAATACCACCGAATCTCCAACTGCGGCGCCCAGCTGTGCTGCGAGATCACGGCCCAGCACGATCTGAAACGATCGCGGTATTAATGCATCAAGCCTTCCGGTCAGCAGCCGGGCTAAGCCCCCGCTGACCAGCGGCTCTTGGGCCGGATCAATGCCGCGCACCAGAATCCCGCGCATCTGACCATCGCGAGAAATCATCGACTGGGCCATCACGAAGGGGGCAGCAGCCCGCACTGCAGAATGTCCTGCCACCTGGGGCTGCAAGCGATCAGCCAGCGCGAGATCACCCCCGGGAATCATGACCTCCGCATGCGAGAGCACGCTGAGCATGCGATCACGAACTTCTTTTTGAAATCCATTCATCACCGAAAGCACCACGATGAGTGCGGCCACCCCCAATGCAATCCCCGCAGTCGCCAAGCCCGATATAAAAGAGATGAATCGATTGCGTCGCGAACGACCTGCCCCGCCCGCCAGACGACGCTGCGAGCGCGCCGCTCGGCCCGCCCGGGTATACCGCAGGCCAATCATGATTTCATAAGGGAGCATGCGATGAGTTTGCCATACTAGGCGGCATGAACGCCCCCGATACCGCTGCCGCCAGCCCTCGGCTTGCTTCGCGCAAGCGGCGTGTGGACCCGTCCGTCAGCGCGGCGCTGACTCAGGCGGGCATTCACCCTGTCATGGCCCGACTGCTGGCCGGCCGCGAGGTCCGATCGGCCGATGAAGTTGCAACCGATCTCGATGGTCTGCTCTCACCCGATCAGATGCTCAATCTCACGCATGCCGCCAAGGTGCTCGCCCAGGCGATTGTGAACGGCAAGAAACTTCTAGTGGTTGCGGATTTTGATGCCGATGGCGCGACTGCCTGTGCGGTAGCCATCCGTGGCCTGCGGCGTTTCAATGCAAGGGTGGATTTTTTAGTTCCCGATCGCTTTGCATTTGGCTATGGCCTGACTGCTGCCTTAGTCGATCATGCAGCTACCCTGCATCACCAGGAGCTTCCGGACTGGATCATCACCGTCGATAACGGCATCTCCAGTCTTGCGGGAGTAAATCGGGCGGCAGAGCTCAATATCCAAGTCTTGGTTACGGACCATCATCTGCCAGGCCCAACACTGCCGAGGGCATTGATCGTCAATCCGAACCAGCCGGGCTGTGCATTTCCAAGTAAACACCTGGCTGGCGTCGGGGTCATGTTTTATCTGCTGATGGCCTTGCGGGCCCAATTTCGCGTGCAGCATCAGTGGCCAGCAGAGCGGCTGCCTCGGCTTGACGATCTGCTGCCCATTGTGGCGCTGGGCACAGTAGCTGACTTGGTTAAGCTCGATGCCAATAATCGCCGGCTCGTTGCCCAGGGGCTAAAGCGTCTGCGGCGCGGCACGGCATTTGCAGGCCTGAATGCCCTCTTTGAAGTGGCGAACCGCTCACCGCGTGATGCGAGTGCGCGCGATCTCGGATTCGCAATCGGTCCGCGCATCAATGCGGCCGGCCGATTATCGGATATGGCCATCGGCATTCGCTGTCTGATTGAGGACGATCCTGAGCAAGCCCGAGAACTCGCCACTACCCTCGATCAGCTCAATCGCGAACGGCAGGAAATTGAATCCGAAGCCCGCGAGTCGGCACTCAAACTGGCCCACGATAAACTCGCCGCGATTGGCATCGGGCCGTCGGAAGATCAGAAATCTGCGCCATTGGGCATCGTGCTGCACGATGCCCAATGGCATCAGGGCGTGATCGGCCTGGTTGCCGGCCGCCTCAAAGAAACCTTTTATCGCCCAACCATTATCTTCGCCTCTGACGCTGAATCATCACTGATCAAAGGCTCATGCCGATCGATCCCGGGTGTTCATATTCGCGATGTATTGGAGCGCATTGATTCGCGTCATCCTGGCCTGCTTCGCGCATTTGGTGGGCATGCGATGGCCGCAGGACTGAGCCTCGCAGCAAAAGATCTGGAGCGTTTTAGCCAGGCCTTTGAAACTGCGTTGCAGGAATTCGCTGATCCTGCAGATCTACAGCAGATTCTAGAGTTTGATGGTGAATTAAGGCCCGAGGAGTTTCGGCTTGATCTGGCCCAACTCTTGGGCAGCCAAATCTGGGGCCAGGGATTTCCGGAGCCAGTCTTTATTAATGATTTTGAAGTCTTATCCCAACGCCGAATCAAAGAGCAGCACCTGCGGCTGACACTTCGGCCTGCCGATCCGAGCCCAGGCCAAGGGCCAGCCCTTGAGGCCATCTGGTTTCGCGCATCGGGCCTTTGCGCCCCCCGCAGCCGACTGGCATATCGACTCGGGGTCAATGACTGGCAGGGCCGCACATCGCTGCAGCTTGAGATTGTTGGCCTAGCGTAAAATCCTGGCTTTTACGCGGAACTAAAATGGAAGCTGAACGCATCAATCAAATCTCTCAGTCGCTTGATTCTCTTGGCCAGCGGGTCAAGGAACTACGGGGGTTTCTTTGACTTTGATGCTAAATCCACGCGGCTGATTGAAGTCAATCAGTTGCTCGAGGACCCTCAGCTCTGGAATGATCCAAAGCGGGCCCAGGAGATGGGCCGGGAGAAAAAATCGCTTGAGGCAGTCGTCGAAGCCCTGCGCGGCCTGACGGGCCGGGTCGACGAATCCAGCGAGCTGCTGGAGATGGCCCGCTCCGAAAACGACGATGCCACCCTGCTGGCCGTCGAAGAAGATGTCAGCGGCATTGAAAAAGAAGTTGGCGAGATGGAATTTCGCCGAATGTTTTCCAATCCGGCTGACCCGAGTAACTGCTTTCTTGATATCCAGGCGGGTGCGGGTGGGACCGAGGCCTGTGACTGGGCCTCAATGCTGCTGCGTCAATATCTGCGCTATGCCGAGCGAAAGGGATTTAAATCAGAGCTGCTCGAGGAATCAGAGGGTGATGTTGCCGGCATCAAGTCGGCCACCATCAAGATCTCAGGCGATTATGCGTTTGGCTTTTTGCGCACTGAAACCGGCGTTCACCGCCTCGTGCGCAAATCGCCCTTTGACTCCAGCGGCGGCCGACATACCTCGTTTGCATCAGTGTTTGTTTATCCCGAGGTCGATGATTCGATCGAGATCGAGATCAACCCGGCTGATGTCCGCACGGATACCTTCCGAGCCAGTGGTGCCGGCGGCCAGCACATCAACAAAACCGACTCGGCCGTTCGGCTCACCCATGTGCCCACCGGCATCGTGGTCCAGTGCCAGAATGATCGCAGCCAGCACCGCAATCGTGATGAGGCCTGGAAAATGCTCAAGTCTCGTCTGTATGAGCATGAAATGCGTAAACGGCTCGAGCAGCAGCAAAAACTCGAAGACAGTAAGACGGATGTCGGCTGGGGCCATCAGATTCGCAGCTATGTACTGGACCAGTCACGCATCAAGGATCTCCGAACCCATGTTGAAATTTCCAATACCCAGCGGGTGTTGGACGGGGATCTTGATGCCTTTATTGAAGCAAGCCTAAAACAGGGAGTCTGAGATGAGCGAATCTACTCCACCGTCCGATAACGATAAGCTGCTTGAGCAATCCGGCTTTGATGAGCATCAAATCATGGCCGAGCGTCGGGCCAAGCTCGAAGCCCTCAGGGCCAGCACGACCGCCTTTCCCAACGATGTTCGGCCTGCCCACCGGGCAGCGGCTTTGCATCAGCGCTATGAGCAGCACAGCCGAGAGCAGCTTGAGTCCGAGCATGTACAGGTGACCGTTGCCGGCAGGATGATGCTGAAGCGTGTACAGGGCAAGGCCAGCTTTGCCACCTTGCAAGATGCCACGGGCCGGATTCAGATTTACCTCAACGACGAAGGGGTTGGCACAGACTCCCACGAGGCCTTCAAGCACTGGGATCTGGGCGACATCCTATTTGCCGATGGGGTGCTTTTTAAAACCATGAAAGGCGAGCTCTCGATTCGCTGCCGGCTGATTCGGCTGATCAGCAAATCACTGCGGCCTCTGCCCGATAAGTTTCACGGCCTGCACGACACCGAGACCCGCTATCGGCAGCGTTATGTCGATTTGATTGTCAATAGTGAATCCCGCGAGATCTTTGCGGCCCGATCCAAGACCCTTTCAGCGATTCGGCATTTCATGAATGACCATGGCTTTTTGGAAGTCGAGACGCCTATGCTGCAGCGGATTCCGGGCGGAGCGGCCGCCAAGCCCTTTGTAACCCATCACAACGCCCTCGATCAGCAGATGTTTCTGCGCATCGCGCCCGAGCTTTTTTTAAAGCGGCTGATTGTGGGTGGCTTTGAGCGGGTCTATGAGATTAACCGTAATTTCCGTAACGAGGGCCTGAGCCCACGGCACAACCCTGAATTTACGATGATGGAGTTCTATGCGGCCTACACGGATTATCAGTGGCTGATGGATTTTACTGAGCAGGTGCTGCGCCATGCGGCAGAAACTGCGACAGGCACTGCGGTGCTTAACTACCAAGGCAAGACAGTCGATCTCTCTCGGCCCTTTGAGCGGCTAACGATTCTGCAGGCCATCATGCGCCATGCACCGCAGTACCCGGAGGCCCAGCTCACCGAGCCCAACGCGCTGCGAGACATCCTGCGAAGCCTAAAAGTTGACCTTCAGTCACCTGCGCTTAAGCAGGCCGCCCTTGGCACGCTGCAGCTTGCGCTTTTTGAAGAGGTCGCCGAGGGCAAACTCTGGGATCCGACCTTCATCATTGACTACCCCGTTGAGGTCTCGCCACTGGCCCGTGCCTCTGATCATCGTCCCGAGATCACCGAGCGCTTTGAGTTGTTTATCACTGGCCGCGAGATTGCCAACGGATTTTCCGAACTCAATGATCCCGAGGATCAGGCCCGCCGCTTTCATCTTCAGGTGCAGGCCAAAGATTCAGGTGATGAAGAGGCCATGTATTTCGATGCCGACTACATCCGTGCGCTGGAGTACGGCATGCCGCCCGCAGGCGGCTGTGGCATCGGCATCGATCGGTTAGTGATGCTGCTGACCGATAGCGCCAGCATCCGGGATGTGATTCTCTTCCCGGCGCTGCGCAAAGAAGAACACTAAATTAAGCCTTCGTCTTTTAAGGCGGACTGGACTGCGGGCCGGGCGGCAACACGGGCCTGAAAGGCCTGGACTGCGGGCCAACGGCCGAGATCGATCTTGGCGTATTTCGCCCAGCTCAGCACTGTGAATAAATAGGCATCGGCGACCGAGAAGTCCTCACCCATCAGGTAACTGCGGCCCGTCAGCTGCTGATCCACATAGCCCAGGCGGCGTTCGAGATTGGCCATCGCAATGTCTTTCCATTCCTGCGTGGCCTTGGGGTTGAAAAATGGCGCAAATGTCTTGTGCATTTCTGTGCCGATGAACGTGAGCCAGCTCTGCAGGCGAACGCGCTCAATGGTGCCATTAGCGGGAGCGAGTTTTTTCTGGGGAGCCTGATCAGCAATATATTGGCCAATTGCCGGGCCCTCGGTAATCACCTCGCCGGAATCCAGCATCAAAGCGGGCACATAGCCTTTGGGATTGATCTGCCAGTAATCTGCACCGGAGGCTGTCTGCTTAGACTTCAGATCCACTGCCTCGGTCTGAAATACCAGTCCGGATTCTTTGAGCACAATGTGCGGGGCCAGCGAGCATGAGCCCGATTTGTAAAACAGTTTCATCATTCCGACTCCTCAATCCAGGTCATTTGAATCGCTTCTAGAATTTTCTCATTCGAACGATTGGCATCATCGCTAAAGCCCGGCAGCGCCATGACCCAACGATGCAAATCCGTAAACCGAATGGCCTTGGGATCGACATCAGGATGTTGCTCGCAGAGCGCGATTGCAATCTCTCGTGTATCTGTCCATTTCATGACAGCGGCAGGCTCCTTTTCGTCAGGCGTTTGAGCACAACATATCAGTCAGCACAAAGGACTCAGTGATTCTCGCGTGCATAGTTGATGGTGTAGCGCGGCAATTCAACGGTGAGATCCTCGCCATCGACCGCCACTTGGCAGGACAGCCGCGACAGCGGTGTCAGACCCCAGGCCCGATCCAGGAGATCGTCCTCGTCTTCGCTGGAGGCCTGCAGCGAATGAAAGCCCGACCGAACAATCACATGGCAGGTGGTGCAGGCCCGCGACATTTCGCAGGCATGCTCAATTTCAACGCCATGCGAGAGCAGGCTCTTGCAGAGATTATCTCCGCTTGCAGCCTCAAACTCGGTGCCATTGGGGCAAATCTCAGGATGCGGAAGGACCTTAACGCGCGGCATTATCCAAAACTCCATCAATGGTCTGGCCCGCCAGGGCGCGCTGCACAGCCCGATCCATTCGGCGGGCGGCAAAATCATCGGTCAGGCCCGCCAATCGCTTGGTACGGGCCAGCAGCTCTTCACGATCGGTGCCGCCACAGGTCGCACGCAGCTGATCCATGACTTGATCAATCTCGGCACGCTCATGCGCAGTTAAAAGATCCCCGTCTTGTGCAACAGCGCTGGCGACTGCCTCCAGCATGCGCTGCGCATCAACCTGGGCCTCACGCAGCGCGCGGGCCTGCATATCCTGCTCTGCCGAAGAAAAGCCCGCCTGCAGCATGTCCGCAATCTGGGCATCCGTCAGCCCATAGGAGGGCTTGACGGTCACGGAGGCCTCCACCCCAGTGCTCTGCTCTTTGGCGGTCACGGAAAGTAAGCCATCGGCATCCACCTGAAAACTCACGCGAATGCGGGCGGCGCCCGCCGATAGTGGCGGGATGCCACGCAGCTCGAACTGCGCCAACGATCGGCACTCCGCGACAAGCTCACGCTCGCCCTGCACCACATGTATCGACATTGCGGTCTGACCATCTTTAAAGGTCGTGAATTCCTGGGCCCGGGCAACGGGGATCGGCGTGTTACGCGGAATAATTTTCTCTGCAAGGCCGCCCATAGTCTCAAGCCCAAGCGATAAGGGCAGCACATCAAGTAGCAGCCAGTCCTCCCCTTCAGCCCGATTACCCGCAAGCAAATTGGCCTGTAGCGCAGCGCCAATGGCCACGACACGATCGGGATCTAAGCCCGTAATCGGCGCCTGGCCAAACGCTTTCTCGACGGCCTGCCGCAGTCCCGGCATACGGGTGCTGCCGCCCACCAGCACTACGCCCATCAGCGCACTGGGTTCAATCCCTGCGTCATCGAGGACACGCTCAGAAACAGCAAGGGTGCGCTGTATCAGTGCCGCGGTCATGCGATCAAACGCCTCGCGGCTAATGCTTGTCATATAGGCGCTGCCGTCATCACGCAACCACTCGGCATGAATCACTTCAGCGGCCTGCAGTTCGGTGAGGCGCTCTTTTTGCTGGCGGGCTAAGCGCAACAGCCGACGACGCTCTGAAGATGAAAGGCCGGAAAAATCATCGCCTAAGCGCCAATTGCCCAGCCAATGCTGGGCCAGCGCATGATCGAAATCATCGCCGCCTAATGCGGTATCTCCGCCAGTGGCGACCACCTCGAAAACGCCGCGCGAAAGCCGCAGTACTGACATATCGAACGTGCCGCCGCCGAGATCAAAGACTGCATAAAGACCCTCTGCACCTGAATCAAGGCCATAGGCCAATGCAGCAGCGGTAGGCTCATTGATCAGCCGCAGGACTTCCAGGCCCGCAAGCCGCGCGGCATCCTTGGTGGCCTGACGTTGTGCATCATCAAAGTAGGCAGGCACTGTGATCACTGCGCCCGCAAGGTCATCAGCAGCGCCCAGGCCAAAGGCCTCTCGAGCCCGCAGATGCAAGGCCCGCAAGATGTCGGCGCTGACCTCCACCGGCGTGCGCAACCCCGCCGCTGTATTCAGGGTCATCACCGCGTGGGCACCCTCCTGCACGATGTCATAAGGCGTGCTGTGGGCAGCAATATCCTGTACGCTCCGGCCCATCAGCCGTTTCACTGAAATGATTGTGTTTTTCGCATCCGAAGCGGCAGCCTCAAGTGCCTCTTCGCCAACCGCGATCACGCCCTGGCCGCCATAACGCACCACCGAGGGCAGCAATACGCGGCCCACTGAATCCGGCAATACATCAATACTGCCGCTTCGCATGGCAGCCACTAGCGAATGGGTAGTGCCCAAGTCAATCCCCACCGCAATGCGGTGCTGATGCGGCGCAGCCGACTGCCCCGGCTCAGCGATTTGTAGCAGTGCCACGCTCGATCCTTTTCTGTTCCTGAGAGACCTGTTCGCCAAACTTCACCAGAAACATCATCCGACGGACCTCGGCCGCTGCCCGATCAAAATCGGGCCGCCCCCGGTCCAAGAGGTGCTCAAGCAACAAAATGGTCTCGGCAATGGCGGAGTCCACCTCCTGCCCAAGCTGCGATAAGCCGCGAACATCACCGGCTGCAGCACAATCTTCCAACGACTCACGCCACTCCATCTGCTGCAACAAAAATTCTTCAGGCATGGCCGTGTTGCGCTCTGCCTCAATATCGACTCCATTGAGCTCACAGAGATAGGCCGCACGGCGCAGCGGATCACGCAGGGTCTGGTGGGCCTCATTGATACGGGTCGAGTACTGCAGGGCGAGTAAGCGCTGGGCGTCCGTGCCTGCTGCAAATCG
>Ga0255195_1000217_pt1 | contig 9789 bp, 7 predicted proteins | sample Miss_Yuk_RepC_8h_FD_183627 | JGI IMG/M metagenome (GOLD analysis project Ga0255195, IMG submission 183627) | Freshwater microbial communities from Mississippi River, Louisiana, United States - Miss_Yuk_RepC_8h | ecosystem: Environmental > Aquatic > Freshwater > River | place: USA: Louisiana... | reverse complement strand
AATTTGAATTTTCATGATTAGACACCGCCTCTAGGATTGCCTCAAGTCAAGAACCCGCCCCGAACCGTGTGGGCAAGCATCCGAGGAGACACCATGTTCATCAAAAACTGTTGGTACGTTGCGGCTTGGGACATCGAGGTGCCCGAAGAGGGCATGCTGGCCCGCACCCTGCTCAATGAGCCCGTGCTGCTCTACCGCGACTCCAAGGGCCAGGTGGTCGCGCTGGAAAACCGCTGCTGCCACCGCTCGGCGCCGCTACACCTGGGCCGCAAAGAGGGCGACTGCGTGCGCTGCATGTACCACGGGCTCAAGTTCGACCCCAGCGGTGCCTGTGTCGAGATCCCCGGCCAGGACACGATTCCGCCCAAGACCCAGATCAAGAGCTACCGCGTCGTCGAGCGCCACCGCCTTGTCTGGATTTGGATGGGCGATCCAGCCCAAGCAAATGCCGACGAGATCGTCGACTACCACTGGCACAACTCGCCCGAGTGGCGCATGAAGCCGGGCTACATCCACTACCAGGCCAACTACAAACTGATCGTCGACAACCTGCTCGACTTCACGCACCTGGCCTGGGTGCACCCGACCACCCTGGGCACCGAAAGCGCTGCCGGCCTGAAACCCGTGATCGAGCGCAACACCGAAGGCAAAGGCACGCTGACCATCAGCCGCTGGTACCTGAACGACGAGATGCCCAATCTGCACAAGAAAGTGGCCAAGTTCGAGGGCAAGGTTGACCGCTGGCAGATTTACCAGTGGTCGCCCCCGGCGCTGCTGCGCATGGACGCCGGCTCGGCCCCCACCGGCACCGGCGCGCCCGAAGGCAAGCGCGTGCCCGAGGCCCTGCAGTTTCGCCACACCTCGATCCAGACGCCCGAGACCGAGACCACCAGCCACTACTGGTTCTGCCAGGCGCGCAATTTCGAGCTGGACAACGCGCAGATGACCGAGTCGATCTACCAATCGGTGGTCGAGGCCTTCGAGGAAGACCGCACCATGATCGAGGCCCAGCAAAAAATCATCAGCCAGGTGCCCGAGCGCCCGATGCTGCCGATCGGCGCCGACAGCGGCCTGAACCAGGCACGCTGGCTGATCGACCGCCTGATCAAGGCCGAAACCAGTCAGGCCAGCGCATGATCGCGGCCACCGTCAGCCGCGTCCAAGCCATCGCCCGCGACACCCTGCTGCTGGAGCTGCAGGCCAGCGACGGGCGAGCCTTGCCGACAGCCGCGCCCGGCTCGCACATCGACCTGCACCTGCCCAGCGGCCTGGTGCGCCAGTATTCGCTGACCAACGCCACCGGCGCGGCCGCGCTGGGCGTCTACCAGATCGCGGTAGCGCGCGACGCCCACAGCCGTGGCGGCTCCAGCTGGGTCCACGACAAGCTGCGCGTGGGCACCGCCCTGAACATCAGCGCGCCGCGCAACCTGTTTGCGCTGGACAGCAGCGTGCGCGGCCCGGTGCTGTTCATCGGCGCGGGCATCGGCATCACGCCGATTTACGCCATGGCGCAAGCCGCGCAGCGGGCCGGCATGGACTGGACACTCGTGGCTTGCGCGCGCTCGGCCAGTCGCCAGGCTTTTGCCGAAGAACTCAGCGCCCTGGACGCGCAGCGTGTACGCTTTCATTTTGACCTGGAACAAGGCGGGCCTGTGGACCTGCAGGCGCTGCTGGCCAGTGCACCCTGGGTGGCGGTCTACGCCTGTGGCCCTGCGGGCCTGCTAGATGCCCTGAGCGCACTGACCGCCGATTGGCCGGCGGGCAAGCTGCGCATGGAACGCTTCAAGGCCGACCAGGCCGACGACAGCGCCAACCAGGCTTTTGAGCTGGTGCTCGCCCGAAGCGGCCAGTCGGTGCAAGTGGCGGCCAGCGAAAGCCCGCTCGATGCGCTCGAGCGCATCGGCATCGACCACCCGTTTTCTTGCCGAGAAGGCCTGTGTGGCACCTGTGAGGTCCGGCTCGTTGAGGGCGAGCCCGAGCACCGCGACATGGTGCTCGACGCCCAGGAGCGCGCCGCCAAGCAACGTTTCATCCCTTGCGTCTCCCGCTGCGGCGGCGGGCGTCTTGTCATCGACCTTTGAAGAACACAATGAACCTCACTTCCAAAATTGCCATCATCACCGGGGGTGCCTCCGGTTTTGGCGCCGCCACCGCGCTGCGCCTGGCCCAGGCCGGCGCGTGCGTGATGGTGGCCGACCTCAATGCCCAAGGGGCACAGGCGATTGCCGAGCAGATCGTCGCCGCCGGCGGCCAAGCCAGCAGCGTGGTCGCCGACGTATCGGACAAGGCCTCTTTCGAGTACATGGTCGAACAGACCAAAAAGGTGTTCGGCGGTCTGGACATCCTGGTCAACAATGCCGGTACCACCCACCGCAACAAGCCAGCGCTGCAAGTCAGCGAAGACGAGTTTGACCGCGTCTACAAGGTCAACGTTAAAAGCCTTTTCTGGGCGGCCCAGTCGGTCCTGCCGGGCTTTGTGGCGCAAGGCAGCGGCTGCATCGTCAACGTAGCCTCCACCACCGGAGTTCGCCCCGGGCCAGGCCTGGTCTGGTACAGCGGCAGCAAGGCCGCCATGATCAACCTGACCAAAGGCCTGGCGCTCGAATTCGCCCGCTCCGGCGTGCGCATCAACGCCGTCAACCCCATGATCGGCGAGACCGCCATGCTGGGCGACTTCATGGGCATGGAAGACACGCCGACCAACCGCGAGCGCTTTCTGATGCGCATCCCACTGGGCCGCTTCACCCGCCCGGCCGACGTGGCCTCGGCCGTGACCTTCCTGGCGAGCGACGAAGCCGCTTACCTCACTGGCGTTTGCCTCGATGTGGACGGAGGTCGCAACATATGAGCGCCGCCACCACCTACCGCGCGCCGCAGCTGCTCATCAACGGTCAGTGGCGCCAAGGCCGTCACTCCCTGACGCAGCCCATCGTCAACCCGGCCACCGCGCAAACCCTGGACCAGCTGCACCTGGCCAGCAGCGAAGACATCGCGCTCGCGCTGCAGGCCGCGCACAGTGGCTTCGAGGCCTGGCGCCAGGTGCCGGCCTTCGAGCGCTGCGCGCGCCTGGAACGTGGCGTGGCGCGCATGCGCGCCCAGCTGGAAAAGATCGCCATCTTGCTCACGCTGGAGCAAGGCAAGCCCCTGGCCGAAGCGCGCGCCGAATGCGCGATGGCTGCCGACCTGATCAAGTGGTATGCCGAGGAAGCCCGGCGCAACTATGGCCGCATCATTCCTGCGCGCTTGCCCAACAGCCAGATGCAGGTGCTCAAGCAGCCCGTGGGACCGGTGGCGGCGTTTTCGCCCTGGAACTTTCCGCTCGTGCTCTCGGCCCGCAAGATCGGCGGTGCGCTGGCGGCGGGTTGCTCAATCATCCTGAAGGCGGCCGAAGAAACGCCCGCCAGCGTGGCCGCGATGGTGGACTGCTTTGCCGAAGACCTGCCCGAGGGCGCGCTGCAACTGCTGTACGGCGTGCCCGCCGAAGTGTCTGAGCAACTGATCACCTCGCCCACCGTCCGCAAAGTCAGCTTCACCGGCTCGGTGCCGGTGGGTCGACATCTGGCGCAACTGTGTGCGCGCCACCTCAAGCGCGTGACGCTGGAGCTGGGCGGCCACGCGCCTGTAATAGTGTGTGCCGATGCCGACATCGACAAAACCGTGGCCATGATGGTCGCGCACAAATTCCGCAACGCCGGCCAGGCCTGCCTGGCGCCCACGCGCTTTTATGTGGCCCGCGAGATCGCTGGCCACTTTTTGGATGCCTTCACCGCCGCCAGCCAGAAACTGGTGCTGGGCGACGGCCTGTCGCCACAAACTCAGATGGGCCCGCTGGCGAATGCGCGGCGCATCGCGGCCGTGCGCGATCTGATTGAGCGCTCGGTGCAGGCCGGCGCCCAGCTGCACCAGGGCAGCGCCCCGGCAGCAGGCTTTTTTGCGCCCGTGAGCGTGCTCACCCATGTGTCGCCCGACTCGCCCATCGTGCAGGAAGAGCCCTTTGGCCCGGTGGCCACGCTCACGCCCTTTGACGATTTGGCGCAGGCCCTGCATCTGGCCAACCAGTCGCCCTACGGCCTGGCGGGCTACTTGTTCACCGATTCGGCCAAGGCCATTCTTCAGGTGTCCGAACGTCTGGAAGTCGGCAGCCTGGCCATCAACGGCATGGGCGTGTCGGTGCCCGAGGCGCCTTTTGGCGGCGTCAAGGACAGCGGCCACGGCAGCGAGTCCGGCACCGAAGGCATGGAGGCCTTCCTCGAAACCAAATTCGTTCACCATTGCGCCTGAAACCAGCGCAGCTTTTCACCCACCACAACGGAGACAACACCATGCAACGCAGAACCCTTTTGAGCACGCTGGCTTTGGCCGCATCGCTGTTTTTCAATACCTCAGCCTCGGCGCAAAACGACAAGACTTTGCGCGTGATTGTTGGCTTCCCCGCCGGCGTGTCGATCGATGTGGTCACCCGCATCCTGACCGACAAGATGAAAGACGAACTCAAGCGCCCGGTGATCGTCGACAACCGTCCGGGTGCCGGCGGTCGTCTGGCGGCCGAGCTCTTGAAAGCTGCTGCCCCCGATGGCAACACCGTCATGGTCACGCCCATCGTTGTGCCGGTGCTGGCGCCCATGGTGTTCAACAAGCTCGGCTACAACCCCGAGACCGACTTCGCGCCCGTGGGCAAGGTTTGTGATTTCTCGTTTGCCCTGGCCGTACCGGCCAACGGCCCGGTCAAAACCCTCAAGGATTACGCCGCCTGGCTTAAGGCCAACCCCCAGCAAGCCAATTTCGGCTCGCCGGCCGCCGGTAGCCTGCCGCACTTCTTTGGCGTGATGATCGGCTCGGCCCTCAATGTCGAGATGGTGCATGTGCCGTTCAACGGCGGCGCTGCATTGCAATCGGCCGTGCTCGGTGGCCACGCGCCGGCCGGCATCGACGTGGTGATGGAATGGCAGCAAAACGCCAAGGCCGGCAAGGTCAACGTGCTGGCCACCTCGGGCAACCAACGCAGCAAGGTCATGCCCGATGTGCCGACCTTCAAGGAGCAAGGCTTCCCCGATGCCGTTGGCCAAGGTTGGTTCGCCATGTACGCGCCCGCCAAAACTCCGGCATCGGCGATCGATGAGATCAACAAGGCTTTGAACAAAGCCCTTGCCACGCCCGAGGTGCGCGAGCGCTTTGCCGCACTTGGCCTGGAGGCTGGCGGTGGCTCGGCCGCCGACCTGCAAAAAACCATGGTCGACGACGCCAAGCGCTGGGGTCCCATCGTCAAGAAATCGGGCTTCCGGGCTGATTGAAGTACGCGCCCTACGCCACTGTATGAATGGCTCCACCCACTGGCTGCGATCTTCTTGGGCTATGTGGTGCTGGGTATCACGGTCTTTGGTTCCTCGCTAGCCTTGGTGCTCCGCCGGTACGCCAGTGGCCTCTGACCGAGACGGCGGTGATGGGCCCGGCCGGCTCGGTAGTGGCTCTAGCCTTACTGCTCTGCTCGGGCGCGATGGACGGCGCTATCCGCTTGCCCCGCTGGCTTCTGGACCTGTCCTCCTTCGAGCTGCGGCTGCTGTGGGCTGTAGAACGGTCACTGGTCGCATTACTTGGCGAGCGACCGGTTATGGCGGGTGCAAAACATCAGTCTCAGCGTAGGACTGTCCGAGTTCAGCCTTTACAGGACATGAGCCACAAACGCTCCTACCCCAACACCCATCACGCTTACCCCGCCTGCATGGGCTGTGCGTGGAGCTGGATGCCCAGCGCCGCCGTGACTTTCAGGATCGTGGCAAAGCTGGGGTTGGCCTCCCCTGACAACGCCTTGTAGAGGCTGTCCCTGCCCAGGCCCGTACGCGCGAAAGTTGCGACATGCCCTTGGCCCGGGCAATGGTGCCCAGGGCCTTGGCAGCATCATCCCCTGCCTCTTGCAGGCAGGCCTCCATATAGAGCGCCATGTCCTCTTCGGTCTTGAGGTGTTGGGCGCTGTCCCATTTCCGCAGTTTGAGTGCAGTCATCGGTTACCCCTTCAGTTGGCGCATAGATCGTTTTTATGGCGCTCTGTATCCATTGAGATACATTGCTGTCCATGCCGCCAAGCGGTGAAGCGGGTTCAACCCGCCATCGCCGCCACCGGCATCTGCAGCAGCGTGCTGGCCGGCGCCAGCGCCATGCGGTGGTGGGCGTCGGCGCGGGGCAGCAGGCGTTCAAAGTAGAACTGCGCGGTTTGCAGCTTGGCCTGGTAGAACGCCGCTGACTCTGGCCCCTGGCCGCTGTGCAGGGCCTGCTCGGCGCGCTGGGCCATCAGCGCCCAGTGGTAGGCCATCATCACGTAGCCGCAATACATCAGGTAGTCCACCGACGACGCGCCCACTTGCTCCGGGTCGGCCTTGGCCTTGAGCATGAGGCGCAGGGTGAGCGTATTCCATTGCACGGCGCGGCGCGCCAGGGCGCGGGCCATGCGGCCACGCAAGCCCCCAGCCAGCAGGCCCGGCCGGGCCAGCACCCACATCTGGGCGGTGAAGTCGCGCACGCACTGGCCGCGCGTTTGCAGCAGCACCTTGCGCCCCAGCAGGTCCAGCGCCTGGATGCCGGTGGTGCCTTCGTACAGCGTGGCAATGCGGGCATCGCGCGCGATCTGCTCCATGCCATGCTCGCGGATGTAACCGTGCCCGCCGTACACCTGCATGCCCAGGTTGGCGGCTTCCAGGCCCATTTCGGTCAAAAAGCCCTTGAGGATGGGGGTGAAGAAACCCAGTTCGCCGTCGTGGCGCTTGTAGCCGGCCTGGTCGCCGGCCCAGGCAGCGGCAAACATCTTGTCGGCCAGTTGCGCGGCGCCGTAGATCATGGCGCGGCCACCTTCGGCGATGGCTTTTTGGGTGAGCAGCATGCGCCGCACGTCGGGGTGCCAGACGATGGCGTCGGCCACCTGCTCGGGCTCCTTTTTGCCCGAGAGCGCGCGCATGGAACGGCGCTCGCAGGCATAGGCCAGCGCGCCCTGGTAAGCCAGCTCGGCATGGGCCACGCCCTGGATGGCGGTGCCGATGCGCGCGGTGTTCATGAAGGTGAACATGGCCTCCAGCCCCTTGTTCGGTTCACCGATCAGGGTGCCGATGGCGCCGTCGAAATTGAGCACCGCCGTGGCACTGGCGCTGATGCCCATCTTGTGCTCGATCGAGCCGCAGTGCACCGCGTTGCGCGTGCCTAAAGCACCACCCTCGCCCACCAGAAACTTGGGCACGATGAACAGCGAAATGCCGCGCGTGCCGGCGGGCGCCTCGGGCAGGCGCGCCAGCACGATGTGCACGATGTTGTCGGTCAAGTCGTGCTCGCCGCTGGAGATGAAGATCTTGGTGCCGGTGATGGCGTAGCTGCCGTCGCCCAGCGGTTTGGCCTGGGTCTTGACCTGCGCCAGGTCAGAGCCGCACTGCGGCTCGGTCAGGCACATGGTGCCGCCCCACTCGCCCGCCACCAGCTTGGGCAGGTACTGCTGGCGCATGGCCTCGGTGCCGTACTGCAAGATGGTGTTGATGCAGCCGATGCTCAGACCGGGGTACATGCTGAAGGCCCAGTTGGCCGTGCCCATCATCTCGCTCTTGAGCAGGTTGAGCGACACGGGCAGGCCCTGCCCGCCGTAAGCCGTGGGGAACGACAGGCCCTGCCAGCCGCCCTCGACGAACTGCGCATACGCCGCTTTGAAGCCCTTGGGCGTGGTGACCTCGCCCGCCTGAAAGTGGCAGCCCTCTTCGCCGCCCGAGACGTAGAGCGGCGCCAGCACCTCTTCGCAGTAGGTGGCGGCGGCCTCCAAAATGGCGTCCACCACCTCGGGCGAGGCGTCTTCGCCGCTGCCCAGCGCGCGGTAGTGCGCCGGGTAGTCGAACACCTCGTTCATCACAAAGCGCATGTCGCGCAGCGGGGCTTTGTAGTTCAACATGCTCATTTCTCCAGAATGGCCACGACGCCCTGGCCGCCAGCGGCGCAGATGGAAATCAAACCGCGCCCGCTGCCTTTTTGCGCGAGCAGCTTGGCCAGCGTGGCCACAATGCGCCCGCCGGTGGCGGCAAACGGGTGACCGGCGGCGAGCGAGCTGCCGTTCACATTGAGTTTGCTGCGGTCAATGGCGCCCAGCGGCTGCGCCAGGCCGAGCTTGTCGCGGCAAAACGCCGGGTCTTCCCACGCCTGCAGGGTGCACAGCACCTGGGCGGCAAAGGCTTCGTGGATTTCATAAAAGTCGAAGTCCTGCAGCGTCAGCCCAGCGCGCGCCAGCATGCGCGGCACGGCGTAGGCGGGGGCCATCAGCAGGCCTTCTTTCTTGGCCGGGTCGGGGTTGAAAAAGTCCACCGCCGCCACCTCGCTGAACGTGAGGTAGGCCAGCACCGGCAGACCACGCTCGGCCGCCCAGGCTTCGCTGGCCAGCAGCACGGCCGAGGCGCCATCGGTCAGCGGTGTGGCGTTGCCTGCCGTCAGCGTGCCCTGGCCGGGCGCCACCTTGCGGTCGAAAACCGGCTTGAGCTTGGCCAGCTGTTCAGCGTTCAGGCCCTGGCGCAGGTTGTTGTCCTGCTTCACGCCCAGGAAGGGCGTCATCAGGTCGACAAAGAAACCTTCGCCATAGGCGCGCGCCAGGTTGTGGTGGCTTTGCAGGGCCAGGGCATCTTGCGCTTCGCGCGTGATGCCCCATTCGCGGGCCATGAGTTCGGCGTGTTCGCCCATCGACAGGCCGGTACGCGGCTCGCCGTTGCGCGGCAGCTCGGGCTGGAAGAACTGCCCCGGGCGGATGCGCAGCGCCCGCTGCAGGCGCTGCCAGGGGCTGCGCGCGCGCGAAACATCGAGCAGGGTGCGGCGCAGTTGGTCATTGACGGCGATGGGCGCGTCCGAGGTGGTGTCCACCCCGCCGGCCACGCCGCATTCGATCTGGCCCACCGCAATTTTGTGCGCCACCAGCATGGCGGCCTCCAGCCCGGTGCCGCAGGCCTGCTGCAGGTCGAAGGCCGGGGTCTCGGGCGAGAGCGTGGTGGAGAGCACGGCTTCGCGCACCAGGTTGAAGTCGCGCGAATGCTTCATCACCGCGCCTGCGGCCACGTCGCCCAGGCGCTGGCCATGCAGGTTGAAGCGGTCCACCAAGCCTTGCAGCGTGGCCGTGAGCATATCGAGGTTGGAGGCGCGGCTGTAGGCGGTGTTGGAGCGCGCAAACGGGATGCGGTTGCCACCCACGATGGCGACGCGACGGAGGGTGCTGTTGGGGGTCATGGTGGGGCTCAGGAAATGGTGGGTTGATGCGCGGGTTCGGCGCGGAGTTCGGAACGCAGATGGACCTGCTCGCCGCGTGCGTCGCGCACCTCGAACACGGTCTGGCCTGTACTGGCCTGCGCCTGCCAGAGCGAGGCGCGTGTCGGCAGCAGCACGGGCCGCTTGAACACGGTGGTGAGCGAAGCGGCTTGCAGCACAGTGGCCGGCGCGGCGGCTTGCAACAGGGCCAGCGCGCGCGCCTGCGTCCACAGGCCATGCGCGATGGCGCGCGGAAAGCCGAACAAGCGCGCGCTCAGCGCCGACAGGTGGATGGGGTTGTAGTCGCCCGACACCGGGGCGTAGCGGCGGCCGGTGTCGGCGGGGGCGTCGAATGCACCGGCCTGGGTCAGGGCGAGTTCCGGCCCCACGGCGCCGTTGAACGGTGCGCCCACGGGCGACTTCACGCCCAGGCGCAGCAGGGTTTGTGTGGCCTGCCAGACGCATTGGCCATCGCCCTCGCCATCTGACTCGCGCAGCACGCGCAGGTGCAGCGTGAACACCTGCCCCTTGTCGTGCGCCAGC
>Ga0255195_1000208_pt1 | contig 9921 bp, 6 predicted proteins | sample Miss_Yuk_RepC_8h_FD_183627 | JGI IMG/M metagenome (GOLD analysis project Ga0255195, IMG submission 183627) | Freshwater microbial communities from Mississippi River, Louisiana, United States - Miss_Yuk_RepC_8h | ecosystem: Environmental > Aquatic > Freshwater > River | place: USA: Louisiana... | reverse complement strand
GGGCGACTGCGCCGGCATGGCGGCCGACCTGTTCGAGACCTACGCGGTCACGCTGATCGCCACCATGGTGCTGGGCGCCTTGCTGGTGGCTGGCGCCCCCGCCCAGGCCGTGCTCTACCCGCTGGCCCTGGGCGCGGTATCGATCGTGGCCTCCATCATTGGCTGCTTCTTCGTCAAAGCCAGCCCAGGCATGACCAATGTGATGCCGGCGCTTTACAAAGGGCTGGCGATTGCCGGCGTGCTCTCGCTGATCGCCTTCTATGGCGTGACAGTGTGGCTCATGCCCGACACCGCCCTGGGCGCTGCCGGCAGCCAGCTCAAGCTGTTCGGCGCCTGCGTGGTGGGCCTGGTGCTCACAGCCGCGCTGGTCTGGATCACCGAGTTCTACACCGGCACGCAGTACAGCCCGGTCAAGCACATCGCCCAAGCGTCGACCACCGGCCACGGCACCAACATCATCGCGGGTCTGGGTGTGTCCATGCGCTCGACCGCCTGGCCGGTGATCTTTGTCTGCGTGGCCATTGTGGTGGCCTACAACCTGGCCGGCCTGTATGGTGTAGCGGTGGCCGCCATGTCCATGCTGTCGATGGCCGGTATCGTGGTGGCGCTGGACGCCTACGGCCCGATCACCGACAACGCGGGCGGCATTGCAGAGATGAGCGAGCTGCCCTCGAGCGTGCGCGACATCACCGACCCGCTGGACGCCGTGGGCAACACGACCAAAGCCGTGACCAAGGGCTATGCCATTGGTTCGGCCGGTCTGGCTTCGCTGGTGCTGTTTGCCGACTACACCCACAAGCTCGAAACCTATGGCAAGGCGATCAGCTTTGACCTGTCCGATCCGCTGGTCATCGTGGGCCTGTTCATCGGCGGCCTGATCCCCTACCTGTTCGGCGCCATGGCCATGGAAGCGGTGGGTCGCGCTGCCGGCTCGGTGGTGGTGGAAGTGCGCCGTCAGTTCAAGGAGATCGCCGGCATCATGGAAGGCACGGCCAAGCCCGAATACGGCAAGGCGGTCGACATGCTCACCGGCGCGGCCATCAAGGAGATGATCATCCCCAGCCTGTTGCCAGTGGCCGTGCCCATCGTGGTCGGTCTGCTGCTGGGCCCCAAGGCGCTGGGCGGTCTGCTGATGGGCACCATCGTGACCGGCCTGTTTGTGGCGATCTCGATGTGTACCGGCGGCGGCGCCTGGGACAACGCCAAGAAGTACATCGAAGACGGCCACCACGGCGGCAAGGGCAGCGAAGCCCACAAAGCGGCCGTGACCGGCGACACCGTGGGTGACCCCTACAAGGACACCGCTGGTCCGGCCATCAACCCGCTGATCAAGATCATCAACATCGTGGCCCTGCTGATCGTGCCGCTGGTGGTGAAGTTCCACGGGGGCTGATCACGAAGGCGCCATCCGGGATCAGTGGATGGCGCCGCCTGTTGAGAGGGGCTAGCCCTGAGGCGGGCTCCTCATAAGCCGCTGCGCGTCACAAATCGTCACCCGCCTCAGAGCCAGCCCCTCTCAACCCTCCTGCCTCATCGGAACTCTGGCTGCGGCACAATTGATGGTATGTCCGAAAGAGTCATCCCGCTGGTCGACCAGCGTCACCCCAGCCTGTCGCTGCCTGCTGCCGTTGTTGTCTCCGGCGAACACCCGCTGGACCGGCTGCAGCGCCCTCTGCACGACCTGCGCATCAGTGTCACTGACCGCTGCAACTTCCGCTGCAATTACTGCATGCCCAAGGAAGTCTTCGACAAAGACTATGCCTACCTGCCGCACAGCGCCCTGCTCTCTTTCGAGGAAATCACCCGGCTGGCGAATGTGTTTGTGCAGCGTGGTGTTCGCAAAATCCGCCTGACCGGGGGCGAGCCGCTGCTGCGCAAGAACATCGAAATCCTGATCGAAAAGCTCGCCGGCCTGCGCACGCCCGACGGCCAGCCGCTGGACCTGACGCTCACCACCAACGGTTCCTTGCTGGCGCGCAAGGCGCAGAGCCTGAAAGACGCCGGCCTGCAGCGCGTGACCGTCAGTCTCGATGGACTGGACGACACCGTGTTTCGCCGCATGAACGATGTGGACTTTCCGGTGGCTGAGGTGCTCGAAGGCATCGAGGCGGCCAAGGCGGTGGGCCTCGGTCCCATCAAGGTCAACATGGTGGTCAAGCGGGGCACCAACGACCACGAGATCATCCCGATGGCGCGGCACTTTCGCGGCACGGGCGTGGTGCTGCGTTTCATCGAATACATGGATGTAGGTGCGACCAACGGCTGGCGCATGGACGAGGTTCTGCCCAGCGCACAGGTGATTGAACGTCTGCAGACCGAGTGGCCGCTGGCCCCCCTGCAGCACAGCGCCCCCGGCGAAACCGCCGAGCGCTGGGGCTACCTCGATGCGCAGGGGCAACACGACCCGGCGCTGGGCGAGGTCGGTGTCATCAGCAGCGTGACCCAGGCCTTCTGCGGCGACTGCAACCGCGCCCGGCTGTCGACCGAAGGCCGGCTGTACCTGTGCCTGTTCGCCAGCCAGGGCTACGACCTGCGGCAGCTGTTGCGCGAAAAGGCCGCCAGCGACACCGAGATCGCCGGTGTGATCGACGCCATCTGGCAAGGCCGCGGCGACCGCTATTCGCAGCTGCGCAGCGCCATGCCACCCGACACCGGCAGCGCCCCGGTGCGCCGCGTCGAAATGAGCTACATCGGAGGCTGAATTGGCACAAGCATCGGAAGGCGTGACCGCCCTCATCCTCGCCGGCGGCCGCGGCTCGCGCATGGGCGGCATCGACAAGGGCCTGCAGAATTTCCGCGGCCTGCCGCTGGCCTTGCAAACCCTGATGCGGCTGCAGCTGCAAAGCCTACCGCCGCAAGAGGTCCTGATCAACGCCAACCGCAACCTGGCCGCCTACGAGTCGCTGGGCGCTGCCGTCTGGCCCGACACGCTGGACGGCTTTGCCGGGCCACTGGCCGGCTTTCTGACCGGGCTGGAGCGCTGCGAAACGCCGCTGCTGCTCACCGTGCCCTGCGACACCCCCCTGTTCCCGCTGGACCTCATCGAGCGGCTGCACGCGGCGCTGATCGAGCAAAACGCCGATCTGGCCATGGCCGCCGCCCGCGAAGAAGACGGCCAGGTGCGGCCGCAGCCGGTGTTCTGCCTGCTGCGCATCGAGCTGCTGGACAGTCTGGTGGCCTTCACCCAGAAAGGCGGCCGCAAGATCGACGCCTGGACCGGCCAGCACCGCTGCGCCATCGTACCGTTCGACCAGCCGCAAGACGCGCCCGAGGCCTTCTTCAACGCCAACACCCTCGAAGAGCTGCAAAAGCTCGAATCGCTATGAGTGCCCCCACACAGCAGCCTCACGACAGCCTGCAAGCCATCGCTGAACGCCTGCAGGGTTACGACCCGCAGGCCCTATCGGCCGCTCATGTGAACGCTTTTCTGGCCGAACTGGTACAGCCGGTGCGCGAGACCGAATCCGTCTCGCCCAAGCAGGCGCTGGACCGCATCCTGGCCGAAGACGTGGTCTCACCCATCAGCGTGCCCCCGCACGACAACTCGGCCATGGACGGCTTTGCCTTCCGGGGCAGCGAGATGCAAGCCGGACAAAGCACACCCCTGCGCGTGGTCGGCACCGCGCTGGCCGGCAAGGCCTGGGCGGGCACCTGCGGAGCGGGCGAATGCGTGCGCATCATGACCGGGGCCATCATGCCCGCGGGGCTGGACACCGTGGCACCGCAGGAGCTGGTGCAGGTCGATGGCGAGCAGGTCACGGTGCCTGCCGGCCTGCTGCACAGCGGCGACAACCGCCGCCTGCTCGGCGAAGACCTCATGGCCGGTCGCCCTGCGCTGTCGGCCGGCACCCGCCTGACACCTGCCGCCTGCGGCTTGATCGCCAGTCTGGGGCTACCGCAGGTCAAGGTCTGGCGGCGCCCGCGCGTGGCCTATTTCTCGACCGGTGATGAAATCCTGAGTTTGGGCGAGCCACCCCGCGAAGGCGCGGTCTACGACAGCAACCGCTACACCGTGTTCGGCCTGCTCACACGCCTGGGCTGCGAGGTGATCGACCTGGGCGTGGTCAAGGACCAGCCCGAACTGCTCGAAGCCGCCTTCCGCCGAGCCGCAGCGCAGGCCGACGCCGTCATCACCAGCGGCGGCGTGAGCGTGGGCGAGGCCGACTACACCAAGGCCATGATGAAAAAGCTCGGCGACGTCGCCTTCTGGCGCATCGCCATGCGCCCCGGCCGCCCCATGGCGGTGGGCCGTCTGACCGCGGGCGGGCATTCGGCACTTTTATTCGGCCTGCCGGGCAACCCGGTCGCGGTGATGGTGACTTATGCCGCCTTCGTGCGCCCCGCCCTGCAAAAGCTCATGGGCTGGAACGCCCCACCCCAGCCCATGCTGCGCGCCCGCGCGGTAGACACCATGCGCAAGAAACCCGGCCGCACCGAATACCAGCGCGGCATCGTCGAGCGGCGGGAAGACGGTGAGCTGTGGGTGCGCCTGACCGGCAACCAGGGCTCGGGCGTGCTCAGCTCCATGGTGCAGGCCAACGGCCTGATCGTGCTCGGTCACGCGCAGCCCACCGTCCAGTCGGGCGACTGGGTGGACGTGATGATGTTTGACGGGCAGCTGTAAGGCCGGACTGCCTCAGGCGTTGATGTCCGCCGCGTCGGTCTGCGGCGGATACTCGTTGGCCACCGCCTTGTTCGGCCCGGGCACCGCCTGACGCGCGAACAGCGAGTACATGGTCGGCACCACAAAGATGGTCAGCAGCGTGCCCAGGCTCATGCCACCCACGATCACCCAGCCGATCTGCATGCGGCTCTCGGCGCCGGCGCCCTTGGCAAGCGCCAGCGGCACCGCGCCCAGCACCATGGCGCCGGTGGTCATGAGAATCGGACGCAGGCGCTGGCTGGAGGCCTGGATCAGCGCCTCCTTCATGGCCATGCCATGCTCCCGCAGCTGGTTGGTGAACTCCACGATCAGGATGCCGTGCTTGGTGATCAGGCCCACCAGCGTGATCAGGCCGATCTGCGAGTAGACGTTGAGCGATCCCCCGGTGAATTTCAGGGCCAGCAGCGCACCGATCATGGACAGGGGCACCGACAGCATGATCACGAAAGGATCGACAAAGCTCTCGAACTGCGCTGCCAGCACCAGAAAAATGAAAAACAGGGCCAGCACGAAGACGATCACCAACGCACCCTGGGAATTGCGGAATTCGCGCGAGGTACCGTTGAGCTCGGTGGTGTAGCCCGGCTTGAGCACCTGGGCCGCCGTGGCGTCCAGGAACTTCAGTGCCTCACCCAGCGAATAGTCAGGCGCCAGGTTGGCGGTGATTGAGACCGAGCGGCGCTGGCCGAAGTGGTTGAGCTCACGTGGGCTCACGCTTTCGCGCACCTTGACCACGGCCGACAAGGGGATCATGGCGTCGTTCTTGCCGCGCACGTAGATGTTGTCGATGTCTTCGGGCGTGTTGCGGCCACTGTCCTGCACCTGCACGATCACGTCGTACTGCTCGGCGTCTTTTTTGTAGCGCGTCACCACCCGGCCGCCCAGCATGGTCTCGATGGCACGCGCCACCGCGTCCACGCTCACACCGAGTTCGGCGGTCTTGGTGCGGTCGACCTCGACACGCAGCTCGGGCTTGTTCAGACGCAGGTCCACATCGGGCGAGAGGATGCCAGGGTTCTTGGCGATCTCGTCGAGCATCTGGCGCGTGACCGCGTTCAGGTTCTGGTAGCTGTCGGAGGTCTGGATCACGAAGTTGACTGGTCGCTCGCGAAAGCCCTGGCCCAGCGAGGGCGGCGTGATCGGGAACGCCATCACGCCAGGCAGGCCACCGAATTTTGGGGTCAGCTCGCGGGCAATCTCCAGCGTGGTCTTCTCGCGTTTTTCCCAGTCCACTGCCCGGTAGATCACCGAGCCCTGGGCCACCGTGGGGTTGCCGATGTTGGCAAACACGCGGTCGAATTCGCTGTAGCCCTCGCCCATGCGCTCGAGCACCTTGGCATAGCGGTCGGTGTAGTCCAGTGTCGCGCCATCGGGGGCGGTCACCGTGGCCAGCAGCACGCCACGGTCCTCGAGAGGGGCCAACTCCTGCTTCATGGTCGGGTAGATGACGGCGATCGCCACGCCGCTGCCGGCCATCACCAGCAGCACGAGCCAGCGCGCGCGCGTCAACACCAAACCCAGCACACGGGCATAGCCGTCGGAGAGGCGGTTGAGCCAGCGGTCCATGCTGCGATCGAACCAGCCCGGGTTCGGGTTGTGCCGCAGCAGCTTGGCGCTCATCATGGGCGAGAGCGTCAGCGCCACAAAACCCGAGACGATGACCGAGCCGGCCAGCGCCAGCGCGAATTCGGTGAACAGCTTGCCGGTGCGCCCCGGGGTGAAGGACAGCGGCGCAAACACCGCGGCCAGCGTGAGCGTCATGGCCACCACGGCAAAGCCGATTTCGCGCGAACCCTTGATGGCTGCGGAGAACGGGTCCATGCCCTCTTCGATGTGGCGGTAGATGTTCTCCAGCACCACGATGGCGTCGTCCACCACCAGGCCGATGGCCAGCACCAGTGCCAGCAACGTGAGCGTGTTGATGGTGAACCCGGCCAGCGCCATCATGGCAAAGGTGCCGATCAGGCTCACCGGGATGGTGATGATGGGAATGATGGAGGCCCGAATGGTGCGCAGGAAAACGAAGATCACCAGCGCCACCAGGATCACCGCCTCGACGATGGTCTGGAACACACTCTTGATGGAACGGTCGATGAACACCGAGTTGTCGTTGGCCACCGTCACGGCAAGGCCTGGCGGCAGGTCGGCCTGAAGGCGCGGCATCATCTCGCGCACCCCTTTGGACAGCTCCAGCGGGTTGGCTGTGGCCTGGCGGATCACGCCAGCCGAGATGGCAGGCTGACCGTTCAGACGCACGGCGCTGCGCTCATCGGCAGCACCTTCCTGCACCCGCGCCACGTCCCGGATCTTGACCGGAAAGCCATTGACGGTGCGGATGACGATGTCGGCGAACTGCCCCGGCCGGCTCAGGTCGGTCTGCGAGGTCACAGTGAACTCGCGCTTGCTCGACTCGATGCGTCCGGCCGGCAGCTCCAGGTTGCTGCGGCGGATGGCGTCTTCCACATCGGCCGGCGTCAGCCGGTAAGCGGCCAGCCGCTCGGGCTCCAGCCATACGCGCATGGCGTACTTGCGCTCGCCATAAATGCGCACATCGGCCACCCCGGTCACGGTCTGCAGCCGTGGCTTGACGATGCGGTTGACCAGGTCGTTGATCTGCAGCGGGTTCATGGTCTCGCTGGAGAAGGCCAGCCAGATCACCGGGAAGGCGTCGGCCTCGACCTTGGCGATGACCGGCTCCTCGATCGCCTGCGGCAGGCGGTTGCGCACGCGCGAGGTGCGGTCGCGCACTTCGGCGGCGGCCGTGTCGGCGTCTTTTTCGAGGCGGAACTTGACCGTGATCTGCGACTGCTCGGCACGGCTGATGGAGGTGATCACATCCACCGCGTCGATGCCGGCGATCGAGTCCTCCAGCGGCTTGGTCACCTGGGTCTCGATCACCTCGGCAGAAGCGCCGGGGTACTTCACGCTGACCGTCACTGTGGGCTCGTCGATCTTGGGGTACTCGCGCACCGACAGGCGGTCAAAGCTCACGGCACCGACCAGCAGGATCAGCAGCGACATGACCACGGCCAGCACCGGCCGGCGGATGGAGATTTCGGCGAGCTGCATCTCAGCCTCGCTGGCAGGGGTTGGGGCCGCTCAGGGCTACGGGGACTGTGGCAGAGGCCGCTGCGGGCCTGGCCGCCGGTCGTTCGGACGCCGCGACAGGGGGTGCAGCAGGTGCAGAAGAGGCTGCCGCCGGTGCGCTGGCACCCGCCGCCGGGCCCCGGCCCGCGGCCAGATCCACCACACGCACCGGCGTGCCGTCCTTTTGCAGGCGCTGGTGGCCGGCAGTGACCACCGTGTCATCGGCCTCCAGGCCTTCGGTGATTTCCACCTTGCCCGGCTGACGCACACCGGTCTTGACGGCCACACGCTGGGCCACCAGGGTGTCGGGCTTGTCGCCAGGCACCACCTTGACCACGAAGGTCCGGCCGCCCTGCGGCACGATGGCTTCTTCGGGCACGGTCAGGGCGTTTTCGCGCACACCAAAGACGGTGTTGACGCGGGCGAACATGCCCGGGCGCAGCTGGCGCTGGCGGTTGTCGATGCAGCCGCGCACGCCGACCGAGCGGCCATTGGCGTCGATCAGCGGGTCCACAGCCTGCACCAGCGCGGTGAAGGGCCGCCCAGGCAGCGCATCCACGTTCAGCTGGGCTTTTAGCCCTGGGCGGATCTTGCTCTGGAAACGCTCGGGCAAGCGGAAGTCCACCAGCACGGCGTCGATGTCCTCGATGTTGACGATGTCGGCACCGTCCTTGAGGTAGTCGCCCACGCTGACTTGCTTGAGGCCGGTGACGCCATCAAAAGGCGCCACGATTTTCAGTCGCTGCTGGGTGGCCTGTGCCAGCTCGAGTTTGGCCCGGGCCACGTCCAGCGCAGCCGCGCTTTCATCCACCGTGCGCTTGCTGATGAAGTTCTGCGACACCAGGTCCTGGTTGCGTTTGTGGTTGGCTTCGGCGATCGACATCTCGGCTTTGGCCTGGGCCACCTGCGCGGCCTGCAGCTGGTCGTCCAGCTGCACCAGCAGCTGGCCCTTGCTCACACGCTGGCCTTCGGCAAACAGGATGGCCTTGACGCGTCCAGCCACTTCAGGGCGCAGCATCACGCCCTGGCGCGAGCGCAGGCTGCCCACCGACTGGGCTTCGTCCACCAGCGTGACCAGAGCCACCTTGGCCACCTCGACTGCCGGGGCCCGCTGGCCGCCCGCCGCAGCGCCGGAGGCCGAAGGCGCTGGCGCCGGGGCGGCACCGGGCGCACTGGCTGCGGGGGATGCAGAAGATGCGGTATGGGACTGGCGTTGCATCCACCAGGCGGCGCCAGAGGCGATGGCGATGCCGGCAACCGCCACGAGGGCATATTTCTTCTTGTAGGCCATGAACTGTGTCTCGACTGCTGATTCGGATAAACAGTTCGGCAATGTAACAGTCCTGACCGTTTTTCAGCATCCTGAAAAACCAGCCCGATCAAGGCCAGCGCAGGTTTTACCTGCGGTTTACAAATCAGCGACCCAGCGCCTTGGCCACGCCCTGGTTAGCCAATGCATCGGCCCGCTCGTTGCCCGGGTCACCGGCGTGGCCCTTGACCCAGTGCCATTCGATGCGGTGTCCCGAAGAGGACACCAGACGGTCCAGCTCCTGCCAGAGGTCCACGTTCTTGACCGGTTGTTTGTCAGCCGTGCGCCAGCCCTTGGCCTTCCAGCCGTGGATCCACTGGGTGATGCCCTGGCGCACGTACTGGCTGTCCAGGTACAGGGCCACATTGCAGGGCCGCTTGAGCGCCTTGAGCGCTTCGATCACGGCGGTCAGCTCCATGCGGTTGTTGGTCGTATTGAGCTCGCCGCCAAACAGTTCCTTGACGTGGGCGCCAGAGACCATGCGCACGCCCCAGCCCCCGGGGCCGGGGTTGCCCTTGCAGGCGCCATCGGTGTGAATTTCGACAAGGTTCAGGGCGTTTGGGGCGGTCAAGACAGGCTTTCGTTTTTCGAACGGGCACGGGTGCGCATGGGCGCTTCGATCGAGGCTGCAGGCGCGGCAACAGCGGAGCGCGATGGTACCTTGCGCCAGGTCCGTCCCTGCAGCAGGCGGCCACCGGGCACCCGTTTGGTGGCCACGATCAGGTACACCCCGCCTAGCACCGGGCACCAGCGCCGCCCCACCGCATCCAGCCAGGACCAGCGCTGCACCCAGCGCTCGCTGCGCCAGGTCGGCGTCCAGCCAGCAAAGTGCTGCAGTTGCACCTCAAAGCCCAGCAGGTGC
>Ga0255195_1000195_pt1 | contig 10316 bp, 11 predicted proteins | sample Miss_Yuk_RepC_8h_FD_183627 | JGI IMG/M metagenome (GOLD analysis project Ga0255195, IMG submission 183627) | Freshwater microbial communities from Mississippi River, Louisiana, United States - Miss_Yuk_RepC_8h | ecosystem: Environmental > Aquatic > Freshwater > River | place: USA: Louisiana... | reverse complement strand
TTATTTGGTGAATGACTTCTCTTGGCGTGTACTCAAAATAGTTACTGGTTACATCGGATATGTGAATCAGCGCATTTGGTATAAAAATTTGTAGATGCGAATTTTATTCGTACATGAAGTTAATTGGCTTGAAAAAGTAACTTACGAAATACACGACATCCCAGAGCTGTTATCGATTGCTGGTCACGAAGTAACTTTTATTGATTTCCCCGAATATTCGAAAGAAGATTCTAGAAATCAACGATTTAGCTTTAGAACAAGTCAAAAACTTGCTCAATCACGAGCCCATATCGGCTCAAAAGTCGACGTGCTTACACCCGGAGCGGTTGTCGGCGGGGGACTAAGTCGTTATTTTGCGAGTTTGACATTTGTGCCATTGTTTTGGCGAACGGCACGAATCCAAAAAATCGATCTCGTTGTGCTTTACGGTGTTCCGACGAATGGTTGGCAAACGGTTTTTTTATCCAAAATTTTGAAAATACCAGTAATTTTTAGGGCGATAGACATTGCGCATCTTCTTCGCGAAACAAAGTTGAAGTCTTTGGTAAAACTAGCCGAGCGTTACGTATACAAAAATGTTGACCATATCTCGGCTCATAACGAAGCCCTTAAAAACTATTGCATTGAGATGGGGGCAACCTCAAACAAAATTTCTATTGACTTTCCCCGCTTTGATTTAGACCGCTTCCAGCCCTTTAAGCGAGACGATGACCTCGCATTTTCACTGGGTATCCATCCTGACCAGAGAGTCGTGTTTTTTCGCGGTACTTTGTACCGATTCTCCGGTCTCGAGTGGTTTATCGAACTATTTTCTGAATACCTGCGAAACAACCCAGACACTTGTTTTCTAATAGTTGGTAGCGGCGAAGCTGAATCGACTATTCGTGAAAAGATTTCAAAACTTGGTCTTGAAAAACAAGTGATTATGAGACCGTTTGTAAATTACGACGAGTTGGTTCGATACATCTGCCTGGCTGACGTTTCTGTGAATACATTTATTCCCTCATTGGTTACGCATTGTGTTTTGCCGGGCCGCGTATTGCAATCGATTGCGTGTGGCATACCGGTTGTGTCGACACCACTGGAGGGCATTATGAGCTACTCAAAAGGGTCAGACACGGTTATTTATCGAGATCTTGATGCGTCATTTGTAGATGCAGTCATCAATTTATTGAATAATCCGACGAAAAGTAAAGAAATTGGTTTGGCGAGTCGAGAACTTGTGATTTCAAAAGGTACTTGGCAAGACTTTGTTACTGAATTCAGCTCCCTGGCTCAAAACTTAGTGACAAGAATATGAAAAAAATTCTGATAGTCGCCATGGCCGACAGTGTGCACACCGCACGTTGGTTAGAGCAATTTGAAAACAGTAAAGACAAATTTGTCTTATTCCCTTCATCACCACATCGTCGTATTCACCCAAAAATAGTTCGATTGTTGAGCGCATCGAGCCCGATGCAGATTTCAATTCCTAGAGGTTTGAGTAGAAGTGGTTTGATTTTGGCAGTATTAGATAAATTCTTTAGCAACCGCCTTCGTGGAAATCTATTAAGGCGGGTGATCAATAAGTTTGACCCTGACATATTGCACGCCGTAGAAACCCAAGGTGCTGGCTACATCTCACTTGAGGCGTTAGACAAGGCCAAAAATAAGCCATTTTTTATCTTGACACTTTGGGGATCAGACTTATTTTGGTTTCGTAAATTTGATCGACATAAATTGCGGTTGATGAGTTTGTTACCACTGGTCGACCTTTTGTCAATGGAGTGTGAACGAGACGTCGAAATCGCCCGTGATTTAGGATTCGTCGGCAGGCTCTTCCCACCTTTTCCAGTTACTGGCGGATATGAAATTGCTGACGGACCAAATAGCAATGTGAAAACTAAAACGAGTGCCCGTCGAATTATTCTCGTGAAAGGTCACACCCGATTTGTGGGCCGCGGCACTCAAGCTCTGCACGCAATCGAAGAATTGTCACGTCAGTTGGTGGGCTATCAGGTCATTGTCTATTCAGCCGACCCAAAGGCTAAAAGGTTGGCAAATTTGATCGCTAAACGATCGGGGCTTTCCATCAAGGTCTTCGGACGAGGCCAGATTGCGCACCAAGATCTATTAGAAATGTTCGAGTCAGCCCGAATTTATGTTGGCATCTCTCTATCTGACGGCATTAGTGTTTCACTCCAAGAAGCCATGGTGTGCGGGGCATTTCCGATACAAACCGATACATCATGTGCAGGTGAGTGGATTGTAAACGAGAAAAGTGGATTTATAGTTAGTCCAAACGACCACAGTGGACTTGTGACAGCAATCAGGACAGCTCTTGAGAACGATGAACTTGTTGATGCGGCTGCCCAGATCAATTATGAATTGGCTCATAAGCGCCTTGACAAATCTAAAGTGATGTCGGTTTCAACCAACTTTTATAATTCATCGGCAGATTCAGCAACCGATAACAAGAGATAGATTTGTCTTGTGACTGATCGCGCCGTGTTTGCAATTGAAGTAGCACTAGTCGCATTTGCCTTCGCTATCCACGTTGTTCGGCTTTCAAGAAAGCGACTTTTGAGTTTCAAATACACAGTTGGCTGGATGTCGGTTTGCCTATTCGGAATCTTCGCCTCGCCATTGGTTTTTCTGGTTACACCGTTGGCAAAAACTTTGCGGCTGACCCCGACTGCTCTTTTAGTGGCTATGTCGACGATTGCTGTCGCGGTAATTTTGATCCAGTTATCCGTCAGTATTTCGGGTAATCAAAGAAAAATGGAGACGCTAGTAAGAGAAAATTCTCTATTACGCGAATCCTTAGGTATCTCATTGAAAGACAAAAAATCTGAAGAAACTTAATAATCAAAACGTTTTAGTTGTTGTTCCTGCATTAAACGAGCAAGAAACTATTGGCCAAGTTATTGAGGATGTAAAGAAGTTTGGTTTTTCGGTTTTGGTTATCGATGACGGGTCTTCCGATCAAACTTCTCATCGAGCGCGCGCGGCTGGAGCCTCGGTTCTTGAACTCTCTATGAACTTAGGTGTGGGTGGAGCTCTTCAAAGTGGTTTTAACTTTGCTCTGAGACACAAATACGAGGCTGTTGTTCAAATTGATGCAGATGGTCAACACCCTGCCGATGAAATAAATAATTTGGTTGACCAAGCAAACGTCACCGGTGCAGATCTTGTTTTAGGTAGTCGATTTTTGGCTGACTCGCCCTCGATGCACGTATCTATGACTCGGCGTTTTGCAATGGGGATTTTAAAGGCTGTGGCATCTCAGGCTTGTAGAACTCAAATCAGCGACTCTTCTTCGGGGTTTCGCCTGATCCGCAATCCACTTCTTAGACATTTTGCAAAGTCATTTCCAAGCCACTATTTGGGTGACACTTTTGAAGCGTTAGTTATAAGTGGCAGAAGAAGGTACAAAATTGTTGAGATCCCCGCGTCGATCGCTGATCGTAAACACGGACAGTCGTCGGCTTCGAGCAAAGTTGCAATTTTGCTTATATTTCGTGCTCTTGTCGTGACTACGTTTGGTCTTCACTTTCAACTTCCTAAAAAGGTCGTTGGCGGGGCAGACTAGAAGAACAACTTCAGCATCAGGAGAACAAAATGAAAACAGCAGTGATTGTCGACGCAGTTCGAACACCGTGTGGCAAGCGAAATGGGCGTCTTAAAGACTGGCATCCAGTTGATTTATCGGCGCATAGTTTGAAAGCTCTTGTTGAACGAACAGGTATTGATCCAGCGATAATTGACGACGTCGTCATGGGTTGTGTAATGCAGGTTGGTGAACAAAGTCTGAACGTTGCACGAAACGCGGTACTTGCTGCTGGTTGGCCAGAGAGTGTTCCGGGTACGACTGTTGATCGTCAGTGTGGCTCAAGCCAACAAGCCGCTCACTTTGCCGCCCAAGGTGTTATTGCCGGAGCATACGACGTAGTAGTTGCCGCAGGTGTTGAAGTGATGACTCGTGTACCGATGGGTTCTTCGATCGCTGAAGGAAAACATGGTTTCCCATTCGGACAAACTGTGCAAGCGCGATATGCGGCCGATGGCGGTCTTGTTAACCAAGGTATTTCTGCCGAGTTAATCGCCGAAAAGTGGAACATCACACGCGAAGATATGGATCGCTACGGTGTTCGGTCGCAAACATTTGCTGCACGTGCAACAAAAGAAGGTCGATTTCAAAATGAAATCATCCCGACACTTGACTCTGAAGGCAAAGTAATGACTACCGACGAGGGCATCCGTGAGTCGACTCTCGAAAAACTGGCAACTCTCAAACCGGCATATCGCCCGCTTGAAGATGGTGGCAAAGTCACAGCAGGTAACTCATCGCAAATTACCGATGGTGCGACCGCAGTGCTGATCATGTCTGAAGAGCGTGCCAAACAACTTGGTCTGAAGCCTCGTGCACGTTTCGTTAATTTCGCACTCGCAGCCGAGAATCCTCGTTACATGTTGACTGCACCGATTCCGGCTACAAAAAAGGTGCTCGAGCGAGCAGGATTAACAATCGACGACATCGACCTAGTTGAGATTAACGAAGCTTTCGCATCGGTGGTTTTGGCTTGGGAGAAAGAACTTCACCCAGACATGGAAAAAGTAAATGTCAATGGTGGCGCAATTGCGTTGGGTCATCCGCTTGGCGCTTCGGGTACTCGTTTGATGACAACGCTGTTAAACGAACTTGAGCGCACAGGTGGTCGTTATGGCTTGCAGACGATGTGCGAAGGTGGCGGTTTAGCAAATGCCACAATCATCGAACGACTCGGCTAAATAATCTAAACCCGAAATGTGGGGATCAATAATTTGGTTCGGCCTTGGCCTCGCACTTCTCTATTTCATTTGGAAGATTGGGCTCGGCATGCTGCGAGGCATGACATCTACGCTTCCGCCGCCACCGCCAGCAGGCGAAATGCGACGCATAAACGTGCGTTATCGTTGCTCGAGTTGTGGCACTGAATTACGAATGACAATGGCACCAGACCAAAACCCACCGCCACCAAAGCATTGTTTAGAAGATATGGATCTAATCGCGCCGATCGATTGAAATTGATCAGTGATATTTAGTCGCGGTGTATAAACCACCAAGCACTGCAAGCAAACCAGAAAACAAGTACCAATTGTTGCGACCACCAGGTACGAAACCCAGGTAGTAGAGCAAGATCACCAATGCGCCAAGACCAAGCAAGGCGAACATCAATACAGGTACCCATGGTGGACTAACACGTTGTTCACGCAAAGTTGGCGGCGTATATCGCGAAGAGGCGTCAGCAATATTTTGTCCGTGCATTGAATGCGTGTCTGAAGTATCAAGCCGATGGGTCTCATGCACTCGGCCAGGCTTTGTGCCTTTTGGGGTGGTTCGACCACCACTGCGTCGCTTTTGGCTTGCCATAACTTCATCAAGTGTAGGGGATTAAATCGCTTTGTAATTGCTCAATTCTCAGGCAGGCTGAAGATGATGAAGAGCACCACTGCGCGAATTTTGGTGATCGATAACTATGACAGTTTCGTTTACAACCTCGTGCAGTATCTTGGCGAACTTGGGGCACATCCGATTATTGTGCGCAACGATCAAGTTACTGTCGACGAAGCAATCAAATTGAATCCCGACGGAGTTTTGCTTTCTCCTGGGCCGGGTCAACCGCATGATGCAGGAATTTTGTGCGAATCAATTCGCAAGTTCGCAGGCGTTGCACCGATTTTTGGCGTATGTCTCGGACACCAAGCAATCGGACATGTATTTGGCGCTCAAATTGTAAATGCGCCAGAAATCCAACATGGCAAAACATCAGAGATCAGCCACAACGGCAGTGGTGTTTTTGACCATATCAACTCGCCGATTTATGCGACTCGGTACCACTCACTTGTTATTGAGCCAAGTTCGCTACCAAGCTGTTTGACAGTAACTGCTTCGACAACTGACGGCATCATCATGGGGGTGCGTCACCGCGAATTAGATATAGAAGGCGTGCAGTTTCATCCTGAAAGTGTGTTGACCGATCACGGTCACAAGATAATCAAAAATTTTCTTCGGCGTTGTGAAAAATAAAATTACGGCGTAGCCGCCGCTGCGCGACCAATTGTCAAACGAATGATGAACCCAGGGTCAACCAGCGTTCCAGCGTCAGTGCCTTGTGTAATTACTTTGCCAATGTTGATGTCATTTGCGGGCACGTCTTGATATTTGACATCTGGGGTTAATCCAGCAGTTGCAAGAAGTGCACGCGCATCAACTTCGGTCTGGCCTTCTACTTGTGGCACAGCGACCTTGTTTCCACCCGATGAAACAAATACCGTAATAGCCGAGCCCGCTGGGCTCTGGGCGCCGATTGCCGGCTCGGTTCGAATTACGCGACCCTGTTCGATCGTTGAACTCGCTTCGTTAACCAGAGTCACGACAAAGTTATATGGCGAGGTCTGCAACAGCTGTTGTGCAGCGTTGGCTACTTGCCCTTGAACATTCGGCACAGTTGCTTGACCCAGACCGCCTGAAACAATGACAACAATCGTCGATCCAGAACGCACTTGTGTATCAACTTTTGGATCTTGCGACATAATCTGATTTTCTGGAATCTTCGGATCATTGACTACTTCTTTGATTGAAAGAGTCAACCCCAGTGGCGCCAACAGGGCAGTCGCTTCTTTCACTGTTAACCCGCGTACAAGCGGCACAGCAACCGGCGTACTTGCTGGGTTATATGTGATTGTGATTTGATCACCCGAGCGTGCGAGCACACTTGGTGGCGGGTCTTGCGCATAGACGATGTCGTTGCCGACGCCATCTTTGGTCGCTGCATAAGGAATCGGCGTGAAACCAGATGCGAGTAACTGCTCACTTGCTTGTTTGACCGTCAAATTTCGTACATCGGGCACTGTGATTGACGCGTTTGCCGAATTGCGGGTGAGGGTCTGGTAAAGAAAAAGTCCGCCCGCGAGCAAGACGATTGCGGCAAACAATGCACCAAAAACAAACACTGCAGTACGTTGCGGAGACTTATCGTCGTATGGCGGATAGTTAGTTTGCTTAGTTGCAGTCGGCGAAATTTTTGGCAGTAACTCAGTCGCCGCGTCTTGCGCACTAATCACAGTCGTTGCATTGACATCTGTTTGTGGCAGCACCTGTGTTGCACGTTCCGCTTCTTTCTTTGCAGACACCGCCAAGACAGGCATACCTTCGACGAATCGACGCAATTCGTCACGCACTTCTTCAGCACTCGAATATCTATCGTCGGGCGATTTTTCCATGCACTTAGCGACGATTGCAGCAACTTCTGGCGGAGCAGATGTCAGGCGTTGATCTAGTGGCATGGCGCGTTCATGCACCTGCTTGTACGCAATCGCGACGGCGTTTTCGCCGGTGAATGGGGGAACGCCACTGAGCATTTCGTACATAACGACCCCGAGCGAATAAATGTCGCTTCGCTGATCGGTAGATGCACCTTGCGCTTGTTCGGGCGAGAAATAGGTGGCTGTGCCCATCACAGCGCCGGTCTGTGTGAGCCCTTGTTCAACTCCTGCACCAAGCGCGCGCGCAATACCAAAGTCAGCAACTTTTACCTGACCGGTTGTACTCACAAGGATGTTTCCTGGTTTGATATCACGGTGGATCACGCCGTTTTGATGAGCCGAAATCAGCGCTGATGCAACTTCGCTCATGACGTCGCAAACTTGCATCGGGGTAAGAGTGCCGCTCTGTTTCAAAATATCTGCCAACGTTCGACCATTGACGTATTCCATTGCGATGTAATACGTATTGTTTACTTTGCCCCAGTCATAAACAGCGACGATATTTGGATGATTTAAGTTCGCAGCTGCTTGTGCCTCGCGCCTAAAGCGCTCGACGAATGCGGGGTCAGTTGCAAATTCCGGAAACAATACCTTCATTGCCACGGGGCGGTCGAGCAAAATATCTCTGGCCTGGAAAATCTCGGCCATGCCACCACGCCCGATACGTTTGCCGATTTCATATCGGTCGTTGACTATGGTTCGGCTGTTATCACTCATGGCTTCGTTTGCTCTACGACGTCGCGAATTTGGTTGACATAGTCACGAGCATCAGAAGTTGATGAAAATGATGGTCGCGCAATGATCTCGCGTGCCAATCCGAGACTTAAGTCTTCACGGGTTAGCGTGCTGTCAGCTTCGATAGTTGGGTTCACCCATAAGAAATTCTTGCCACGATAAATCAGTACTCGAGCATCAGAATCTGAGTTTTCGTAGGCAACAAAGTATCCGCTGCGCAGATAAGAACTTAAAAGCACGATGGCGACAACGGTTGTAATCGCAATCGCGCCACTGAGCACAAGTTTTTTAACCAGCGGCATCTTTTTACGCGCTGTTGCAGGGGCTACAGAAGACGCTGCTGCTGAGTTGGCGCCATCTGCAATTACATCGACAACTATGACGGTGATGTTGTCACGACCTCCGTTGGCATTTGCAATTGCGACAAGTTGATCGGCAATTTTTTGTGGTTCAATTTTTTGCCTAACGCATTTTTCTATTGCTTCATCGGTAACTTCATCAACCAAACCATCACTGCACAAGACATATCTGTCACCGGTGATAAGCGGAAGCGTCCAAGTGTCGACTGCAACACTTGGTTCAATACCTAGAGCCCTCGTTACGATGTTGCGTCGCGCATGTGTCCGCGCCTCTTCACGCGTTATCAAACCTTCACTGACCAGGTCTTGCACATACGAGTGGTCAACACTGACTTGCCGAAACTCGTCATTGCGAAATAGATATGTACGTGAGTCACCAATATTGGCAACCGCAGCCGAAACTTCGTTCGTTGTTTGGTTTGGTGTTAATGCCAATACAGCGAGTGTTGTGCCCATGCCACGCTGATCAGTTTGATTGGCTGCAGCCTGAAAAATTGAATGGTTAATCTGTTCGATTACTTTTGCAAGCTGACTTGCATCAGCAATTCCGTTCGTTTGTGCTTCTGCCAACATTTTGATAGCCATGGCGCTCGCGACTTCGCCCGCATTATGCCCGCCCATGCCGTCTGCGACCACGAAAATCTTCTCTTGGGCAAGAAAAGAATCTTCATTTTGCACTCGCAAAGTGCCAGTGTCGCTAGATGCACCCCATTTAACCAACATCAGGCGAACCGATTCTCATCTTGATTAATGCTCACGAAATCTCAAACTTCGCACTTGAAGTACCGAAACTGAGTTCGTCTCCGTTTACAAGCAATTGCTCCTCGGAGATTTTTACCCCGTTGATTTTTGTGCCATTGGTGCTGCCAAGGTCCAAAAGCTTCCAACCATCGGCGGTTCGACGCATTTGAGCGTGTTCGCGGCTGACATTACTGTCGTTGAACACGATTCGACAAGTGGCTTGGCGACCTATTTTAAGCGAGTCGGTTTCCAAGACGATTCGCTCACCATTTTGCATGACCAACACAGCCTCAATCAGAGGTGCTGTGGCCACCAGAGGCTGCATGGCAATCGAGTTCTTTTGAGTAGCGAGCACATCACTCGTACGTTCGGGTTGACTCTCATTGATTATCGAAAAGTCTCCGACTTTTATCGCATCGTCAACTCTCAAAATCACAGATATTGGTGCTGAATGCTTTAAATCGTTTTTTTCAGCGAACTGCGTCGCCGCTTCTGCAAGTTCGCGTGTCAGATGTTTTTCAATATCGGCAAAAGCCGCATAGTCTGTCGCGTTTAAATTAACAACAAAATCTGGGTTGATTGGGCCCGATTTATCCATCGAATCGATCAACCCAAGTAGTTCGCGCCCGAGGTTTATTGGCCTGATTGCAGAGCCGTATGCACGCGCAAACATGCACCAATTCTACGCCCCACATCTATGCATAACTGTTAGCGTCAGTAGTCCATTCGGGCGAGTGGCGAAATGGCAGACGCGCTGGCTTCAGGTGCCAGTGTTCGCAAGGACGTGGGGGTTCAAGTCCCCCCTCGCCCACAAGATTTATTCGATGCGACAGTATTCGTCGTTATAAATTCTGTTTCCCCAGCGATTCGTAATCAGTTCAACTTCTTGTGGTGTTGAAACATTTGGTCTTGTCGCAGTTTCAAAGTGAAAGAGACGAGCAAAAGGTGTCCAGATAATTCGATACCCGCGATCCAAAAATTTAAAGGATAAATCTATGTCGTTGAATGAAAGTGGAAACGACTTACTGAGACCTCCGACTTCAAAGTAAGCGTTTCGTCGCACCATCATGCATGCGCCGGTGACGCCGGTGCATTCTCGCGCCACTTTAAGAATGCCAAGTTCGCCAAGCTCGTTGATTGATCTACCGTTATAAAAGTTGTGCGGATACGGCGTGTGTGAATGACCAGCACTTT
>Ga0255195_1000183_pt1 | contig 11044 bp, 7 predicted proteins | sample Miss_Yuk_RepC_8h_FD_183627 | JGI IMG/M metagenome (GOLD analysis project Ga0255195, IMG submission 183627) | Freshwater microbial communities from Mississippi River, Louisiana, United States - Miss_Yuk_RepC_8h | ecosystem: Environmental > Aquatic > Freshwater > River | place: USA: Louisiana... | reverse complement strand
TGGCCAGAAGCACGATCAGTGCCACCTGACGCATGTAGGTCGATTTACCGCCCATGTTGGGGCCGGTGATGATCTGCAGCCGCTGGCGCGGGCCCATCACGGTGTCATTGGCGATGAAGCTGCCACCCGAGAGTTCTGCCAGGCGTGCCTCCACCACCGGGTGGCGGCCCGCGCGGATGTCGATGCAGGGCTCGCGGGTGAACTCGGGCGCGCACCAGTTCAGGGTGATGGCGCGCTCGCTCAAGGTGCATAAGGCGTCCAGTCCGGCCATGGCCTGGGCCAGCGCGGTGAGGGCGGGCACAAAGCTTTGCAGCTGGTCTAGCAGGCCCTCGTAGAGCCATTTCTCGCGGGCCAGTGCGCGCTCCTGCGCCGACAGGGCCTTGTCTTCAAAGGCCTTGAGTTCGGGCGTGATGAAACGCTCGGCGTTCTTCAGCGTCTGGCGGCGGCGGTAGTCGTCCGGCACCTTGTCCAGCTGGCCTTGCGTGACCTCGATGTAGAAGCCGTGCACTTTGTTGAACTGCACGCGCAGGTTGGCGATGCCCGTGCGGGCCCTTTCGCGGGTTTCCAGCGCCAGCAAAAAGTCGTCGCAATTGGTCTGGATGGCGCGCAGCTCGTCGAGTTCGGCGTCCAGCCCCGGCGCGATCACGCCGCCGTCGCGCACCAGCGCGGCGGGTTCTTCGAGCAGCGATTGGGCCAGCAAGGCCGCGCAACCTGCAGGCGGCGTGAGCCAGCGGGCCAGGCGGGCCAGCAGCGTGCCTTCTGGCGGGGCCAGACCTTGCAGCGTGTGGGCCAGTCCATCGGCGCGTTCCAGCGCATACCGCAGAGCCACGAGTTCGCGTGGGCGGACCTGGCGCAGCGCGGTGCGGGCGGTGATGCGCTCCACATCGCTGGCGCCTTTGAACTGCTCACGCAGTGTTTGGTAGACCGGTGAACCGTTCAGGCTGAGCTTGTCGAAGCCCTGTCCTTCGACAGGATCAGGGCGAACGGCAAGGCCCTGCAGCTGGGCAATGGCACCCAGCCGTTCCTGCGCCTGCGCACGGTCGCGTTGGGGGCTGAGCAACCAGCCCTTGAGCATGCGGCTACCCATGCCGGTCATGCAGGTGTCGAGCAGCGAAAACAGTGTGGGCGAATCTTCGCCGCGCAGGGTCTGCACGAGCTCGAGGTTGCGGCGGGTGGCGGGCGGCAGGTCGATGAGCGTGTCCGAGCGCTGCACGCGGATGCTCTGCACATGGGGCAGGTTGCGGCCCTGGGTGTGCTCGGCGTAGGTCAAAAGCGCACCAGCGGCGGCGTGGGCATCGTGCAAGGTGTCGGCGTTCCAGGCGGCCAGGCTCGCGGCCTGCATTTGTTCGAGCAGCTTGCGCTGGCCCAGGCCGGCGTCGAACTGGAAGTCCGGTCGCAGGGCCAGCGACAGGCCCGCACCGCGGTGCTGGGCACGGATCTGGCGCAGCCGTTCTTCAAAAGACTGTGTCATGCCGGCGCTGGCCAGCAGTTCGGCCGGACCGATGCGGTCGATCCAGTCGGCCAGTTCGTCGTGCGCGCATTCGGCCAAATGGATCACGCCTTGCGTGACACTCAGCCACGCCAGGCCACAGCGGGCCTTTTTGCCCTGGTGCACGGCCAGCAGCAGGGCTTCGGATTTTTCGCTCAGCAGTTCGCTGTCGGTCAGCGTGCCAGGGGTGACCACCCGCACCACCTTGCGCTCGACCGGTCCTTTGGAAGTGGCGACGTCTCCAACCTGCTCGCAAATGGCGACCGATTCGCCCAGCTTGATCAGGCGTGCCAGATAGCCCTCGACCGAGTGGAAAGGCACGCCCGCCATGATGACGGGTTGCCCCGCCGACTGGCCGCGTTTTGTGATGGTGATGTCGAGCAGGCGGCCTGCCTTTTCGGCGTCGTCCCAGAACAGCTCGTAGAAGTCGCCCATCCGGTAGAAGACGAGCGTGTCGGGAAAATCCGCCTTGATGGCCAGGTACTGGGCCATCATGGGGGTGTGGGCGCTCAGGTCAGGCGCGGTCGCCATGGGGTCTGGGGTGCTGTCAGAACGGCGCGTCGTCGCCGGTTTCGGCGTGGCCTTCGGATTCGGGTTCCAGAGCGTCTGCCGATTCGCCGCGCTTGAGGGCCGTGAGCTTGCGAGAGGCTTCGCGCACTTCGGCTTTCTCGCCGGCGCCAGCGAACTTGCTGTACTTGTGCAGGATCGGCACCAGCTGACCGTAAATCCGGGGCGTGCCGGCCAGCACTTCGCGCTGCTCCAGAAAGTCTGATTCACCCGTGAAATTGCCCACCAGGCCACCGGCTTCGGTGACCAGCAGCGAGCCGGCAGCGACGTCCCAGGGCGACAAACCGGTCTCGAAGAAGGCTTCGGTGAAACCGGCGGCCACATAGGCCAGGTCCAGTGCGGCAGAACCCGGGCGGCGCAGGCCGGCGGTCTTCTGCATCACATCGCCCATCATCAGCAGGTAGTTGTTGAAGTTGTCGCCCGGGCGGAAGGGGAAGCCAGTGGAGATCAGGCATTCCTTGAGCTGGGTGCGCTTGCTCACGCGGATGCGGCGGTCGTTGAGGAAGGCGCCGCGGCCACGGGTGGCGGTGAACAGGTCGTTGCGGCTGGGGTCGTAGACCACGGCCTGCTCGATCCGGCCACGCACCTGCAGCGCGATGCTCACGCAGTAGACCGGAAAACCGTGGATGAAGTTGGTGGTGCCGTCCAGCGGATCGATGATCCAGATGTGGTCGGCGTTGGGATTGCCGTGCTGGCTGCCCGATTCTTCGGCCAGGATGCCGTGGTCAGGATAGGCGGTCAGCAGGGTGTCGATGATGGCTGCCTCACTCGCGTGGTCCACCTCGGTAACGAAGTCGTTGACTTGCTTTTGCGAGATGCGCACGGCTTCGACGTCGAGCGCGGCGCGGTTGATGATGCTGCCTGCAGCACGTGCGGCCTTGATGGCCACGTTGAGCATGGGGTGGAGTGAGGTGGACATGAATTGTTAAGAACCGGTTCGGGCCGGCGCACGATCACGCTGGCGAAGCGCGTATTTTCCCATGAAAAGCGCAAAACGGCATCAGGCGGCTGTCTGGTGGCCGCTGGATGGGACAATTGCCCTCATGCGAACCCGATTCATCCTGATCGAAACCAGCCATGCCGGCAATGTGGGGGCGGCCGCCCGTGCCATGAAGGTGATGGGCTTTGACGAGCTGGTGCTGGTCAAGCCACGCTGGCTGAACGTGCTGCGAAAGGAAGAAACCATCCAGCGCGCCAGCGGCGCCAACGATGTGCTGGCCAAAGCCCGGGTGGTGGACACGCTCGATGAGGCACTGGACGGCGTGACGCACCTGTGCGCGACGGCCATGACGCCGCGAGACTTCGGCCCGCCTACCCGAACGCCTCGGGCGCATTTTGCGGAGCTGGCCCGGGCAGACCATTCGGTGGCTTTCCTGTTCGGTTCCGAGCGTTTCGGCATGAAAAACGAGGACGTCTACCGCTGTCATGTGGCGCTGTCGATCCCGACGGCGCCGGATTTCGGTTCGCTCAATCTGGGCGCGGCCATCCAGGTGCTGGCCTATGAATGGCGACAGGCCTTGGGTGGCTTTCCGGTCCAGAGCGCCACGGCACCGGCGGACAAGGCCGACGCGCAGCAGGTGGCCGGCATGCTCGCGCACTGGGAGCAGGCCCTGGCCGACATCGGTTTTCTGGACCCGGCCTCGCCCAAGAAGCTGATGCCGCGGCTGAACCAGTTGTTCAACCGGGCCGATCTGCAGACCGAAGAAATCCACATCCTGCGCGGGGTGGCCAAGGCCATGAGCGAGGCAGCGCGGTGCAGGCGATAGACTAGGGCCATGTTTTCCCGCCTCCGTTCCGATATCCAGTGCATTCTTGAGCGCGACCCGGCTGCACGCAGCACCTGGGAGGTGCTGACCTGCTACCCGGGCCTGCATGCGCTGATCCTGCACCGCTGGGCACACGGCTGCTGGAACCACGGCTTCAAGTGGCTGGGGCGCTTCATCTCGCACCTCTCGCGCTGGTTCACAGGCATCGAGATTCACCCGGGCGCCAGGATCGGCAACGGTGTATTTTTTGACCACGGCATGGGCATCGTGATTGGCGAGACCGCCGAGATCGGTGACGGATGCACGATCTACCACGGGGTCACGCTGGGGGGCACCTCCCTTTACAAGGGCGCCAAACGCCACCCCACGCTGGGTCGCGATGTGGTGGTTGGCGCAGGCGCAAAGGTGCTGGGAGGCTTCACCGTGGGGGATGGGGCCAAGGTGGGGTCGAATGCGGTGGTCACCAAGCCGGTGCCGGCCGGCGCCACGGCGGTGGGCAACCCAGCGCGCATCATTCAGGCCGAACAGGACGCCAAACGCGAAGAGGTCGCTTCCAAGATGGGCTTCTCGGCTTATGGCGTCACGCAGAACGACGATCCGCTCAGCCAGGCCATGCGCGGGCTGATCGACAACGCCGCCTCGCAGGAACACCAGATTGCCCTGCTGTGGAAAGCACTCGAGGAAGTCTGCGCCCAGCAGCAGGTGCAGATGCCAGGCGATGCGCACAAGACCGAGGCTTTCGAAGCCGACAAGCTCAACCAGCTGGTGGGCAAGTAAAACGCGCATCGATGTAACGGGCATGCCACTGCGCAGGCAGGCCCCAGTTGTCGCAGCGCGCTCCTGCGCGCGAAGAATTCGGCCGCAGGGGCGGCCTCCCACAGGATGTTCGGTTCCCTGAAATGACCTTGCCCACAAGGCGTTCGGCCTTGGGTTGGCCTCTGCTACAGCTGACCCGTCAGTTCGCGCCGGCGCTCGTACAGGCTTTTGTAGCGCTGCAGGGCCTCTGGGTCTTCACCGCTCTGGGCTTGTGCGAGGGCCTCGGTTTCGAGCTGCTTGAGCCGGTCGATCAGCATGAGGTTGAGCAGTTGGCGCAGTTCCTGACGCGACTCCTGCACATCCGGCGCCTGGCCCTCGGTGCCGGCATGCAGGGCGTGCTGTTGCATCCAGCGCCCGGCCTCTTCGGCGAAGGGCTGCCCTTGCATGTGGGCCTGCAGGGTTGACCAGCCCAGCGGCCCATGTTCGTGGAACTGCGACTCCATCCAGACAAAGAGCGGGCCGTGCGGCGCGGGCAGGGCGCACAGCATGGCCTGGTCTTCGCCAGCCAGGTGTTCCCACAGGGCCATGTTGGCCAGCAGCAGACGGGCGGCGTGGTCGGCGCGGCTGGCAGGCAGTGTGCGCGGTCCGGTGTAGGCCGGGACCGCATCCTTTTTCCAGCGCTCGGACCAGCGACCGTTCTTGCCGCCGCCTTTCTGGAAGGGGCGATCCCACTGGCGAACGGCCGGGGCGCCATAAGCGCCAGCGGGGTCGGCTGGCACGGCAGTTTGTGGGGCTGCAGGTTGAGCTGAGCCTGCGAGGGCATGGCGGTGATCGCTGGCCGCCTGCTGACCCCACAGGCGCTCCAGCTGTGGGGCATCCAGCGCGATCAGCTGCGCCAGTTCAGCCAGCAGTTGCTGTTTGAACGCGCCCTCGGGCAGCAGCTGCCAGAGCGGGCGGGCCTGACTGGAGAGACGGGCGCGGCCTTCGGCGCTTTGCAGGTCGCAGTCCACGCTGGCCGCTTCGATCAGGAAGCGCGAGAGCGGCGTGGCCTGCCGGATCTGCTCGGCAAAGGCCTCCTGCCCGAACTCGCGCACATAGCTGTCGGGGTCGTGCTCGGCCGGCAAAAACAAAAACTTGATGCTGCGGGTGTCGGTGGCGTAGGGCAGGGCGCCGTCCAGCGCCTTGCGCGCGGCGCGACGGCCGGCGGCGTCGCCGTCAAAGCTGAAGACCACCGAGTCGGTGAAGCGGAACAGCTTTTGCACATGGTCCGGCGTGCAGGCGGTTCCCAGCGTGGCCACCGCGTTGGCAAAGCCCAGCTGGGCCAGCGCCACCACATCCATGTAGCCCTCGGTGACCAGCACGTATCCGGCGCTGTGCAGGGCCTCGCGGGCTTCGTACAGGCCATACAGCTCGCGGCCCTTGTGGAAGACCGGGGTTTCGGGCGAATTCAGGTATTTGGGGGTGCCGTCCCCGATGACGCGCCCACCAAAGCCGATGCACTCGCCCTTGATGTTGCGGATCGGGAACATGATCCGGTCGCGGAAACGGTCGTAGCGCTTGTCGTCTTCCTCGTTGACGATGACCAGGCCTGACTCGGCCAGCAGCGGGTTGTCGTATTCCGGGAAGACGCTGGCCAGCGAACGCCAGCCTTCAGGTGCGTAGCCCAGGCCGAAACGCTTGGCGATCTGGCCCGATAAACCCCGGCCCTTGAGGTAGGCGATGGCGCGGGGGCTGGTCTTGAGGTGCTCCCGGTACGACTCGCCGGCTTTTTCGAGCACGTCGGTCAGGCTGTCGGACTTGGCCTTGGCCGCTTGCGCGCGAGCTCGGTCTTCAGGCGACTGCGGCTCTTCGGGCACCTGCATGCCGATCTGCTGGGCCAGGTCCTTGACGGCTTCGATGAAGCTCATGCCGGTGTGTTCCATCAGAAAGCCGATGGCGTTGCCGTTCTTGCCGCAGCCAAAGCAGTGGTAAAACTGCTTGGTCGGACTGACGCTGAAGCTGGGCGACTTTTCCCCATGGAAGGGGCACAGCCCCATGTAATTGGCCCCGCCCTTCTTGAGCTGGACGTACTTGCCCACCACCTCGACCACGTCGACGCGGGCAAGCAGTTCGCTCAGAAAGGACTGGGGAATGGCCATGCGGGGATTGTCCACCATCTGCTTTCAGCCCATTGTCAGACGGCCGTTGTCCAATCAAGGATTGAATACCCGAGGAGTACTGCATGACCAGCATCTACGACCAGGACCTGCCCCAGACCCCGGCCAACTTCGCGCCGATGTCGCCCCTGTCCTTCATCGAACGCACCGCCGAGGTCTATCCGACACGGTTGGCCGTGGTGCACGGCGGCCTGCGCCAGGACTGGGCCACGACGTACCGCCGCTGCCGCCAGCTGGCCAGCGCTCTCTCTCAGGCGGGCATCGGCAAGAACGACACCGTGGCCGTGATGCTGCCCAACACCCCGCCCATGGTGGAAGCGCACTTTGGTATTCCCATGGCCGGCGCCGTGCTCAACACGCTCAACACCCGCCTGGACCCGGAAACCATCGCTTTCATGCTGGACCACGGTGAAGCGAAGGCTGTGATAGTCGATCCGGAATTTGCCGGCGTGATGAAAAAAGCCATGGCCCTGCGCCAGTCCAAATCGCCCTTGCTGGTGATCGACGTGGAAGACGCCCTGTTCGGCGGTCCCGCCGAGAAAATCGGCTCTACCACCTACGAAGCCTTTGTGGCCAAGGGCGATCCGGCCTTTGTTTGGAGCCTGCCCGCCAACGAGTGGGACGCGATTGCCCTGAACTACACCAGCGGCACCACCGGCAACCCCAAGGGCGTGGTCTACCACCACCGCGGTGCGGCCACGAATGCCGTGTCCAACGTGCTCGAGTGGGACATGCCCAAGCACTCGGTGTACCTCTGGACGCTGCCCATGTTCCACTGCAACGGCTGGTGCTTCCCGTGGACACTGGCCGCCCGTGCGGCCGTGAACGTCTGCCTGCGCCGTGTCGAGCCGCAAGCCATTTTCGATGCCATCCGCCAGCATGGCGTGACGCACTACTGCGGCGCCCCGATCGTGCATGGTCTGCTGGTCAATGCGCCGGCCGAGATGAAGGCGGGGGTACCAGCGGGCGTGAAAGCCATGGTGGCCGGTGCTGCGCCGCCGGCCTCCATGATCGAGGGCATGGAGCAGATGGGTTTTGACCTGACGCATGTGTACGGCCTGACCGAGGTCTATGGCCCGGCCACTGTGTGTGCCAAGCACGACGAGTGGAATGCGCTGGACATTGGCGAACGCGCCCGCCTGAACGCCCGCCAGGGCGTGCGCTACCACCTCGAGCGCGATGTGCGCGTGCTCGATCCCGAGACCATGGCGCCGGTGCCGATGGACGGTGAGACCATGGGCGAGATCATGTTCCGCGGCAACATCGCCATGAAGGGCTACCTCAAGAATCCCAAGGCCACGCAGGAAGCCTTTGCCGGGGGCTGGTTCCACAGCGGCGACCTGGCGGTGCAGTACCCCGACGGCTACATCAAGATCAAGGACCGCAGCAAGGACATCATCATCTCGGGCGGCGAGAACATTTCCTCGATCGAGGTCGAAGACGTGCTGTACCGCCACCCCTCGGTGCTGGCTGCGGCCGTGGTGGCCAAGCCCGATGCCCGCTGGGGTGAAACCCCTTGTGCCTTTGTTGAACTCAAAGCCGGCGCCCAGGTCACAGTCCAAGACATCGTGGCCCACTGCAAACAGCATCTGGCTGGCTTCAAGGTGCCGCGCGCGGTGGTCTTTGGCGAACTGCCCAAGACCAGCACCGGCAAGATCCAGAAGTTCGAGCTGCGCAAACAGGCAGGCTCGGCGGCGGCGATCGACGTTTGAACGAAAAAAGGGGCCTCAGATGAGGCCCCAAAACCTTGAAGAAACCCGCTGCGGGTACAGCGGCAGAGGAATGATCAGAAGTCGTAGCGCATGCCCAGCGAAAGGCCACTGGTGGTTTTGCCGTTGGTGCCGGCGCTCGGTGCGGCAGTACGGCCTTCTTTCCATGGCGTCAGCTTGATGGCAGAGCCGTTGTCCAGACCAGCGTAGTTGGCATAGAAGCGCAGTTCCTTGTTGTAGCGGTATTCGGCGCCTACGGTGTACATCTTGGCATCGGAATTGGCTGCATTGGCCTTGAGGTCCATGTAGTGAGCCTTCAGAGCGGTCTTGGGTGTGACCATGTACTCAAGACCCACCCCTGTCACATCACCGCCTTGATCGGCATTGCCTGTCTTGGAGTCCGCGCTTTGGTAGAAGCCCACCAGACGCAGCTCAGGAGTCATTTTGTAGCTGAGCGCAGCCCGTGTCGCATCGCGCTTGCCTGTGGTGGCGGTGTCTGCACCATACGTTTCGTACGCCAGCGTGGCGTCGACGCTGCCTGCCTTGTAGCCCAGCGATACGCTGGTGGCGTCTTCCTTTTTCTCTACACCGCTCGTGGTTGTCGCGCTGGTTCCCGAGTGAAACGAATAAGCGATCTTGCCCTGAAAACCATTCATCACGGGTGTTTGGTACTCGAGCATGTTGTTCAGGCGCTCGTCGAACTTGGCGTCGCCGACACGGGTCAGGTTGCGCATATCGCCCAGTTGGTCACCGAACAGGTTGAAAGGCTCGCGGGCGACTTTGAAAGGGGTGTCGAACTTGCCAACCCGCACAAGGCCGAAATCACCTTGCAGGCCAGCGAAGGTATCGCGCGAGGCCAGACGGTTATAGGTATCGCCCGTTGCATTGCTCATGTTGAACTGGATTTCCTGCTCGATCTGCCAGACGCCAGTCACTTCCCCGATTTTTTTGCTGCCGCGGAAGCCCAGGCGCGAGGCGTTGCTCGAAAGGTTGTTGCGCTTGTACTTGTCGCCATCATCGAGCTGGTCGACCGAGAAGCTGGCGCGACCATAGACTTCAAGGAGACCATCGGTCTTGAGCTGGGCTTGGGCAGCCGAAGCCAGGGTTGTAAAGGCAGCTGCGGCAATCAGGGATTTGGAAAGTTTCATTGGTCAGACTCCATGTAAAAGACCAATGGAGTGTCTGAACTTCACGTGACGAAGGCGTGTAAATGAAATGAAGATTTCGTGACATGCGCTTCATGCAGCGCAGAGGCAACAGGTTTTATTCGATGTCGAAGGCGTGCGTGCCGAATCGGCCGGCCTTTCGGTCAGCGAAATAGCGCTGCAGCGTCTCGCGCACGGTGCGAAACGCGAGTTCTTCCCAGGGGATCTCGTGTTCGGCAAACAGACGCGCTTCCAGCGTTTCATGGCCCGGATCAAACACTTCGCTGGTCAAGCGGGCCCGGTAATACAGGTGCACCTGGCCGACACGCGGCACGCTCATCACGGTGAACAGATCTTCCAGTTCAAACAGCGCGCCCGCTTCTTCCCGGGTTTCACGAGCAGCACCCTGTGCCGTGGTCTCTCCCAGCTCCATGAAGCCGGCCGGCAGGGTCCATTTGCCCCTGCGCGGCTCGATGTTGCGCTTGCACAGCAGCACCCGGTCACCCAGCCAGGGCACCGTACCCACCACATTGAGCGGATTTTCGTAGTGGACGGTGTCGCAGGCGGAGCAGATGGCACGCTCGCGCGTGTCTCCATCGTCGGGCAGGCGGTATTGCACGGGAGTGCCGCATTCGCGGCAGTGCTTGATGGGCGGGCGTTGCATGACGCACAGTGTAATGCGCCATGAAAAAGGGCTCCCGCAGGAGCCCTTGCAGCAAGCGCTGTGGCTTACTTCTTGGCAGGGGCCTTTTTGGGTGCGCCAGACTGCTGGGCCTTGGTGTGTTTTTCGATCAGATCACGGGCGGTATTGATCAGCTTGGTGCCGTCGTAGCCGCGCTTGTTCATGTCCTGCACCCATTCGACTTCCAGGGCACGTGACTTGCGGCGGAAGTTCTGGGCTTCTTCTGCACTCACGGTGAAGATGTTGTTCTTGCGTTCCACGGCAGCAGCACGGCCCGGAATGTCGTTGTCCTGCTGGACCTTGCCCAGCCAGGCCGAGGTTTCAATGCCGCTGTTGTTGTCAATGACCTTCTTCAGATCGGGCGGCAGGCTGTTGTATTTGGCCTTGTTCATGGCCATCACGAAGGTGGTGGTGTAGAGCGAGCCACCGGCCGGATCGAATTCGGCATGGTATTTGGCCAGTTCGTGCACCTTGGTCGGCTGCACCACTTCCCAGGGGATCACACCGCCATTGATGGTGCCCTTGGACAGGGCATCGGTGATGGCGGGCAAGGGCATGCCCACAGGGGTAGCGCCAAGCGTACCCAGCAGCTTGGTGACCTGGCGGGTCGGGGCACGCAGCTTGAGGCCTTTGACGTCGTCGACGGTCTTGATGGGCTTGTCCACGGTGTGGATCACGCCGGGCCCGTGCACGTGCAACGCAATCACCTGAACGTCCTTGAATTCATCGGGGGCCTGCGTTTGCACGTATTCCCAGTAGGCGCGCGAGGTGGCT
>Ga0255195_1000163_pt1 | contig 11639 bp, 9 predicted proteins | sample Miss_Yuk_RepC_8h_FD_183627 | JGI IMG/M metagenome (GOLD analysis project Ga0255195, IMG submission 183627) | Freshwater microbial communities from Mississippi River, Louisiana, United States - Miss_Yuk_RepC_8h | ecosystem: Environmental > Aquatic > Freshwater > River | place: USA: Louisiana... | reverse complement strand
GCTGGCACCGAGGGGTGGACGGCAATCACATTGGTGGCCACGGTGACCAGACCCACGGGGGTGAGGTCTTTCAGATCCCAGGGCAGCTTGTCCATCAGGATCGGGTTGGCGATGTGGTAGCCCGAGTACGACACCAGCAGCGTGTGGCCGTCTTTTGCGCCACGGGCCACCATCTGGTAAGCGAGGTTGCCGCTGCCGCCGGGCTTGTTTTCGATCACCACGGATTGGCCGATCACCTTGGCCAGGCTGTCACCGACCAGCCGGGCCGAAGTGTCCACCAGGCCACCGGGCGGGTTGGGCACGACCAGGCCGATGGGGCGGGCAGGAAAAGCCTGGGCCAGGAGCGCCAGAGGGGTGGCAAGCAATGCAGCCACACACAAGCGGCGGGCCAGATGGCGGGAAATTTTCATGGTGTTGTCTCCGTATTTTTGAATCGGGGTGGTTTCAGCGCATGCCGATGCGTGCTTCGGGCCCGAAGATGCCGGCGGCTTCTTTGGGCAGGCAGCGCCAGTAGGGTGACGAAGCCTGGACCTGGCCTTGCAGGGCGGCGGCAGCATGCCAGCCCCAGCGCGGGTTGTACAGGAAAGCACGGGCCAGGGCCACCAGATCGGCATCGCCGCGCTGCAGCACGCCCTCTGCCTGGGCAGGCTCGGTGATCAGGCCGACGGCCATGGTGGGCAATCCGGTGCGCGCTTTCACGGCGCGGGCCAGGTGCACCTGGTATTCCGGGTCGATGGCAATCTTCTGCAGCGGTGACACACCGCCCGAAGACACGTGCACGAACTGCGCACCCGCCGCCTTGACCTGCTCGCTGAGTTCGGCTGTTTCTTCGATGGTCCAGCCGCCGTCGACCCAGTCGGTGCCCGAGAGGCGGATGCCCAGTGCGCCATCAAACACCTCGCGCACGCCCTGGAAAACTTCCATCACGAAACGGATGCGGTTCTCGAAGCTGCCGCCGTAGGCATCGCGCCGCTGGTTGGAAATGGGCGAGAGAAATTCGTGCAACAGATAGCCATGGGCGCCGTGCAATTCGATGGCGTCGATGCCCATGGCCTGTGCGCGGCGGGCGGTGGCGATGAAGTCGGCCTGGATCTTGGCGATGCCTTCCAGCGTCAATTCAGCCGGCGCTGGCTCCTGCGGCAGGTGCGGCAGGGCGCTGGGGCCCAAAGGCAGCCAGCCGCCGTCTTGCGGGGCGATCAGCATGCCGCCGCGCCAGGGCACCTCGCTGGAGGCCTTGCGCCCGGCGTGGCTGATCTGCATGCACACCGGCACGGGCGGGGCGTTATGGCGGGCCCGGTCGAGCTTGTCGTGCAGGGCCGCCTGCGTGGCATCGTCCCACAGGCCGAGGCAGGCGGGGGTGATGCGGCCTTCGGGCGACACGGCGGTGGCTTCCAGGGTCAGCAGACCTGCGCCGCTGTTGAGCAGCTGGGTCCAGTGGGTCAGGTGCCAGTCGGTGGCCAGACCGTCTTGCGCAGAGTACTGGCACATCGGCGCGATCACGATGCGGTTGGGCAGGGTCAGGGGGCCGCGTGGGGCGTCGAAGGTGAAGGGGGTGAAAAGCAGGCTCATGCGCGCATGCTAACCAATGGCGCCATCCTCGGCGATCGAGCGGGTGACAGCTTCAAACCGCCAGGGGTTTCGCGCCCCAAAACGCCCATTCCGGCCCGGTCGGTGCCTCAAGGGTCAGAACAGCGCAGCTGACCGGGTGGGTCAGCTGCAGGCTCAAGGCATGCAGCCACAGCCGACCCACGCCCCAGTGCGCCGCCACCGCCCGGTTCAGTGGTCCCTTGCCGTGGGTGGCGTCGCCGATGATCGGATGCGCGATGTGTTTCATGTGCCGGCGCAGCTGGTGGCGGCGCCCAGTCAGCGGCTGCAGCTGAACCTCGGCCCAGCGCAGGGTGGCAAAGTCGCCTTGCGCAATCGGCAGTTCGCCCCGATGCAGGGTGCGAAGGCGGGTCTTGGCGCTCTGCATTTCCTCGCGCTGGCTGCGCATGTCGTCGGGCATGCGCTTCAAGGCGTGGTCGATGAGCTGCGCGTCGGCCGGCCAGCCGCGCACGATGGCGCGGTAGGTCTTGTGCAGACCCACGCCGCTTTCAAATGCCTGGCCCAGGGCACTGGCCACCTCGGCGCTGAGCGCAAACACCAGCACGCCACTGGTGCCCTTGTCGAGCCGGTGCACCGGCCAGACGTGTTGCCCGATCTGGTCGCGCAGGGCCTGCAGCACAAAGCGCGATTCCCCCTTGTCCAGCGGGGTGCGGTGCACCAGCCAGCCAGCGGGTTTGTTGACGATGGCGAGATAATCGTCCAGATAAAGGATATCGAGCATGCTGTTCCTATTGTCTCCCGCCAAATCCCTAGACTACGACACGCCCGCTGGTGATGTGCCGCATACCCTGCCTGCTTTTGTGCCGCAGGCGGCCGAGCTGATCGAGGTGCTGCGCCCGTATTCGCCGCAGCAGATCGCCGAGCTGATGGACCTGTCGGACGCGTTGTCGGTGCTGAACGTGGCCCGCTACGAGGCCTGGAGCCCGAAGTTCACTGCGAAGAATTCCAAACAGGCGGTGCTGGCCTTCAACGGCGATGTGTACGAAGGCCTGGACGCCAAAACCCTGAACGCCAAACAGCTCGAATGGGCGCAGGACCATGTCTGCATCCTGAGTGGCCTGTACGGCGTGCTGCGCCCGCTTGACTGGATGCAGCCCTACCGCCTGGAAATGGGCACCAGCCTCAAGAACCCCAAGGGCGCCAACCTCTACAAGTTCTGGGGTTCGCAAATCGCGCAATACCTCAACGAGCGGCTGGCCAGAGACAAGAGTCCGGTCATCATCAACCTGGCTTCGCAGGAATACTTCAAGTCGGTGGACCGCAAGACCTTGCAGGCCCGTGTGGTCGAGTGCGTGTTCGAGGACTACAAAGGCGGCAAGTACAAGGTCATCAGCTTCAACGCAAAGCGTGCGCGTGGCCTCATGGCCCGCTGGGCGATCGAACACCAGGCCAAAAAGCCCGAAGACCTGCTGGCGTTTGACAGCGAAGGCTATGCCTTTGACCAAGCGGCGTCCGAGCCGGACCGCCTGGTGTTCCGCCGCAAGCAGGATTGAGCATGTCGAATACTCCAGAACAATCTCAGCTGGGCAAGGCCAGCAGCTATGCCGACCAGTACGACGCGAGCCTGCTGTTCCCGATCCCGCGCCAGCCCAAGCGCGACGAGATTGGTGTGACCGGCCGACCGGTGTTTTTGGGTGCCGACCTCTGGACCGCGTTTGAAGTGTCCTGGCTAAACCCCAAAGGCAAGCCGCAGGTGGCGATCGCGCACTTCACCATTCCGGCCGAGAGCACGCACATCGTCGAGAGCAAGTCCTTCAAGCTCTACCTCAACAGTTTCAACAACAGCCGCTTCGAGTCGCATGACGAGGTCAAGGCCCGTCTGCGCACGGACATCAGCGCCGCCATCTGGCACGGGGGTCCGGTGATGGCCAGCGCTGGCGTCAAGCTGCTGCTGCCCGAGCAGTTCGACGCCGAACCGGTGCACGAACTCGACGGCCTGAACCTGGACCGGCTGGACATCGAATGCACCCGCTACCAACCCGCCCCCGAACTGCTGAGTGCCAACACCCTGGAGGCCCCGGTGACCGAGACGCTGGTGAGCCACCTGCTCAAGAGCAACTGCCTGGTGACCGGCCAGCCCGACTGGGGCAGCGTGCAGATCAGCTACAGCGGTCACCAGATCGATCAGGCCGGACTGCTGCAATACATCGTGAGCTTTCGCAACCACAATGAATTCCATGAGCAGTGCGTCGAGCGCATCTTCATGGACATCTGGACACGCTGCAAACCCACGCAGCTGACGGTGTATGCCCGCTACACGCGGCGCGGTGGCCTGGACATCAACCCCTGGCGCACCAGCGCACCGGGGGCGCTGCCGCCCAATGTGCGCACCGCCCGCCAGTGAACACCCCTGCCGTGCCCTCGCCATCCCCGCTTGACCACATCCGCTCGATCGCGGGCAGCCTCAACCAGAGCTGCGCCTGCTTTTCGCTCGACATGGACGCGCTGCACCAGTCGCTGCATGCCGATTCGGTGCTGTCGGCCTGGTGGCCGCACTGGCAGGACACACATGCCCACTTGTTCGCGGCCTCAGGCCTGTTTGTCAGTCAGACCCAATTGACGGCCATGCAGCAGGCGGTCAAGGTGCTGCACGAGGTCATGACCTCGCCCGCCTGGCGTCAGCACGCACTGGCCGCAGAGCCTGCCCTCCAGCGTGCAGGGCCGCGCGGCGTGTTCATGGGGTATGACTTTCACCTGACCGAGTCCGGTCCCAAGCTGATCGAGATCAACACCAACGCGGGTGGGGCCATGCTCAACCTCGCGCTCACGCGGGCGCAGCGCGCCTGCTGCGACGCGGCCAGGGACTGGATGCACACCGCCACCGATGTGGCGCAGCTGGAGCAACGCTGGCTCGGCATGTTTGCGCAGGAGTGGGCCTTGCAGCGTCCGCAGGAGCCCTTCATCCCGCTGCAGGGCCGTGTGCGCACGCTCGCCATCGTGGACGAAGACCCTGCCAGCCAGTACCTGTACCCGGAGTTTTTGCTGTTTCAGGACATGTTCCGGCAAGCCGGGGTGGATGCACGGGTGCTGGCCCCGCAGGACTTGGGCTGGGTGGATGGTCAGCTGCAACATGCGGGGGAGCGCATTGACATGGTCTACCTGCGCCTGACCGACTTTGACCTGAGCGCGCCTGCGCATGTGGCCTTGCAGCAGGCCTGGGCATCCGGCGCTTGCGTGTTCACGCCCAACCCGCAAACCCACGCGCTGCACGCCAACAAACGACACCTGGTGACGCTGAGCGATGCGCAATGGGCGGCGCAACTGGGCTTGCCCGAGGCTGCGCGTGCGGTGCTGGCCCGCGTGGTGCCGCAGACGAAGCTGCTCACTGCAGACAACGCCGAGCAACTGTGGGCCGAACGCAAGGGCTATTTCTTCAAACCGCTCTCGGGCTATGGCTCCAAAGCCGCCTACCGGGGCGACAAGCTCACCACCAAGACCTGGGCGCAGATCAGCACGCAAGCCTATGTGGCCCAGGCCCTGATCCCGCCCAGCCAGCGGGTGGTGATGGTGCATGACGAGCGCAAGACACTCAAGGCCGATGTGCGGGCCTATGCCTACAACGGCCAGGTACAGCTGTTTGCGGCCCGGCTGTACGACGGGCAGACCACCAACTTCCGCAGCGATGGGGGCGGGTTTGCGCCTGTCTTTGTGACGCCGACCTGAATTTCTTGCAGGAAGCCGCCCCTCGGCCTGAGGTGCCGTCATTCGCCAGCAGGGGCTCGCGCCTGCAGGTTCAGTCTCAGCCGAACTCGCGAAAGCCCTTGAGTGGCGCCAGCGGCGGGAAGTTGGGCTCGCGCTTTTCCTTCATGGCGGTGATGGCCTCGCGCACATTGGCGTTGCTCCACACCGCGCCCTGCATCCAGCCCATCTGTTTGAGGCCTTCGTCGACGCTGTGGTCCCGGGCGTAGTGCAGCACCTGCTTGGTGCCCCAGATGGCCACGGGCGGTTTGCTGGCGATTTCTTTAGCGGCTTGCAGGGCAGCGGCCACTGCTGCTTCGTGGGTGGGCAGCACCTCGTTCACCAGACCATACCCCAGCGCCTTGTCGGCTGGCAGGCGCCGGCCGGTGTAGGCCAGTTCCTTGACCAAGGCCATGGGCAGCAGCTTGGGCAGGCGCTGCAGCGTCCCCACGTCGGCCACCATGCCGATGTTGATTTCCTGTACGCAGAAGAAGGCGTCGCTTGATGCATAGCGCATGCAGCAGGCGGTGACCATGTCCACCGCGCCGCCAATGCAGCCGCCCTGGATGGCGGCAATCACCGGCATGCGCAGTTGCTCGAGCAGCGTAAAGGTGTGCTGCATGTCGGTCAGCAGGTCGTAGATGGCGGCGCGGCCCTCGGCGCTGGCGTCGTCCATGGTGATCGCACCGCCAAAGGTCTGCAGGTCCATGCCCGCACTGAAGTGTTTTCCGGTGCTCGAAATCACCAGCGCACGCGCTGTGCCCTCGGTGTGCAGCCGGGTCAGGATCTCGTGCAGTTCGCGCCAGAAGGTCGGTTGCATGGTGTTCATCGCCTCGGGGCGATTGAGCACCAGATGGGCCACATGGCCTTCAGTCGTCAGGGAAAAGCAACTCGGTTTGCTCATGGGGTGTCTCCTCGGACGCAATGTAGCGGGTGGCCAGGGGCGGCTGTGTCCCGGCCTTGACGAGTGAGCCCACGCGCACGCCCAGCAGGCGGATGCGGCGTGTCAGGTCCACGCGTTTGAGGCACTGGCCGGCCGCCTGACGGATACGCTTGGCATCGGCCACGTGAGCGTCCAGGCTCTGGTCACGGGTGACGCTTTGGAAGTTGTCGTAACGGATCTTGATGCCGATGGTGCGGCCTTGGTAGCCCTTGCGCTGCAGGTCGGCCGCCACCTGCTCGCACAGTCGGGTGAAGATGGCGCCCAGTGCCTCGCGGTCGCGTACCGCGTGCAGGTCGCGCTCGAATGTGGTCTCGCGGCTCATGCTGACGGGCTCGCTTTCGGTCACCACCGGGCGCTCGTCGCGCCCCCATGCGGCGTGATGCAGCCAGGCGCCGTAGCTCTTGCCAAAGTGCTGCACCAGCCAGGCCGGGTCGCGCTCGGCCAGCTGGCCAATCGTCTCGATGCCCTGGGCCTTGAGCTTCTCGTCGGCCTTGGGGCCGATGCCGTTGATCTTGCGGCAGGGCAGGGGCCAGATCAGGCTTTGCAGATCGGCCTCATGCACGATGGAGATGCCGTTGGGCTTGTTGAACTCGCTGGCCATCTTGGCGATCAGCTTGTTCGGCGCCACGCCGATCGAGCAGGTCAGGCCGGTAGCTTCAAAAATGCTTTTCTGGATGAGGCGCGCCAGCACCCGCCCGCCCTCGCGCTGGCCCCCGGGCACGTCGGTGAAGTCGATGTAGACCTCGTCCACGCCCCGGTCTTCCATGACCGGCGCGATCTCGGTGATGACGGCCTTGAAAGTGCGCGAGAAATGCCGGTAGCGCTCAAAGTCCACCGGCAGCAGGATGGCGTCGGGGCAGAGTCTGGCGGCCTTCATCAGGCCCATGGCCGAGCCGATACCGAACTGCCGCGCAGGGTAGGTGGCGGTGGTGATGACGCCGCGCCCGGTGTAGCCCGACAGGCGCGGGAAGAAGTCGAGTGGAATGTGGGCCAGGCGTTCGTTGAAGTTGTCCGCTGTCCAGTCGGCATCGGGGTAGGCCGCCTGCAACTTGTCCAGCAGATCGTCCTCGCGCCGCCGCCCGCCGCCGATGACCACGGGTAGCCCCTTGAGCTGCGGGTAGCGCATGAGCTCGCAGGACGCGTAGAAGGCGTCCATGTCGAGGTGGGCAATGCGGCGGGTGGTCACGGCTGGCGGTCTGGTCGTGCGGGGCAGTTCCCGGCTGGGGTGAGGGCTGGGCTCCTCATGATGCAAGCATAAATCGTCACCCAGCCCTCACCCCAGCCGGGAACATGGGCGCAGTGTCCAGTGCTTGCAAACCGTGACGCAGCCCGATGAGTGGGGCCTGTGGCGGGCAACGATTTCTGCGTACCCGCAGCATGAGGCGCCCGCCACAGGCCCCACTCACCGGGCGGATTCAAAACCGCATGGCCTGGACCAAACCGCCGCCTCAAGCAGTGGGGTAAGTCCCCGGCAACAGAATCGACTTGTCCACCGTGTCGATCTTCGTGTGACCGCAAAACGCCATCGAAATATCGAGTTCCTTGTGGATGATCTCCAGGCATTTGGTCACGCCGGCTTCGCCCATGGCGCCCAGGCCGTAAAGGAAAGGCCGGCCGATGTACACGCCGCGCGCGCCCAGCGCGCGGGCGCGCAGCACGTCCTGTCCCGAACGCACGCCGCCATCCATGTGGACTTCGATCTGGCTGCCCACGGCCTGCACGATGGACGGCAGCGCTTCGATGCTCGACTGCGCGCCGTCCAGCTGGCGGCCGCCGTGGTTGGAGACGATCAGCGCATCAGCGCCGGACTGCACCGCCAGCTTGGCGTCTTCCACGTCCTGGATGCCCTTGAGGATCAGCTTGCCGCCCCAGCGTTGCTTGATCCATTCCACATCGCCCCAGTTGAGCGCCGGGTCGAACTGCTGGGCGGTCCAGCTCGAGAGGCTGCTCATGTCGGCCACGCCGGTCACATGGCCGACGATGTTGCCGAACTGGCGGCGCGGCGTGCCCAGCATGCCCAGCGCCCAGCGTGGCTTGGTGGCGATGTTGATCATGTTCTTGACCGTGAGCTTGGGCGGTGCCGACAGGCCGTTTTTCAGGTCCTTGTGGCGCTGGCCCAGTATCTGCAGGTCCAGCGTGAGCACCAGCGCGCTGCAATTGGCGGCCTTGGCGCGGTCGATCAGGCGCTCGATGAAGCCACGGTCCTTCATCACATACAGCTGGAACCAGAAGCCTTCGCCGGCGTGCTTGGCCACGTCTTCGATCGAGCAGATGCTCATGGTCGAGAGGGTGAAGGGGATGCCGAACTTCTTGGCGGCGCGTGCGGCCAGGATTTCGCCGTCGGCGTGCTGCATGCCGGTCAGGCCGGTGGGTGCAATGGCCACCGGCATGGCTACCTGCTGGCCGATCATGGTGGAGGCGGTGCTGCGGTTTTCCATGTTCACGGCCACGCGCTGGCGGAACTTGATCTTGTGGAAATCGCTCTCGTTGGCGCGGTAGGTGCCTTCGGTCCAGGAGCCGCTGTCGGCGTAGTCGTAGAACATGCGCGGCACGCGTTTTTCGGCCAGGCGGCGCAGGTCTTCGATGTTGGTGATCACGGTCATGGAACGGTCTCCTGTGGGGGGTATCTGGGCTGCCCCGATGTTAGCGACAGCCGTCTGGGCCGGCTTTGAAACGCTGTCGCCTGTGTTTGAAATTTATTGCAGCGGCTGGCGCGGCTCGTCCTGGCCCAGGGGTTCGATCCATTGCAGCTGACGCTCCAGCACCGCCAGCGTGGCCTCGGAAGGGTCCTGGCCCGACGCCTGGCGCGCCGTGATGCGTTGGCGCAGCACCTCGATCGGGGCTTCGGGCGCAAGGATGTGGAAGGGGCAGCGCCTGGTCCTGGCCAGGCTGGCAAAGGCGTCCCGCTCGTGCCGCCGCAAAAATGCAGCGTCCACCACCACGGTCCAGCCGGCCTGCAGCAGCTGGTCTGCACGTTCAAGCAGGGCGGCGTAGGTCCGGGCGCTGGCTTGCGGGCCGTAGAACACATCTCGCTGCTCGGGCGCGCTGGCCTGCAGCGGCGCCAGACCGTGAAGGCGCTTGCGCTCCACATCCGAACGCAGGCGCAGGGCACGGCTGCCGCTGTAGCGCAGCAGCCACTGCCCGGCGGCGTGGCTTTTGCCGCAGCCCGAGAGCCCGTGGGTGATCAGCAGCCGGGGGGATTCGGGCCGGGCCATGTGCTGTGCGAGTTGCAGGTAAAGCCGTATGTCGGCATCGCAGCCAGCGCGGGCCAGTGTGTCATCGGGCGGGAGCTGGGCGCGCCGGATGGCGGCGACTTTGGCGCGGACCAAGGCCAGGTAGACCGCGAAAAAGGGCAGCACCTGCGTTGCCGACACATCGCCACTGGCATCGATCCATTCGCTCAGCAGCACATGGGCCAGGCCGGGGCGCCCCATGCGTTGCAGGTCCATCCAGGTGAAGGCCAGATCGCTGGCCACATCCACCCAGCGCAACGTGTCGTTGAATTCAATGGCATCGAAGGGCACCACCTCGCCGTCGATCAGCACCAGATTGGCCAGGTGCAGGTCGCCATGGCCTTCGCGCACGCGACCCTGGCGGCGGCGCTCGGCCAGCAGTACTGCCAGCTGCGGCCAACGGGCATGGCTCCAGGCCGTGATGTCTGCCAGCAGGGCCTGATCGCTCGCATCGTTCAGCAGTCTTTGCAGCGCTTGCAGGTTGTCGCGGACCACGGTCTGCACGGTGTCGGGCTGGCCCCAGGGTTGGCCCTCGGGGGCCATGGCGGCGGTGCGCTGGATCGTCGCCATGCGCTGGGCCAGCTGGACCATGTGCGTGGCCTGCAGATCGCCGCGGTGGCAGAGGTGGTCCAGCCGGCCGGCTTCGTCGAAGCGGTGCATGTGCACGGCGAACTCGATGGCCGCCGCTTCATCCGCGCCAGGGCGGCCCCAGCGCGGCGCTTCGGGCGTACCGAGGATCGGCAGCACTCCACGGTAAATCGGCTGCCCGGCAGTCTGGGGCGCAAAGCGGCGGTTCACGCGCAGCTCGGCCTCGCAGGCGGCTTGTCGCCGAGGCAGCGTGCTGAAGTCCATGAAACCCAGCTGAACCGGCTTCTTGATCTTGTAGGCCGAATCTCCGGCCAGCAGCACCCAGGCGCCATGGGTCTGCACCAGCGTCACGTGATCGACCTGGCCCGGGTAAAGCCCGGGGTCGAGCAGGGCGCGGATCAGGGGCGGCAGCGACAGGTCCATGCACCGACTGTACGCCAGCGGGGTGTCGACTGCGCATCAGCCGCGCTGGAGCGCTCGCGGTATGGTGCTGGCTGGAAATCACCCTGCCAGGACACCATGAACCTTGCCCACCTGCTGCAACGCCAGGCCCTGCAAAGCCCCGAGCGCCCCGCCATTCTGGAAGCCGAGCGCCTGCACGCCACCCATGGCCAGTGGGCCGACCGCGCCGCCCGGCTGGGCGCCGCCATGCAGGCACAGGGCTTGCAGCAGGGAGACCGGGTGCTGCTCTTCATGCGCAACCACCCGCGCTACCTGGAGTTCATGTTCGGCTGCTGGTGGGCCGGGCTGGTGGTGGTGCCGGTCAACAACAAGCTGCACCTCAAGGAGGTGCAGTGGATCGCCGACAACGCGCAGGCGCGCTGGGCCTTCGTCACCAAGGACCTGGTGCCGCAGCACACCGACCTGACCGGATTGCAGGGGGTGGTGGAGGCCGACGGCCCGCAAGCCGATGCCCTGCTGCAGCACGCCGCGCCCTTGAGCGCCGTCGTCGAACGCCATACAGACGACACCGCCTGGCTGTTCTACACCAGCGGCACCACCGGCCGGCCCAAAGGCGTGATGATCACGCACCGCAACCTGATGACCATGGGTCTGGGTTACTTCTGCGATGTGGACCCGATCGCGTCCGACGACGCCATCGTCTACGCCGCGCCCATGTCGCACGGCGCAGGCATTTACGCCATCCCGCACCTGATGGCCGGCGCACGCCATGTGGTGCCGGCCTCGGGCGGCTTTGATGCGGCCGAACTGTTCGATCTGGGTCTGAAGACCGGGCCGCTGTCGCTCTTTGCCGCGCCCACCATCGTCAAGCGCCTGGTGGACGAGGCCGAGACCGCTGGCTATAGCCCGGCGCGTTGCGCACAGGCCTTCAAGACCATCGTCTACGGTGGCGCGCCCATGTACGCCGCCGACATCGAGCGGGCGCTGCGCGTGATGGGGCCGCGCTTCGTGCAGATCTACGGGCAGGGCGAAAGCCCGATGACCGGCACCGTGCTTTCGCGCCGGCATCTGGCCGACACCGCTCACCCGCACCATGCCGAACGCATCGCTTCGGTGGGCGTGGCGCAGACGCCGGTGCGCATCCGCGTGGCCGACGCGCAGGGCCGCGATGTGCCGCTGGGCGAAGTGGG
>Ga0255195_1000159_pt1 | contig 11880 bp, 8 predicted proteins | sample Miss_Yuk_RepC_8h_FD_183627 | JGI IMG/M metagenome (GOLD analysis project Ga0255195, IMG submission 183627) | Freshwater microbial communities from Mississippi River, Louisiana, United States - Miss_Yuk_RepC_8h | ecosystem: Environmental > Aquatic > Freshwater > River | place: USA: Louisiana... | reverse complement strand
CAGCGCCACCAGATCGTCAAGCAAGGCCTGGTCGCCGCCCTGCTTTCCCTCCAGACGCGCCGTGATGTCCGCCAGCTGCGACTCGGCCTGCGCCAGCACCGGCGAGAGTTGCTTGGCCACAGGCAGGCCGCGCAAGGCCATGAGGCGGTAGGTTTCCAGTTCGAGCACGCGCTGCGAGATGCGGCCGCCACGGCCTTCGGTGGTCTCGGGCGCGGCCAGCACCAGCAAGCGCTCGAAACCGTCCGCACCGATGCGCAGGTGCGACAGCAGGCAGGAATGCGACTGGCCCTCAACTGTGTTGCCCATGCGCGAGCCGATCAGCATGCCCTCGCCCAGCCACTGCTGGGCCTTGACCAGCATCAGCGGATCGTCCATGCCTTCGGGCAACATGGCCAGGTGGATCGCTGCCACCGTCTGCCCCGGCAGGGCACGCAACCAGTCGGTGCCGGTGGCCACATGGCTGGCCAGTTCGGGCAAGACGCTGCCCCAAGCGGCGTGCGCAGGCAGCGGCTGCACGATGGAATAACGGGTGAATTCGGTGTGGCGCTCCCACTTGACGGTGTAGCCCTCGCAGCGCAGGCGCAGGAAGTTGCCATTGAGCCGGTCCAACCCCAGATCGGCGTGGCCAGGCAGGCGCTGCAGGTGGGCGCATTCCTGCTCGCGCGAGACGCCGGCGTTGAGCAGCGCCACATAGGTGATCAGGGCCGGCAGCCGCACCCGTGCCGAGGGGCGGGCGTGCACCTCGTTGTGCAGCATGCGGCGCTGCGGGTCGTCGGGCGGCAGGATGCGGGCGTCGAATTCGTTCATGCGGGCATTCTCCATCCGCACCTCCCACCCGTCCATCACCGCACGGTCATTTCAGTCTTGCGCCCGTGGCATCGAATACCTGCAGCTCGATGGGGATGCCCTGTCCCACACTCTGCGTCACGGTGCAGTACTGCTCAAAGCTTTCCAGCACCCGGTCCAGGTGCTCCAGCTGCGCAGCCGGCACGCCCAGCGTCATCACCGCCGTCATCTTGAGCACGCGCAGACGGTTGTCGGCATTGCGGCCCACCTCGCTGGTGATCTGGCAGCGGATGGGCTCGGGCGCCTGCTTGAACTTGCGCAGCGCGAACAGCAGCGAGTCCGACAGGCAGTTGCCCACCGCCGCGCTGAGCAGCTGCATCGGCGAAGGGCCCAGGCCCGTGCCCAGCGGCGCCGGCTCGTCGGTGGTGAGCACCGGTGCATCGCCACCGAACTGCACATCAAAACGGTAGTCGTGGCGCTGGGCCAGTTCGATCTGTATGGTTTTTTCGGTCATGGTCGTTCCGGGTGAAGGTTCACACCGCGCGCTGCAGGGCACGCGCATGCATGGGCCGCACGAAGTGCGCACCGTCTGCGCGCTGGTGCGGGGTGTAGGCAGACTGCACCTGATCACGCAGACGCCGGCGTGCAGCCTCGTCGGGCAGTTTGCGCAGGGCGTCCTGCATCATGCGGTCTTCAAAATCCTGCGCGTCGGCAAAGTGCACCGGCTGCACGAAGCGCCATTGCCGCCGGGCTGTCCACACGCCGCTGGCGACAGCGGCATCGAGCGCCTGCTGCGCCGCCGCACGCACAGGGCCTTCGTCGTTGTACAGGCGCACGATCTCATTGAGCTGGCCGGCGTAGACCGGCTCGGACACGTACAGCCAGCCACCGGGCCGCAGCACACGAGCGGCCTCATGCAGCGCCTGCGCCATGTCGGGAATGTGGTGCAAGGACTTGAGCATCCAGACCATATCGAAGGAGGCGTCAGCGCAGGGCACAGCCTCTGCACGGCCCTGCAGCACCACTAGCCCGGCCTGCGGGCGCTGCGCATTGCCCGCCACCAGCGCAGCATGGGGCTCGATGCCGATCACGCGCGCATCCGGGCAACGCTGCAGCAGCTCGCGGGCCTGCCGTGCCTTGCCACATCCGAGTTCAAGCACGGCGCACTGGCGCAGGTCCAGACACTCGGCCATCAGGGTCAGCTCATCGGTGACCACCGGGCCGAAGCCGGCTTCCTGAGCCGCTGCAGCATTCATGGTTTCGGGGCAGGGTTCGGTTCAGGCTGCAGCAGATCACCCGAGCGCAGGCCCCACCAGGTCCAGCGCAGCAGGGCCGCCACCACCACGCAGGCCAGCGCCAGCACCAGCAACGCCAGCAGCTGCGGCAGCACGCCCGCATTGGCCAGCCTCAGGCTGAGCGCGGCAAAGGCGGTCAGCGGGAAGGACAGGCTCCACATCGGCCAGCCAAAGGGCTGGTCAAAACATTGCGGCAACTGCCACAGGGCAAGCACCACAAAAGCCAGCGCCATGCACCACAGGGCCACAGGCCAGACCAGTGGAGACCGCCAAAGCATCAGGCCCAGACCCATCACCGATGGCGGCGCGATCAGGATGAACACGCTGGCGCGCATGCGGACAGGCCATGGCCCCAAGCGTTGCAGGCGTCGCACCAGCAACAGCAAGACCACCGGCCAGAGCGCCGCACCCACCGTCCACTGGACTGCTGTCCACAGCGGGTGCCCGAGCGACAGCCCAGCCAGCGGCAACAACACATTGCCCACCACCGGGATCAGCATGGCCGGCGTGACGCCCACCCAGCGCGAAGCGCCGCTGCGCAGCCAGCGCAGGACCACCCAGACGGTCACGACTGCCTGGGCAGCGGCACCGGTCATCCACAGCACATCCCAAAGGATCGAAGGCCCGTCAAGCACCACACCGCATGTGGCCAGCAGCATCAGCGAAACCGTGGGTGCAGCCACAAACACATGGCGCACCGGGTGTGCAGCATCATGCATACGGGTCATGGGCCAGCGCATGAAACGCCAGAGCGTGATGCCCAGCAACGCCAGCATGAACACCCCGGCCACCACTGCAACAACCTGCGCGACCGCGGTGGCGACATCGCCCATGCGGGCCGCAGCCTGCGCCCAGGCAAGCGACAGACCACACAGGCCCATGACCGGCACAAAGCCGATCAGGCCCAGATGCTCCAGCGATGTCGTGGCACGGGTAGGCGCTTCAGTGGAAGGAGAGGCACACGCCATCTTCGCGTCCGATCAGCAGCACTTGCCGTCGGTCGCGCAGGCGTTGCCGTCCTTCACACCCAGCTTGCGCAGGATGATGCCCAGCGGACAGAAGTTGGTGAAACCGAACTGGAACAGGTTCAGGCCCACAAAAGCGGTGAAGGCCAGGAACCATTTGCTCACGAACACCGGCGAGCCTTCGACGCCCAGCGCCAGCGAAAGCGTGATGAACAGGCCAGCGATCACACGGATGTAACGTTCAACGGTCATTTCATTTCTCCTTTAAAAATCAAAATCATTCCCGCGAAAGCGGGAATCCACGGACCCCGGATCAAGTCCGGGGTGACATGTGAGGTGTACCGGTGCGACATTGGGGTGCGGTCAGGCAACTTCATAGCGCTTGCGGTAGAGCGCGTAATACAGCACCGGAATCACCACCAAGGTGAGCAAGGTGGAGACCAGGATGCCAAAAATCAAGGAAATGGCCAGACCATTGAAGATCGGGTCATCGAGGATGAAGAAGGCGCCGATCATGGCGGCCAGACCGGTCAGTGCGATCGGTTGCGCACGCACCGCCGCCGACTGCACCACCGCATCCTTGAACGACATGCCCGTCTTGACCTGCAGTTCGATGAAATCCACCAGCAAGATGGAGTTGCGCACGATGATGCCGGCCAGTGCGATCATGCCGATCATGCTGGTGGCGGTGAACTGCGACTGCAGCAGCGCATGGCCCGGCATCACACCGATGATGGTCAGCGGGATGGGCGCCATGATGACCAGCGGCGTGAGGTAGCTCCTGAACTGCGCCACCACCAGCAGGTAGATCAGGATCAGGCCCACACCATAGGCGGCGCCCATGTCGCGGAAGGTCTCGTAGGTGATCTGCCACTCTCCGTCCCACTTGATGGCGTACTGGCGGAAGGCATCTTCAGGTTGGCGGATCCAGTACTCGCCCAGCTCGCCAGCATTGGGCAACTGCGCATCCTTGAGGTTCGGGCGAATCGCGAACAGGCCGTACAGCGGCGAATCGAGCTGGCCGGCCATGTCGCCAAACACATAGCTCACCGGCATCAGGTCCTTGGTGAACAGCGGCTTGTCGATGATGCCCTTGTCCACCTGCACCAGTTCCGACAGGGGCACCAGCTTGCCATTCGCAGCGCGCATCGGAAGCGCCAGGATGTTATCGAGGCCCACTTGCGAAACCTGCGGCAACTGCAGGCGCACTGGCACCGGCAGCTTGGACTGCGCATCGTGCAGGTAGGCCGCGTCCATGCCCGAGAGCGCCCCATGCACCGTCTGCGCGATGGCCGCCACCGGGATGCCCAGCGACTCGGCGCGCTGGCGGCGCACCGTCAGGTGGGCGCGCGGGGCGTCGATCTTGAGCGTGCTGTCGAGCGCCACGATGTCGGGCGTGTCGTCAAAGGCTTGCAGGATGCGGGCGGCCAGCTGCTGGCGACCGGCTTCGTCGGGGCCATAGACCTCGGCCACCAGCGGGCTCATCACCGGCGGGCCGGGCGGCACTTCGACCACCTTGACGCGTGCGTTGTAGCGCGCACCGATTTTTTCCAGTTCGGGGCGCAGGCGCTGGGCAATCGCATGGCTTTTTTCGCTGCGATGCTGCTTGTCCACCAGATTCACCTGCAGGTCGCCCTGTTCGGCGTCGGCGCGCAGGTAGTACTGGCGCACCAGACCGTTGAAGGTGATCGGGCTAGCGGTACCGGCGTAGCCTTGCAGGTCGCGCACTTCCTTTTGCTGCGACAGGTAGGCACCCATTTCGTGCAGGGCCGAGGCGGTGTTCTCCAGCGGCGTGCCGGCCGGCATCTCCAGCACGACCTGGAACTCGCTCTTGTTGTCAAAGGGCAGCATCTTCAGCACCACCCACTGCACCAGCGTCAAGCCGACCGAAAGCATGAGCGCGACCACGATGCCGGCCAGCAAATGCCAGCGCTTGCGGGCGCTGTTCAGGAAAGGCGTGAGCAATCGCGCAAACACGGTTTGCAGCTTGCCCGACAGACCACCGCGTGCGGGTTCGGCATGCGCCCCGCCATGCGGCTTCATCAGCTTGAGTGCCAGCCAGGGCGTGACGGTGAAAGCAATCGCCAGCGAGATCGCCATGCCCAGACTGGAGTTGATCGGGATCGGGCTCATGTAGGGGCCCATCAGGCCGGACACGAAGGCCATGGGCAGCAAGGCCGCAATCACGGTGAGTGTGGCCAGGATGGTGGGGCCACCCACTTCGTCTACCGCTGCAGGAATGATTTCTCGCAAGGGCTTACCGGGAAACAACTGCTGGTGCCGGTGGATGTTCTCCACCACCACGATGGCGTCGTCCACCAAAATGCCGATCGAAAAAATCAGCGCGAACAGGCTCACGCGGTTGAGCGTGAAGCCCCAGGCCCAGCTGGCAAACAGCGTGGCCGTCAGCGTCAGGATCACCGCGCCGCCCACGATCACGGCCTCGCGTCGGCCCAGCGCCAGGCCCACCAGCAGGATCACCGAACCGGTGGCAAAGGCGAGTTTCTGGATCAGCTTGTTGGCCTTTTCGGCAGCGGTCTCGCCGTAGTCGCGCGTGACGGTGGTGCGTATGTCGGCCGGGATCACGGTGTTGCGCAGCACATCCAGGCGCGCACGCGCGGCCGAGGCCACATCGACCGCGTTCTCTCCGGGCTTCTTGGTCACCGTCAGCGTCACGGCAGGGTAGACCTGCCCGGCCTGCACGCCAGCGGCCTGCGCATCGGCTGCACCCGGCGTGAACCACACATAGCGTTGCGGCTGCGCGGCACCGGCTTCCACCCTGGCGACTTCGCGCAAATACACCGGCTTGCCGTTGTGCACGCCCACCACCAGGCCTGCCACGTCTTCTGCAGACGTCAAAAATTCGCCGGTCTCGACGCTCAGCATCTGTCCGCTGTCGGCCTGCACCACAGCGCCCGAGGGCATGCCGAAATTGGCCGCAGCCAGAATGGATTTGAGCGAGAGCAGGTCAATGCCACGCTCGCGCAGGCGCGTCGGATCCAGCTGCACCTGCACCACCCGCCCCGGGCCGCCGATGGTCTGCACTTCGCGCGCGCCTTTGACCTGTTTGAGCTCCATCTCCAGCGTGCGGGCCACACGTTCAAGTTCCAGCGCCGAAGCAGCCTCGGGGCTCCACAGCGTCACGCCCAGCACCGGCACATCGTCGATGCCCTTGGGTTTGACGATGGGCGTCAAGGTCCCCAGGTCGCGCGGCAACCAGTCCTGGTTGGCATTGAGCACGTCGTACAGGCGCACCAGCGCCTCGGTGCGCGGCACGCCCACCTTGAACTGCACCGTCAGCACCGCCACACCGGGCCTGGCCACCGAATAGGTGTGCTCGATGTCCTGGATCTGGCTGAGCACCTGCTCGGCCGGGCGCGCCACCATGTTCTGCACCGTCTGGCTGCTGGCCCCCGGAAATGGGATCAGCACGTTGGCCATGGTCACATTGATCTGCGGCTCTTCCTCGCGCGGCGTCACCAGCACGGCAAACAGGCCCAGCAGCAAGGCCACCAGCGCCAGCAACGGCGTGATCGCGTTGCCCTGAAAGGCCGCGGCCAAGCGGCCGGAGACACCCCTCTTTTCTTCAGCAGAACCAGACATGGAGGGCCTCACTTCGTGGGTTGGGCGCCAGCCAGACCGGCCTGGATCGCGTTGACGGCCACGGCATCACCCGCCTTGAGACCGGCGAGCACTTCCACAGTGTCTCCATGCTGGGCGCCCAGGCGCACCGCCTTGAGCACAAAGCCCTTGTCGCCCGCCACATACACGCCCGTCAGCTCCCCCCGACGCAGCACGGCAGCCTGCGGCACCACCATGCGCTGGGCCGTGTCGCCCACAAATCGCACACGGGCCTGTTGGCCCGGCATCATCTGTGCGGCCGCTTGTACAGGCACGTCCATCTTCCAGGTCAGGGTCTGGCTCACCGGGTCGGCGGCCGTCACGCCCTGCTGAGCGGCCGGCTGCACCCAGGCATCGCCCACCTGCAGCTCTATGCGCTTGGCGCTGCGCGCCTGGGCGCCCATGGACGCCGGCACCTGCACCACCACACGCAAAGGCTGCGGCGCATACACCGTGGCGACCGGCTTGCCGGGCACGGCCAGGTCACCCGCCTGGGCCAGTGTTTCGAGCACGTAACCGTCAAACGGTGCGGTGACCTGCGTGAACGACTGCGCCAGACGCGCCTGCTGCGCACCTGCACCGGCACCCGCGCGGCCAGCCTGGGCCGCTTTGAATTGGGACTCGGCCACATCCAGCGCAGCCTGGCTCACAAAACCCTGCTGGCGCAGATCGCGCGTGCGCTGCACATGGGCCTGGGCATTGGCCAGCTCCGCTTCGGCCTGCGCCACCTGGGCCTGGCTGCGGGCCACGCCGCTCTGGGTGTCGCGGTCATCGATGGTGGCCAGCACCTGGCCAGCACGCACCTTGTCACCCACCTTCACCAGCAAACTCGAAACACGGCCCGTGGCCTGGGCGGAGACAGTGGCCTGGCGTACCGCTTCGACCACACCGTCGAGCTCATAACCGGTGCTCACAGCCTGCGCCCCCAGGGTCAGCACAGGCACCTGCGGGCCAGCCCAAGCTGCCACAGCAGAGAGCGTCAAGCTGGAAACCAACAACAGACGGGGGAATGCACGCATGAATTTCTCCTTGCCGAGAATTCTATCAAATACCCCATGGGGTATCAAATGGCCTACAAAAAAGCCCGCCTATCGTGAGCCGGCGGGCTGGATTTTCCGGTTCGTCAACGCTCAGAACGGGATGTCGTCATCCATATCGTCAAAACCGCTGGCAGCGGCAGGACGGGATGCCGCGGGTGCCGGCGCAGCCGCCGGTCGCTGAGCCGGGGCTGCCGGGCGGCTGTAACCGCCCCCGCCGCCGCCCTCACCGCCCATGCCCTGGCGCGAACCCAGCATCTGCATGGTGTCGGCACGGATGTCGGTGGCGTACTTTTCGACACCGTTCTTGTCGGTGTACTTGCGGGTGCGCAGGCTGCCTTCCACATAAACCTGGCTGCCCTTCTTGAGGTATTGGCCGGCGATTTCAGCGAGCTTGCCGAAGAAGCTGATGCTGTGCCACTCGGTGGCTTCGCGCATTTCGCCAGACTGCTTGTCCTTGTAGCGGTCGGTGGTGGCCACTCGGATGCTGGTCACAGCGTCGCCAGACGGGAGGTAGCGGGTTTCGGGATCGGCGCCCAGGTTGCCGACGATGATGACTTTGTTGACGGATGCCATGTGGCCTATCTCCTTGAATGCCCGATTATGCGGTCTTTACCGCCCCTTGCCGACCCGGCGCCTGCATGGGCAACGCCACCAGCCACCACAGCAGCATGGCGGCTGTACAACAGAGGAACAACATGGGGCTGCCCCAGGACTTGACCAGGCTGCCGCCCAGCCAGCCGCCCACAAAAAAGCCCAGCGACTGCAGCGTGTTGTACACCCCCATCGCGGTACCGCGCACCTGCATGGGGGCCAGACGAGAGACGAGGCTGGGCTGGGTGGCTTCGAGCACGTTGAAACCGCAGAAGAATGCGAACAGCAAACCGCCCAGCGGCCACAGGCGCGGCGTACCTGAAGACACAGCCAGCAGGCCCACTTCGACCCATCCGATCAGCAGGATGGCCGTCAGAAACACTTTTTTGAGGTGGCCACGCCGCTCCAGAGCAAACATGCCGCCCATCAACACAAACGAACCCAGCACAGCCGGCAGGTAAACCTGCCAGTGCGCATCTTTGGGCAAGCCAGCCTGCACCAGGAGAGCAGGCACGGCCACCCACATGGCCAGCTGCACCGCGTGCAACACAAAAACACCCAGGTTCATGCGCATCAGCCCGGCGTGGCGCAACACATCCGCCAGGCGACCGCGTCGTGCCCCCTGCTGCATCGCGGGCGCAGGCGGCGCCCCCCAGACCACGACCGCCACGCCCAGCAAGGCCAGCGCGCCAGTGATGACGAACAGCCCGGTCAACCCGACCGCCGCGGCCAGCAGGGGCGCCAGCACAAGGGACAGCGCAAACATCAGGCCGATGCTGGCCCCCACCAGAGCCATGGCCTTGGTGCGGACCTCGTCGCGGGTCAGATCGGCCAGCAGGGCAGTCACAGCCGCCGACACCGCGCCCGCGCCCTGCAGGCTGCGGCCGATCAGCAGGCCATGCAGGTCGGTGGCAGCGGCCGCCCAGAAACTGCCAGCCGCAAAAATCAGCAAACCGAGCACGATGACGCGCTTGCGTCCGAATCGGTCCGACGCCATGCCAAAGGGCAGCTGCAACAGGCCCTGCGTCAAGCCATAAATGCCCATGGCCAGGCCCAGCAACGCCGGATCCTCGCCGCCGGGGTATTTGCGCGCCTCCAGCGCAAAGACGGGCAGCACCAGAAAAAGGCCCAGCATGCGCAGGGCAAAAATCGAGGCCAGCGAGGCGCTGGCGCGCCGCTCCGTCGGCGTCATGGCCGTGGAGACGACAGAAACGGGGGTGGAAGCGGAATCAGACACGAAAACGCGGTGTGGACAGTCCAGCAAGACCGCCATTGTCCCCCAATTGGCCAGGATGGGCCGGCCAGGTGCCCGGAATGGCACCAGCCGCGATAATTGAGGGTTTTGCCGATCCTGCCCCCGTGAAGCCCGATACCCCCACCCCTGCCCAGCCCCCGGAAAACGACCGTTATCTGGGCGCGGCCCTGCGCCAGGGGCGCATCAGCGTTCGTGGCGCGCGCACGCACAACCTCAAGAACATCGACCTCGACATCCCGCGCGACCGGCTGGTGGTGATCACCGGCCTGTCGGGTTCGGGCAAGTCCAGCCTGGCCTTTGACACGCTGTACGCCGAAGGCCAGCGCCGCTATGTGGAGAGCCTGTCGGCCTATGCGCGGCAGTTTCTGCAGCTGATGGACAAGCCCGATGTGGACCTGATCGAGGGCCTGTCGCCGGCGATCAGCATTGAGCAGAAAGCCACCAGCCACAACCCGCGCTCCACCGTGGGCACGGTGACCGAGATCCACGACTACCTGCGTCTGCTGTTTGCCCGCACCGGCACGCCCCATTGCCCCGACCACGACTTGCCCCTGCAGGCGCAGACCGTGGCCCAGATGGTGGACGCGGTGATGGCCTTGCCCGAAGACACCAAACTGATGGTGCTGGCGCCGATTGCCCGCGAGAAAAAAGGCGAGTTCGAGAAGGTGTTCGAGCAGATGCAGGCGCTGGGCTATGTGCGCTTTCGTGTGGGCGGCCAGGTGTTCGAGGCCGAAGACCTGCCTGAACTCAAAAAGAACGAGAAGCACGACATCGACGTCGTGATCGACCGCCTCAAGGTCCGGTCCGAGGGCGACACCAAGGCGCGTGACGCCCTGCGCCAGCGCCTGGCCGAGAGCTTTGAAGCGGCGCTGAACCTGGCCGAGCAGCGTGCCCTGGCCGTGGAGATGGACAGCGGCCAGGAGCACCTGTTCAACGCCCGCTTTGCCTGCCCGGTGTGCAACCACTCGATCGCCGAGCTGGAGCCGCGGGTGTTCTCCTTCAACTCGCCGCAGGGCGCCTGCCCCAGCTGCGACGGCATCGGCACCATGGAATTCTTCGACCCCGAGCGCGTGGTGGCCTTCCCGAGCCTGAGCCTGGCCAGCGGCGCCATCAAGGGCTGGGACCGGCGCAACGGCTTTTACTTCAGCATGCTCGAAAGCCTGGCCAAGCACTACAAGTTCGACGTGGAGGCGCCGTTCGAAAACCTCGCGTCCGAGGTGCAGCAGGTCATCCTGTACGGCTCGGGTGAAGAAGAAATCAAGTTCAGCTACATCATGGAGTCGGGGGCCTCGCAAGGCAAAAAGGTCAGCAAGAAGCACCCGTTCGAAGGGATCATTCCCAACATGACGCGGCGCTACCGCGAAACCGATTCGCAACTGGTGCGCGAAGACCTCTCGCGTTACCGCAGCACCCAGCCCTGCACCGACTGCCACGGCACCCGCCTCAAGCGCGATGCGCGCCATGTGCGCATCGGCGAAGGCGCGCAGGCCCGTGCGATTTACGAGATCAGCCACGTCACGCTGGGCGAGGCGCAAAGTTACTTCCAGAGTCTGAAACTCTCGGGCGCCAAGGCCGACATCGCCGACAAGGTGGTGCGCGAAATCGCCTCGCGCCTGAAGTTCCTCAACGACGTGGGCCTGAACTACCTGAGCCTGGACCGCAGCGCCGACACCCTGAGCGGCGGCGAGGCGCAGCGCATCCGCCTGGCCAGCCAGATCGGCTCGGGGCTCACGGGCGTGATGTACGTGCTTGATGAGCCCAGCATCGGCCTGCACCAGCGCGACAACGACCGCCTGATCGGCACGCTCAAACACCTGCGCGACATCGGCAACAGCGTGCTGGTGGTCGAGCACGACGAAGACATGATCCGCACCGCCGACCACGTCATCGACATGGGCCCCGGTGCAGGCGTGCACGGCGGACGCGTGATGGCGCAGGGCACTTGCGACGAGATCATGGCCGTGCCCGACTCGGTGACTGGCCAGTACATGTCGGGCCGCAAACAGATCGCGATCCCGAAACGCCACAAGCCGGGCCAGGACTGGATCGAGGTCGTGGGGGCCAGTGGCCACAGCCTGAAGAACGTGAGCGTGAAGTTCCCCGTCGGCCTGCTGACCTGCGTGACCGGCGTGTCCGGCTCGGGCAAATCCACGCTGGTGAACGACACGCTGTATGCCGCCGCCGCACAGCAGATCCACCGCGCCCACGACGAACCCGCGCCGCACGAAGAAATCAAAGGCCTGCAGCATTTCGACAAAGTCATCAACGTCGACCAGTCGCCGATTGGCCGCACCCCGCGCAGCAACCCGGCCACCTACACCGGCCTG
>Ga0255195_1000153_pt1 | contig 12236 bp, 23 predicted proteins | sample Miss_Yuk_RepC_8h_FD_183627 | JGI IMG/M metagenome (GOLD analysis project Ga0255195, IMG submission 183627) | Freshwater microbial communities from Mississippi River, Louisiana, United States - Miss_Yuk_RepC_8h | ecosystem: Environmental > Aquatic > Freshwater > River | place: USA: Louisiana... | reverse complement strand
CAGTAGAAAAATGGCCATGTAGGGCAAACTCACACATGGGGGGGGTGTGAATCTGCCTGCATCGCCCTACGTTTGCCTACATGCTACAATGTGCGCAACGTGTTGATATGTGGGAGGAGGCGCACGGGTCTTGCGCTCTGCCCCTAGCCATCGGTCTACAAGTAGGGGTTTGCAGCCTCTAAGTCAAGCCCAACACGCCACCCACTCACCCGCTCGATACCCTCAAAACCCGCCCCGAATTCGCGCGTCACACGCCCCGGCGTCAGCACAGACAGCCCGCCACTCGCGCTCATAGGCGTTTTGTGCGGCCGTTTCCGCCACTGACAGCAGCCCCTCGCCAGGGCGCAGCATCAGACCGCACAACCCGCACGCCGTCCGGTATCGGTTGCGCCGCAGGGCCGCGGGCCGGTCCACGCACGTCAGGTGCCGCGGCCCCACCGCTAACTGATACTCGATGACTTCGCCGCGCTCGATAGGCCCGCCGCAGGCCGCGCACGCCCCGGGCCTGTCAGCTCGTAGTCGTGGCACGCCGCCGCCCCTTCCGCACCAGCACCAACCGCAACACCTCGAGCGCCTCGCGGAGCTGCGCGTCCACCTGTCGCCGGCCGATGCCCATCTCCTGCGCCAGACCTCGAGCTGACGTCTGCCGCGCGCCGGCCAGCCCGAACGCCGCCTCGACTAGCTGTCGCTGCGGCATCGTCAGTCCCCGCACTGCCCGCCGTACCTGGCGCAACTCCAGCCCCTCGGCGAGCAGAGCCTCCGGGTGCGCCCACTCAGTGCCGCCCGACGCCTCGCCATCTACCTGCACCACCTCGCACCGCCCCACCTTGGGTCGGCCCCTGCCACGCCTGGCGTGGTAGCTGGGACGCACGTCCAGCCCGTGCGCGCCCACGTAGTCCCGCAGCGCCCGCCGCACCGGACGGAAGGCGACGACGTGGAAGTCGCCGTCATCCAGCCGGTAGCCGTCGCACACGCGCAGCGCCCGAAGGGACGCCTCTTGGATGAGGTCGTCCCACTGGACCGTCCCGGCCGCGCCGCGGAACTTGCCCGCCTCGCGCCGTAGCCACGGCTCGAGCAGCAGCAACAGCCGCCCTTCCTCGGCGCGTGCGTCCCTGCCAGCCGCGCGCAGCTCGCGGATACGGGCGGCGCATAGGCTGGCCAGGGAGCGAGTGGTCACGGCCGCGCCACACCGCCGCACGCCGGGCACCGCGCAGCCTCGCCGGCCGCGCACACCGTCACCTCAAGGCGCGGGCTTGCCTTGTCGTCCAGCCGGACCGCGTGCAGCTCAACCACCTGGGAGTCGTCGCCCCAGGCAACGCCGTTCAGGGCGTCCAGCCCTGCCTTCAACACGTTGTCCAGGTCGCCGCGGCGGGCTGGCCTGTAGGCCGCCACCGTCACAGACACCGGCCCATCCAAGGGGCGCAGGCCCAGCAGCGCCACCGTCGTCTTGACGCGCGCCGAGTAGGCTCGGCCCTCGGCGGACTTGATGATGCGGTTGCGAAAGACCCGCCAGATGCGGTTAACGCTGGGCGGGTAGGGCAGGGACAGCTTCACAGCCGCCCCTTTCGGACGTCCCATAGCTGCCGCCTGAGCGCATCAACCGCGCGCGCTCCAATGTGAGACGCCGGCTCGACGCCGACCCATGTGGCCGCGAGGCCGCAGAGTCGGCGGATAACGGCCACGTCCTGCACCGCGGCGAGCAACTCCACCAGCGCCCCGGTCCCAACCGTTACGCGCTCGGCCTTTGCCGCGTGCGCCGCCAGGGCTGCGCGCTCGAGCCTCTTTCTGACGGCCTCGGTCACGGCTCGTCCTTGTTCTGCGCCGACTCCCGCTCCTTGGGGTGAAGGGCGGACTGGACCACGCGCGCCAGGTTGACCAGTTCCTCCCAGCCCTCCATCGGCAACATCGCCTCGCCCGTGTCGCCGTCCTCGGCGCACGCCTCATCCATCTCAAGCACCACGCGCGACAGCTTGCACAACCAGTTCGCATCGGGGCCGTGGCGCGCGTCCCGTCCGCCGAGGTCCTTGGAAATCCCCTCGGCATCCGCTTTCCGCAGAAACGACTTCAGTTGGTCCACTTGCTCCAGCAGGCCGTCGCGCTCATCCGCGAGCATGTCGTTTAGTGCGCGGACCTCAAACACTTCCCGCCGCGCCAACACCAGCTCGTCTCGGACTCGCTGTTCCTTCGCTGTCTTTCCGCTCATGGCTCGCCCTTCCTTTCCGTAACCAGCGGCGCCGACAGGCACGCGAGAGTCGTGTACCAACGCTCGCTCGCCATGTAGTCCGCGCAGGCCTGCCGCTGACGTTCTGCCGCCACAACGGCCAGCGCCTTCCAATAGTCGCGCTCGCGCTCCAGCCGCTCGGCCTGAGCAATGATGGGCAGCACTGCCGCCCGCGCCACGTCGCGCTCTTGGCGCACCAACTCGAGCGCCTCGCGCAGATGGTCCGCGTCGGTCAGAATCACGGCGCCACCTCCGCGCTTCGCGCCTTGCGGCGATACACCTTCCGGCGCACGTTGCGGCACTCCGGGTGCAGCTTGCGCGGGCGGCCGAAGCCAAGGCTTTCAACGGGCTTCTTGCAGACGAGGCAGCGTGCCGGCTTCGCCGTCAGCTTGTGCAGGCGTCGATTACAGGTGGGGCAGTAGGGCTTGGACGTCACAGGTCAAACTCCGAGTCAGAGATGCGGAAACGGCTGCGGATGCGGCGGCACTCAGGACACCAGCGCCGAGGGCGCCCGCGGCCCTGGTAGGGCAGGGGACGGGTGCAGACGACACAAGCGGCGGGCGGATGCTCTCGAGGCACCGGCTCGAGCGTGCGGACAAGGGCACCGCACGATGGGCACGGAGTCGTCGTGGGACGGACAGCGCGGCTCACGGCGGCTCCTCCTGGCAGTCCTGTGCGCGCTGCCTGCTAGGCGTCCAGCGAGCCACCACCAGCGAGTCGCAGAGGTCGCACCGTTGAAACATCACCACGGCCTCCACCTCGTCCTCGGTGGCGTCCGGCACGTTCTCCGCGACATGCCGCAGACACAGCAGACGGGAGGCGGCCACGCGCCAGGCGTCGAGTTCCACGGGCGTCATGGATGAGCCTCCGCTGCGCCCGTCTCACACAGACCCCAGCGCACGCATCCCTGTTCATGTGGCTCGGCCGCAAACAACTCAAATTGCCTGCCCCCGCGACTCGTCCGGCTCCATTCCACCACCTTGTCAATGGACCAGCACTCGCCGCCTGCGCCCGTCTTGGCTTGAAAAAACGAGGGTGGGTTTTTTAACGGCTGGCCTTTGGCCTCTGCCCTTGCGTACGCGGCCTCTGACACCTTGCGCTCAAGTTCGCGCAGTCGATCGATGCGTGACGGGTCGGTGTCGGCAATAAAGCGCAGTTCGTCTTTTCGGGCGTAGATGCAAGGCCAGCACCCCACGCGAGCAGCGCCGCGCAAATAAAGAGGATTGGGCTGCAGGCCGTGGCGTGTGTGAATGTCTATGACGTCTTGCTCGCTCCAGCGGATAAGCGGTCGCCACACCTCACAGTCAAAACCGTCCTGCCACTCCCACTCCGGCAGCTTGCTACGTGCTTCGCTCTCGGCGGCGCGGATGCCCACTGCATTCACCACGTCTAGGCCGGACTCCATAAGTCCATCCAGATGTCGCTTGATGGGGAACACCTTGAGTTCCTGAGTGCAAAACCGGCGCACGCGGCTAGGAAACATCCCCTTTTTCAAAATGAGTTCTTCCATCTTGCGAGGTGGATGAAGCCACGTAATGGGACCGAGCTTTTCCTGCAGTGGGCCACGCAGGTAGGCGTAGGTGTCTTCATGCTCCCATCCTGTGTCGCAGAACACTCGGTCATGCTCGATGCCCTGTTCTGTCAGCCAGAGAGACAGCGCCGCTGAGTCCTTGCCGCCGCTCACGCTTGCGACGACTCGACGTCCAGCAATCAGCTGATCAATGGTCATGGCTGCGCCCCCTTCCGCCGCTTGACGCGGCATGCAGCTCGCCACGCAGCCCTATGCGCTTTCGCCCAGGTGGCCTCGGTGCCGTATGCCGCGCCGTCGATGACGGCTGCAGACTCGTCAAACGACATCCACCAGTGCCAGCCGGGGCGCGACTCGGAGGCGGCCGACACGTAGACCGTCACCAGCAGGCCAGGGGCCTCGAGGACCAGGCGGCAATGCCCGCTGCTGGCCTTCACGGCTCGCCCTCCGTCACCAGCGGCGCCAGCCGGCACGCCTGAGCGCTGTAGTCCCGCGACAGCACCATGTGCCGGGCGCACGCCTCCCGCTGGGCGTCCGCCGTCTCCCGCATTCGTTCGCCAACCTCGGCGCGAAGCTGCGCGCTAGCCTCGCGCTCAAGCTCCAACTGTTGAGCCGTGCTCACGAGTTCGCTTTCCGCGCCCTCCCAGGCCGAACGCGCCTCGTCGCGCTCCTGGCGCGCTTTGCGCCGGTCTTCGTAGGCCTCGTCCCGCTCGCGGACCACCTCGCGCAGCCGCATCTCAAGGTCCGCAACGCTGCGCTGCAGCGCCGCCACCACATGCTTGTCACTCATGGCTCCTGTCCCTCGTACAGCCACAGCCGGACGTCCTCGGCTGCGCGCTCGGCGCGCTGGGCGCACTGCCAGCGCTCGGAGTGATGCCGCCCACACAACTCGCAGAAGCCTGCAACCCTGTTGACGAAGGGCGAGCAATAGGACCGCCTTGGGTCACACAGTCCGCACGTCGGCTCTGGCGAGCGAGACTCCACCGTGGCGCCGCACTGGACGCACGGTTTTCGGTACTTGGGGCGGCCTGTCACTGCGCCGCCCCCTGCCGCCAAAACGCATCGGACGCCGCGGCATGGTCGCCGCACATGCCGACCCCAAAAGAATCCCGCTCGGAAGGCCTCTGACAGCCCGCCTGAGCGCACAAACCACCGACCGAGGGCCGCACCAGCGACACGGGCCTCGCGCCGCTTGGCGTGCCGTTTCCGGCCGTTTGGGCGGGTGTCGTCTCTGGCGCCGCATAGGCATTCCAGTGGCGGGCGAGGTCCGCCAGGCTTGAGCACGTGGGGAACCGCTGCCGCGCCAGGGCCAGCGCCCAGCGGCGGCACACCTCGTCCTCGTCGCCGGCCGCGAGCTGCAACAGGCGCCGCGAGGCCTGTTCGTCCGCAAGCGACAGCGCGTAGGCCGAGCCACGGGCCTCCAGGAACTGTGCCTCGATGCGCTGCAGGAGTGACCCAGACCCAGCATCCGCGCGCACGCGCGTGGGGGGAGTAGTTTCTTTCTTGGTTCTAGGTTCTAGGTTTACCCGAGCCTCAGCCGAGGCTGGCGCTGGGCTGGGGCTCGGCTGGGGCTCGGCTGATGCTCGGCTGCAGCCGAGGTCCAGCCGAGGGTCAGCCGAGGTCAGCCGAGCGTTTTCGACGCCGGGAGCGGCCTTGGGGGCGCGTTTCGCGGCTTTCGGTCCGCCCGGAATGAGGTTGCCCGCCGCCGCGCGCCCGCCCCTGGACCTCGCCTCGTCGGCCTTGGAGTAGCGGTCCAACCCGCGCACACGAAACCCGCCGTCCACGGGCTCAAGGAAGCGCCATTCCACCAGGGCGTCCCGCAGGGCCGGCCCATAGGCCTCGCCAAAGCACCCGGCCAGCACCAACTCACTGACCGCCGCGGACGCCTCCGCGAGCCACGCATACTCCCAGAGTTCCAGCAGCCCCCAGGCCACATCACCCACCGGCACCCGGGCGGCGCGAGCCACCTTGGGGACGTTCTTCTTCGCGTCCAGGTCTACCTGCAGATACGGCATGGGTTAGCCCCTCCCCGGGCTGTGTTGACGCAGCGCGTAAAACTGTTGTGTGGCGGTCCAGCCCGTCTCGGCCTGGATGTCGGCGGCCGTCCGGCCGGCTCGGCGCATGGCCTGGATGACGTAGGCCCGCGCCCGCATCACCTGGCGCAGCAGACGCGCGCGGTCCCGCCCCGGCAGTGCTGCGGCTTCCTGTCGGGCGCTAGCCACGGGGTACCGCCACGGCCAGCTCGGCCACGATGCGCTCGCCCAGGCACCCGCGCAGACACCCGCCGTCGCATGCGCCCACGTAGTCCTGGGCCTCGCGCAACAGCGCCTCCAGCCGGCGCACCCGAGCCTGTAGGGCGTCCATCTCGAGGTCCGCGTCGGAGTCCAGTTCGCTGGGGCGCGCGTGCTGGCCGTAGTAGGGGCCGAGGACCGTCACCGCCGGACCTCCAGCGTTGACCCGTCCGGCAACTCGAGCAGCGTCACGCGGGGCGCGGCGCGCTGGAGGCAATCCGCCAGCCCGTGCCGCCCGAACCAGTAGACGCGCGAGACGGGGCGCCTACGGGACGCCGCAGCCCAGCGGTCCAGCAGCCACCCGAGGACAAGGACCGCCAGGATGGCCGCCGCCGCAACAGGGCCGGTCCACCCGCCGCCGATGGAGTCGACGGGCGCGCTCACTGCAGGCCCCCAAACAGCCCGAGCTGTCCGCGCTGCGTGCTGGCAAGGGCGGCGCGCAACCGCTCCACCTCGCCACGTAGCTGTTGCACCTCCTCCTCAAGCTGCCGGACGCGCTGCGCCGCCGGCACCGTGCGAACCAGCGGGCGCGGGGCGTTGCCCGTAGGGCGCCAAGCCGTCGCCGCCCGCCCCGTGACGCCGCAGGTGGTCAGGCCAGAGCCATCCACCACGCCCTGGCGCTCCAGCTCCGTCAACCGCTGGGCGATTTTCCGCAGACCCGACAGCTGCTCCAACTCGCGCGCACTGCGCCCCGGGTAGGCCTCCACCCAGCGCAGCGCCTCGGCCCGCTTGGCCGGCAGGTCCACGGCCAACAAAGCAGCGGCGCTGACGCCGGAACGGTCCGGCGTTTCGGGCGGTTTTAGGGTGGTGAGGTTGCCGGAATCTGCCGGAATCTGCAGTTCGCCGGCAGTGGCTACAGAGTGAAGTCCTCGGACGGTTCGCTGTCCGTGGCCTTCTGGATGAAGGGCGAGTCCCGAGGGGCGGTGCATGGTGGCAACGCATTTTCGGGTGTAAACGGGGAGGATGTCAACATTGAAGCAACAGGCGCGACAAGTTCGTTGGTTGGGCGGCTACGTGCGATGGGGGAAGCGTGGGCCGGCGTACATCATCGAGCGGTGGGTGGATGGGCAGCGCTTCCACGTGTCGACCAAGTGCCGGACAGAGCGGGCCGCGCTCGAGCAGCTGGCGGCCTTCGAGGCTGACCCGGCCGCGTACAAGCCCCGGAGGAAGCAGCGGCGTGCCGCGCCCGTCAGCAGCCGCCCCAAGGTGGTGACGCTGACTGCCGCGCTGGTCCACGAATACCTGGAGTGGATGGTCACGCGGCCTACGCCGTCAACGCATGACCATCAGCGGGACCACCATCAGGTGCTGCGCCACTGGCTGGCCTTCTACGCTGGGCGGGACGTGCGCGATGTGCCCCTATCCGAGCTGGCCGCGCACCTGGACGGCAAGCGTAACCAGATGATGCGGGTGCAGGGGCTGCGCTCCTTCTGCGCCTGGCTGCGGCAGCACAAATATCTTCTCACGCGGGCCGAGGACCCGACGCTGGACCTGCGCCGGCCGCGGGGACGTGCCACCAAGGACACCAGGCGGGTGGCCATTCCGCCCGAGCACATTCTGGCGGTGCTGCCGCATCTTCCGGCGCCCTCCAGGGACGTGATGGTGCTGCGCCTGGGCACTGGATGGCACATGGAGGAGGTCCGGCGCTTCGCGGAGGGTGGGGAGATTGTCCGCGTCGAGGGCCGCAGCGTGGCACTGGCTACCATCGAGGGGCCTGTGCGAGTTCCTCTGCTCGCCGTGCTGCGGGTGCGCCACAAGGTGCGTGCCACCACCAACACTCCCGTCCTGTACCCGGAACACCTAGCAGCCGCCGAGCGCATCCGCGCCGCGGGCCACGTGGTGACGGCCCACACGCTCAACGACCACACCCGGGACGCCTGCGCGGCCGCCAAGGTGCCGCGCTTCTACAACTGGCACATCCGCCACAGCGCGGTGTCCTACGCGATGGAACACGGGGCGCTGCTGGAACAGGCCTCGGTCTTCGTGGACCACCTCAACGTGGACACCACCCGCACCCACTACGCAGACCTCGCGCTGCCCACCCGCGCCGTGCCCGTCCTGCGCGTGCCCGCTGTGCTACCTGCGCCGAAGGACAGCTAACGCCTCCAGCTCGCCGTCGACGCTGATGCGCGCCCTTCGCGCCGCGCGCTCCTGGCGCGCCGACTCCAGCGCCACCGGCTGCGCCAGGCGCTCAATCTCGGTGCGCGGCACCATGCGCCGCCCGCCAATACGGACGGACGCAACCTCGCCAGAGTCCAACAATGACCGCATCGTCCGCTCTGAGACGGACAGCTGCTCGGCCGCCGCCAGCACTGTCAGCACCGCCGGCAACACAGGCCGCGCATGTAGCCGCTCGAGCCGCTCGAGCCGCTCCACCGCCGCCATCAGCCGCGCCAAGTCGTCATGTCCCGTGATGCCCATCTACCCCCCCGAATACCGCGCCCGTCTGACGCGCATGCGTGGCATACGTCTTGCGGGGGGGGGACTTAACAGCCAGGCGGCTTGTTGGACGGCAGACAGGCCGCGCCTAGTGCTGTTGGGTAGCCAACAAACGCGCTAGCGCCGGGGCTTTGCGGCTAGCCCCTTGCGGAGCTTCTGCCACTCCTCTGGCGTGCGCGGAATGTGCTCGAGGCCGGCCGCGTGCAGCGCCTGCCCCCACGCCCCGTCGATGCCCACGCGCAGCAAGCGTTCGACCACGTAAGTCAGGTCGATGGCGTCCACGTCGTCGCCGTTCAACTCCGCGCGCAGGCGCCACAGCTCGCGCACCGAATCCAGGCCAGCCCGCACGTCCTCTGGCTGGCGCGTGGTGAGCAGCACCCGCTTTCGCGGCGGCGCCTTCCAATAGGTGTCGTCGGGCATGCGCGCACCGATACACCCAGCAACAGCACCCGGCCACTGAACGCAATGTCAGTCCCTCATGCCATGACCGTTGTGCGCGGCGTTGTGCGAGAAACTTGACAGCGTATAACGCCGCGTAAAACATGCAGCGCACGGCCGGCAGGCAGGCCGCAACCAAGGGGACGACATGAGGACGAAAGAGCAAGAGGCGGCGCACCTGTTCGCGGTTCGGTTTCTGGCGCGGGCGGCGCAGTGGGCTGGTCCCGTGGTGGCCAGGCAGAGCGGCCACGACTGGGGCACGCCGCCGCGCGGGATGCAGCTGTCGCAGGAACAGTGGGACGCATTGGTCGACGCCGAGGTGGCGCCGTTCGTCGGCGGGCGCGTCTACGTCCAGGGCGACGCGCTCGTCCCTGAGTCCGTCGCATTGTCCGGAGGTGCCCGGTGAGCGCCATCGTCAAAGCTGACCCGTACCTGCCGACCACGATGGCCGAGGCCGAGCAGCTCGCGCAGCGGCTGGCTCAGTCCGCGCTGCTGCCAGACGGATTGAGGGGAAAGCCGGCGGACGTGCTGATTACGCTCATAACTGGGCACGAGCTGGGCCTGAGCCCCATGCAGTCCGTCAGGGGCTTGCACGTTGTCAAGGGTCGGGCCGTGATGTCGGCTGACCTCGCCGTGGGTTTGGTGAAGCGCAACAGCGCCTGCCGGCACTTCCGGTTGGTGGCCAGCGACGACAAGGCCGCCACCTACGAGACGCTGCGCGAGGGCGAGCCCGAGCCCACGCGCATGACGTTTACCGTCGACCAGGCGCGGCAGGCCGGGCTGGTGGCCGACAACTGGAAGCGGTTTCCGGCGGCCATGTTGCGCGCCCGCTGCAGCCTCGCGCTTGCGCGGGCCGTGTACCCGGACGTCCTGCAAGGCGTCTACGACCCGGACGAGGTGGGGGCGGGGCCGGCAGTCGCTGCGCCGCCAACGGTGGAGCCGCGGACGGTAGCGCCGCCGCCGCCTAAGACGCAGGCGCCGCCAGCGCCGCGCACGGTTGACGCCGAGGTCGTGCCGGCGCCAGCCGCCGAGGCGCGCGAGAGGCTGACGCAGTCTCTTGGATGGGCGCCCCAACAGACGGACTCGCACGACGAGCCGCCGGAACTGTCGGCGCAGGAGAAGGCCCTCATCCTCATCAGTGAGGCCGAGACGGACGCCGCCCTCGTCGCCCTGGCGCCGCGCATGACGGCCCTGGGCGTGGCTCGAGACGCCGAGGTCCGCGCCGCCTTCACCGCGCGCAAGCGGGCACTGGCTGGGAGGGCAGCGTGAGAGGCCGACTGCCTACGGCCAGCGGGCTAACGCGGGCCATCCGCTGCCCTGGCTCAATGTCGCTGCCCCAGGTCCAGCGCGAGACGGGGCCGCACGCGGAGACGGGCCGGCAGGTCCACACGTTCCTCGAGACGGTGGCCACCGTGGGGCGGGACGCCGCGCTCGCGGGCTGCACGGACGAGCGCGCCGCCAGCATCTGCGCCGCCCTGGACCTTGAGGCCCTGCCGCTGGGCGACGGCACCACCTGGGCCTCGGAGGTGGCGTTCGCCTGGGACATCACCAGCGGCGCCGCCCGGGAGGTGGGGCGGAACCTGTCCCGCGGATATCCAATGCAGGACGGCGAGGCCTACGGGACCGCCGACCTCGTGGCCCTGTCGCCGGACGGGTCGGCCGTCTTTGTGGCGGACGTCAAGACGGGGCGCGGCTGGCTCCCGCCGCCGGCTGAGTCCGGGCAACTGCGCTTCCTGGCCTACGCCGCCTGCCTCGCCTACGGCGCGGAAAGCGCCGAGGTTGCACACCTTCACGTCCGCGAGGACGGCACCACCTGGACGCAGTGGGCCACGCTGGATGCGCTCGAGCTGGCCCTGGTGGGCGAGCAGCTGCGCGAGCTGTCCCGCACCGCCGAGGCTGGGACGGGCGCCATCGTGGAGGGGCCGTGGTGCCGTTACTGCCCCGCATTCAGCAGCTGCCCAGCCAAGGCCGCCCTGGCATGCGCCAGCGTGGAGGCCCCGGCAACGCTGACGCCTGAGACGGCAGCCGCGGCGTGGCTGCGCGTAAAGGCCGTGCGCGAGGTGCTGGATAGGGTAGAGGAAGCCGTCCGCGCCTATGCGCTCGAGGCCCCCGTCCCGCTGGGCAACGGCCTTGTCCTGGCCCCGGCCGAAACCAGCCGGGACGAGCTGGACGGCGCCGTCGTCCACGCCGTGCTGGGCAAGCTGTACGGCCCCGACGTGGCGCATGCCGCGGTGGAGCTCGCGGCAAGCAAGAAAAGCGTGGACCGCGCCGTCCGCATGGTGGCCGAGGCCGCAAAGGCGCGCGGCGAAAAGGTGACGCTCAAGGCCCTGTCCGCGCAGACGCTCGAGGCCGTGCGTCAGGCCGGCGGGCTGACGACACGGACGCGCGTGGACGTGCGAGAGCGCCGGGAGGTGGAGTCGTGAGGGACACGCCAGACGCCCTCGAGCGCCGCGCCGCCCAGCAGGAGGCCGCCGCACTGCGCGAAGCCGAGCGAGCCGCGAAGCTGAAACGCGCCCGCGTGCTGCTGTCCGAGGGCTTTTCCGCCGAGGCCGTCAGTCGCCGCCTGGGCGTGTCGCTGCGGGCGGTGCGGCGCCTACCGTGCGCCGCTCGCCAGGAGTAGAGTGCGGCGCCGTGGACACGCAGGCCAGCGCAGCGTCAGTTAAAGCCGCCAAGCATGCCGGCGCACTGGCTATGCGCGAGCGCGCAGCGCGACTGTGCGAGACGCGGCTGGGCCAGAGCCGCCCCACAAACCAAGCTGCAGCGCTGCTGCTTGACGTGCTGCGGGCGGTCGCGGCTGAGATACGCCGCCTGCCGCCCGCAGAGGACGAGCCGTGACAACCCTCGGCCACCTCTCCGCGCTGCTGCTGGCCGCTGACAGGGTAACGGCGTGCCTGCGCCGGCCCACAACAGCCACACTGCGGATGCGCCTCCTAGCCATAGCCGATGACCCGGACGAGCTGGCCCGCCTGCTAGGGCACCTCGAGCGCCTCCAGCGGGCCGGCCTGGATGTGCGCGGGGCGCCCGTCGTCGTTTCTGCGGGCCGGCTTAACTAGCGCGGCAGGCTGGCGCCGACGTAGACGCCAGCCACAAGCCCAGCCACCAGGGACAGCGCCGCCACCACGGCCAGCGGGGCGGCCACGCCGCGCTGCTGCGCCTCTAGCTCGGCTACGCGGGACGTCAACGTCCGCTCTGCCAGCTGCAGCCGCGCCGCCTCCTCCGCGAGCCGCGCATACCCGGCCTCGTTCATCATGTAGCCGCCCTCGACGCGCCACATGCGGGGCGCATCCGCGGCCGGCGGCACCTCTGCAGCGGCAGAAAC
>Ga0255195_1000108_pt1 | contig 15405 bp, 14 predicted proteins | sample Miss_Yuk_RepC_8h_FD_183627 | JGI IMG/M metagenome (GOLD analysis project Ga0255195, IMG submission 183627) | Freshwater microbial communities from Mississippi River, Louisiana, United States - Miss_Yuk_RepC_8h | ecosystem: Environmental > Aquatic > Freshwater > River | place: USA: Louisiana... | reverse complement strand
TCGTGCGTGTCAGGCGGAGGGCCGCACGCATTGCCGGTCATGCCGAAGTCGCGTTTAATCGGCCTCCATCAACGACAGGAGCATGAATGTGGCCATATATGAATTGAGAACCTACTCGGTGGTGGTGGGCAAGATGGGTGAGGTGGTATCCCTTTACGCGAACGAAGGCTGGCCGGCGCTGGCGCGGCATCCGCAAAAACTGGTGGGGTATTTCACGGGGGACGTGGGCGCGCTCAACGAGTTGATCCACGTCTGGAAATTCGATGACGACGCTGACCGCCGTGCGTTCTGGGCGGGGGTCCTGGCCGACCCGGATTTCCTGGCTTTTGTCGGCAAGCTGCGGCCGTTGCTGCGCGAACAGAGCAACAAGCTGATGACGGCCGCGCCTTGGGGCCCCCATCCCTGAAGCTGTACGTCTGGCTCGTATCCCGCCTCGGGCGGGATTTTTTTGCTTCTTTCAAAACTGGCCCATCTTGTAAAAATGCAAATACATTGTCTTTAAATGGAAGAGGGGGTCAGAAAATTGAGGTAGACATTAGGGTAAACCATGGGGTAATTCGAGGTTTCATGCATTGATTGCGGTCCAATCCATTCCTAGAATGTGCAAACATGTTTGCATATATCAACCTTTGGAGCGGAACATGACAGGATTGGATGGACGAGTGGTGGTGGTGACCGGCGGCGGTGGCGGCATTGGCGGGGCCACCTGCAAACGTTTTGCCAAAGAAGGCGCCAAAGTGGCGGTGTTCGACATGAACCTGGCCGCCGCGCAGAAAGTGGCGGGCGACATCCAGGCGGCGGGTGGCACTGCGGCGGCTTTCCAGTGCGACATCACTGACCGCGCTGCGGTGGACGCCGCTGTGGCTGCCGCCGAAGCGCAGCTCGGCCCCATCGGCGTGCTGGTCAACAACGCCGGCTGGGACATCTTCAAGCCTTTCGTCAAGACCGTGCCCGCCGAGTGGGACAAACTGATCGCCATCAACCTCACGGGTGCCTTGCACATGCACCACGCGGTGCTGCCGGGCATGGTGGCCCGCAATTACGGTCGCATCGTCAACATCGCCTCGGATGCTGCGCGTGGCGGCTCGTCTGGCGAGGCCGTGTATTCCGCCTGCAAAGGCGGGCTGGTGGCACTGTCCAAAACACTGGCGCGCGAGCATGCCCGCCACAACATCACCCTCAACGTCGTTTGCCCCGGCCCGACCGACACCGCCTTGCTCGCCGGCGTGGCCGAAGGCGCCCGTGATCCGGCCAAGCTGATCGAGGCTTTCCGCAGCGCGATTCCGCTGGGCCGTCTGGGTCAGCCCGATGACCTGGCCAGCGCGATTGCGTTTTTCGGCAGCGATGACGCCGCTTTCATCACCGGCCAGGTCATCAGCGTGTCCGGTGGCCTGACGATGCACGGCTGATTGGCCAACACACCTTTTCTGGAGAAGCACATGCAATTCGAAGACATCCTGTACGAAGTCCGCAACGGCGTGGCCTGGATCACGATCAACCGCCCGGACAAGATGAACGCGTTTCGCGGCACCACCTGCGACGAGATCATCAAGGCCCTGAACAAGGCCGGCTACGACCGCGATGTGGGCTGCATCGTGCTGGCTGGCGCCGGTGACCGCGCGTTCTGCACCGGCGGCGACCAGTCGGCCCATGACGGCAACTACGACGGCCGCGGGACGATTGGCCTGCCGATGGAAGAGCTGCACACCGCCATCCGCGACGTGCCCAAGCCGGTGATCGCCCGGGTGCAGGGTTTTGCCATCGGCGGGGGCAACGTGCTGTGCACCATCTGCGACCTGACGATTTGCTCGGACAAGGCCATCTTCGGCCAGGTGGGCCCCAAGATGGGTTCGGTAGACCCCGGTTACGGCACCGCCTTTTTGGCCCGAGTGGTGGGCGAGAAGAAAGCCCGCGAAATCTGGTACCTCAACAAGCGCTACTCCGGCCAGGAAGCGGTCGACATGGGCCTGGCCAACATCTGTGTGCCCCATGACCAACTGGACGCCACCGTGCAGGAGTGGGCCGAAACCATCTGCGAACGCAGCCCCACCGCCATTGCGATTGCCAAGCGCAGCTTCAACATGGACACCGCGCACCAGTCGGGCATTGCCGGCATGGGCATGTACGCGCTCAAGCTGTACTACGACACCGACGAGTCGCGCGAAGGCGTGAACGCGCTCAAGGAAAAGCGCAAGCCCGAGTTCCGCAAGTACGCCAAGTGAAGGCCGAGAGGCAAACATGACACCGAACCCGTACATCAACGAAGACCTGCAGGCGCTGGCCGAGACGGTGCGCCGCTTTGCCGAAGAGAAGGTCAAGCCCGGTTTTCTGGAGCGCGACAAGACGCGCGAGTTTGACCGCGCACTCTTGCGTGAGATGGGCGAGCTCGGTTTCATCTGCCCTGAACTGCCCGAGCAGTTTGGCGGTCTGGGCATGGGGTGTCTCGCCGCAGGCGTGATCCACGAAGAAATCGCCCGTGTGGACCTGAGCTTTTCGTATCTGAACCTGCTGGCCTCGCTCAACAGCCAGATCCTTTCCAAATACGGCAACCCAGACGTGGTGGCACCGTGGCTGGAGAAGATCCGCACTGGCCAGTCCATCTGCGCCATTGCGCTGACCGAGCCACGCGGAGGCTCGGACGCGGCCAACCTGCGGCTCAAGATCGAACGCGACGGCGACTTCTACGTTATCAATGGCGAGAAGACTTCGATCTCTGCCGCCGACCAGGCCGACATCACTGTGGTCTTTGGCCGCACCGGCACACCCGAGTCGGGCGCACACGGCGTGACCGCTTTGCTGGTGCCCATGGACACGCCGGGCCTGACCACCAACCGTTTTGACTGCCACGGCCAGCGCGCCATCGGACGCGGCTCCATCTTTTTCGAGAACGTGCGCGTGCCCGTCAGCCACCGCCTGGGCGACGAGAACAAGGGCTTTGTGCAGGTCATGCACGGTTTTGACTTTTCACGATCGCTGATTGGCCTGCAGTGCCTGGCCGTGGCGCGTGTGGCACTCGAAGAAACCTGGGAATACATCACCCAGCGTCAGGCCTTTGGCCAGCCCCTGTCGGCTTTTCAGGGCGTGACGCACCCGCTCGCGCAGTTCGACACCGAGGTCGAAGGTGCCCGCCTGCTGTGCCTGCAAGGCCTGTGGCTCAAGGACCAGGGCCTGCCGCACACGGCAGAGGCCGGCATGGCCAAGTGGTGGGGCCCCAAGCTGGCTTACGACGTGATCCACCAGTGCCTGTTGTGCTTTGGCCACGGCGGCTATGACCGTGGCCCGATGGAGCAGCGCATGCGCGATGTGCTGGGTTTCCAGATCGGTGACGGCACAGCGCAGATCATGAAAACCATCATTGCGCGCAACCGGGCTGGCCGGAAGAATGTGCCGGCCTGATTGATAAAAACGAGGAGACAAACATGGAATTCGACGCCGTACTGCTGGCCCCGCGCCGCGCCGCCTCTGTGGCCAAAGGCCTGTGGCATGACCGCACCATCAACGACGACCTGGACGCCTGCCTGGCCTCCTGTCCGGACAAGCTGGCCCTGACCGCCTACCGCCTCGAAGCCGGGGATGTGCGCCGCTTTACCTACCGTGAACTCGCGCAAATGGCCGACCGCGTGGCCGTGGGCCTGTCGCGCCTGGGTGTGAAACGCAACGACGTGGTGGCTTGTCAGCTGCCCAACTGGTGGCAGTTCACCGTGACCTACCTGGCCTGCTCGCGCCTGGGCGCGGTCATCAACCCGCTGATGCACATCTTCCGCGAGCGTGAACTCAACTTCATGCTCAAGCACGGCGAGGCCAAGGTCATCATTGCACCCAAGGCTTTCCGTGGTTTTGACTACGAGCAGATGATTCAAGGCATCCAGCCCAACTTGCCTGACCTGAAACACATCGTGGTGGTGGACGGGCAGGGCGCCAACAGCTACGAGGCTTTGCTCAGCGGTCCGGCATGGGAAAACGAGCCGGACGCCGCTGCCATCCTTGGCGCGCACCGCCCCGGCCCCGACGACATCACCCAGCTCATCTACACCTCGGGCACCACCGGCGAGCCCAAGGGCGTGATGCACTCGGCCAACACCGTGATGGCCAACATCATTCCCTACGCCCAGCGCCTGCAACTGGATGCGCAGGACGTGGTGTTGATGGCCTCGCCCATGGCGCACCAGACCGGCTTCATGTACGGCCTGATGATGCCCATCATGCTCAAGGCCAGCGCCGTTCTGCAGGACATCTGGGAGCCGAAAAAAGCGGTGGAAGTCATCAACGGCGAAAAAGCCAGCTTCACCATGGCCTCCACACCCTTCCTGACCGACCTGACCAAAGCGGTGGCCGAAAACAAAAAACCGGTGCCCTCGCTCAAGACCTTCCTGTGCGCCGGTGCACCCATCCCCGGCCCGCTGGTCGAACAGGCCCGCGCCGCACTGGGCACCAAAATCGTCTCGGCCTGGGGCATGAGCGAGAACGGCGCCGTCACGCTGATCGAACTGAACGATCCGGACGAGCGCGCCTTCACCACCGACGGCAAACCGCTGGCGGGGGTGGAGCTCAAAGTGGTCGATGTGGACGGCAGCAGCCTGCCTGCGGGCGAGGCGGGCAAGCTGTATGTGCGTTCTTGCTCCAACTTTGGGGGCTACCTCAAGCGCCCGCAATGGAACGGCACCGATGCCGAGGGCTGGTTTGACACCGGCGACCTGGCCCGCATGGACGCGCAGGGCTACATCCGCATCACGGGCCGCAGCAAGGACGTGATCATCCGGGGCGGCGAGAACATTCCGGTGGTCGAGATCGAGTCGCTGCTCTACCGCCACCCCGCCGTGGCCCTGGCCGCCGTGGTGGCCTACCCCGACGAGCGCCTGGGTGAGCGTGCCTGCGCCATGGTCGTGCCCAAGCCCGACCAGAGCTTTGACATGGCCACCCTGGTGGCCTACCTCAAGGAACAAAAAGTGGCGCAGCAGTACATCCCCGAGCGGGTCGAGGTGCTGGCCGCCATGCCCACCACGCCGTCCGGCAAGATCCAGAAGTTCAAGCTGCGCGAGCAGCTGCTGGCGCTGATCCAGAAATCCTGATCGGAGTCCGACATGACCGAAGCTATGGTGGAACTGCCGGTGAAGGTGCAGGTGCGAGGCCGTGTGGCCCTGCTCACGCTCAATCGACCTCAGCAGCTCAACGCCCTCAATGACGAACTGATGGACCTGCTGGGCCAGCACTTGCTCGCCCTTGATCAGGACCCGGCCATTGGCGCCATGGTCATCACTGGCAGCGACAAGGCGTTTGCCGCTGGCGCCGACATTGCGGTGATGGCCGACTGGACCTACATGGACGTGTACGAAGGCCAATTCATCACCCGCAACTGGGAGACGATTCGCAAGGTGCGCAAGCCCGTGATCGCGGCGGTGGCGGGCTACGCCATGGGCGGCGGCTGCGAACTGGCGCTGGCCTGCGACATCGTGGTGGCCGCCGAGTCGGCGCAGTTTGCGCTGCCTGAAATCAAACTGGCCATGCTGCCCGGTGCAGGCGGCACCCAGCGCCTGCCGCGCGCCATTGGCAAAGCCAAGGCCATGGACATGTGTCTGTCGGCCCGCATGCTCAGCGCCCAAGAGGCCGACCGCTACGGCCTGGTCTCGCGCGTGGTGGCTGACGCCGACTTGCAGGCCACTGCCCTCAAACTGGCAACGCAAATTGCGGGCTATTCAGCGCCTGCGCTCATGGCCATCAAGGAATCGGTCAACCGCGCCTACGAAGCCAGCTTGAGCGAAGGCATCTTGTTCGAGCGGCGCGAGCTGCATGCCCGTTTTGCCAGCGATGACGCGCACGAAGGTATGCACGCGTTTTTGGCCAAGCGCAAGCCCGAGTTCAAGCACCGCTGAGGTGCGGGGTCAATGCACGGCCGATTCCGCTTTGCTGATCCGGGCCAATGCACTGGCCCGGTAGGCCTTGGGGCTGGCGCCGGTGTGTTTGCGGAAGAAGCGGCTGAAGTAGGCGTCGTCTTCAAACCCGAGTTCACTGGCCAGCTGTTTGATCGGCAAGCTGGTGTAGAGCAGTTCGCGCTGGGCCTCTTGGATCAGCCGGTCGTTCATCACCTGCAGGCTCGACTTGCCCAGCACCTCGCGGCACAGGCGCGAGAGCTGGCCCACGCTCACCCCCACCAAATCGGCGTAGGCCTGCAGCGAATGCTCAGACCGGAAATGCTTGTCGAGCAGGTTGCGAAACTTTTCAATCTGCTGGGCCTTGCGCGAGATGCTGTAGTGCGTGGCCGTGCTGGTGCTGTCCGAAAGCTGACTGATGCGGTGGACCTGCACCAACAGCGCCAGCAACAGCGATGTGCCCGCCGCCACCTGGCCTTCGGCCGGAGTGCGCGATTCGTGCTGCAAGGCCAGAAACAGCGGCATGAGCTGGTCGATGTAGCGCATGTCGGCATGCAGCGACAGCAGGCGTGGTGTTCGGATGGTGTCCAAGAGCGCGGGCATTATCAGGCCTGCCGCCGATTCAAGCGGCTTTTGCATGGCCGTGACCACCGGTCCCTGCGTGTCTTTGGAAAACCTGAAACCGTGCACATGCCCGGCCGGGATCAGCATCACACAAGGCGCGTGCAGCGTCTGCATGGCGTGTTCGATCTGCACGTCCACCTGGCCTTCGGTCAAGTAGAGCACCTGGATGAAGGAGTCGTGCCGGTGCGCGTGGATCAGCCAGTTGTAGGGCGCCGAGCGCTGCGGAATCCATTCAAAGTTGAAGGCGCCGGAGTCTTCGAGTCGGCTCGAATCGCCATAGAGATCGTAGTTCGGGATTACCCTAGAGCGCGCCATTTTCTTGCCTTGGTGTGCACGAATTGTCCTGTTATTGGTTCGATTCGTCAAAATAATTTTTGCCGCTTGTTCCAACAATCCAACTCAATTTCCGACAACCAGGATGCAGAGATGAACGGAGACAAGAACTGGCTCGAACTGCAAGGCCGTGTCTGTGTGGTCACAGGCGCAGCCAGCGGCATCGGGGCTTCGGTGGCGCAGCGCCTGGCCGCTGTGGGCGCCAAAGTGGCGCTGCTGGACCGCGACGCCACAGGCCTGCAGCAGCGCGCGGCCGAGCTGCAAGCCACAGGCGCGCAGGTGCTGGGCGTTGTGTGTGACATCAGTGACGCCGCCAGCGTGCAGGCGGCTGCGCAACAAGTGCAAGCCCACTGGGGCGTAGCCTACGCCCTCATCAACAACGCTGGCCTGCTGCGTGCAGGCGGCCTGGCCGATGTGAGCCTGGACGACTGGAACGCGGTGCTGGCCGTCAACCTGACCGGCTACCTGCTGTGCGCCCGTTCCTTTGGCGAGGGCATGCGCCAGGCGGGCGAGGGCAGCATCGTGAACGTGGCTTCCATTTCGGGCCTGTTTCCGCAAAGCAGCAGCGGTGCCTACAGTGCGAGCAAGGCGGGCGTGCTGCAGATGTCACGCCAGTTGGCGGTGGAGTGGGGACCGAAGGGCGTGCGCAGCAACGCGATCTGCCCCGGCATGATCCGCACCGCCTTGTCGGCCAGGTTTTACGAAGAGCCGGGCTTTGAAGCCAAGCGCGCGGCGGTGACGGCCAGCCGACGCATCGGCGAGCCGCAGGACATTGCCGACGTGGCGATCTTCCTGGCCAGCCCGCGTTCGGGCTATGTGAACGGTGCAGAACTCCTGGTCGATGGCGGCATGTCCTGCATGCTCATGGACATGGTGCCGCGCCCTGGCTACAACAAAACCGCTTGAGGTGAAGATGAACAAGCAATGTGATGTGTTGGTGGTGGGTTCGGGGGCGGCCGGTCTGGCCTGCGCCATCACCGCCAAAAAACGCGGCCTCGATGTGGTCGTGATTGAAAAAGAACCGGTGTTCGGTGGCACCACCGCACTCTCGGGCGGCGTGCTCTGGATTCCGCTCAACCACCACGGCCGCAAGCAAAACCCCCAAGACACGGTCGATGCCGTGCGCACCTACATGATGGAAGAGACCGGCAGCTTCTTTGACGAAGCGGCGGTGAGCACCTTCATCGAGCAGGGTCCGAAGATGGTGGACTTCTTCGAGCAGAACACCGAGATGAAGTTCATCCCGACGCTCTACCCGGACTACCACCCCCACGTGAAAGGTGGCGCCGCCATTGGCCGCTCCATCCTGGCCGAGCCTTTTGACATCCGTCGTCTGGGCGCCGACATGCCGCGCCTCAAACCCCCGCTCAAGACCATCACTTTCATGGGCATGATGTTCAACTCGTCGAACGCGGACCTCAAGCATTTCTTCCAGGCCACCAAATCGCTCACGTCATTTTTCTATGTGGCCAAGCGTTTGCTGAACCACATGAAGGAGTTGGCGCTCTACCAGCGCGCCATCAACGTGACCAGCGGCAACGCGCTAGCGGCGCGCCTGGCCAAATCGGCACTCGATCTGGGCATCCCGATCCTGACTTCGACTCCGGCGCAAAATGTTTTGACCGAAAACGGCCGTGTGGTCGGCATGACGGTGGGCGGCGAGGGCGGCGAGATCCGCGCCCGCCGTGGTGTGGTGCTGGCCTGCGGTGGATTTCCGCAAGACGTCAAACGCATTGCGCAGGCCTACCCGCACCTGCAGCGCGGCGGGGAGCACCTCTCGCCCACGCCCGTGGGCAACACCGGCGACGGTGTGCGCCTGGCAGAGCAGGCCGGGGCCGATGTGGACTTGCGCTTCAAGGATGCAGCGGCCTGGATGCCAGTGTCCAAGGTGCCCTACAGCAACGGCGAGTTTGGCGTTTTCCCGCACCTGCTCGACCGCTACAAGCCTGGCGTGATCGGCGTCATGGCAGACGGCAAGCGTTTTTGCAATGAATCGAATTCCTACCACGATGTGGGCGTGGACATGATCGCCGCCGCGCAGAAAAACCAGACCGGCAAAGACACCGTGATGTGGCTGGTCTGCGACAAGACCACGCTGGGCAAATACGGCCTGGGTTTCGTCAAACCCGCGCCCATGCCGATCGGTCCCTTTATCCGCAACGGCTACCTGCTGCAGGGCCAGACGCTGGCCGAGCTGGCCCAGGTCTGCGGCATCGACGCGGCTGGCCTGGAGGCCACAGTGCGCGAATACAACCAGGGTGCCATCAAAGGCGTAGACGAGCAGTACGCCCGTGGCACCACCGCCTTCAACCGCTACCTGGCCGACCCCGCCAACCAGCCCAACCCCTGCGTGGCTCCGGTCGAGAAAGGCCCGTTCTACGCGGTCAAGGTCGTTATGGGTGATCTGGGCACGTTTGACGGCATCCAGACCACCGTGGTGGGCGAGGTCAAGCGCCGTGACGGTTCGGTGGTTGACGGTCTGTACGCCGTGGGCAACGACCGCGCCAGCATCATGGGTGGCAACTACCCTGGTGCGGGCATCACCCACGGGCCCAACATGACGTTCGGCTACGTGACCGCCAACCACATCGCAGACAAGGTCGAGGCATGACCAGTCCAGTGGCCATCGTGACAGGCGCGGCGGACGGCATTGGCTGGGCCACGGCGCAGCACTTTGCCAGCCAGGGCTGGGCGGTGGCGCTTTTGGACATGAACGGCGCACTGGCTGCCGAGCGCGCGCATGCCCTGGGCTCGCAGCACTCGGGCTGGGCCTGTGACGTGACCGATGCCGAAGTCGTGAAAACGCGCGTGGCCGAGGTGGTGGCTCGCCACGGTCGCATCGACGCCCTGGTCAACAACGCTGGCATCGCCGACCAGACCGCGCCCACGCTGGCGCAATCGGTGGACGCCTTTGACAAAGTGCTGTCGGTGCATTTGCGCGGTGCCTTTCTGGTGTCTCAGCAGGTCATTGCACAAATGCTGAAACAGCCGCGCGATGCGCAGGGCAACCGCGGTGCCTTGGTCAACATCGGTTCGATCGCCAGCTTTGGTGGCATTCCGGGCCGCAACGCCTACAGCGCGGCCAAGGCCGGCATCCTGGGCATGACGCGCGCACTGGCCAGTGAATGGGCGCGCAAGGGCATCCGCGTGAATGCGGTGGCGCCGGGCTATGTGAAGACCGCGCTGGTGGCCAGCCTGATCGAGCGCGGCGCCATCGACGCGCAGGCGATTGCCCGCCGCGCACCGCTGGGCCGCATGGCCGCGCCCGAAGAAATTGCCCGCGTGATCGGCTTTTTGGCTTCGCCGCAGGCGAGCTATGTGACGGGTGCGGTGCTGCCGGTGGACGGTGGCTGGGGCGCTTTGGGCGCACCCGAGGCCGCCCTGGGCGACATTGAACAGGATTCATGAGGAGACGACGGAGATGTTGACGATCAATCTGTTCAACGGTCTGGTCTATGGCGCATTGCTGATTGTGATGTGCTCGGGCCTGGCCTTGATCTACGGCCTGAGGCGGGTGGTGAACTTTGCCCACGGCTCGCTGTACATGCTGGGGGCTTACCTCGGCTACTCGATTTCGTTGCACAGCAACTTCTGGGTGGCGCTGGTGGCTGCGCCGGCCATCATGGCGCTGCTGGGCGTGCTGCTCGACCGCTACGGTTTTCGGCTGTTGCAGGACCGCGACCCGCTCACGGTGGTGCTGGTGACCTTTGGCCTGCTGTTGGTCATCGAGGACCTGGTTCAGAGCTACTGGGGCAAGAGCAATCTGTCGGTGCCGGTGCCCGAGGCGCTGGCTTTCAGCATCAACCTGCTGGGGACGCCTGTACCCGCCTACCGTTTGAGTGTGATCTTCATCGGCGCTGCGGTGGCGCTGGGCCTGAGCCTGTGGCTGCGCTTTTCCAAGGTGGGCCTGTTTGTTCGTGCGGCCAGCACCGATCCGGTCACGACTTCCATGCAAGGCGTCAACACCGACCTGCTGAGCGCTGGTGTGGTAGGCCTGGGCACCGCGCTGGCGGGGCTGGCCGGGGTGGTGGCTGCGCCTTTCCTGTCGCTGTCGCCCGCCATGAGCGCCGACGTGATCATCGATTCGTTTGTGGTGGTGGTGATCGGCGGCCTGGGTTCGCTGGCCGGGGCCTTCATTGCCGCCCTGGTGCTGGGCATGGTGCAGGCCATTGGAGCGGTCTACCTGCCCGATGCGGCCGTTTTGCTGCCCTTTGTGTTCATGATCGCCATCCTGATCTGGAAGCCGTCGGGCTTTGCGGGCAGCCGTACCTGAGGGGAATGCACAGATGAATTTCCAGAAATCCCTTCTTTCCGCCGTGCTGGCCCTGGTGCTGGGGGGCGTGCTGACAATGGTGGTGTCCTCGGGCACGGTGCTGTCGTTGCTCACCCAGGCCATCATCTATGCGGTGTTCGCACTGGGTGTGGGCGTGCTGCTCAAACAAAACGGCATGGTCAGCTTCGGCCATGCACTGTTCTTTGGTGGCGCCAGCTATCTGGTGGGCATTGTGTTGCAGTTGCAACTCATGTCGGCTGAATTGGCGATCTTGGCCGCCTTGGCTGTCGTCACGCTGGCGGCCTTTCTGATTGGCCTGGTGATCGTTCGTGTGCCGGGCGTGGCCTTCGGCATGCTGACCCTGGCGATCGGCCAGATGTTCTTCCTCACGGCTTCGCGTGCCCGCGGCCTGACCGGTGGGGCCGATGGCATGAACATCGACTGGCCTTCGCGCCTGTTTGGCTTTCCGCTCTCGCAGATGCTCAAGCCCGCCAGCATGTTCCTGATTTGCTGGAGCACCCTCGTGGTGGTCATGTTCCTGCTGGCCTGGCTGATGCGCACCCGCTTTGGCGGCATCACCGAGGCCGTGCGTGACAACGAGGAACGCGCCCGTTTCATCGGCATCACCACGCTGTGGCCGCGCGCCGCCGTGTACGCGCTGTCGGCGCTGGTGACCTCGGTGGCCGGTGTGCTGTCTGCACTCAACACAGGCTTTGTCTCGCCCGAAAGCCTGCACTGGAGCCTGTCGGGTGTGGCGCTGATGATGGTCGTGGTGGGGGGCTTCAAGGCCTTGTGGGGTCCGGCGGCAGGCGCGGTGGTGTATTTCCTGTTCAAGGACATCCTGGGCGAACACGCCACGCACTGGATGACGATCTTCGGCGTGGCGCTGATCACGGTGATCGTGTTCTCGCCCACGGGTGTGGCTGGGCTCTTCGACCGCTGGGTGCTGGGCAAGAAACCCTCGGTCAAGGTCGGTGGTCATTGAACGCCACCTCACAGGAATGCGAACATGACAAATTACGTATTGCAGGCCGAAGACGTGGCCATCCACTATGGCGGGGTCAAGGCGGTTGACGGCGTGGCCCTGACACTCGAGAAGGGCCAGATCCGCGGCCTGATTGGCCCCAACGGTGCGGGCAAATCCACCGTGATCGACGCCATCACCGGGCGCCGGCGCCTGACGCGTGGCAAGGTCACGCTGCTTGGAGAGGACGTGAGTGCTCTGGGGGTGGTCGAGCGGCGCATGCGCGGCCTCTCGCGCAGCTTCCAGCGCACCAGCATCTTTGGCGAGATGACGGTGTACCGCCAGGTGGAGCTGGCCTCGCACAAGATGGGCGTGGCCGACAGCGCGGCCGATGCGCAGGCGGTGCTCACCGAGCTCGATCTGTGGCAACTCAAGGACAGCACCGCGCAGGATCTGGGCTACGGTGAACAGCGTCGCCTGGATCTGGCCCTTGCCCTGGTGGGGCGCCCCACGGTGCTGCTGCTCGATGAGCCCATGGCCGGCCTCTCGGTCAAGGAGTCGCTGGACCTGGCCCAGCACCTCAAGAAACTCACCTCGACCTGGGACGTGTCGGTGCTGCTGGTGGAGCACGACATGGACGTGGTGTTCGGCATCTCGGACGTGGTGACTGTGTTTGAACTGGGCCGTGTGATCGCCTCCGGCGTACCGGCCGATGTGCGCGCCAACCCGCGCGTGCGCGAGGCATATCTGGGGAGCGCAGCATGAGCGCACTGCTGAATCTGAAAAACGTGCACGCCTACTACGGCGCGGCGCACATCCTGCATGGGCTGGACCTGCATGTGAATGCTGGCGAGCGCGTGGCGCTGATCGGACGCAACGGTGTGGGCAAGACCACGGTGGTCAACACCATTTTGGGGCTGGCCAGCCTGCGCGAAGGGCATGTGCACTTTGGCAGCCAGGACCACACCAAGCTGCGCGCCTACATGGCAGCCCAGCACGGCATTGCGGTGGTGCCGCAAGGCCGGCGGATTGTGGCCAACCTCACGGTCGAAGAAAACCTGCTGCTCGGCGCTGCCGTGGGGCGCAAAGGGCCATGGACGGTGGCCGAGATCTACAAGCTGTTTCCCATCCTGCAGGAGCGTGCGCACACCCCAGGTACTGCGCTTTCCGGGGGACAGCAGCAGATGCTGGCGGTGGGCCGCGCCCTCATGGCCAACCCGTCGCTGATCCTGCTGGACGAGCCCACTGAAGGCTTGGCCCCGGTGATCGTGGACCAGCTGGCCGTGATCTTCAGCCGGGTCGCCGACCAGGGCACCGCCCTCTTGCTGATCGAACAGAACATGAGCCTGGTGGTGCGCGTGGCGCACCGCTATCTGGCCATGGCCAAAGGATCCGTCGTGGCGCAGGGCCAGGTCGTCAACTCCCGCGAGGGCTTGCATGACCTGGAAGCCCACGTGATGGTCTGAGTTTTTTAACCCGATGTCCGGACGGTTTCCGGCGATTCCAACAAGGAGACAAGCATGTTCAAGATGAAAACCATTCAGCGATCGCTCGCGGCTGCTGCTCTGATGGCTGCGCTGCCCATGGCCGCGCTGGCCCAGGGCAAGGAACCGGTCAAGGTTGGCCTGGTCTCGTCCAAATCCGGCGTGTTCGCACAGCAAGGTGAGGAAGTGATCCGTGCCGTCAAATTTGCGATTGATGAGGCCAATGCCAAGGGTGGCGTGGACGGTCGCAAGATCGAGGTCAAAGAGGCCGACGACGAGGGTACCCCTGACGCCGGCCGCCGCGAGGCCGAGAAGCTGGCCCGGGAAGGCTACAACCTGCTGATCGGTGCGATCCCCTCGTCCATTTCTCTGGCCATTGCCCAGAACCTGGACCGCTGGGACGCCGCCTATTTCGTGGTGGCCAGCAAGTCGGACAAACTCACAGGCGACACCTGCAAACCGCGCAGCTTCCGCACCAACCACTCGGATGCGATGGACATTGCGATGATCAACGCCTGGGCCAAGAACATCAAAGGCAACAAGTTTGCCGTGATCGCAGCCGACTACGTCTGGGGCCGTGACTCGGGCGAATCCTTCAAGAAAGCTGTCGAAGCCGCGGGCAAGAGCGTGCCGCTGTCTCTGTACGTGCCCATGGGAACCAAGGACTTCTCGCCCTACATCGCCCAACTCAAGGCCGCCAATGTGGATGCCATCTGGGTCGCCGAGGTGGGCCGTGACGCGATCGCCTTCGTCAAGCAGGCCGAAGAATTCGGCCTGATCCCCAAGACGCCGCTGATCGGTCACTCGCTGATCCTGAACTTCATGATCAACGCCACCGGCAAGGCCCTGGAAGGCACGCCAGGCACCACCGGCTACACACCCGATATCGACACGCCCAAGAGCAAGGCCTTTGTGGCCGCCTGGAAGGCCAAGTTCAACCGCCTGCCCACAGACAACGAAGGTCAGGCCTACAACGGCGCCCAGGTCATGCTCGACGGCGTACGCCTGGCCAAGAGCCACAAGCCCGAAGACGTGAGCAAGGCCCTGCGAGGCGCCCAGCTCGACACCATCTACGGCAACGTGACCATGCGCGCCGCCGACAACCAGCTGGTGCTGCCCAACTATGTGGGCCGTGCCAAGGTGGTCGATGGCGTGCTGCGCCCGGTGGTCGAGCAGACCTTCCCGCCGTCCATCGTTCCCGCACCGTCGCCACTGTGCAAGATGTGATCGCGTGATGCGATGATCGACCCAGCCGCCTGCGCCTTGTGGCCAGGCGGCTTTTTCTATGCGATATCTTCGCGAGCAGGGGCTCGCTCCCACACAGACCGATGGTTTTCTGTAGGAGGCCGCCCCTGCGGCCGAATGATTTTTCGGGGGTTCACATGCATGTATTGGTGACAGGCGCCACGGGGGGCATTGGACGTGGCATTTGCGAGGTGCTGGGTCGGCGTGAGTCAGGGCTGACCCTGAGTGTGGCGAGTTCGCAAAGCGGTGAAAAGCTCGAGGCCTTGCTGCAGACCCTGCGTGGCCTGGGGGTGCAGGCGCACGGCGTGACGGGCGATGTGACGCAGCCCGAACAGGCCCGATGCATCGTGCAGCAGGCCATCGAGGCTGGCGGTGATCTGGACGCGCTGGTGTGCGTGGCCGGTGCATCGGGCCCAGGCAAGCTGGCCGATCTGCCGGTGGAACAGTGGGACCTGACTTTCAACCTGAATGCCCGTTCGGTGTTCCTGATGGCGCAGGCGGCTTACGAATCGCTCAAGCGCACACGCGGCAGCGTCACGGCGATTGCGTCCATGTCGGGCCTGCACCCGCACCCGGGCTATGGCGCTTATTCACCGGCCAAGGCCGCGCTCATCA
>Ga0255195_1000097_pt1 | contig 16491 bp, 14 predicted proteins | sample Miss_Yuk_RepC_8h_FD_183627 | JGI IMG/M metagenome (GOLD analysis project Ga0255195, IMG submission 183627) | Freshwater microbial communities from Mississippi River, Louisiana, United States - Miss_Yuk_RepC_8h | ecosystem: Environmental > Aquatic > Freshwater > River | place: USA: Louisiana... | reverse complement strand
TGGGCGCTGAAGTGCAACCCGGCGATGTGCTGGTGGGCAAGGTCACACCCAAGGGCGAGACCACCCTCACGCCTGAAGAGAAGCTGCTGCGCGCCATCTTCGGCGAGAAGGCTTCCGATGTGAAAGACACCTCGCTGCGCGTGGACCAGGGCTCGCAAGGCACCGTGATCGATGTGCAGGTCTTCACCCGTGAAGGCATCGTGCGCGACAAGCGTGCCCAGCAGATCATTGACGACGAACTCAAGCGCTACCGTCTGGACCTGAACGACCAGCTGCGTATTGTGGAAGCCGATGCTTTCGACCGTATCGAGAAGCTCTTGATCGGTCGCGTGGCCAACGGTGGCCCGCAGAAGCTGGCCAAGGGCAGCAAGATCGACAAGGCCTACCTGGACGGCGTCGAGAAGTTCCATTGGTTCGACATCCGTCCTGCCGAAGACGAAGTGGCCAGCCAGCTGGAATCCATCAAGAACTCGCTGGAGCAAACCCGTCACAGCTTCGACCTGTCGTTTGAAGAAAAACGCAAGAAGCTCACCCAAGGCGACGAACTGCCTGCTGGCGTGCTCAAGATGGTCAAGGTTTATCTGGCCGTCAAGCGTCGCCTGCAGCCTGGCGACAAGATGGCCGGCCGTCACGGTAACAAGGGTGTGGTCTCCAAGATCGTTCCGGTCGAAGATATGCCTTACATGGCCGACGGTACGCCTTGCGACATCGTGCTCAACCCGCTGGGCGTGCCCTCGCGTATGAACGTGGGTCAGGTGCTGGAAGTTCACCTGGGCTGGGCCGGCAAGGGCATTGGTCACCGCATTGGCAACATGCTGCAAGCTGAAGGCAAGCGCATGGAAAAAGCCGCCGAGCTGCGCAAACTGTTTGACCAGCTGTACAACGGCATGGGCCGCAAGGAAGAGCTGTCGCAACTGTCTGACGACGAAGTGCTGGCCATGGCCGAGAACCTCAAAGAGGGCTTCCCCTTCGCCTCGCCTGTGTTCGATGGTGCCTCCGAAGATGAAATCCGCGCCATGCTCAAGCTGGCTTATCCGGATGACATCGCTGCAGCCAAGGGCCTGACGGCCACCCGCACGCAAGCGCACCTGTACGACGGCCGCACCGGCGATGCCTTCGAGCGTCCGACCACCATTGGTTACATGCACTACCTCAAGCTGCACCACCTGGTGGACGACAAGATGCACGCCCGTTCCACCGGTCCGTACTCGCTGGTCACGCAGCAACCGCTGGGCGGCAAGGCCCAGTTCGGTGGCCAGCGTTTCGGCGAGATGGAAGTGTGGGCTCTGGAAGCCTACGGCGCGTCCTACACGCTGCAGGAAATGCTCACCGTCAAGTCCGACGACGTGCAAGGCCGTACCAAGGTGTACGAAAGCATCGTCAAGGGCGAACACTCCATCGAGGCAGGCATGCCCGAGTCGTTCAACGTGCTGGTCAAGGAAATCCGCTCCTTGGGCCTGGACATTGAACTCGAGCGCTCTTAATTCACAGGCAAAGGATTCAAACCATGAAATCACTACTCGACCTGTTCAAGCAGTTCACGCCCGATGAGCATTTCGATGCCATCAAAATCGGCCTGGCCTCGCCCGAAAAGATCCGTTCGTGGTCTTTCGGCGAAGTCAAAAAGCCCGAGACCATCAACTACCGTACCTTCAAGCCCGAGCGCGATGGTCTGTTCTGCGCCAAGATCTTTGGCCCGATCAAGGACTACGAATGCCTGTGCGGCAAGTACAAGCGCCTCAAGCACCGCGGTGTGATCTGCGAGAAGTGCGGCGTTGAAGTCACGCAGACCAAAGTGCGTCGCGAGCGCATGGGTCACATCGACCTGGCCGCGCCCTGCGCCCACATCTGGTTCCTCAAGTCCTTGCCCTCGCGTCTGGGCCTGGTGCTGGACATGACGCTGCGCGACATCGAGCGCGTGCTGTACTTTGAAGCCTATGTCGTGACCGACCCCGGCATGACGCCGCTCAAGAAGTTCGGCATCATGAGCGAAGACGATTACGATGCCAAAGTGGTCGAATACGGCGACGAATTCGTGGCCAAGATGGGCGCCGAAGGCATCAAGGAACTGCTGCAAGGCCTGGACCTGGATGTCGAAATCGAGCGCCTGCGTGGCGACCTGACCGGCTCCGAGCTCAAGGTCAAGAAAAACGCCAAGCGCCTCAAGGTGCTCGAAGCCTTCAAGAAGTCGGGCATCAAGCCCGAGTGGATGGTGCTGGAAGTGCTGCCCGTGCTGCCGCCGGACCTGCGTCCGCTGGTGCCGCTGGACGGTGGCCGTTTCGCCACTTCCGACCTGAACGATCTGTACCGCCGCGTCATCAACCGTAACAGCCGTCTGCGTCGCCTGCTCGAACTCAAGGCGCCCGAGATCATCGCGCGCAACGAAAAGCGCATGCTGCAAGAAGCCGTGGACAGCCTGCTGGACAACGGCCGCCGTGGCAAGGCCATGACGGGCGCCAACAAGCGCGCGCTCAAGTCCCTGGCCGACATGATCAAGGGCAAGAGCGGTCGCTTCCGCCAGAACTTGCTGGGCAAGCGCGTGGACTACTCCGGTCGTTCCGTGATCACCGTGGGCCCAACCCTCAAGCTGCACCAGTGCGGTTTGCCCAAGCTGATGGCGCTGGAACTGTTCAAGCCCTTCATCTTTGCCCGCCTCGAAGCCATGGGCATCGCCACCACCATCAAGGCGGCCAAGAAAGAGGTCGAATCCGGCACCCCGGTGGTGTGGGATATTCTGGAAGAGGTCATCAAAGAGCACCCGGTGCTCCTGAACCGTGCGCCTACGCTGCACCGTCTGGGCATCCAGGCCTTTGAACCTATCCTGATCGAAGGCAAGGCCATCCAGCTGCACCCGCTGGTTTGCGCGGCGTTCAACGCCGACTTCGACGGTGACCAGATGGCCGTTCACGTGCCCCTGTCGGTGGAAGCCCAGATGGAAGCCCGCACCCTGATGCTGGCCTCCAACAACGTGCTGTTCCCCGCTTCGGGCGAACCCTCCATCGTGCCCTCGCAAGACGTGGTGCTGGGTCTGTACTACACGACCCGTGACCGCATCAACGGCAAGGGCGAGGGCTTGATGTTCGCCGACATCGGTGAAGTCCAGCGCGCACTGGATGCTGGCGTGGTCGAACTGACCGCCAAGATCAGCGTGCGCCTGACCGAATGGACCAAAGACAAAGCCACCGGCGAATTCACGGCTTCCACCAAAATGGTGGACACCACCGTGGGCCGCGCCCTGCTGTCCGAGATCCTGCCCAAAGGTCTGCCTTTTGAGCTGCTCAACAAAGCTCTGAAGAAGAAAGAAATCTCCAAGCTCATCAACGTCGCCTTCCGCAAGTGCGGCCTGAAAGAGACGGTGGTCTTTGCCGACAAGCTGCTGCAAAACGGTTTCCGTCTGGCCACGCGCGCAGGTATTTCCATCGCCATCGACGACATGCTGGTGCCGCCAGAAAAGCACGGCATCATCACCGAAGCCGAGAAGGAAGTGAAAGACATCGAGCAGCAATACGTCTCGGGTCTGGTCACCGCCGGCGAACGCTACAACAAGGTGGTGGACATCTGGGGCAAGGCCGGTGACGCCGTGTCCAAGGTGATGATGGATCAACTCCGCAAGGAAAAAACCATCGACCGCAACGGCAAGGAAGTCGAGCAGGAATCGTTCAACTCCATCTACATGATGGCCGACTCCGGTGCTCGCGGCTCTGCAGCCCAGATTCGTCAGCTCGCCGGCATGCGTGGCCTGATGGCCAAGCCTGACGGCTCCATCATCGAGACCCCCATCACGGCCAACTTCCGTGAAGGTCTGAACGTGTTGCAGTACTTCATCTCCACGCACGGTGCCCGTAAGGGTCTGGCTGACACGGCATTGAAGACGGCCAACTCCGGTTACCTGACTCGTCGTCTGGTGGACGTGACGCAAGACCTGGTGGTGACTGAAGACGATTGCGGCACTTCCGAAGGTTCGCTGATGCGCGCCATCGTTGAAGGCGGTGAAGTGATTGAATCGCTGCGCGACCGAATCCTCGGCCGTACTGCTGCCGAAGACGTGCTGCACCCCGAAACCCGCGCCGTGCTGGCCACCGCTGGCACCATGCTGGAAGAAGACCTGATCGACGAACTCGAAGCCGCTGGCGTTGACGAAGTCAAGGTCCGCACTGCACTGACCTGTGCAACCCGCTTCGGTCTGTGCGCCAAGTGCTACGGCCGCGACCTGGGTCGTGGCGGCTTGGTCAACAACGGCGAGGCCGTCGGTGTGATCGCTGCTCAGTCGATTGGTGAACCCGGCACACAGCTGACCATGCGTACCTTCCACATCGGTGGTGCCGCTTCGCGTGCGGCTGTGGCCTCCAGCGTGGAAGCCAAGTCCAACGGCATCATCGGCTTCAATGCCACGATGCGCTATGTGACCAACTCCAAAGGCGAGCTGGTGGTGATTGCCCGTTCCGGCGAAATCGTCATCCATGACGAACACGGCCGCGAGCGCGAGCGCCACAAGGTGCCTTACGGTGCGACCCTGACAGTCAAGGCTGACCAGACCATCAAGGCCGGTACTAACCTGGCCAACTGGGACCCGCTGACCCGACCCATCATCACCGAATTCGCCGGTCAGGTGAAATTCGAGAACGTGGAAGAAGGTCTGACGGTGGCCAAGCAGGTCGACGAAGTGACCGGCCTGTCCACCCTGGTGGTGATCGATCCCAAGCGCCGTGGCTCTGCCAAGGTGGTGCGTCCGCAGGTCAAGTTGATCGACGGCAGCGGCAAGGAAGTCAAGATCCCCGGCACCGACCACTCGGTGACGATCGGCTTCCAGGTCGGCGCCCTGATCCAGGTGCGCGACAGCCAGGACGTGGGCCCCGGCGAAGTGCTGGCCCGTATCCCGGTCGAAGGCCAGAAGACGCGAGACATCACCGGCGGTCTGCCGCGTGTGGCCGAGCTGTTCGAAGCCCGTTCGCCCAAGGACAAGGGCGTGCTGGCCGAGATCACCGGCACCGTGTCCTTCGGTAAAGAGACCAAAGGCAAGGTGCGCCTGCAGATCACCGATCCGGACGGCAAGGTCTGGGAAGAACTGGTGCCCAAGGAAAAGAACATCCTGGTGCACGAAGGCCAGGTGGTCAACAAGGGCGAAAGCATTGTGGACGGCCCCGCCGATCCGCAGGACATTCTGCGCCTCTTGGGCATCGAAGAGCTGGCACGCTACATCGTGGACGAAGTCCAGGACGTGTATCGCTTGCAGGGCGTGAAGATCAACGACAAGCACATCGAGGTGATCGTTCGCCAGATGCTGCGTCGCGTGGTCGTCGAGAACCCGGGCGAATCGACCTACATCGCTGGCGAGCAGGTCGAGCGTTCCGAGATGCTCAACACCAACGAAGCGCTGCAGAAAGACGGCAAGGTTCCGGCCACCTACAGCAACCTGCTGCTGGGCATCACCAAGGCCTCGCTGTCGACCGACTCGTTCATCTCGGCGGCTTCCTTCCAGGAAACCACCCGCGTGCTGACCGAAGCGGCCATCATGGGCAAGCGCGACGAGCTGCGTGGCCTCAAGGAAAACGTCATCGTGGGTCGCCTGATCCCGGCGGGTTCCGGTCTGGCTTACCACCAGGCGCGCAAGGCCAAAGACGCCATGGACGACGCCGAGCGCCGCGCCATTGCCGACGCCGAAGCCGCCGAGTTGGCTGGCAATGCGGCTGACGCCGTGAGCGATAGCCAGGACGCCTGAGCGCCCAGCTAGCCTCTGATGCATCACGTCGTGATGCATCTTCCGCAGCCCCTGTTCACCCCGTGTGCAGGGGCTGTTTCATTTGGTGTTAAAAAGCATCCATGGACATGACTTGGCTGATTTTCTGTGCCGTGCTGGCGCTTGCAATGTTCTGGGCGGTGGGTGCGCACCACCGTCTGGTGCGCATGCGCGCCGAGATCCTGCGCCAATGGCACCTGGTCGACACGGTCTGGTTGCAAGTGCTGGTGCGTCTGGAGTCGGCGCTGGGGGCGCATGCCCTGCAGCAAACCCCGGAGGGTCAGGACACCGATTTGCAGCAGCGCTGCGACGAATTGCTCGGTGCCTTGTCACAAGCCCGGGTACAACCCATGAATGCCGACATCATGGCGACCGTCTCGCAAGCTCATGCGCAACTCATGCTGGCCCTCAGCCAGCAGATGAAGCAAGGCCAAGCCTCCGACTGGCACTCGCTGGCCGCTGTGTTGGTGCGCATGAAGCAAATGCTGCCTGCCACGCTGGCGACCTACCACGTGGCTGTGCAAACCTATAACCAGGCCATCGAAGTTTGGCCTGTACGCCCCTTGGCGAGACAGCTGGGGTTTGGCCCCGCCATGCGTCTGGAACTCAAAGCCGGCCCGGTGGAGTTGGCATGAGTGTGCTTGTGAATGCGGGGCAGGCCCAGCCCATCCCGTTGTGGCGTCAGTTGCAGCAAGTGGCCCGAATGACCCATGCCGTCATGGGTGGACAGTCGCTCACGGCTTTGCTCGAAACGGTGCCCGCCAACCTCCGCCCAGGCGTGCAGGCCCTGAGTTTTCATGCCTTGCGCCACTGGGGGGCAGCGCGTGCAGTGCGTGTGCTGCTGGCCGCCAAGGCCCCATCGGCTGCAGTCGATGCCTTGCTGTGCAGTGCGCTGTCTTTGCTGCTTGACACCGAGCGCCCGCTGTACCCGGAGCACACCGTCGTCAGCCAGACAGTCGAGGCAGCGCGTCGCGAACACAAGTGGCAACGTCAGGCCGGTTTCATCAATGCCTGTCTGCGCCGTTTTGTGCGCGAACGCGGCGACCTGATGGCCGAAATCGCAGTGAACCCCGTGGCGAGCTGGAACCACCCGCAGTGGTGGATCGATCAAATCCAGGCTGACCATCCCGAGCACATGGCCACTTTGCTGAACATGGCTCAGCACGCGCCACCCATGACCTTGCGCGTTAATCTGAACACAAGCGATGTGTCCACCACCCTTGCACGCTTGCAGGCACAGGGGCTGAACGGTAGAACCGTAGGTGTCTGCGGCATCGAGCTGGATCGGCCTGTGCCGGTCAGCCAGCTGCCGGGCTTTGCCCAAGGCGAGGTGTCGGTGCAGGACGCCGCAGCACAAATAGCTGCCCCCTTGCTTTTAGGCGAGCGTACACATGAGCCCCTGCGCGTGCTGGACGCTTGTGCTGCCCCTGGCGGCAAGACGGGACACTTGCTGGAGTGGGCGCCACAGGCGCAGGTGCTGGCGCTGGATGTGGATGCCCAACGTGCCCAAAAAATTGAGCAAAACCTGCAGCGCTTGAAAGTGCATGCGCAAGTGCGTGCTGCAGATGCCGCCGAGCCTGACAGCTGGTGGGATGGCCAGTTGTTCGATGCCATCATGCTCGACGCACCGTGCTCGGCCTCTGGCATCGTGCGCCGTCACCCGGACGTTCGCTGGCTGCGCCGCGCCTCCGACATTCCCAAACTGGCTGCCTTGCAAGCCAAATTGCTGGACGTCTTGTGGCCTCTGCTCAAACCTGGCGGGCGCATGGTGTATTGCACGTGTTCGGTGTTCAAGGCTGAGGGGCAGGACAACGTCCAGGCGTTTCTAAAGCGCAACACGCAAGCGGTTTTGTTGCCCTCTCCGGGGCATTTGATCCCCGGACAAGCGCCGCAAGGCTTGCCGGTCGGGGACAATCAGCTCGGTGAACATGATGGCTTTTACTACGCACTGTTGCAAAAGCCTGCGCCGTAGTCCCGGCGTGTGGCTGCTGGCCCTGCTCCTTTGGAGCTGGGCCTTGCTGTCGCATGCGCAAACACCTTCTTCGACCCCGTCATCAGTTGAGCTGACCGAGCTGCGCCTGGAGCGAGCAGACAAATCACTGGTGCTCAACAGCGCGTTGCGCCTGGAGCTGGGCAGTAGCCTGGAGGATGCCTTGCTCAAAGGCGTGGCCATTCACTTCGTGGTGCAGGCCGACGTGTACCGCGACCGCTGGTATTGGTCTGACCAGCAGGTCGCCAGCGCTGCGCGCTATTACCGCTTGCTCTACCAGCCCCTCACGCGACGCTGGCGTTTGAGCCTGTCGCGCGAGCCGCTGTCTGCCAATGCCTTGGGCAACAGCCTCTCGCAAAACTTTGACAGCCTGACCGAAGCGCTTGCCTTGGTGCGCCGTGTTTACGGCTGGCCCGTGGTGGATGTGGCAGACCTCTCGCGCTCGGCGCGCTACTACGTGCGTTACCAATTCAGGCTGGACGTTAACCAGCTGCCACGGCCTTTCCAGATTTCCACGGGTGCTCAGTCCGACTGGAACCTGGGGGTGAGCCGCGAACTGGGTGTGGCCACAGACCTGCTGCAATAAGAGAAAGCCTTGAACACCAAGCCCATGCGTCGCAGCCTTTTAAGCAGCAAAACCAGTCGCTGGTTGTTGACGCTGGGCTCGGCCGCGCTCTTGCTGATTGGGGTGGGCCTGCTGGCCTTGCTCACCCGTGCCACCAGCAACCACACCAGTTACGAGCAGTATTACCAGCCTTTGCTCATCGTCAACGCCGTGGTGGCTTCGGGCTTGGGCATCACCATCTTGTGGGGCTTTGTGCGCCTGCTGGTGCGTCTGCGCAGGGGTGAATTTGGCGCGCGCCTGCTCCTGAAGCTGGCCGCCATTTTCGCGCTGGTGGGCGTGGTGCCGGGTGGGCTGATTTACGTGGTGTCCTATCAGTTCGTCTCGCGCTCGATCGAGTCCTGGTTTGACGTCAAGGTCGAAGGCGCACTCGCTGCGGGTTTGAACCTGGGCCGTGCCACCCTCGACACCCTGAGTGCAGACCTGACCAAACAAACCCGCATTGCGGCAACGCAGCTGGCCGAGGTGCCCGAGGAAAGCGCCATGCTCTCTCTGGAGCGCGTGCGAGAGCAACTGGGCGCCAGCGACGTGGTGCTGTGGGCCAACGGTGGCCGTGTGCTGGCCAGTGCCGGTCAGTCCCGCTACGAACTCAGGCCGCCCTTGCCTGCGGCCAGCCAGTTGCGCGATGCGCGAGCCAAAGGATCCGCTGTCGTGATCGAAGGGGTGGACGATGCAGCCCCTGGCGCCGACAAAGGACGCATTGTGGTGCTGGCGCAGCTGCCGCAAGTCAACTGGAACCTGGGCAACGACTACCGCATGTTGCAGGTCATTCAACCGTTGTCGCCCACCTTGGTGGCCAATGCGCTGGATGTGCAAAACGCCAACCGTGAATACCAGCAACGTGCCCTGGCGCGGGACGGCTTGCGCCGCATGTACATCGGTACCCTCACGCTGAGCCTGTTCATGGCTGTGCTGGGGGCCATTGTGCTGGCCGTGCTGCTGGGCAACCAGTTGGCGCGTCCCTTGCTGTTGCTGGCCCTGGGCATGCGTCAGGTGGCGCAGGGTGACCTCTCGCCCAAACACGCCTTGCCCGGCAAGGACGAGCTGGGCGATCTGACCCGCTCCTTTGCTGCCATGACGCAACAGTTGGCTGACGCCCGCAAAGCGGTACACCAGAGTCTGGACCAGCTGGAAACCGCGCGCGCTCAGCTGCAGACCATTCTGGACAACCTGACTGCCGGCGTCTTGCTGATGGATGCGCAAGGCCACATTCAATCGGCCAACCCTGGCGCTACGCGCATCCTGCGTGCCCCAGTGGCCGCACACGAGGGCAAGCCCCTGTCCAGCCTTCACGGCATGGAGGTGCTGGCTCAAGGTGTGGAAGAGCAATTCGCCCAGTTGCATGCCGACACCGATGTGCATGCGCTCGACCATTGGCAAAAATCTTTCGAAGTGCACGCCAGTGGCAACGGCATCCACGCCAGCGCTGTGACCTTGCTGGCGCGCGGTGCGTTCCTGCCCGACGGCATGCGCCTGTTGGTGTTTGACGATATTTCCGAAGTGGTGTCCGCGCAGCGTGCCCAGGCCTGGGGCGAGGTGGCGCGTCGGCTGGCGCACGAAATCAAGAACCCGCTCACCCCCATTCAACTTTCGGCGGAGCGCCTGCAGTTCAAGCTGGCCGACAAATTGCAAGAGGCCGATGCACGCTTGCTCGACAAGTCGGTCCAAACCATCGTGGACCAGGTCGATGCCATGAAGCGCCTGGTCAATGAGTTTCGCGACTATGCGCGACTGCCTTCGGCCGAGCTCAAGCCGCTGGATCTGAACGCGTTGATCCAGGACGTCATGGGTCTGTACGCCCAGGACACCGCCGAGCGCAGCAAGTTGCCCCTCATTGAACTACAGCTGGACCCGCAATGCCCACTGATCCAGGGCGACGCGCAACAACTGCGCCAGGTGGTGCACAACCTGCTGCAAAACGCCCAGGATGCCTGTGAAGCCGCAGGGCACAGCGATGCCAAAGTCCTGTTGATCACACGCTACAACGCCGAGCGCGAGCGCGTACGATTACAGGTGCGCGATGCGGGTAAAGGCTTTCCTGCGGCCATCCTGCAAAGGGCCTTCGAGCCCTACGTCACCACCAAAGCCAAGGGCACAGGATTGGGCTTGGCCGTGGTCAAGAAAATTGCCGACGAACACGGTGCCAAAATCGAACTGTCGAACCTGCAGGAGCAAGGCGAAACGATCGGGGCGCAGGTGTCGTTATCATTCAAGGTCAACAGAGACAACGCATAAGGCTATGGCAAACATTTTGGTGGTCGATGACGAGCTGGGTATTCGGGACCTGCTCTCGGAAATCCTCTTTGACGAGGGGCACCAGGTCGAGCTGGCCGAAAACGCCGCCCAAGCCCGCGAGGCCCGTACACGCGCGCAGCCCGATTTGGTCTTGCTCGACATCTGGATGCCCGACACCGACGGCGTCAGTCTCCTCAAGGAATGGGCTTCCAGCGACTTGTTGAACATGCCCGTCATCATGATGAGTGGCCACGCCACCATTGACACCGCTGTTGACGCCGTGAAATTGGGTGCGCATTCGTTTCTGGAAAAACCCATCACCCTGCAAAAATTGCTCAAGGCGGTGGAACAGGGCCTGAGCAAAGAAGCGCGAGCGCCGGCACGTCAGGCCAGCGCCGCGCCCGCCATTGTCAGTGCCATGGCGCCCATGCCCCAGAGCTTTGCGGTGGACATGAACGAGCCCGAAGTTGAGGCGGCTGAAGTGGCGCAAGCCTTTGACCTGGATCGCCCCTTGCGCGAAGCGCGCGATGACTTCGAGCGTGCCTACTTCGAATTCCACCTGAACAAGGAGCGCGGCTCCATGACCCGCGTGGCCGAAAAAACCGGTCTGGAACGCACCCACCTGTACCGCAAGCTCAAACAACTGGGCGTGGACTTGGGCAAGGGCAAGAAAAACGGTCAGATCTGAAACGGGCCAAAAACGTCTGCTATAATTTCACCTCTCTGGCCCGGTAGCTCAGTTGGTAGAGCAGCGGATTGAAAATCCGCGTGTCGGTGGTTCGATTCCGCCCCAGGCCACCAAAATTGAAACCCCATTGGTTCACGCCAGTGGGGTTTTCTTCTTTCTGGCTCCTAGTAGCTCGATGATGGTCAAATCTTGTACGATTTCACCATCACATTGGGGAAGAACATGGCACTTTGGTTAGTACGAGCAGGCAAGTACGGCGAACATGAAAAGCATTTTTTTGAAGATGGTCGCTGCTACCTGACTTGGGAAGGCACCGAAAACAAGAGTCTTGCAGCTGCCAAGGATTACGATGGCATTAAGAACTTGTTGGCAGAGTTGTACCCAGACGAGAAGCCAAAAACCCGGATCAACTGGGCAAGCCAGATCGCACCATTCGTTTTTGACATCAAGAAAGGCGACTGGGTAGTTGTTCCCCGTAAAAAGTCACCAGCTCTGGCGTTTGGTGAAGTTCAAGAGGGGTATGCCTTTGACCCCAATGCCGACGAAAGTTACCGCCACAGCATCAAGGTAAAGTGGCTCAACACCGACGTGCCCCGTACCGCTTTTGCACAAGATTTGTTGTATTCCTTTGGCGCGTTCATGACAGTGTGTCGAATGTCAAAGAACGATGCTGAGACTCGTGTGCGAGCCATGGAAAAGGTGGGTTGGAAGGCTGTCTCTATGGCATCCGCGTCAATAGTTGCGGCTAACAAAGAGCAGACGAGTGAGCAGACACTTTTAGTCGATGAGGGATACGATCTTGAACTGACAGCACGAGACCAGATTACCAAGTTGATTCAAGCGCGCTTCAAAGGGCATGGGATGGCTGAGCTTGTTGGTGCCATCCTGCGTGCACAGGGTTTCACCACTCACATTAGTCCGCCGGGGCCGGATGGTGGGGTGGACATCTTGGCCGCTTTGGGAACGTTTGGGTTCTCTGAACCGCGTATATGTGTTCAGGTTAAATCACAGCAAAGTCCAGTTGAGAGAGCGGTACTTGATGCTTTGGGTGGAGTGATGAACCGTGTCAAGGCTACCCATGGCCTGCTAGTTTGCTGGGGCGGATTCAAGAGCAGCTATGACAAAGAAGAGGCGCAGCAGTTCTTTAATGTTCGCCTGTGGGATGCTAATGACCTGATTGATGAGCTGTTGGCTGTGTACGACAACTTGGATGCAGAGGTCAGAGCGCAAATTCCTTTGAAACGTGTTTGGACACTGGCTGCATCAGACAGCGTTTAAGGGCTGTAGAGTTGGTTTGCCGACCGGATTCAGGCTTCTGTAATGTGGGCCATCAGCACGCCCACCTTTTGTTTGCGGGCCTTACTAGGGATTTTGTGCAGAGCCAGTAACAGCTCTGCTATGTCCTGTTCCTCGCAGTACATGTAGGGCGGTGGCACATCAAGAACATTGGCCAGCAGCCTGACCGTGGCAAACGGTGGTTCGTGCACACCAAGTTCATACCGGCTGATCCTGGCCCTAGCGCTGGACTCATCTAGGCCGATGGCCACCCCCACCTTTTCTTGAGCAAGACCCAAAGCTTCACGACGTTCGCGCATGCGGCGACCGACGATGGAGATTGGTTGGTGTTTGTCCTGCATGTCACGAGTCTCGTGACAGGGGGTAAACTTGTCGTCACGAAATACGTGACATTTGGTTGAGTGAATCTAAATTTATTTGAAAGGAGTGAGAAGTGAGGAAAATAATCATGGTGGCATTTGCCACAGCAATGTTGGTCGGATGTGCTGGACCAACTCCGAAAAAAAGTGCTGATCTGAAGCTATCTCCGCCACCGGCCAAAGAGGAGGCGATGCAAAGGATTGCGGCATATCTGAACAGCACGCTAATTGATCCGGAAAGTGCACGGGTTTCATGCACACATATACCTTCACCTGGATGGATATGGCCTGGTGTTGGATACGACTTGCAGTATGGGTATTTAAGCCTGTGTGATGTAAACGCGAAAAATAGATTCGGTGGGTATACGGGTGCTAAGCGCTATGTCTTCAGAATTAATGGGGAGGAATTTGAGCATCATGAAACCATTCCGAAAATGGGTCTGATTAAAGATAACTGAAGGAGGCCACTATCAATAAAAGTAAGAAAAAATCTGGCTATGCATCAGAAATCAAGACGGAATTCAAAAAAATTGACACATCCAGAGATGTCTATGCATCTATCAAAGAGGCAAATAGACTGCTTAGAAAAGTCCGGGATCTTGAAAATGGAGTTTCATGGAATGAGAGTCTGACAGGTTGGCCTTGGGTGAAACGGAAAATAGTTGAGTTGTTTGAATATATTGGCTTTGAGTTGTTGTTGGTTCTGCGAAAAGCACTCTTTGGTATTGCGGTGCTTGTTGGCTGGATATTGGTTTTAGGTTTGGTGATTGTCTGGCTACGAGGATTTCAGTAAAAAAAATAGTTGGTGGTGGCCCGTTCTGAAGCGATTCAGAACGGGCTTTTTCATTGGGCAAACGAAAGGAGTGATATGCAAATACTGAGTACGTCACATGCCGTGCAGCAGTTGGTCACAAGTGATGGCGAGAGCGAAATCGACCAATTGATTGCCAAACGGAAGGAGGAATTGGTCGACGCTGACACCAGCATGGAGGAGTTGGTGGTGTTCGTGATCCTCGAATCCGGTGACGGTATCGAGCAACTGCAGGACCAACTGAACATGCGCGTCATGACCGATCTGGGCAATCCTTTGTGGGAGGTCATTGAGGAGCACGCCACCTGTTATGAGCTGGTGTTCGTGTTGTCCTCGTCAGGCTATGGGGCTTTGGTCTTTGCGCCCAAGGAAGGCTGCGCCCCGGACGTTTTGGCTTTGTGCAGAGGATATGCGTACCGAAGTCCACCTGATCCACCACCCGACGCAATCGACGCACCTGTCGCCATAGACACCGCCCAACGAGGCGGTTTTTTTACGTCTGTCCAAACCAAGGAGTCTCATGAAACCAGTCGATGAACTTGTGGCTGCCATGGTGGCATGCCTGACGGATGACTTGCATGAACTGTTCCAGGAGCGTGCAGCCATTCGCCAGTACGACGGTGGTCAAAGCCGTGAATTGGCCGAAGCCATGGCTGTCTTGGATGTGATTCGCCTCCACCCGACGCAAGCCTGTGCCTGTTGGCAGTGAAGTGAATTGCGGAAAACGAAGCATCTTATTTGAAAGCAACCCGCGCCATGTGCGCACAACCCATTGAAAGGAAAACCATGTCAGTTGAAACCGAAACTACAGAAGAGAGCCTGTCACCCATCGAGGCGATTTACAGCGGGGAATGTCCGTCCTTGTCTGGTCAATCCACATTGACCTATGCCATTGGGCGGCATCCTGAAGACCATTCATTGCATTTGCGGATCGTCGCCAACACAGGTGGCGGGATGTTCTGCGATGAATGGGCCAGTGGCTCAGCGATAGATGCTTTGGTGCAATCCCACGTTGTTTTGATCTCCCGCTCGATGTGCGAATTGCATGCCGGGCGAAGCATCAACACCGGTGGCTTTGTCCTGTCCATCCTCAAGCATTTGGGGTTGGTTCGCGTAAATGCTGAAAACAGTCGCCATCACGAAATGGTTCCCGGTACTACCTTTGAAAAGGTGGTACTGGAGACCTTGGGACAGGGCGCATCTGGCGACAAACGCAAAACCTTAAAGCTCAAGAAGGGCGAGGTTTGAACTGGCGTCCATTACCGCTGCACTGATTGCCGCTGCCTTGCTGGCCATCTGGTTCAACACGACCCGCTGGATTTCCATCACAGCGTTTGCTGCGCTGTGCCTTTTGCACCCCTGGCTCGTTGGTCTCGTCATTGTTGGCGTGGCCTGGGCATTCCTTCATTTCAAAGTTCGTAACCACAGGAGAAAACCATGACCTATCTCGACAGCATCAGCACCGCCATGCAACGCGCCCTCGATTGGGATGACATCCCCGAAGACCTGTTGCCACTGGTGATCGTCTCAGAAGCAGCCCACCTGAGCGCGACCGATTCGGACGCCATGGGGCACGCGACCTGGCATTGAGTAGGGCGGCCACCACCCGCCCCCAAACGGCCCGCATGCGGCCAACCTGCCCACCACTCGGGCTTCCCCCGGCCCTCAGCGGCCACAGCCACCGGTAGCAACCGGCTTCGGCGTCACTTCCCCTTCCCCAGTCCAACACCAGTAAGCACACATCCGTATCTGCATCCGCGGAGGTATTCGTGCGTCTGGCGTGGATTGGGGGAGGGGGTTTTCCTTTCATTTTTTTGTTTTTTCAATCATGACAACACACAACATCTTCAACACCATCGTTCCTGAATCTGAGCGCCTGACCATCGTTGATGGTCTCTTTGGAATCGCTTACATGCTCAAGCTGGAGCCTGCTGTGTTCAGCATTGCCGAGGCCTTGGCTGAGGAATACACGGGCGGCTATTGGGAATTCCATGACCTGTCCAACGGTGGCTTCTATATGGCCCCTTGCCTGGACACTGGTGTCATGGTCAGCTGCGAGAACGGGTATGAAGGCGTGCTGTCCCCGGATGCCTTTGGCATCACGATCTGCCTGTACGCATACAGCGAGATGTCTTTCCGTGGCGATCGTTTGGCACAGACTTGTGCACAACAGTACCACTTGCTACGTGAGTATGCGGCGGAACATCCCGAAGCCCGAGCCATATATCGAGCTATTGATTGACGCATAAACGTGACGCAATCGCCGTTTTGACGCCCAGACCATACTTAAGGGCGACGTTGCGTCGGTTGCGTCAATTCATGTGGAAAATTTGCGGTGCATCTAAATCTGCGCACAGAAGGATTGAATCTGTCTATTGCTTACCGATGGTCAATGCCTCGCTGAATCTGACCTTTGGTAAGGGACTCCAGACCTTCAATGTCCTCGACATGCCAATCAAAAACGCCATAAGCATTTCTGAAATCCTCCCACACAAATTTCCCAGCAGTGAAATCACGGGTCCCACGTGCAAAATCGAACAAACGATTGACCATCACTTGTAGTTTGCCTAGGCTGTACATGTAGGAAGTGATGTTCATTGATCCGATGATCAAGGTCGAATTCCGATCTTGTTGCCCTAACTCCTTCATTCTTGACAAATGAATTTGAAGGTCACGAAGAATGGCTGCGAGATGTTCGCTGACGTCTGGTTCAGCGAGTCTTATGCAATCGCTGAAAATTGACTGATAGATCT
>Ga0255195_1000088_pt1 | contig 18083 bp, 18 predicted proteins | sample Miss_Yuk_RepC_8h_FD_183627 | JGI IMG/M metagenome (GOLD analysis project Ga0255195, IMG submission 183627) | Freshwater microbial communities from Mississippi River, Louisiana, United States - Miss_Yuk_RepC_8h | ecosystem: Environmental > Aquatic > Freshwater > River | place: USA: Louisiana... | reverse complement strand
GCGCACTGGCCAACGCGCGAATGGCTGCGTATTACCGTCAGCGAGCCAACCCCGCCACCGGCGCCGGCTTGATCGTCACCGAAGCCACCGCCATCAGCCACCAGGGCCAAGGCTATGCCGATGTGCCCGGCATCTGGAGCGCCGAACAGGTGGCGGCCTGGAAACAGGTGACCGACGCCGTGCATGCCGAGGGCGGCAAGATCGTGATGCAGCTGTGGCATGTGGGCCGTGTCTCGCACACCAGCCTGCAACCGGGGGGCGCCGCACCCGTGGCGCCCTCGGCCATCACGGCCAAGACCAAGACCGTGTTGCTCATCGACGGCCAAGCTCAGTTTGTCGACACTTCTGCCCCGCGAGCGCTCGAAACCAGCGAGCTGCCCGGCATCGTGCAGGACTACCGCCGCGCCGCCGCCAACGCCATCGCGGCCGGTTTTGACGGCGTGGAAGTGCACGCTGCCAACGGCTACCTGATCGACCAGTTCCTGCGCAGCGGCAGCAACCAGCGCAGCGATGCATATGGTGGCTCGGTGGAAAATCGCGCACGCCTCCTGGGCGAAGTCATGCAGGCAGTGACGCAGGAAATCGGCGGCGGCCGCACCGGCATCCGCATTTCACCGGTGACACCGGCCAACGACGCCAGCGACGAGAACCCACAACCGCTGTTCGAGCATGTGGTCCAGCAACTGGCCCCGCTGGGTCTGGCCTATGTGCATGTGATCGAAGGCTCGACTGGCGGCCCGCGCGATCACCAGCAAGGCCCTACACCCTTCGACTACGCCGCGCTGCGCCAGGCGTACCGCGCAGCGGGCGGACAGGGCGCCTGGATGGTCAACAACGGCTACGACCTGACATTGGCCCAGCAATCGCTGGCCAGCGGCGCCGACATCGTGGCCTTCGGCCGCCCCTTCATCGCCAACCCCGACCTGAGCGCGCGCCTCAAACAAGGCGGTCCGTTCAACACCCTCGACCGCGCCACGCTGTATGGTGGCGGTGATGCCGGGTATCTGGACTACCCGACGCTGGGCTGAAGCCGCCGGCCGCTCAGACCTCGATCAACTCGGCCACCTGGTGCTGGTCAACCCAGACGAAAGCGAGTTGACCAAAGCTTCTGGCCAGGGCTCTGGCCGCCTGGAACTGCAGGCCCAGCACCAGCACACTTTCTTCGGGGGGCCAGCCATTGTCGGGATGCTGACCAGAGCCGGGCAGGGTGGTCAGATCGCGGGCGTCCAATTCGTCGAGCAGGTTCTGCTGGCGCTGCCGGTTGTCCGAAGCATCCAGCCTCTGGCCCTGCGGGTTGCATGCCGTGATGAACGCCGCGCAGTCGTGTCCTGAGGCTTGCAGCAGTGCATCCAGTTCCGGGCTGTGTTGACCGATGCGCAGCGTGAATGCCGGTTGATGGTGCACGGTGTAGTGCGTCTCTTCAAACGTGCGCTGGAGCTTGTGAGAAAGCATTTTTTCGTCCACCTCATTCCTGGACTGTGCTGAAAAACGTCCCCCCCGCACCATCGGCGGTGAAGGTGACACGGTAGGGCACCTGCGTGTTGCACAGACTCACCGTCCAGCGTTCCATCACGCTGCCGTATTTGGGGGCGTAGCTGCTGCCCCCTGTAGCACCTGGAGGAATCTCCTGAAGCGTCTGGGTGTGAATCGCATCCACCTTGCCGCAATGTTGGCGGGCCTTGGCGCGTGCCATCAGATCGTGTGCCGCGTCGCGGTAAAGCACATCGCCCGCGCGGGTACTGCCCGTCCTGCGCACCTCGCTGGCACACCCCGAAAGGATCAGGCCCAGCACCCCCAAACCTGCCAAGGCACACCACAGAGGCATGCTCTGTGTCTTCATGATGTCTGCTGCAGTCGACATTGGGTTAGTATATTTAAAACCTAAAGCAACACAATCATGAAATTCAAAATACTTACGACTGTGCTCATCGCTTGTACGTGGACAGCTGCGCAAGCGGAGGAGCCAGCGCTGTTGAGCCGGGCTGGTGGGGCCTCGGCTTTGGCCGCCGTCCAGACCGAGGGGCTGGCCGGGGCCATGCGCCTGTCGGCGCAGTGCATGGACGAGGTACGTGCAGGCCAGCAATCCGCGCATTACTGCCTGGGGCTGGAATCGGCATCCATGATGTTGTTCAGAAAGACCGTCCCCGCCACACTGGATGCCACCACGCTGGACTGGTTTGACGGCGAAGCCATGACCAACCGTGTGCTGACCTACTGCTACACCCATCTGGCGCTGAAAGGTGACATGCAATGTTTGGCACAAATGAGCATCGCCAAAGCAGCAGTTGCACCTTTACTGGCTGAGTGAAACAAGGCCGCGATGGGGTGCGGATCGTGCACTGGCTGTGATGCACCCTTGGCTTGGCTGTCGTGGCGGGTACGCGCAGCCGCTACTCGCCATGGGACTGAAACAGCAGGCTCACCCGCAGCCCCCGTCCTTCTTCTCCTGCATCCAGACTGAGCGTGGCGCCCAGGATGCGGGCGTATTCGGCCACGATGGCCAGGCCCAGGCCTGCGCCCTGGCGCAAGGTCTCACCGGCCGGGCCTTGGGCCCAGCGCATGGTCAGGCGCTGGCGTTGCGCGTCGTCGATGCCCGGCCCGTTGTCGATGACCGACAGGCGCACACCGCCCTGCACATCACGGGCCAGCTCGACCGTGATCCGTGCACCTGCACCGTCCAATGGCCGGCCGTAACGCAAAGCGTTGTCGATCAGGTTGTCGAGCACCCCTTCGAGCAAGGCGCGCTGGGCCAGCACCTGCACGGGCACATCCAGACCGCGTGCCCCCAGATCCACATGCAGGCTGTCGGCGCGGGGCAGGTGGCGCAGCAAGCCATCGCGCACCACTTCATCGAGTGGCAGGGGTTGTGGTTGCAGCACTTCGCGCGCTTCCTGGGCCAGCGCCAGGGCCAGCAGCTGGTCCACCAGGTGGCTGGCGCGTTCCTGGCTTTGGGCAATGCTGCGCAGCTGCTCGCGCCAGACTTCGGGGCGGTCTTGTGACAAACCATATTCAGCCAGTGCCCGGATGCCGGCCAGGGGCGTTCGCAATTCGTGCGCCACATTGCCAGCAAATTCCTTTTGCGACCGCACCGCACGCCCGATGCGTTCCAGCAAGGCGTTGATGGCCTGGCCCAGCTGCTGCACATCGCGGGTGCGGCCGGACACGGCCACGGGCATCAGATCCTGCGCACCCCGCAGGGCTACCGCCTGTTGCAAATCCATCAGTGGCTGCACATCGTCCTGAATGGCGCGCCGCAGCCACAGTGCCAGCAAGCCCAGCAGCAGGATCTGCGGTGCAATCGAGAAAAACAGCAGGCGATCGAAGTGGCTGTTGCGGCTGCGCGTGGTCTGGCCCACCACGACCTTGAATGGCGTGGGCCGGGCACGCGCGATCACCACCACCCGCAGGTCCTGGTGGTGAAAAGGCATTTCGGTGAAGCGCACGGTCTGACCGTCTGACAGCTGCGGCAGGCCCAGCCCCGGATGGCCCGCCAGCAGATGACCGTCGTCCAGATAGACCGCGAAGTACATGGCCTCGTTCTGGTCGAACAGCAGGGTACGCATCTCCGCAGCCGTCAACCCCAGGGTCAGGCCCCCGTCTTCGGCATGCTGCACATGGGCCGCCACGGCATAGGCGTCGTCCAGCAGGGCGCGGTCAAACGCCTGCTGGGTGAAGTAACGGGCCACGCCCAGGGCGATGAGCACCCCCAGCAGCCAGGTCAGCGCCAGCGGTCCGATGACGTGGCGCAGCAGCCGGTGGCGCAGCGAGGGCGCGGCTTTCATGCCTGCGGCTCTTCCTCGACCCGGTAGCCCAGGCCACGCAGGGTGCGGATGGAGGCGCCAGAGCCAGCCAGCTTTTTGCGCAGGCGCGAGATGAAGGCTTCGAGCGCGTTGTCAGCCAGCGCGTCCTGCAGGTCCGAGAGCTTGTCCGACAGGGCTTTCTTGCTCACGGTGCGGCCCGGTGGTGAAAGCAGTTCGGCCAGCACCTCGTATTCGCGCGCGGGCAGGTTCAGCTCCACCCCATCCACCCGCACGCGCCGCGCCTGGCGCTCGAGCTGCAGACGGCCCATCTGCACCAGATCGTCGGCGCCCTGGCTGCGGCGCACCAGCGCGCGCAGCCGTGCCTCGACTTCGGCCAGCTCGAACGGTTTGCCCAGATAGTCGTCGGCACCGGCATCGAGCCCGGCAATGCGCTCGTCGGTCCGATTGCGCGCGGTCAGAACCAGCACCGGGGTCTTGTCGCCGCGGCTGCGCACCTCGCGCAACAGCATCAAGCCGCTGCCCATGCCACTGCCTGGGCGCTCGTGCAGGGGCAGGTTCAGGTCGAGCAGCACGGCATCAAAGGGCTGTACCCGCCACCAGTGGCTGGCGGTGGCCAGGTCACCGGCCGCCTCGACACGGTGGCCGCTGTCGGTCAGGCTGCGCTGCACCACGGCTTGCAACACGGGATCGTCTTCGACCAGAAGGATGCGCATGGGAGGGGGGTGTCTGGGGCAGGCCAGCAAGTCAGGTGCTGGTCAGGCCGGTTCTTCGATAAACAGAGCATGAGGATACGACACTTGTTTCTGACGGGCAGCTTGCTCGCGCTGGGGGGGCTGGCCATGTCACCGGCACTGGCCCAGAGCGGACCTGCTGCCCTGTCAGCCCCACCGGCCCTGCCGGGCACCGCTTTGCGCCTGGACCAGGTGCTGCAAGCCGCACGGCAAAACCCCGACGCCCTGGCCGCGCAACGCATAGCCCAGGCCGCCCGCGCCGACGTGCGCGCCGCCGACCGCGCACCGGCCCCGGTGCTGTCGGCTGGCGTCTCGTCGATCGACCTGCGCCACGGAAGCGGCCCCGGCTCGTTCTGGACGCAAAAGCGGCTGGACAAATCGCTGGGCATGGACTGGACCTGGGAGCGCGGCAACAAGCGCGCCTTGCGCACCGAAGCGGCCGAACGCGCCGAGCGCGCTGCCAACGCCGACAGCCAGGACATGCGGTTGCTGCAACAGATCGGTGCCCTGGGCGCCTTTTACGACCTGCTGGCCACGCAGGAACGACTGCAGGCCCTGCAGGCGATGGCCGAGAGCGCCAGCACCCTGTCGAAAACCGCTGACCTGCGCCTGAAAGCAGGCGACCTGTCGGCCCAGGAGGCCGCGCGCACCCGCATCGAAGCCGAGCGCACCCTGGCCGAGCTGCAGTCGGCCCAGCTGGCGCAGCAGCAGGCCTTGCAGGCGCTGGCGCTTTGGATCGGCCAGAGCGTGCCCGCAGGTGGCTGGCGCGCCGAGGGCCACTGGCCGAAGGCGCAGCCCGCCACAGACAGCGCCGACATCGACACCCTGGTGGAGCAGCGCCCCGATGTGCAGGCTGCCCGCGAGCGCCTGGCTGCCGCCGAGGCCGGGCTGCAGGGCGCACAGGCGCTGAACCGGGCCGATCCGACACTGGGCGCCACATTCGACCATTACCCCGATGGTGAAAAAACCAACCGCCTGCTCGCGCTGCGCATCTCGATCCCGATCAACGGTTTCTCGCGCTTTGAAGGCGAGATCGGTCGCGCGCTGGCACAGAAAGACATGGCACAGGACCTGTTTGACAAAACGCGTGTCCAGGCGCGTGCGGAGCTGATCAGTCTGCAGCAAGCCTGGCAAAGCCAGACCGAGCGGCGCCAAGCCTATGAAAGCCGAATCCTGCCGCAGGCGCAGCAGGTGGCCGCGCAGGCCGAGCTGGCCTACAGCAAGGGCGGCCTGAGCCTGACCGACCTGCTCGACGCCCGCCGCACCCTGCGGGCCACACAGCTCGAAGCCACCGCCGTGCGCAACGAGCACGCCCGCGCGCTGGGTGTCTGGCAACTGCGCACCGCGCCCTGACACCGGATTTCCCACAGAACACGCCCACACACCATGGCTTTGACATTCACACGACCCCTGCTGCTGGCCCTCGCCATCGCAGCCCTGAGCGCCTGCCAAAACAAGAGCGAACCCACGCCGGCCATCCCGCAGCCCATCATCGAAAGCAACCGGCTGCGCTACCCCGCCGAACATCCGCAGCTCAAGCTGCTGGTCAGTGTTGCGGCCCAGCCGGCCCAAAGCATCACGGTCGAGCTGCCCGCGCGCATCGTCTGGAACGAAGAAAAGACCCAGCGCATCTACCCCGCCTTTGCCGGCCGGGTAGGCCGCATTGCCGCCGATGTGGGCCAGCGCGTGCGCGCCGGACAAGTGCTGGCCGAACTGGCCTCGCCTGAATTCGGCGCGGCGCAGGCCGACACCACCCGCACCCAGGCCGATGCGCGTCTGGCGCAGCAAAACCTGCAGCGCCAGCGAGAACTGTTCGAAGCCGGTGTGCTGGCCCGAAAGGATCTGGAACAAGCCGAGGCCGAGGCCGCGCGCAGCCAGGCCGAAGCCGCGCGCGCCCAGGCGCGCACCCGCCTGTACGGCAGCGCCGCCGACGTGAACCAGCAGCTGACGCTGCGTGCCGACATCGCTGGCACGGTGGTCGAGCGCAACATCAACCCTGGCCAAGAACTGCGTCCCGACAACATGGCGGCGCCGCTTTTTACCGTCTCCGATCCGTCCAGCCTGTGGGTTCAGATCGATGCCCAGGAGGCCGACCTGCCCGACCTGCGCCCCGGCGCGCGCGTCGCCCTGGTGGTGCCTTCACTGGCGCAGGAGCCGGTGCAGGCCACCGTGCAGGCCGTGACCGACCAGATCGACCCCCTGTCGCGAACCATCAAGGTGCGCGCCACCGTCGCCAACCCCCAACGCCTGCTGAAAAACGAGATGCTGGCGCGCGCGCGCTACGAGCGCCAGGTCGGCCAGAGCCTGGCGGTGCCGGCCTCGGCGGTGTTCCTGCGCGGCAGCCAGCACTTCGTTTTTGTGCAGGGTGCACCGGGCCTGTTCGAGACACGGGATGTGCGTGTCGTTCACGAAGGGCCCCAGCGCACTTTGGTTGGCGCCGGGCTCAGGGAAGGTGAACTGGTGGTCAGCGAAAACGGCCTGCTGCTGGCGCGTGAACTTCGACTGGCCCAGGAAGCCACCCACACCGGGGGACAGCCCAAGTGAAAAAGCTGATCCATTACGCGCTCAACCAGCCCCTGTTCATCGTGCTGGGCACGCTGCTGTTTGTCATGGCCGGCGTGATCGCGTTCAAGAACCTGTCGGTGGAAGCGTTCCCCGACGTGACCGACACCCAGGTGACGGTGATCGCGCTGCACCCGGGGCGAGCCGCGGAGGAAGTGGAAAAGCAGGTGACGCTGCCGGTGGAGGTGGCGCTGGCCGGGCTGCCCAACGCGATCCGGGTGTTCTCGCACACGCAGTTCGGCCTGTCTTTCACCGTGGTCACCTACAACGACAACGCCGATGTGAACATCGCGCGCCAGCAGGTCAACGAACGCCTGCGCGGCGTTCAGCTGCCGCCCGGGGTGGAAGCGCACATCGCGCCCAACGCCACGCCGGTGGGGGAAATCATGCGCTACCGCCTGCGTGGTGACGGCAAGACCACGACCGAGCTTCGCACGCTGGAAGACTGGGTGGTCGAACGGGCCCTGCGGCAGGTGCCGGGCGTGGCCGATGTGGTGGCCATGGGCGGCTACATCAAGCAGTACGAGGTGCAGCCCGATCTGGAAAAGCTGCGTGCGCACAAACTCACTTTCCAGAACCTGCTTGATGCGCTGGGCCGCGGCAACGCGAACGCCGGCGGCAGCTATGTGGCCCAGGGCCTGCAGCAGTTCGCCATCCGCGGCATCGGTCTGCTGCGCTCGCCCGAAGAAATCGGCCAGGTGGTGGTGGCCACGCGCAACGCCACGCCGATTCTGGTGCGCGATGTGGCCGAAGTCAGGATCGGTGCCGTGCCGCGCCTGGGCACGGTGGGGCAGGACCAGGACAACGATGTGGTGACCGGCATCGTGATCATGCGCAAAGGCGAAAACCCGAGCGTGGTGCTCAAGGGCGTGAAAGAAAAGATCCGCGAGATCAACGAGCGTGGCCTGCCGCCCGGCGTGGAGATCGTGCCTTTTTACGACCGCACCTGGCTGATGGACAAAACCCTCTCGACCGTGTTTCGCAACCTGGTCGAAGGGGCGCTGCTGGTGTCGCTGGTGCTCTACATCTTCCTGTCCAACCTGCGCGCCAGCCTGGCGGTGGTGGCGGTGATTCCGCTGGCCCTGCTGTCGACCTTCATGGGCCTGAAGATCATGGGCGTGCCGGCCAACCTGCTGAGCCTGGGGGCGATGGATTTCGGCATCATCGTCGACGGCGCGGTGATCGTGGTGGAAAACATCATGCACCGGCTGGCCGAACGCGGCGAGGGCATGAACGAGAAGGAGCGCAAGACGCTCATCACCGAAGCGGCCAATGAGGTGGGGCGGCCGACACTGTTTTCGATGCTGATCATCATCGCGGCACACATCCCGATCTTTGCGCTGCAGCGCCACGAGGGCCGCATCTTTCAACCGATGGCGCTGTCGGTGACCGCGGCGCTGATCGGCGCGCTGGTGTTCTCGCTCACGCTGGTGCCTCTGCTGAGCTACTGGATGCTGCGCAAGGGCCTGCCGCATGCGGACAACCGTGTCGTCAGCCGTGCCAAGCAGATCTACACCCCTGTACTCGACTGGGCGCTCGCACACCGTCGTAAGGTGGTGGGCATCGCCATCGCCTGCTTTGCGCTGGCCATGGTGACCGCCTCGCGCCTGGGGTCGGAATTTTTGCCTGAACTCAACGAAGGCACGATCTGGGTCAACGTGCGCCTGCCGGCCAGCGTGTCCAACGACGAGGCCACCCGCATCCTGCGCCAGGTGCGTCAAACCCTGCTGTCGGTGCCTGAGGTGCGCACCACCGTGTCCAAAGCCGGCCAGCCTGAGGATGGCACCGATCCCAAGACCATCAGCATGGCCGAGGTCTTTGTCGACCTGAAACCTCCCGAGCAATGGCGACCCGGCATGACCCGCGAAAAACTGATCGAGGAAATGGACCAGGCCGTGACCGCGCTGCCCGGCATGGAGCCAACGTTCTCGCAACCCATCCGGGACAACGTGCTCGAATCGATCTCGCAGATCGATGGCCAGATCGTGATCAAGGTGGCTGGCGATGACCTGGCTGTGCTGCGCCAGACCACCGAGGCGATCGAGCGTGAAGTCAAGCAGGTGCGCGGGGTGCGCCGCGCCGAGATCGACCGCCAGGGCGACCTGCCGCAACTGCTGATCAATATCCAGCGCGAGCAGGCGGCGCGCTACGGCCTGAACGTGGGCGATGTGCAGGACGTGATCGAAGCCGCACTGGCCGGCAAAGGCACCACCACGCTGTGGGAGGGCGAGCGCCGCTTTGATGTCACGGTGCGCCTGCCCGCCGAAAGGCGCGCGATTGCCGAGCTGCAATCGATCCCGATCTCGCGCCCGGACGGTGGGCATGTCAGTCTGGGCGCGGTCAGCAAGATTGAACAGGTCAGTGGCGCGATGAACATCGCGCGCGAATCGGGTCGCCGCACCATGGCGATCGGCATCTTCATCAAGGGCCGCGACATGGGCTCGGTGGTGGCCGACATGAAAAAGCGCGTGGCCGCCAATGTCAAGGTGCCCGACAACTACGCGGTCAACTGGTCTGGCGAGTTCGAGAACCAGGAACGCGCCATGCAGCGCCTGTCGGTGGTGGTGCCGATTTCGCTGCTGCTGATCTTCGTGTTGCTGTTTGACGCGTTCAGCTCTTTCAAGGCCGCCGCGCTGATCCTGGTCAATGTGCCGCTGGCCCTGATCGGCGGTTTTGTGGGGCTGTGGATCTTCAACATCCCGCTGTCGGTGTCGGCTGCCATCGGCTTCATCGCCCTGTCCGGTCAGGCGGTGCTCAACGGGGTGGTGATGTTGTCGGTGTTCCAGCAGCTGCGCAACGCGGGCTACAGCGTGCTCGACGCCGTCAGGGAAGGCGCCATGCAGCGCCTGCGCACAGTGTTGATGACCGCCATGCTCGCCGCCCTGGGCTTGCTGCCCATGGCACTGAGCCATGACATCGGTTCGGAAACCCAGCGCCCGCTGGCCATTGTGGTGATCGGCGGCCTGATCACCGCCACCCTGCTCACTCTGGTGGTGCTGCCGGTGCTGTACGTGGCCTGGTTCTCGAAAGACCGGCTGCGCGAACCGTCGGCCTGATGCACAGGTCCCCGCTGCGGCGGGGACGCTTGTGCCAGGCGACAGACCGTCAGCCCAGACCGATCGGTGCCGGCGCGCGCTGCACGATCAGGCTGAACAGCTTTTCGTATTCGGCGGTGGGCGGGTACTTGCCGGTCAATGGATCAGCATTCTTCTCGAAAGCCGCGTCAATCTCGGACCATTCGGCTGGGCTCAGCACTTTCTCGGCCTCGGGCAGGATGACTTCCTCTTCCAGGTTCATGTGGTCGAGGTAGAAGTCGATGTACTTGCTGAAAGCCTCCTGAAACGCCGGACGGCGTGACGGCCCGAGCAGTTCCCAGGCCAGCAGCAGATGCTGCAGTTCGCGTGCGGCTTTCTCGCTGTGCATGTGGTCGCGTTCGAGCCGGTCGATCGCGCCCAGCACCCTGGGCGAGGCTTTGACCACCTTGGGAAACAGCAGGTTTGACTCCTTGGGGTGGTGCAGGCGCTCGGGGTATTCGTCGATGTAGAACAGCATGGCACGCAGCACATCGAAAAAGTTCTTGCGGCCCTCGTCTGGCCCGCGTTCGACCAGCATGCGCATGGACTGCAGCATGGCGGCCAGAGAAGCGTGTTCGTCACGGATGATCTGCAGACTGCGGGGCATGGTGCTCTCCTCGAATACACGGCCTCAGTGTGCAGACATCGGGCGCCCCGCTTCCTGACGCAGGTCAAGAAAGAATGCATTAACCGACCATGCGGTCGGGCAATTTCCAGCGCTTGAGCAGCAAAGCATTGGTCATCACGCTGACCGAGCTCAGCGCCATGGCGGCGCCTGCGATCACCGGACTCAGGTAGCCCAGCGCGGCCAGCGGGATGCCCGCCGTGTTGTAGGCAAAAGCCCAGAACAGGTTCTGCCGGATCTTGACCACGGTGCGGCGCGAGATGTCCAGTGCCGCGGCCACCAGCGCCACTTCGCCGCGCATGAGTGTGATGCCCGCTGCATGCATGGCCACGTCGGTGCCGTTGCCCATGGCCAGCCCCACATCGGCCGCCGCCAATGCAGGCGCATCGTTGACGCCGTCGCCCACCATGGCCACCACCCGCCCGCCTTCGCGCAGTCTGGCCACGGCCTGCGCCTTGTCGCCAGGCAGTACCTCTGCCAGCACCTCGCCCTCCTCGGGGCGCAGCCCCAGACGGCGGGCCATGGCCTCGGCCGCGGCACGGTTGTCGCCCGAGATCATGACGAGCCTGAGCCCGCGTGCGCGCAAGGCCTGCAACGCCTCTCGCGCACCGGCCTTGGGCTCGTCGCCAAAGGCCATGAGCAGCAAACCCTGCACGCCTGTAGAGGTGCGCTCGGCCAGTGCTGACAGACTGTTGCCCTGCTGCTGGAACCGCGCGATCTCGGCCTGCCAGCGCGGCGTATCCAGGCCTTCATCGTGCAGCCAGCGCAGGCTGCCCAGCAGCAGTTCACGCCCGTCCACCTGCGCTCGCACGCCACGACCGGTTACCGCCTGCACATCGCGCGCCACCGGCAAAACCAGGCCTTGCGCTGCATGTATCACGGCGCGCGCCAGCGGGTGTTCGCTGCCAGCCTGCACCGCGGCTGCCAGCGCCAGCACAGCCGCTGCATCGTGACCGGGCGCTGCCACCTGGCCCACCAGCTGTGGCTGGCCCACGGTCAGGGTGCCGGTTTTGTCAAAAGCCACCGTCTGCACTTTGTGCGCCATCTCCAGCGCTTGCGCGTCCTTGATCAGGATGCCCTGCCGGGCCGCCACGCCGGTGCCGGCCATGATGGCCACCGGTGTGGCCAGACCCAGCGCGCAGGGGCAGGCGATCACCAGCACGGCCACCGCATGGATCAGCGCGTTTTCGTAGCCCGCGCCCAGCCAGAGCCAGACAGTGGCTGTGATCAGCGCAATCACCAGCACCACGGGCACAAAGACCTCGGCCACCTGATCGACCAGTCGCTGGATCGGCGCCTTGGCGGCTTGCGCGTCTTCAACCAGACGGATGATGCGCGAGAGCACCGTCTCGTGGCCGACGGCCGTCACCTGCAGGCGCACCAGGCCTTCGCCATTGATCGAACCACCCGTCAGCCTGGCGCCCACAGCCTTGGCCACGGGCAAGGGCTCGCCCGTCAGCATGGACTCATCCACCTGGGTCTGGCCTTCGCGCAGCACGCCATCGAGCGCGATGCGCTCACCAGGTTTGACGATCAGCAGATCGCCCATGCGGATCTCGGCCACCGGTACGTCCTGTTCGCCCTCGTCGGTGACGAGGTGCGCGGTGTCGGGCCGCAGCGCGTGCAGGGCACGGATCGCCTCGGTGGTTTGGCGCTTGGCACGCACTTCGAGCCATTTGCCCAGCAGCACCAGCGTAATGACCACGGCCGAGCCTTCAAAGTACAGGTGCGGTACATGGCCCTGGTGCGCGGTGAGCCACAGCCAGATCGACAAGAGCCATCCCGCTGTGGTGCCGATCGCCACCAGCAGGTCCATGTTGCCGGTGAGCGCCTTGAGGGCATGCCAGCCGGCCTTGTAAAAACGCGCGCCCAAAATGAACTGCACCGGTGTGGCCAGCGCAAACTGCAGCCAGGCCGGCAACATCCAGTGGCGGCCAAACAGGTCGGCCACCATCGGCAGCGCCAGTGGCGCTGATAGGGCCAGGCCCCAGGCCACCGGCGCAAAGCCGGCCCAAGGGCTGCTGGCCTGCATCGATTCGGTCTGGTCCAGCGCCAGCGGCTCATAACCGGCGTCGCGAATCGCACGGCGCAGCACCCCTTCGCTGGTGTCCTGGTCGTTGACTGTCACATGGGCGGATTCGGTGGCCAGGTTGACCGTGGCGGTGTCGACACCGGGCACTTTTTTGAGTGCCTTTTCCACGCGCGCCACGCAGGACGCGCAGGTCATGCCCCCAATGCCGATGTCGTAAGTCTGCTGGGGTGAATTGATCTGTGTCATGTTGGAGGCCTGCTGCAGGCGTATGCTTGCGCCATACCGTCAAGGGTATGAATCAAGGATACACCCATGAAACAGGTTTTTGATGTTGAAGGCATGAGCTGCAACCACTGCGCCAAGGCTGTGACCCAGGCCGTCAAGCAACTCGACCCGCAAGCCCAGGTCCAGGTGGATCTGGCAGGCAAGAAAGTTGAGGTCGAGTCTGCACAACCACGCGAAGCCATCGCCAAAGCCATTGCCGACGAAGGCTACGCCGTCGCCGCCTGATCTGTCCACGTCAAGGAGCATTCCCATGAAAAGCAATGTCGGCGGTATCGACCGCATCCTGCGCATCGCCATCGGCGCTGTGCTCGTGATCCTGGCCGCTACCGGCCAGATCGGCCTGTGGGGCTGGATTGGCCTGCTGCCGCTGGCCACCGGTCTGGTGGGCTGGTGCCCGCCCTACGGCCTGCTGGGCATCAACACCTGCAAAACGCGAAAGTTGCCTGAATAACCATCGGCAACAGTACTTTACAAATCTCTGCCAGCGTGGCGCAGTGGCGATACATGCGACGCGCACACTGCTGGGCATCCCGCTGAATCGTTTGACGGGAGCTTTTTCAAGGAGCAAGAGATGAAAGCAATCCGCACTTCCCTGATCGCTGCTGGCCTGGCACTGGCTTTGGGCAGTACCACTTTTGCGCAGTCTGGTCCCATGGCTGGCGCCAGCATGCCGCAAGCCCGTCAGGAACACATGCGTGAACACAAGCACGAGCACATGGCCGAGCGCCACGCCAAACACCTGGCCGAACTCAAAACCAAACTCAAGCTGGATGCCACTCAGGAAAGCGCCTGGAAAGCCTTTGCCGATGCCATGCAACCTTCTGCTGGCATGGCCGCACGTCCTGACCGCGCTGCCATGGAAAAGCTGAGCACGCCCGAGCGCATCGACCAGATGCAGGCCCTGCATGCCCAGCATGATGCAGAGATGAAAAGGCACGGCGATGCCACCAAGGCTTTCTACGCCAGCCTGAATGCCGAACAGAAAAAGACCTTTGATGCCGAGACGGCCCGATTCATGGCCCGCAGCGGCGGTCGCGGCATGCACAGCCATCGCCATTTCTGAGCATTTTCGGTTGACATGGGTCAATTCGGGCCAGCCTTTGGCCCGATAAGCTTGATTCATGTCATCTCAACCTTCCTCCAGCAGTCACTCGCGCCATCGCCCGCTGCTGCCACCCATCCTGCCCATTGAACCCGACCAGCCTTTGCGCTGGCTGATTCTGGGCTTTCGCGATCTCACCCGCAATCCCTGGTTGAGTCTGGCTCACGGTCTGGTCATGGCTTTGGCCGGCCTGGCGTTCACCTGGCTGGCTCATGACCGGTTCTGGTTGCTGGCTGGTTTGGTGTCGGCTTTCATGGTGCTCGCGCCAGTACTGGCCACCAGCCTGTATGCCATGAGCCGTGCGATCGAACGCGGCGAGCGGGTGAACGTAGACCTGCTGGTGTCCACCTGGACACGGTGGAACCTCAAACTGCAGACCCAGCCCGACAGTTACTGGGCGCTGATCCGCTTCGGGCTGTTGCTCGGACTGGCCGCTCTGGGCTGGGTGTTCACATCTTCGGCTTTCATCGCGCTGATGGCCCCGGTGCCGATCCACACCCCCATGGATTTCGTGCGCCACATCGTGGCCAGCCAGGAACACCGCCTGTTTGAAATCTGGCTGGCTTTGGGCGGATTGATGGCCGCCCCCGTGTTTGCCTCGAGCGTGGTGTCCATGCCTTTGCTGCTGGATAGGCGCGTGAGCGTACTTGCAGCCGTACTCACCAGTTGGAAAGCGGTTCTGACCTATCCGGTCACCATGGCTTTCTGGGCTTTCTTACTGATGAGCTTTTCGCTGCTCGGCATCTTCTCGCTGTTTCTGGGACTGATCCTGGTGGTTCCTGTGCTGGGCCATGCCAGCTGGCATGCCTACCGAGAAACAGTCGATGTGAGCGGCTTGCCGGCCCGACTGGACGAAGAAGAGGGCCCTGCATGATGGGTTTCAGCGAAGAGCAATTTGCCTGGTTCGGGCTGACGATCGGCGTTGGGGCTTTCATGCTCTACATGTTGTTCATCATCGGCCAGCTGGCCTGGGAATCAAAGGCCGGCAAGTTCGGCACCTTCGTGATCTTCCTGGGCCTGGCCTTCGGCATGGTGGGTTTCATTGCCAAAGGTGTCATCCAGTGGTTGATCGAAACCCATTGAATGAACAAAAATTTTTCTGAACAAGTCTGTGGATAAAAAAGGTGCAAGTGACAAGTTATCCACACGACAAAGCGTTCATCAGAACTTGTTCATGTTCACGGTACAGACCGAAAGCAGACAGGCCCACATGAATGCAAATGCGGCAAGTGGCTGTCCAGGAACAGAAAAATTCTGTTTTCCACAAAGAGGGCTTGCCCTTAACTACTACCACTAATTTGAGATACAAATAAAGAAGGAAAACAGGAACAACTTCCTTTCGGCGCCCCTTTGTCAGGCTGTTAAGATTTGTCATTTGCTGCTTCTGGTCCATGTCAAGCTTTCCCGCCACCGCTGCCATTTACGAAATCAAAAGCGCAGACCTGCCTTTGGTGGCCTTTCAGCTCAAGTCCATGGACTTGCAGGCGGTTGAACAGGCCCTGTCGCAACAGCTGGCCGAAACCCCTGGTTTTTTTGACCATGATCCTGCGCTGATCGATCTGGACAACTTGGCGACTGATGCTGGCGCCATCGATTTCAGCCGCCTGATCAACGTCTTGCGCCAAAACCAGCTCAACCCGGTGGCTGTCAAAACGTCCAATGCCCAATGGCTTGAAGCCGCCAAAGTGGCAGGTCTTTCACAGGCAGACGATGCACGCATCCGACGTCAGGTACCCGTGGCGCCTGCACCTGCCGTTGCAGCCCCTGCGCCGGTGCCTGTTGCCCCCACCTTGACCGATGCGATGGTGCTGGACAAGCCTTTGCGTTCCGGTCAGCAGGTGTATGCCAAAGGCCGCGATCTGATCGTTCTGGCCATGGTCAATCCAGGCGCCGAAGTCCTGGCCGATGGCCACATCCATGTTTATGCCCCCTTGAGAGGCAAAGCCATTGCAGGGGCAAGAGGTTTTGCAGGGGCACGCATCTTTGCCCAGAACATGGATCCCGAACTCATTTCCATTGCGGGTGTCTATCGCACCAGTGAAAATCCCTTGCCTTCCGAAGTCAGGGGACATGCCGCGCAGGTGTCCTTGCAGACAGGCCCGGATGGCGACAAATTGCTGATTGTTCCCCTGAGGGCCTGAATTTCAGGACTTTTCCACCACGTTCCACACAGAAGAAAGAGAACCCATGGCAAAAATCGTTGTAGTGACCTCCGGCAAGGGCGGGGTGGGCAAAACCACCACCAGTGCCAGCTTCGCAACAGGCCTGGCCCTCAAAGGTTTCAAGACTGCTGTGATCGATTTTGATGTGGGCTTGCGCAATCTGGACCTGATCATGGGCTGCGAGCGCCGCGTGGTGTACGACTTCATCAACGTGATCCATGGCGAAGCCAACCTGCACCAGGCCCTGATCAAGGACAAGCAGTGCGAGAACCTGTTTGTGCTGGCCGCATCACAGACCCGCGACAAGGACGCCCTGACGCAAGAGGGTGTGGAAAAGGTCCTCAAGGACCTGGCCGAGATGGGGTTTGAATACATCGTGTGCGATTCGCCCGCCGGTATCGAAACCGGCGCGCTGATGGCCATGCACTACGCCGACGAAGCCCTGATCGTGACCAACCCTGAAGTTTCTTCGGTGCGCGATTCGGACCGCATCCTGGGCATGCTGGGCAGCAAGACCAAACGTGCCATGGAAGGTGCCGAGCCGATCAAGGAACATCTGCTGATCACCCGCTACAACCCCAACCGCGTGGAAGACGGCCAGATGCTGTCGTTGCAGGACATCCAGGACATCCTGCGCATCAAGCTGATTGGTGTGATTCCCGAAAGTGAAAACGTGCTCCAGGCGTCCAACCAGGGTACACCGGCCATCAACATGGAAGGCACCGATGTGGCCGAGGCATACAAGGACGTGATCGACCGCTTCCTGGGCGAGGACAAGCCCATGCGCTTCACCGAGGCCGAGAAGCCCGGTTTCTTCAAGCGCCTGTTCGGGAGCAAGTGACCATGTCTTTCCTGTCCTTCCTGCTGGGCGAAAAGAAAAAGACAGCCAGTGTTGCCAAGGAACGCCTGCAGATCATCCTGGCGCACGAGCGCAGCGGCCGCAACGCTGCCGAACCCGATTACCTGCCCGACCTGCAGCGCGAGCTGGTGGCTGTGATCAGCAAGTACATCAAGATCAATCCAAACGACATCAAGGTGAACCTGGAGCGCCAGGACAACCTGGAGGTGCTGGAAGTCAAGATCGAGCTGCCTGAGACGCGCTGATTTGGACAGACGCCTATTCGCGAGCGGGGGCTCGCCCCTACAAGAACTCAGGATCTTTGCAGGAGCGAGCCCCCGCTCGCGAAGCTTTTCAGTTTTCGCCCAGCAGTTGCTTCCACTGCAGGCGCGCCGCTTGCAGGTTGCGTTCCTTCACATGCCCGAAGCCCTTGATGGTTTCAGGCACGCGCGCCACTTCGACAGCCTTGGCGTGGCTCTCGGCATTCAGTGACGCCAGCAGGCTTTCCACCATGAGCATGTATTCACCGATCAGGGCGCGTTCGGTGCGGCGTTCTTCAGTGTAACCAAACACATCCAGCGCTGTGCCGCGCAGACCCTTGAGTGCGGCCAACAGTTTGAAAACTGTCAGCATGCCGGGACTGAATTTTTCCTTGACCAGCTGGCCCTTGTCGTTGCGTTTGGCCAGCAGCGGCGGGGCCAGGTGGTAGTGGACCTTGAAGTCACCTTCGAACTGCTGGGCAATGCGCTCCATGAAGCCGGTCTGCGTGTGCAGACGCGCCACTTCGTACTCGTCCTTGTAGGCCATGAGCTTGAACAGTGACTTCGCCACGGACTCGGTGAGTACGGTTTTGCCCAGTGGGGCTTCGGCCTGCCTCACACGCGCCACGAAAGCGCTGTAACGCTGGGCAT
>Ga0255195_1000087_pt1 | contig 18148 bp, 13 predicted proteins | sample Miss_Yuk_RepC_8h_FD_183627 | JGI IMG/M metagenome (GOLD analysis project Ga0255195, IMG submission 183627) | Freshwater microbial communities from Mississippi River, Louisiana, United States - Miss_Yuk_RepC_8h | ecosystem: Environmental > Aquatic > Freshwater > River | place: USA: Louisiana... | reverse complement strand
GCGGTGCGGTCAAGCGTGCAAAAGTCTCGGCCACATCCAGCGGCGCCTGGATGACCCGCAGCGCAGCCGAAACCTCGGCCCAACGCACTGCGTCGTCCGCCCCGGCTTCCTGAAACCGATTGGAAAACTGGCGCAAGGCCTGGCAGCGTTCGAGCAGCCGCTGAAAATCAGGGGCCAGCTCGGTCACCTGATCCAGGCCCTGACACAGGGCCTCCAATGCCCGCCCCACTTGCTGGAGCCCAGACGCCCATTGCGCATCCTCGATGCCCTGTGGGGCAGCGCCATCCCAACGCAGGCGCGTGGCGCCCCGATGGTGGCCAGCCAACAGACGCCAGTCGCGCGCAGCGTTTTCCAGCTGCTGGCTCAGACCTTGCCAGTCCACCAGACCACGCGCCAGCGACAGGCCAGCGCCCAGCGCATCGCGCGCCAGCTCCAGCAGCTGTTGCGTCGACAACTCCTGCCCAAGAAAATTCACACCGATTTCGTTGAGCTGGTGGGCTTCGTCAAACACCGTCACCCGCACTGTGGGCAACAGCTCGGCCACGCCCGATTCACGCACGGCCAGATCGGCAAAGAACAGATGGTGGTTGATGACCACCACATCAGCCGCCATGGCTTCCTTGCGTGCCAGGTTCACATGGCAGGCCTTGTAGCGGGGGCAATTCGAGCCCAGGCAGTTGTCGCGCGTGGATGTGACCAGCGGCCATAGGCCGGATGTCTCATCCAGCCCCGGCAGCTCGGCCATGTCGCCGCTGCGGGTGACCTGCGCCCATTGCTCGACACGCGACAAGGCCCGTTGCCAGATGGCCTGGCTGGCCTGCGGATGGTGCCGGGCCTGTTCCATGCGATGAATGCACAGGTAGCTGGAGCGCCCCTTGAGCAGGGCCACGCGGACCGGCAAATTGAGCACTTCGGTCAGGCGCGGCAGATCCCGGGCAAACAGCTGGTCCTGCAGCGCCTTGGTGGCGGTGGAAATCAAGGCCCGCTGTCCACTGAGCAGCACCGGCACCAGATAGGCAAATGTTTTGCCCACCCCTGTGCCGGCTTCGACCACCAGGACACCGCCATCCTGCACCGTCTCGGTCACCGCCAAAGCCATATCGGTTTGCCCCGCTCGGGGCTTGAAACCTGGCCACTGCTTGGCCAGCGGACCGCCGGTGGAAAGCGCGTGCCCGACCTGATCGGCCAGCCGACTCAAGCCGGCTCCTTGGGATCCATCAACCAGTGCAAGCGGGCCATCTCGTCGCGCAGGGCCAGGCGACGCTTTTTCAGACGTCGAAGCCGCAGTTCATCCAGTCCCCCCGCGTTCTCGGATGCCTGATCGATCATGGCGTCCAGATCGGCATGCTCGATCTGCAATTCGATCAGGCGACGCTGCGGCGAGCGCTGATCGTGCGTGTCCGCGTCGATCATGGCCGGCGTTCCTGAACTTCCTGTTTTTCACGCAGACGCTCGTCGCGCTGCTGCGTGCGCCAGGCACGTTCCTGGGCATTGAGCTCGAGCTCCTGCGCGCGCAAAGGGTCAAGTGCCGCATGACGGCTGCGCCGCACCTCTTGCAGGCACGCGTTCACCGCAAAGCGCTGCCAGCATTCACGCATGCGCGCCGCGCGGTCCTGCTCAATGGCTTCGCGTTCGCGCTGCAGGCGTTCCCGCTCCTGGGCGATCCGCGCAGGAATCTCCTCGGCACAGGCCCAGACCGAGCTGCACCAGGCCGCCATCAGCAGTGACTGCAACAAGGCCTTCATGTCAGGTGCGTGTCCACGGTGCGGTGTTCGAGTGCCAGGAATTCAGCCGACTGCATTTCATTGAGCCGCGACACGGTACGGGGGAACTCGTGGGACATCGGGCCTTCGGTATAGAGCTGCTCGGGCGGCACCTCGGCCGACATGACCAGCTTGACTCGGCGGTCATAGAGCACATCCACCAGCCAGGTGAAGCGCCTGGCCTCGGAGGCCAGTCTGACCGGCATCAGGGGCACATTGGACAAAAGCACCGTGTGGAACTGCGTAGCGATTTCGAGGTAATCGTTTTGCGAACGCGGACCACCGCAGAGGGTGCGGAAATCGAACCAGACGACCCCGCCAGCGCGTCGGCGGGCCCGGATTTCACGCGCTTCGATGTGCAGCACCGGATCTTCGTCGTGGCCGCTGGCCAGCTGGCTGAAGGCCCGGTCCATCTCGGTCTCGGTCTCGGCCGTCAGCGGCGTCTTGTAGAGGTCCAGCATCTCAAGCGTGCGTCGGCGGTAATCGGTGCCGTTGTCCACGTTAAGGACTTCCATGCGCGCATTGAGCAAGGCGATCGCAGGAAGGATGCGGTCGCGATGCAGGCCATCCGGGTACAGGCCATCGGGCTTGAAGTTGGACGTGGTGACGAAACCCACGCCATTGTCGAACAAGGCCTGCAGCAGGCGATGCAGGATCATGGCGTCGGTGATGTCGGCGACGTGGAACTCGTCGAAGCAGATCAGGCGGTAGCGTTGCGCCATGCGCTTGCCCAGCACGTCGAGCGGGTTGACTGTGCCCTGCATGGCCGCGAGCTCTCGGTGCACCTCACGCATGAACTCATGGAAATGCAGCCGTGTTTTGCGCTTGATGGGAACGGCTTCATAAAAGCAATCCATCAGAAAGCTCTTGCCCCGCCCCACCCCGCCAAACATGTACACCCCTTTGGGGATCTCGGGTTTGCTCAGCAGCTTCTTGATCGGATTGGAGCGTTTGGCCTTGAAAGCACTCCACTCCTGCGCGCATCGCTCAAGCGCCTCGATGGCGCGCAACTGGGCAGGATCGCTCTGGAAGCCACGCTTCTTCAGCTCTTCTTCGTAAACGGCACGAACGGACATGAGTTCTTGAAATCCCTGATCAAATGGGAATGGTCATTGTAGAAGCCGCATGATCGAAAGACATTCGGCCGCGGGGGCGGCCTCCTACAACAAACATCTTGTAGGAGGCCGCCCCCGCGGCCGAAGCGCTGAAATCAGAAGTTCAGCGTGCGCTTGTCCACGGCCAGGGCCGCTTCCTTGGTCGCTTCAGACAGCGAGGGGTGCGCGTGGCAGATGCGGGCGATGTCTTCGGCGCTGGCCCGGAACTCCATCGCCACCACGGCCTCGGAGATCAGCTCGGAGGCCATCGGGCCCACGATGTGCACGCCCAGGATCTCGTCGGTCTTGGCGTCGGCCAGGAACTTGACCATGCCGGTGGTGTCACCCAACGCGCGGGCGCGGCCATTGGCCAGGAACGGGAAGGTGCCGGCCTTGTAGGCCACGCCATCGGCCTTGAGCTGCTGCTCGGTGCGGCCGACCCAGGCGATCTCGGGGCTGGTGTAGATGACCCAGGGGATGGTGTTGAAGTTCACATGACCGTGCTGGCCTGCGATGCGCTCGGCCACGGCCACGCCCTCTTCCTCTGCCTTGTGGGCGAGCATGGGGCCGCGCACGACATCACCAACCGCCCAAACGCCCGGCAGGTTGGTCTTGCAGTCACCATCGACCACGATGGCGCCACGCTCGTCGAGCTGCAGGCCCACGGCTTCCACGTTCAGACCGTTGGTGTTGGGCACGCGGCCGATCGAGACGATCAGCTTGTCGGCGTCCAGCGCCACGGCTTCGCCCTTGGCGTTGGTGTAGTTGACTGTCACGCCCTTCTTGCCGGTCTTGATCTCGCCGACTTTCACGCCCAGCTCGATCTTCAGGCCCTGCTTGTCGAAGGCTTTCTTGGCTTCCTTGGCGATCTGTTCGTCCACCGCGCCCAGGAAAGTGGGCAGGCCTTCGAGGATGGTGACATCGGCACCCAGTCGGCGCCAGACCGATCCCATCTCCAGGCCAATCACGCCCGAACCAATGAGCGCCAGCTTCTTGGGCACGGCGCCCAGACGCAGCGCGCCGTCGTTGGACAGCACGGTTTCTTCATCAAAAGACACGCCGGGCAGAGCACGGGCATTCGAACCCGTGGCGACGATGATCTGCTTGCCCACGATGGACTCTTCGGTCTTGCCAGCCACCTTGATCTCGTAGCCGCCCTCGGCCTTGCTAACGAAGCTGCCGCGGCCGTGGAAGAAAGTGACCTTGTTCTTCTTGAACAGGTACAGGATGCCGTCGTTGTTTTGCTTCACGACGTTGTCCTTGCGGGCAATCATCTTGGCCACGTCCATCTTGACGTCCTTGGCGGTGATGCCGTGCTCCTCGAAATGCTTGTTGGCATGCTCGAAATGCTCAGAGGACTGCAGCAGGGCCTTGGACGGGATGCAGCCCACGTTGGTGCAGGTGCCGCCGGGAGCGGGGCCGCCTGCGGCGTTCTTCCACTCATCAATACAGGCCACGTTCATGCCCAGTTGCGCAGCGCGGATGGCCGCGATGTAGCCACCAGGGCCACCGCCGATGACGACGACGTCGAATTGTTTGCTCATTTGGAAATCTCGGATAAAGCAATGCCCCCGAATGGAGGCATTGCGGTTGGGGTCAATTACAGGTCAAACAGCAGGCGCGTCGGGTCTTCCAGCGCTTCCTTCATGGCGACCAGGCCCAGCACGGCTTCGCGGCCGTCGATGATGCGGTGGTCATACGACATGGCGAAGTAGTTCATGGGGCGCACCACGACCTGGCCGTTTTCGACAACGGCGCGGTCCTTGGTGGCGTGCACGCCCAGGATGGCCGACTGGGGCGGGTTGATGATGGGGGTGGACATCATGGAGCCGAATGTGCCACCGTTGGAGATGGAGAAGGTGCCACCGGTCATCTCTTCGATGCCCAGCTTGCCTTCAGCGGCCTTCTTGCCGAATTCGGCAATCTTCTTTTCGATGTCGGCAAAGCTCATCTGGTCGGCGTTGCGCAGGATCGGCACCACCAGGCCACGGGGCGAACCGACGGCGATGCCGATGTCGAAGTAGCCGTGGTAGACGATGTCATTGCCGTCCACCGAAGCGTTCAGGACCGGGAACTTCTTGAGCGCGTGCACGGCGGCTTTTACGAAGAAGCTCATGAAGCCCAGCTTGACGCCATGGGTCTTTTCGAACTTCTCCTGGTGCACCTTGCGCAGGGCCATCACCGGCGCCATGTTGATCTCGTTGAACGTGGTCAGGATGGCGTTGGTGGCTTGCGACTGCAGCAGACGCTCGGCAATGCGGGCGCGCAGGCGGGTCATGGGCACGCGCTGCTCGGGGCGCTCACCCAGGGCCACGGGTGCAACCGGGGCGGCAACTTGTGCCAGCGCGGTGGTCGGGGCACCGGTGGGAATGGCGGCGCCGGAGGCCACGGCAGCCAGCACGTCACCCTTGGTGACGCGGCCGTCCTTGCCGGAGCCGGCCACGGAGCCGGCAGCCAGGTTGTTGTCGGCCATCAGCTTGGCGGCGGCGGGCATGGCCACACCGGCCATGCTGCTGCTGGCAGGGGCTGGTGCTGCAACTGGCGCCGCTGCCGGGGCTGCAGCGGGTGCAGCAGCGGCTGCCGGGGCGGGGGCAGCGCCGGCCTTGCCTTCGCTGTCGATTTTGGCGATCAGCTGCTGGGCCACGACGGTACCGCCATCGCCCACCACGATCTCGGCCAGCACGCCGGCGGACGGTGCAGGCACTTCCATCACCACCTTGTCGGTCTCGATCTCGATCAGGATTTCGTCCTGGGCCACGGCCTCACCGGCCTTCTTTTTCCAGGTCAGCAGCGTGGCTTCGGCCACGGATTCGGAGAGCTGGGGAACTTTGACTTCAACGATTGCCATTTTGTTCGTCTCTTTCTATTGAAACAGTTGTGCGTGTGTGTCGGGTTCAGATCACTTGGTCAGCACGAAGCCTTTGAGCTTGCCGAACGCCGCATCGAGCAGTGCCTTTTGCTGGTCCTGGTGCAGGTGCGAGTAGCCCACGGCCGGCGAAGCGGAGGCGGCACGACCGGCGTAGCCCAGCTTCTGACCATCCAGCATGTTTTCGTGGATGTTGTGCTGGATGAAGAACCAGGCGCCCTGATTCTGTGGCTCGTCCTGGCACCACACCAGTTCGGTGGCTTTGGCGTACTTCTTGATCTCGGCCGCAAATGCCTTGTGCGGGAAGGGGTAGAGCTGCTCGACGCGGATGATGGCCACGTCGTCGGCGCCCTTCTCTTCGCGCTTCTTGACCAGGTCGTAGTAAACCTTGCCCGAGCAGGCGATCACGCGCTTGACCTTGTCGGCCTTGATGTCCTTGGTCTCGGGGATCACCGTCTGGAAGCTGCCCTTGGTGAACTCGGACACCGGGCTGGTGGCGTCCTTGTTGCGCAGCAGCGACTTGGGCGTGAAGATGACCAAGGGCTTGCGCAGGTCACGCACCATCTGGCGACGCAGCACGTGGAAGATCTGGCTGGCCGTGGTCGGCTGCACGATCTGCATGTTGGTGTCGGCTGCCAGCTGCATGAAGCGCTCGACGCGGGCCGAGCTGTGCTCGGGGCCTTGACCTTCGTAGCCGTGCGGCAGCATCAGGGTGATGCCGTTGACGCGGCCCCACTTGACTTCACCAGAGGCAATGAACTGGTCGATCACGACCTGGGCACCGTTGGCGAAGTCGCCGAACTGGGCTTCCCAGATCACCAGGGTGTTGGGGTCGTTTGAGGCATAGCCGTATTCGTAGGCCAGCACCGCTTCTTCGGAGAGGATGGAGTCGATGACGACAAAGGGAGCTTGCTTGTCGGCCACGTGCTGCAGAGGGACGTAAGTGCCCTCGTCCCACTTCTCGCGCTTCTGGTCATGGATGACGGCATGGCGGTGGGTGAAGGTGCCTCGACCGCAGTCTTCACCGGACAGACGCACCGGGTAGCCGCTGGCCACCAGCGAGGCAAAAGCCATGTGCTCGCCCATGCCCCAATCCACGTTGATCTCACCCCGGCCCATGGCCGCGCGGTCGTCGTAGACCTTCTTGACCAGCTGGTGCGGGTTCACGCTCTCAGGAATGGTGGTGATTTTCTCGGCCAGGCGCTTCCACTCGGCCAGCGGGATGGCGGTGTCGCCGGCATCGGTCCACTTCTTGCCCAGGAAAGGCGACCAGTCCACCGCATACTTGTTCTTGAAGTTGCTGATGACCGGATCGACCGTGTGCTTGCCGGCGTCCATGGCGGCACGATAGGCCTTGACCATGTCGTCGCCCAGCGACTCGCCCAGGCCTTGGGCAGCCAGCTTGTCGGCGTAGAGCTTGCGGGTACCAGGGTGAGCACCGATCTTCTTGTACATCAGCGGCTGGGTCAGGGCCGGGGTGTCCTGCTCGTTGTGGCCCAGCTTGCGGAAGCAGGTGATGTCGATGACCACGTCCTGGCGGAAGGTCATGCGGTACTCGAGGGCCAGCTGAGTGGCCAGCACCACGGCTTCGGGATCGTCGCCGTTGACGTGCAGCACCGGTGCCTCGACCATCTTGACGATGTCGGTACAGAACACGGTGGAGCGCATGTCGCGCGGGTCAGAGGTGGTGAAGCCGATCTGGTTGTTGATGATGATGTGCACCGTGCCGCCCGTGGTGTAGCCACGGGTCTGCGCCAGACACAGGGTTTCCTGGTTCACGCCCTGGCCGCCAAAAGCGGAGTCGCCGTGCACCAGCACCGGCAGCACCTGGCTGCCCTTGGGGTCGCCACGGCGGTCCATGCGGGCGCGCACCGAACCCTCGACCACCGGGTTGACGATTTCCAGGTGAGACGGGTTGAACGCCAGCGACAGGTGCACCGGACCGCCAGGGGTAGACACGTCCGAGCTGAAGCCCTGGTGGTACTTCACGTCACCGGCCGGCAGGTCTTCGGGGGCGGTGTGGTCGAACTCGGCAAACAGGTCCTTGGGCATCTTGCCCAGGGTGTTGACCAGCACGTTCAGGCGGCCACGGTGGGCCATGCCGATCACGATTTCCTGCACGCCCTGCTCGCCGGCGCGCTGGATCAGCTCGTCCATGGAGGCGATGAAGCTTTCGCCGCCTTCCAGTGAAAAGCGCTTCTGGCCCACGTACTTGGTGTGCAGGTAGCGTTCCAGACCTTCGGCCGCCGTCAGACGGTCAAGGATGTGTTTTTTCTTTTCGGGCGAAAAGCTGGCCTTGCTGCGGATGCTTTCGAGCTTTTGCTGCCACCAGCGCTTTTGCGCCATGTCGGTGGTGTACATGTACTCGGCGCCGATGGTGCCGCAGTAGGTCTCGCGCAGCGCGTTCAGCAGCTCGCGCAGGCTCATGCGGTCCTTGCCGAAGAAGGTGTTGGAGGTGTCAAACACGGTTTCCTGGTCGGCATCGGTGAAACCGTAGAAGGAAGGCTCGAGTTCGGGAATGTTCGGGCGCTCGGTGCGCTTCAAGGGGTCCAGATCGGCCCAGCGCTGGCCCACGTTGCGGTAGGCGGCAATCAGCTGCTGCACGGCAGTGCGCTTGCGACCCATCTCGGCGTCGGCGCTGGCCATGACCACCTTGGTGCCGCCCTGCTTGGCACGCTCGGCAAAAGCATTGATCACCGGCAGGTGGGGAATGTCCTTGGCGTTGGAGCCGTCGACGGCAGGAACGTGCTGGAGGGCGTCGAAATATTCGCGCCAGTTGTCGGGAACGCTGCCTGGGTTGGCCAGGTAGTTCTCGTACATTTCCTCGACGTAAGGGCCATTGCCCCCGAAGAGATGGGTGTTGGCCGAATAGGCCGCGAAGACAGACTTTGTCTCACTCATTTTTTTCGCTACCTCCGTTCCCCTTGAGGAAACATTAGCTGGTTGAACTACCTTCCGCGACACGGCTGAACCGGTTGGCGGATGCGACAGTGTGGCACTGGAAGGGCCTGATAAAACTTTCGCATTGTGCCACGGGCTGACCGATATCAAACTTACAGGGCATGTTTGAGATGTAAAAAAAGACCCCGCCGAGGCGGGGTCCGGTGCGATCAGGCTTTGACCAGGTCCACGATCTGCTGCAGGGCAGACGGATCGTCCATGGTGGTCAGGTCGCCCGGGTCGCGACCTTCGCACACCGCCTGGATGGCGCGGCGCAGCAACTTGCCCGAACGGGTCTTGGGCAGCAAGGACACGAAGCGCACACGGGCCGGACGGGCCACGGCACCCAGCTGGCTGTCCACCGTCTTCATGATCTCGCCTTCGAGCTTGAGGGCCGCCTCAGGGGTGGCGGCCAGGCTCGGGTCCTTGAGCACGGCAAACCCCACAGCCACCTGACCCTTGAGCTGGTCGGCCACGCCGACCACGGCCACTTCGGCCACGTTCGGGTGGCTGGAAATGCTTTCCTCGATCTCGCGGGTGCCCAGGCGGTGGCCGGCCACGTTGATCACGTCATCGGTGCGGCCCAGGATGTAGAAGTAGCCGTCCTTGTCCTTCACGCCCCAGTCAAAGGTGGAATACATCTGCTTGCCGGGGATGCTGGTCCAGTAGGTGTTGACATAGCGCTTGTCGTCACCCCACACGGTCTGCAGGCAGCCCGGTGGCAGCGGGCCCTCGACGGCAATCACGCCTTTCTGGTCGGGCTCGGTGATTTCCTCGCCGGTGTTCTCGTTGATGAGCTTGACGTCGTAGCCGTACACCGCCTTGCCGGGCGAGCCATACTTGGTGGGTGCTTTCTCCACGCCGTTACAAATCGCCATGATCGGCCAGCCCGTCTCGGTCTGCCAGTAGTTGTCGATGATGGGCTTCTTGATGGCATCGGCCATCCAGGTGGCGGTCGGCTCGTCCAGCGGCTCGCCGGCCAGGAACAGAGCTCGCAAGCTCGAGAGGTCGTACTTGGTCAGGTAGGCCGGGTCCTGCTTTTTCAGCACACGGGCTGCGGTTGGCGCAGAGAACATCACCGTCACCTTGTACTTCTCGACCAGTTGCCACCAGATGCCGGCATCGGGGCGCGTGGGCAGACCTTCGTACATGATGGTGGCCATGCCGTTGATCAGCGGGCCGTAGATGATGTAGCTGTGACCCACCACCCAGCCGATGTCGGAGGTGGAGAAATAAGTCTCGCCAGGGTTGCCCATGTAGATGTGCTTCATGGACGCAGCCAGGGCCACGGTGTAACCGGCGGTGTCGCGCTGCACCCCCTTGGGCTTGCCGGTGGTGCCCGAGGTGTAGAGGATGTAGCTGGGGTGATCGCTGGCGACCCAGACGCAAGGCACCTGGGCGTCCATCACTTTGGCACGCTCGGTCGCGTAGTCCACGTCACGGCCCGCCACAGGGGCCAGGTCGGCCAGCCCGCGGTTGACCATCACCACCTTGGAGGGCTTGTGGGCCGCCAGATCAATGGCGGCATCGAGCAGGTGTTTGTAGGGCACGGCCTTGCCGCCGCGCATGCCCGCATCCGCGCTCACGATGACCTTGGGTTGGGCATCGTCAATGCGGCTGGCCAGCGAGTGGCTGGCAAATCCGCCGAACACCACCGAATGGATGGCGCCAATGCGCACACAGGCCAGCATGGCGAAGCAGGCTTCGGCAATCATGGGCATGTAAATCAGGACGCGGTCGCCTTTGGTCACGCCCTGCGCCTGCAGGATGGCGGCCATGCGGTTGACCTCGGCATGCAGCTCGCGGAAGGAATACGTCTTTTCGGTGTTGGTCTCGGTGGAGACGAAGATCAGCGCGTTCTGGTCGGCACGGGTGGCCAGGTGGCGGTCCACCGCGTTGTGGCACAGGTTGGTCTCGCCCCCCTTGAACCATTTGGCAAACGGTGGGTGGCTGTAATCGCAGACCTGATCAAAGGGCTTGTGCCAGTCGATCAGTGCGGCCTGCTCGGTCCAGAAAGCGTCGCGCTCGACAATGGAGCGCTTGTGGAAATCGGCGTAACTGCCCATGGGTTCTCCTCGAAAACCAATCTGTGAAATCGTTCAGGCTTCAACGGTGTCCACACCGTGACAGACTGAGAATTCATAATTATGGGCAGGGGTCTTGCGACATCCTGACTCCCTGCCCTTGCGGGCATCGGAGCCAGCAAATCGGGCAATCCGACTTATTTGATCAGCGCCTGAACCGCCTTGAAATCGGGGTGCTCGGCACTGCGCAGCCACTCAAAAATCACCATCTCGGTGGTGACCAGTTCGGCTCCGGCTCCGGCCAGGCGGTCGTAGGCGGCATCGCGGTTGCGCTCGGTGCGTGAGGTGCAGGCGTCGGTCACCACCCAGACCTCGAACTCTTCGTCCAGCAGGTCCAGCGCGGTCTGCAGCAGGCAAACATGGGCTTCGACGCCGGCCAGCACGATGGACTTGCGAGCGGCCTGCTCGGGCTGGGGCTTTTGCAGATGGCGCGGCAGGCTGCGGGCATTGCCGCGCGGCGCAGCAGGTGGCGGCTGCAACCATTCGCCAAGGCCCTCCTCCACGGCACTGAACTGCATTTTGGCCAGCACCCGCTGGCAGGCCTCTCGCAATTCGGGGGCAAGCGCCCCCAGCTTGGACGGGTTTTGCTCCGTGCCCCAGACCGGCACATTCAGTAGACCGGCCGCCTGCGCCAACCGGCTGGCGTTCGCCCAGACCGCCTCGGCCTCGTGCATGGACGCCTGCAAACGGGGCTGGAAATCGACCAACACCAGCTGGCTTTCTTCGACATCGATGAGCATGACTTCTCCTAGGAAGTCCGATTGTGCAGCAGGCGCACCGGGCGTCGGCCCCTCAGGGCAAACCGGTAGAATGGGCCATTTGGTATTCATGGCCTCAACAGCCCTGTTTCTCGCCCATGCCCATTCGACGTCTTGTCCTGTCGCTGAGTCTCCTGGTCGCACTCCAGAGCCTGGCTGCGCCCCATGACGACGACATGCCGCCACCGGTCCCGGTCTCTCCTGGCCTGTTGGCCCAATGGTCCGGTTCGCTGACCAGCCAGTTTTCGGTCGCCCGTCAGACCGTTGGCGAAAAAGCCACCGACATGCTCACCCAGGCCATGGGCCTGCTGGGCGTGCCCTACCGGCGCGGCGGCTCCAGCGAAGAAACCGGCTTCGACTGCAGCGGTTTCGTGCGCCACATGTACGAAAAGTCTTTCGGCCGCCTGTTGCCGCGCCGCGCCAACGAGCAGGCCAAAGCCACCGAAACCATCGACCGCGAGGAACTCAAACCGGGTGATCTGGTCTTTTTCAACACCATGAAGCGCGCCTTCAGCCATGTGGGCATTTATCTGGGTGACGGCAAATTCATCCATGCCCCGCGCGCTGGCAAATCCATCCGGGTGGACGACATGCGCTCAGCCTACTGGCAAAAGCGCTTCAATGGCGCGCGGCGGGTTCAGCCCGAATCGGGCACAGACGCTTCGGCGAGCATCAACCGCTGATCACGGTTCTCTCGGCAGGCTGGACAGCAAAACCAGCCCTGCGCTCATCACCGCCGCCGTCAGCCACAAACCCCCTTTGAAACTGCCGGAGGCCTGGGCCATCGCGCCGGTCACAGCGGGCGCAATGATCTGGGCAGCACCATAGCTCAGCGTCAGGCGCGCCATGGCCTTGCCCGGATTGGCCGGCGACCGCCGCCCGACCAGCGCCAGCGTCAGGCTGACGATGCCGATGAACGTGGCCCCGTAGCCCACCGCGCCAGCCAGTGCGGCCCACAGAGAACTGGACGCGGCGGGCAGCATCACAGCCAGAATCTGCAGCACGAAGGCCAGCATGAGCGCCCGGATGTCACCCAAGGCCCGGGCCACACGGTCCCACAAAAACACGGCCGGCGTCGCAGCCAAACCCACCAGCGCCCAGGCCCAAGGCCCCTGCCCGGCCAAAGCCGGCTCACGTTCGACAATGGCCACGGTGAAGGTGGCGCTGATGACAAAGCCCCAGCCCGCCGCGAAATAGCTGGCCAGCATCGTCCACAGCCACCGCTTGGGCGCCTGTGCCTCCCCTGCCCCGGTCGCCTTGGCTGCCGGGGCAGGCGGCACCGGCGGACGCCAGCGCCAGGCAGGCACGAAAAACACCAGACCCGCCACTGCAAAGGCCCACCATTGGGTGGCCCAGTCAGACCAGAGTTGACCCAGGCCCCACGCTCCAACAGCGGAAAAAATGATGCCCAGCCCGATGCCCATGAAATGCAGACCCAGCTCGGGCCGGCGGCCGTGCTGCATCAGCCAGCCCAGCACCAGACCCGACCCCAGCAGCATGCCGCTGGCGCCGCACAGCCCACCGATGTAGCGCCACAGCGCCCAGGCGGGCCACCACGCGCTCAGCCCCATGGCGGCCGTGGTCAGCAAGGCCAGCCACAAACCCATGCTGTAGAAACGATGGCGCCAACGCACGTCGTCGAGCCAGGCCACAGCCAGCGCGCCACTCATGTAGCCCGCGTAATTGACGGCCGCCAGCGCGCCAGCGGCCGCATCACCCAGGCCGGTCTGGGCCTGCATCACGGGCAGCAGCGGCGTGTAGGCAAAACGCGCCAGGCCCAGGGTCAGCATGAGGCCGCAAACCCCGCCAGCGATCACCTGCCAGGGTTGCAGGCTTCGTTGAGAAACTTCAGACATGCGATAAGTATCGACCAGAAGCTGTCTGACGCCTGTCGCACCGGGCGCCCGTGACAAACAGGCACAATGACGCCCCAGTCTTCCCCCTGCCTTCCATTTGCACCATGACGACCTTCGCCGACCACCTGCGCCAGCTCCCGCCCGTCACCCATCTGGCTGAACTCCAGCTCATCAACGCTGCGGGCCAGGTGGTCGCTTCCATCGAAAACAAGCCCGGCAAGGCCGGCTCGCTGGCGGTCTACCACGCATTGGCCGCCAAACACGGCAGCATCAACACAGCCGCCGCCCAGGAAGGCCTGCTGCTGTTTGCCGAGCACACCGAATCGGCCCGCCAGCACCCGGGCAGCCACCCCAACATCGACCGCCTGTTCGAAGTCATCGCCTCGGGTCAGGGCTACACCGTGCGTCTGGTTCAGGCCTGAGAAGACCCACCATGGCGATCCAGTGGTTCCCCGGTCACATGCACCTGACGCGCCAGGCGATCGCCGAGCGCATCAAGAACATTGACGTGGTCATCGAAATGCTGGACGCCCGCCTGCCCGGCTCCAGCGCCAACCCCATGCTGGCCGGGCTGATCAAAGGCAAACCGGCGCTCAAGATCCTGAGCAAGCAGGACCTGGCCGACCCGGTACGGACCGCCGAATGGCTCGCCCACTACAACGCCCAGGACAGCGTACGCGCCATCGGACTGGACAATGGCATGAAACAGCCGGCCAAGGCGCTGGTGGAAGCCTGCCACCAGCTGGCTCCCAACCGCGGTGGACTGGCCAAACCCATGCGGGTGCTGATCTGCGGCATCCCCAACGTGGGTAAGTCCACGCTCATCAACACCCTCAAAGGCAAAGCTGCCGCCAAGACTGGCGACATTGCCGGCGTGACCAAGACCGAGCAGCGCGTCAACATCGCCGACGACTTCTACCTGTACGACACACCAGGCGTGCTCTGGCCACGCATCATCGTGCTGCAAAGCGGCTACAACCTGGCCGCCAGCGGGGCCATTGGCGTCAACGCGTTTGACGACGAAGAAGTCGCGCTGGAGCTGTTGAACTATTTGCTGACGCACTACCCCGAAGAACTCAAGGCCCGCTACAAACTGACCGAGATCGCTGGCCTGACAGACGAAGAACTGCTCGAAGCGATTGGCCGCCAGCGCGGTGCCATCCAGAGCGGCGGCCGTATCAACACCACCAAAGCGGCTGAACTGGTCATCCACGACCTGCGCTCCGGCGCGCTGGGACGTATCACGCTGGAAACGCCAGAGGAATTTGCCCGCTGGCTGGCCGAAGGCAAAAAGGCCGATGCCGAACGCGCGGCACGCAAGGAAGAATTCGCCCAGGCCAAGGCGCAAAAGACCTCGCAGCGGGCGCGCACCCGCCGCTGAGCGGGCCATGAACAAAGCCGCCAGCCCTTTCAGACTGGCGGCTTTTTTGTGGAGCAGTGATCCGCTTACTTCTTGCCCGGCGGCACGTCCGTGCAGGAACCGTGCGCCACCTCCGCCGCCATGCCGATGCTCTCGCCCAGGGTAGGGTGCGGGTGGATGGTCTTGCCGATGTCCACGGCGTCGGCGCCCATCTCGATGGCCAGCGCGATCTCGCCGATCATGTCGCCGGCGTGGGTGCCCACGATGCCGCCGCCCAGGATCTTGCCGTGGCCATGGGCCTCGGGGCTGTCGTCGAACAGCAGCTTGGTGAAACCTTCGTCGCGGCCATTGGCAATGGCGCGGCCGCTGGCCGACCAGGGGAACAGGCCCTTCTTGACCTTGATGCCCTGGGCCTTGGCCTGCTCTTCGGTCAGGCCGACCCAGGCCACTTCGGGGTCGGTGTAGGCCACGCTGGGGATCACGCGGGCGTTGAAGGCAGCGGATGCCAGTTCCTTGTTGCCCTGCAATTCACCGGCAATCACTTCGGCCGCCACATGCGCCTCGTGCACCGCCTTGTGCGCCAGCATGGGCTGGCCCACGATGTCGCCGATGGCGAAGATGTGCGGCACGTTGGTGCGCATCTGGATGTCCACGTTGATGAAGCCGCGGTCGGTCACGGCCACGCCGGCCTTGTCGGCGGAGATCTTCTTGCCGTTGGGCGTGCGGCCCACGGCCTGCAGCACCAGGTCGTAAGTGCCCTCAGACTTGGTGCCGTCCAGACCTTCGAATTGCACCTTGATGCCTTCGGGCGTGGCTTGTGCGCCCACGGTCTTGGTCTTCAACATGATGTTGTCGAAGCGGCCCTTGTTCATCTTTTCCCAAACCTTGACCAGGTCGCGGTCGGCGCCCTGCATCAGGCCGTCCATCATCTCGACCACGTCCAGGCGTGCGCCCAGCGTGCTGTACACGGTGCCCATTTCCAGGCCGATGATGCCGCCGCCCACAATCAGCATCTTCTTGGGCACACCGGCCAGGGCCAGTGCGCCGGTCGAATCGACCACGCGAGGGTCTTCGGGCATGAACGGCAGGCGCACGGCCTGCGAACCGGCCGCGATGATGGCGCGCTTGAAGGCCACCACTTTTTTGGTGCCGGTCTTGTCCTGGCCGGTGCCGGTGGTCTCTTCGACCTCGATGTGGTTGGCGCCGACAAAGCTGCCGTAGCCGCGCACGATGGTGACCTTGCGCATCTTGGCCATGGCACCCAGACCACCAGTGAGCTTGGCGATCACTTTTTCCTTGTGGCCGCGCAGCTTGTCGATGGTGACCACGGGCTTGCCGAACTCCACACCCAAGTCACCCAGGTGCGCCACTTCGTCCATCACGGCGGCCACATGCAGCAGCGCCTTGGACGGGATGCAACCCACGTTCAGGCAGACGCCGCCCAGCGTGCTGTAACGCTCGACCACCACAACCTTGAGGCCGAGGTCGGCGGCGCGGAAAGCGGCCGAATAGCCACCGGGGCCGCCACCGAGCACGAGCACGTCGCACTCGATGTCGGCCACACCCGTGTATGTCTGGCCAAAGCTGGCGGCGGTCGGAGCATTTTCCGTTCGCACTGAGCTTGTCGAAGTGCTCTGCACATGGGCTTCGACAGGCTCAGCCCGAACGGGGGCCGACTCACCACGAACGGGGGCGGTGTCTTCAGCGGCATCCAGCACCAGCACGACCGAGCCTTCTTTGACCTTGTCGCCCAGCTTGACCTTGAGTTCCTTGACCACGCCGCCGTGGCTCGACGGGATTTCCATCGAAGCCTTGTCGGATTCGACCGTGATCAGGCTTTGTTCGGGCTTGATGGTGTCGCCGGGCTTGACCAGCAACTCGATCACCGCCACTTCGTCGAAGTCGCCGATGTCGGGAACCTTGATATCTACCAATGCCATCACGCGCTCCTTACAGCAACACGCGACGGAAGTCGCTCAAGATTTGACCGAGGTAAGCGTTGAAGCGTGCAGCCGCAGCGCCGTCGATCACGCGGTGGTCCCAGGTGAGCGACAGGGGCAGCATCAGGCGCGGCACAAACTGCTTGCCGTCCCACACCGGCTCCATATTGCTCTTGCAGACACCCAGGATGGCGACTTCAGGCGCATTGATGATGGGCGTGAAGTAACGGCCACCGATGCCGCCCAGGCTGGAGATGGTGAAGGTCGCACCGGACATGTCGGCGGGGCCGAGCTTGCCGTCGCGGGCCTTCTTGGCCAGCTCGGACATTTCCTGGCTGATCTGCAGCACGCCTTTCTTGTCGGCGTCCTTGATGACGGGCACCACCAGGCCATTGGGCGTGTCGGCGGCAAAACCGATGTGGTAGTACTGCTTGTAGATCAGCGCGTCGCCATCGAGCGAGCTGTTGAACTCGGGGAACTTCTTGAGCGCAGCCACACTGGCCTTGATCAGGAACGCCAGCATGGTGACCTTGATACCGCTCTTCTCGTTTTCCTTGTTGGTGGAGACGCGGAAGGCTTCGAGATCGGTGATGTCGGCGTCGTCGTGGTTGGTGACGGCCGGAATCATGATCGCATTGCGCAGCAGGTTGGCGCCGCTGATCTTCTTGATACGGCTCATCTCCTTGCGCTCGATCGGACCGAACTTGGCGAAATCGACCTTGGGCCAGGGGATCAGGCCCAGCTCGGAACCGCCACCACCCGAGCCCTGTGCAGGGGCCTTGGCCGCCTGGGCCTTGGTCTGGGTGGCACCGCTCATGACGGACTGGGTGAACTTCTGGATGTCTTCGGCGGTGATGCGGCCTTTCTGGCCCGAGCCCTTGACCTCGTCCAGCGGCACGCCCAGTTCACGGGCGAACTTGCGCACCGACGGCGATGCGTGGGGCAGGCCGACGGCCGGCGTGGCGGTGGGGTTGTGGGCCGGGGCGGTGTTGGCGGCGACCGGAGCAGCCGCAGGGGCAGCTGGCGCTGCGGCGGGTGCTGCTGCAGGGGCGGCCGGTGCAGCAGCGGCCACGGGTGCAGGTGAAGCGGAAGCGGTGGTGCCTTCCAGAACGGCCAGCAGGTCACCGATGTTGACCTTGTCGCCCACCTTGACTTTGAGCTCCTTGAGCACGCCGGCGTGCGAGGACGGGATTTCCATCGAGGCCTTGTCGGACTCGACGGTGATCAGGCTTTGCTCGACCTTGATGCTGTCGCCGGGCTTGACGAAGACTTCGATGACGGCCACGTCCTTGAAGTCACCGATGTCGGGCACGCGCACCTCGACCGGGCCGGCGGCCACCGGCTCCGCTCGCACTGGACTTGTCGAAGCGCTCGGTGCAGGGGCTTCGACAGGCTCAGCCCGAACGGGGGCTGAAGCCGCAGCAGGCGCCGCAGCGCCCACGCCTTCGGCCTCGATCAGCAGGACCACCGAGCCCTCCTTGACCTTG
>Ga0255195_1000071_pt1 | contig 21683 bp, 22 predicted proteins | sample Miss_Yuk_RepC_8h_FD_183627 | JGI IMG/M metagenome (GOLD analysis project Ga0255195, IMG submission 183627) | Freshwater microbial communities from Mississippi River, Louisiana, United States - Miss_Yuk_RepC_8h | ecosystem: Environmental > Aquatic > Freshwater > River | place: USA: Louisiana... | reverse complement strand
GTCGGCATGGCGCAGTTCTTCGGTGGTGCCGTCAAAGACGATCTGGCCGCCACGCTCGCCCGGGCCGGGGCCCATGTCGATCATGCGGTCGGCAGCAAACATGACGGCGGGATCGTGCTCCACCACCACCAATGTGTTGCCAGCGTCACGCAGGCGCAGCATGGCCTGGGTGATGCGGTTCATGTCGCGCGGGTGCAGGCCGATGCTGGGTTCGTCCAGCACAAACAGGGTGTTGACCAGACTGGTGCCCAGCGCGGTGGTGAGGTTGATGCGCTGGACTTCACCGCCGCTCAGGGTGCGGCTCTGGCGGTCGAGGGTGAGGTAGCCGATGCCGACGTCGCAGAGGTATTTGAGCCTTGTCGTGATTTCTTCCAGAAGCAGTTGCAGGGCTTTGTGTTCTGCGCTCTGTGCCTCCGTTGGGGGCCGGCTTGAGTCGGAGCGGGGCGACGATTTCTGCGTACCCCCGCAGCATGAGGAGTCCGGAACCGGTCCCGGCACGCCCTCTGCCGAAGCCTGCCCAGCGCGCTCAGACACCAAAGCAAAAAACCGTCGTAAGCGATCCAGCGGCATCAACATCATGTCATGCAACGACAGCCCCGGCAGCGCTTCCAGCTGCGCACGCGTCCACTTCACGCCCGTGGGCATGAAACGCTTGGCGGGTTCCAGCACCGCATCAGCATCTTCTTTAGAACCGATGCGCCACAGCAGGCTCTCGGTCTTGAGGCGGGCACCGCTGCACGAAGGGCATTCGGTGTAGCTCCGGTACTTGGACAAGAGCACGCGGATGTGCATCTTGTAAGCCTTGCTCTCCAGATACTCAAAGAAGCGCGCGATGCCATACCACTGCTGGTTCCACTTGCCGTTCCAGTTGGGCGAACCTTTAATGACCCAATCCTTCTGTGCCTCGGTCAGCTTGGCCCAGGGCGTATCACGCGGAATGCCGGCGGTCTCGGCATGGCGCATCAGGTCGTCCTGACACTCCTGCCAGGCGGGGGTCTGGATCGTCTTGATGGCGCCGGCGCGCAAGGTCAGCTTGTCGTTCGGGATCACCAGCCCGTAATCCACGCCGATCACACGTCCAAAACCCCGGCAGGCCTCGCAGGCACCGACCGCCGAGTTGAAGGAGAACATCGACGGGATCGGGTCGGTGTAGCGCAGGTCGCTGTCGGGGCAATGCAGGCCGGTGGAGAAGCGCCAGATGGACTGCCGCGCTTCGCTCGCAGTGACGTTGCTGGTTGCGTCATCGCGAGGAACGACGCGATCCATATCCACATACACATTCAGGTGGCCACTGCCGCGCTTGAGTGCCACCTCGATGGCTTCGACCACCCGGGCCTTTTCGGCGTTCGTCAGGCGGAAACGGTCGGCCGCCACATCGAGCACCTTGCGCGGACCGGTGGGTGTGGCCACCTCGCGTTCGGCCTGCACCTTGGTGAAGCCACTGGCCGACAGCCATTGTTCGACCTGCTCGGCCGTGGTGTTGGAAGGCAGCTCGACCGGAAAAGTCAGGTACAGCCGAGGGTCGCCCGCCTCGGCGGCACGGCGCTGCAATTCGGTGTAAATCGTCTCGGGGCTGTCGTGGCGAACCGGCTGCGCGGTGTCACGGTCAAACAGCTGACCCAGGCGGGCGAACAGCAGCTTGAGGTGGTCGTTCAACTCGGTCATCGTGCCGACCGTCGATCGCGAGCTGCGCACCGGATTGGTCTGGTCGATCGCAATGGCCGGGGGCACACCTTCGACCTTGTCGACCGCGGGCTTGTCCATGCGGTCCAGGAACTGGCGGGCGTAAGCGCTGAAGGTCTCCACATAGCGCCGCTGGCCTTCGGCATACAGCGTGTCGAACACCAGGCTCGACTTGCCCGAGCCGCTCGGGCCGGTGACCACCGTCAGTTCACCGGTGCGGATGTCGATATCGAGGTTCTTGAGGTTGTGCTGGCGGGCGCCACGGATGCGGATCTGGCCTTGGGACATGTCGGGCTTTTCAGGTTAAGGCCAAAACATTCTAGGGGGCCTTGCATGACGCCGTGAGACACCAAAACAAAGGCCACGCAATGCGTGGCCTTTGCAGGAGCCGGGCCTGTTCAGGCCTGATGGTGCCGTGTCACTTGGCGGCACTGGCGTCAGATGCCGGAGCCGCTGCGGCGCTGGCCGGGGCCGAGGCGTCGTGCGCCGGGCCATGGCTTTCGATGCCGTGCTTTTCACCACCCATATCGATGTCACCGCCTTGGCTGATCATGTACAGGGCTGCTGCAGCGAAAACGATGAAGCCGACGACCAATTTCCACATGTCTTATCTCCAGAAGTACAAAAACAAAAGGCCCTCCACGGAGGGAAGGCCTTGAATGTAGCACCCGAGTTCCCCCGGGTTGCTTACAGCGATCAGTCGCCGGCGTAGATGTCCACGTCTTTGGTTTCGCGGACAAACAGCAGACCGATCACGAAGGTGGCGGCAGCGATGATGATGGGGTACCACAGGCCGTAGTACATGTCACCGTTCTGGGCAACCATGGCGAAGGCAATGGTCGGCATCAGGCCACCGAACCAGCCGTTACCGATGTGATACGGCAGCGACATGGAGGTGTAACGGATGCGGGTCGGGAAGAGTTCGACCAGCATGGCGGCGATCGGGCCATAGACCATCGTCACGTACACCACCAGGATGGACAGGATGATGACGATCATGACCTTGTCCACCTTGGCCGGGTCGGCCTTGGCAGGGTAGCCGGCTTCGGTCAGGGCAGCGTCCACTTCCTTCTTGAAGGCAGCGATGGCAGCCACGCTGTCAGCGGTGAACTTGTGGTTTTCAACCTTGGCCACGGGCGCCACGATTTCCTTCTCGCCAATCTTGATCTTGGCGGGACCGGCTTCAGCAGCCACGGCGTTGCTGTAGCTCACCGACTTCTGGGCCAGGTAGCGCTTGGCGATGTCACAGGACTTGGTGAAGTCGATTTCGCGAGCCACCGGGTTGCCCTGGAAGGAGCAGTCACCGGCAGAGGCGGTCACCGTCACCGGCACGGTCTGCTGGGCCTTGGCCAGGTCAGGGTTGGCGGCCTGGGTCAGCATCTTGAACAGCGGGAAGTAGGTGACGATGGCCAGCAGCATGCCTGCCAGAATGATCGGCTTGCGGCCGATCTTGTCGGACAGGGAGCCGAAGATCACGAAAAAGGGCGTGCCGATCACCAGGGATGCAGCCACCAGGATGTTGGCGGTGGCGCCATCAACCTTGAGCACGCTGGTCAGGAAGAACAGCGCGTAGAACTGACCCGAGTACCAGACCACGGCCTGACCGGCCACCAGACCGAAGAGGGCCAGCAGCACGATTTTCAGGTTTTTCCACTGGCCGAAGGATTCAGCCAGAGGGGCCTTGGAGGTCTTGCCTTCAGACTTCATCTTCTGGAAGGCAGGCGATTCGTTCATCGTCATGCGGATCCAGACCGAGATGGCCAGCAGCAGGATGGACACGATGAACGGCACACGCCAGCCCCAGTCTGCGAAGGCAGCTTCACCGATGGCGGTACGGGTGCCCAGGATCACCATCAGCGACAGGAACAGGCCCAGCGTGGCTGTGGTCTGAATCCAGGCGGTGTAGGCGCCGCGCTTGCCGTGGGGGGCGTGTTCGGCCACGTAGGTGGCAGCACCGCCATATTCACCACCGAGGGCCAGGCCCTGCAGCATGCGCAGCGCGATCAGAATGACCGGAGCGGCCACGCCGATACTGGCGTAGGTAGGCAGGATACCCACGATGAAGGTGGACAGACCCATGATCAGGATGGTCACCAGGAAGGTGTATTTGCGACCGATCATGTCGCCCAGACGACCGAACACCAGGGCGCCGAAGGGGCGCACGATGAAGCCAGCCGCGAAAGCCAGCAGGGCAAAAATGAACGCAGCGCTTGGATCCAGGCCAGCAAAGAATTGCTTGGCGATGATCGCTGCGAGCGAACCGTACAGATAGAAGTCGTACCACTCAAAGACGGTGCCCAGAGAAGAGGCAAAAATCACCTTCTTCTCTTCGGCCGTCATCGGACGGGGCGCGGTTGATGCCATAGATGCAGTCTCCAAAATAGGTTTCCGACACGGAAACGTGGGGCGGATTCTTGGCGCGAGCTCTGACCTTCTTCTGACAGCACGCCAACACAGACTGACAAATCAAGTACTAACCCGCGAGGTTTTTTTTACATCGCGAAAGTTGACGGTTTTACTCGGGAAATCCCTAGTCGGCAGCCCCCTCTTCGTCTGCAGAAAAAGAGCGCTAAGCTCGATCCATGCCAGACAACCACACCCGTCTCAGAAGCAAAGTGCGGCGATTGACTCTCGCCTGTTTGCTGCTGTGGCTGAGCGCAACCCTGGCTCCGGTGCTGGCCTCACGCTCTGGCTGGACACTGTGGGGATGGCCAGTGGACTTCTGGATGGCCGCACAGGGCTGCGTGCTGGTCTACCTCCTGATCGTCGGTGTGTACGCCTGGCTGGTGAACCACTGGGAACAACAGGCCAGCAGCCTCTCTTTCAGAACCCCGCCCGATCAGGATGTCTGACGACGGACTCCGACAGAAGTCATTGAAACCGCATGCCAGTCCGGGCCCGCAAACCACGGATCACCCAGCAGGTAGGCCCGCAGCATGGGCAAGGCGTCCTGCCCCCAAAACACCTTGTCGTCGACCACAAAGCTGGGCACACCGAACAGCCCGCGCTCGATGGCTTGCTGGGTGTTGGCCTGCAGGTCCTGCTTGACCGCTGCGCCGGCTGGATCGCGGCCCGGTTGCAGCCGGTCCGTCAACACCGCGAGGCGATCGGCATCGGCGGCATCTTCGCCACCGCACCAGACATGGCGGAACACCTGCTCGCAGATGTAGCGATTGGGTTCGCCACCGGCATCACAAGCCAAGGACAAACGCAGCAAGCCCAAGGGATTGAAGGGGTGCGCTGCAGGCAGTTTCAGTTCACAGCCTTGCTGGTGTGCCAGCCAGAGCACTTGCCTGTAGGTCCAGTCGCGCTTGGCAGGAATCTCTGCGGGACCCAGCTGCCCGTGGTGCTTGAGCATGGCGCCAAACAACACCGGCTTGTGCACCACCCGGTGACTGATGCCCTGCAGCGCTTTCGGCAGGCTGTGAAAAGCCAGCCAGGCATAGGGTGAGATGAAGTCCAGATAAAAGGTGATGGTTTTCATTCGGCGCTTTCAAGTGCAATGCGCTGCGCCAGACGCTCGGGCAGCTGCGCCCATACCGCCAGTTTGGCGGGGTTGTCCATGCGGCTCCAGGCGGCGATCTCGTCAAGCGTGCGCATGCAGCCTTCACACCAGCCGGTGGTCGGATGCATGATGCAGACCGACTGGCAGGGTGAGGGCACATGCGGGCCCTCGCCCGCCAGAGGCGCCATCTCGGCGATACGGCGCCAGCGTCGGTTGCTGATGGTGCGGGGATCCAGCGTCATGGTGACTCCACCACATCAACCACAGGAGCGCCCGTCAGATGCCTCAGGTCTTCAGGCGCGAGCCGGAACACGCCATGCGGGTGACCGGCTGCCGCCCAGATTTCTTCAAAGCGCCACAGGTCCTGGTCGAGCAAAGTCACCGACGGGTTCAGATGAGCCACAGGCGAAACACCACCGATGGTGAAGCCGGTTCTGGCCTTGACGAAATCGGCATCGGCTCGGCCCACTTTGCCCACCAGCGCCGAAACCTTTTTTTCATCCACACGGCGATCACCCGAGGTCACGACCAGAACAGCAGCGTCGTCTTCCTTGCGCCGGAAGATCACGCTCTTGGCGATCTGCCCCAGTTGCACTCCCAGACCGTCTGCAGCTTCCTGCGCGGTACGGGCGGCACCGTCCAGCATGATCGGTGCATGCGCATGCCCCGCCTGCTGCAAGGTCTGCGCCACCTTTTGCACGCCCTCGGGCAGGCAGCGGAGTTCTGCACCGCACATGATCAGGCCGCCCGTTTGTTGAGGACGGCGGTCGCGACGCGCGAATTGGGCTTGCGCCCCAGGTGCCCGCTGATGAAGACGCCCGCGTCGACCAGCTGGTCCAGATCGATGCCCGTCTCGATGCCCATGCCGCTCAGCAGATACACCACGTCTTCAGTGGCCACATTGCCGGTGGCGCCCTTGGCATAAGGGCAGCCCCCCAGCCCGGCCACCGAAGACTGGAAGTTCCACACCCCCATCTGCAACGCGGCCAGCGTGTTGGACAGCGCCTGGCCATAGGTGTCGTGGAAGTGGCCGCTGATGTGGTCGATGTCGTAATGCTGCAGCGTGGCCTCCAAGGCACGCTGCACCTTGAGCGGTGTGCCCACGCCAATCGTGTCGGCCACATCCACGCGCTGCACGCCGATCTGCTTCATCAAGCCCGCCAGGTAGGCGACGCGCTCGGGCGCGATCTCGCCTTCGTAGGGACAACCCACCGTACAGCTCATGGCACCGCGCACCGCGATGCCGGCAGCCAGCGCCGCCTCGACCACGGGGGCAAAGCGCTCGATGCTTTCGGCAATGGAGCAGTTGATGTTTTTCTGGCTGAAGGCCTCGCTGGCCGCACCGAAAACCACGATCTCGTCGGGCTGGTCCAGCACCGCCGACTCGTAGCCCTTGAGGTTGGGCGTGAGCACCGAATAGCGCACACCGCTCTGGCGGGTCATGCCCGACATCACCTGGTGGTTGTCGGCCATCTGCGGGACCCATTTGGGTGACACATAGCTGGTGACCTCGATTTCCTTCAGGCCTGCGGCCTGCAGACGGTGGACCAGCTCGATCTTGACCGCGGCGGGTACAGGCTGTTTTTCGTTTTGCAGACCGTCGCGCGGGCCGACGTCAATGAGCTGGACTCTGGAAGGCAAAGACATGGTGCAGGCTTTCAATAACCGCGTTGGGGATCGACCACACCATGGATGGGTTCACCGCGCTGCAAGGCGAGGATCTTGCCGACGATCTGTGCGATGCTTTCATCGCGCAGGGTGCGGGCCGAAGTGTGGGGCGTGACGGTGATTTTCGGATGCCGCCAGAACGGGTGTTCTGCCGGAAGGGGTTCGGTGCGAAACACATCGAGCATGGCCCCGGCCAGGTGGTCTTCGTCGATCAAGGCGATCAGGTCTTGCTCGACCAGGTGGCGTCCACGTGCGACATTGATCAGGTAACCGCCACGCTGCAATCGCGAGAGTGTTTGGCGGTTCAGGATGTTTTCGGTCTCGGGCGTCAGCGGCATCAGGTTCACCAGGATGCGGGTCGCTTTCAAAAAGTCGTCCAGCTGGCCGGGCCCAGCGAAACAGCGCACGCCGTCGATCTGCCTGGCGCTGCGGCTGTAGCCGTTGACCGGGAAGTCAAACACCTGCAGCGCCTTGGCCACACGCTCGCCCAGCACGCCCAGGCCCATCACACCCACCGCAAAGTCGGCGCGGCTGCGTGGCTTGCGGTAAGACCATTTGCCAGCCTGCGTGTCGGCGTCGTAGCCATCGAATTCACGGAAGTGCCGGATGACAGCGTGGCAGACGTATTCCGCCATCTGCACCGACATGCCCGCATCGTCGAGCCGCACCACTTTCAACGCGGGGGGCAAGCGCAGCTGGAGCAGCGCATCCACACCAGCACCGATATTGAACAGGGCCTGCAGCCCTGTTTGCTCGTCCACGAACTGCTGGGGTGGCGCCCAGACGATGGCCAGATCGGCCGATGGCGCGCCCGGCGCCCAGGCCGATACACGCGCCTGTGGCAGCGCAGCCTGCACACCCTGTACCCAGGGCGCAGGGTCGAGTTTGTCAAAACAAATCGTGATGTTCATGGCTCGGATTGTGGCAGTCCACAGGTGCCACAGGCTGTCACATTCGGCCGCCGGGGCGGCCTCCAGCACAGCAGCCCTTGGGGCGCCCGCCTGCACACGAAACTTTCATGCCTGGCAGACCCAATCCTCTCAAGCCGCCTGGAGCTTGAGCAACTCCGCGCCTTCGGTGACCTGATCGCCGGGGGCGTACAGCAGCTCGGCCACGGTGCCATCGTGCGGCGCAGCAATGGTGTGCTCCATCTTCATGGCCTCCATCACCGCCAGCGGCTGCCCGGCCTTGACCTTGTCGCCTGCCTTGACGGCAAAGGACACCACCTTGCCCGGCATGGGCGCAGTCAGGCGCCCGCCTTCGGCCGCCGCCTCACCGGCGTGGGCCAGCGGATCCAGCAGGCCGATGCGTGTGGCGCCGCGTGGGGTGAAGACATGCGCCACCTCGCCCTGCCAGTGCAGGGTGCTGTGCAGGCGTTCGGCATGCTGCACCCACAGGCCATCGCCCTGGACAGTGAAGCCCAGCGGCGCAGCAGCGCCTTCACCCACTTGCAGGGTCAGGCCGCTGCGGTCATAGGTCAGTTCGGCCTGCAGGGTTTCGCCGGCATAGTCGAGCTCGAAGCGGCGACGCGTGGTGCCGTGCGACTGAAAACCGTCGCGTGCGCTGAAGGGGTCCTCACCTGCCAGAGCCTGCTCGGCGGCCATCGTGTGCGCGACCACGGCCGCGGCAGCCGCCTGCACACCCACAGGGTCCTGCTTGAACAGCACAGCCTCTTCGCGCTGGATGAGTGCGGTGTCGAGCTTGGCGGTGGCAAACGAATCGCTGCGGACCACATGGCGCAGGAACTGCACATTGGTGTTCAGGCCCACGATGTGCGTCTGCGCCAGGGCGGCATCGAGTCGGGCCAACGCCTGTTCGCGCGTGTCGCCGTGCACGATGAGCTTGGCCACCATCGAGTCGTAGAAGGGGCTGATGGTGTCGCCTTCGCGCACGCCGTCATCGAAACGGACGTCTCCTCTTTCAAAGCTCACGGCTTGTGGCTTACGGTACACCTGCAAGGTGCCGGTGGCGGGCAAAAAGTTGTTGTCCGGGTTCTCGGCGCAGATGCGCGCCTCGATCGCGTGGCCGTGCATGCGGATCTCGTCCTGCTGCAGCGGCAGCGGCTCGCCGCTGGCCACGCGCAGCTGCCACTCCACCAGGTCGAGCCCGGTGATGGCTTCGGTCACCGGGTGCTCGACCTGCAGGCGGGTGTTCATCTCCATGAAATAAAAGCGCATGGACTCGGGCTGGTCATACGCCGCCTGCTCGACGATGAATTCCACCGTGCCTGCGCCCACGTAGTTCACCGCCTTGGCAGCGGCGACAGCGGCCAGACCCATCTGCTGGCGCAGTTCGGGCGTCATGCCCGGAGCCGGCGCTTCTTCGAGCACCTTCTGGTGGCGGCGCTGCACCGAGCAGTCGCGCTCGAACAGGTACACGCAGTTGCCCTGCGTGTCGCCAAACACCTGGATCTCGATGTGACGCGGGCGCTGCACGTACTTTTCAATCAGCACCGCATCGCTGCCAAAGCTGTTGATGGCTTCGCGTTTGCACGATTCGAGCGCGGCCATGAAGTCGGCCGACTTGTCGACCGCGCGCATGCCCTTGCCACCGCCACCGGCGCTGGCCTTGATCAGCACCGGGTAACCGATCCGGTCGGCCTCGGCCTGCAGCAGGGCCGGGTCCTGGTTGCTGCCGTGGTAACCGGGCACCAGCGGCACGCCGGCTTTTTCCATGAGCTGCTTCGATTCGGCCTTCAGGCCCATGGCCAGGATGGCCGAGGCGGGCGGACCGATGAAGACCAGACCGGCCTGCGCACAGGCGTTGGCAAAGGCCTCGTTCTCGCTCAGAAAACCGTAGCCCGGGTGGATCGCCTCGGCACCCGTGGCCTTGGCCGCGTCGATGATGCGCTGCCACTGCAGGTAGCTGTCCTTGGGGGCCGAGCCGCCCACATGCACAGCCTCGTCGCAGGCCTGCACATGCTTGGCGCGGGCATCAGCATCGGAATACACCGCAACGGTTTTCACGCCCATGCGGCGGGCGGTGGCGGCCACGCGGCAGGCGATTTCGCCACGATTGGCGATCAGGATCTTCTTGAACATTTTTTGTACTCCTCAGGCCAGCCAGAGCGGCTGACGCTTGTCCAGAAAGGCCGAGAGGCCGTCCTGCGCTTCAGGGGTGGCACGCAGCTGGGCGATGCGCTGGGCGGTGTCTTCGACCACGTCGTCGTTGATCGGTTTGTTGTCCACCGCGCGGATCAGGTCCTTGGCGGCGGCTTGTGACAGCGGACCGCCCTGAATGAGCGCATCGACGATCTCCTGCACCTTGGCGTCGAGCTGCTCAGGCTCCACCGCTTCATGCACCAGACCGAGCTCGCGGGCGCGCAGCGCATCGATGCGCTCGGCCGACTGGAAGTAGCGGTGGCTCTGGCGTGCGCCGATGGCCCGCACCACATAAGGGCTGATGGCCGCAGGGATGATGCCGAACTTGACCTCCGAAGTGGCAAACACCGCCTTGGTCGAAGCGACTGCGATGTCGCAGGCGGCCGTCAGGCCGGTGCCACCACCGAGCGCCGCACCCTGCACACGGGCAATGGTGGGCTTTTTCATTTCGGCCAGCACCCGCAGCATGCGGGCCAGCGCGCGGGCGTCGCGCAGGTTTTCGTCCAGGCCGTTTTGCGCGGCGCGCTTCATCCAGTTGAGGTCAGCCCCGGCCGAGAAGCTTTTGCCACGGCCAGCCAGCACCACCACGCGCACGCTGGCATCCGCATCAAGCGCTTCGCAGGCGGCCGTGAGTTCGGCGATCAGTGTTTCGTCAAAGGCGTTGTGCACATCCGGGCGGTTCATCCACACGGTGGCCACGCGGCCCTGACGTTCGATTTCGAGGGTCTGGTACATCGCAAACTCCTTACATGCGGAACAGGCCAAACTTGGTCTCGGGGATCGGCGCATTGAGCGATGCGCTCAGGCCAAGCGCCAGCACGCGGCGGGTATCGGCGGGGTCGATCACACCGTCGTCCCAGATGCGGGCGGTGGCGTAGTACGGGTGGCCCTGCTCTTCGTACTGCTGCTTGATCGGGGCCTTGAAGGCTTCTTCTTCCTCCATGCTCCATTGGCCGCCCTTGTCCTCGATGCCGTCACGCTTGACGGTGGCCAGCACGCTCGCGGCCTGCTCGCCGCCCATGACGCTGATGCGGGCGTTGGGCCACATCCACAAAAAGCGCGGCGAGTAGGCGCGGCCGCACATGCCGTAGTTGCCCGCGCCAAAGCTGCCGCCGATGATGATGGTGAACTTGGGCACAGCGGCTGTCGCCACGGCGGTGACCATCTTGGCACCGTTGCGGGCGATGCCTTCGTTTTCATATTTACGGCCGACCATGAAGCCGGTGATGTTCTGCAAAAACACCAGCGGCGTCTTGCGCTGACAGCACAGCTCGATGAAGTGCGCGCCCTTGAGCGCCGATTCGGAAAACAGGATGCCGTTGTTGGCAATGATCCCCACCGGCATGCCTTCGATACGCGCAAAGCCGCAGACCAGCGTGGTGCCAAAGCGGGCCTTGAACTCGTCGAACTCCGAGCCGTCCACGATGCGGGCGATGATTTCGCGCACATCAAAAGGCTTGCGCGTGTCGATCGGGATCACGCCATACAGTTCTTTCGCGTCGTACTTCGGCGGTACCGGCGCGTGCGTGGCGATGTTCGGCGCCTTTTGCGCGTTCAGGTTCCTGACGGCATTGCGGGCCAGCGCCAGCGCGTGCAGGTCGTTTTGCGCCAGGTGGTCGGCCACGCCCGACAGGCGCGTGTGCACGTCGCCACCGCCCAGGTCTTCGGCGCTCACCACTTCGCCCGTGGCGGCCTTCACCAAGGGCGGGCCACCCAGAAAGATGGTGCCCTGGTTCTTGACGATGATGGTCTCGTCGCTCATGGCGGGCACGTAGGCGCCACCGGCCGTGCACGAGCCCATGACGACGGCGATCTGCGCAATACCCTGCGCGCTCATGTTGGCCTGGTTGAAGAAGATGCGGCCGAAGTGGTCGCGGTCCGGAAAGACCTCGTCCTGGTTGGGCAGGTTGGCGCCGCCCGAGTCGACGAGGTAAATGCAGGGCAGGCGGTTTTGCTGCGCGATTTCCTGCGCGCGCAGGTGCTTCTTGACGGTCATCGGGTAATAGGTACCGCCCTTCACCGTGGCGTCGTTGCAGACGATCATGCAGTCCACGCCGTTGACGCGGCCGATGCCTGCGATCACGCCCGCACAGGGCGCATCGTTGTTGTACATGTTGAGGGCCGCCAGCGGCGCCACTTCCAGAAAGGGTGTGCCGGGGTCGAGCAGGTTCATCACGCGATCGCGTGGCAGCAGCTTGCCGCGGGCGGTGTGCTTGGCGCGGGCGGCTTCGCCGCCGCCCTGGGCGACACGTTCCAGGTGGGCGCGCAGGTCATCGACCACGGCCTGCATGGCGGCGGCGTTGGCCGCAAACTCGGCCGAACGGGGATTGAGTTGGGTTTTCAAGACGGTCATGGATGGGTCCGTTTCTATCGCTTGTGGCCACCAGCATACGGCCTGCAAACCGTGGATGTGACGACATTTCGGTTGCAAATTCTGCCAAAATATTGCATAGCATGAACATCCATTCCCGCCCATCCCGCGCCGAGACCCCGATCGCCTTCATCCAGGCCATTGTCGAGGCTTACAGTTTGCGCGGAATGGACCCGACGCGTGCGCTGGAGAGAGCGCAAATTGCGCCAAACTTACTCAAACAGGCCGATGCCCGGGTGACGGCCCTGCAAATGGAGTGGATGTCCGAGGCCGCGATGCGCGAACTCGACGACGAGGCGCTGGGCTGGTTTCGCCGACGTCTGCCCTGGGGCAGCTACGGCATGTTGGTTCGCGCCTCGCTGACATCGCCCAGTCTGGGGGTGGCCATGCAGCGCTGGTGTCGCCACCACAACCTGCTGACCGACGATATCCGGCTGCAGCTCCACCTGGACAAGGGTCTGGCCAGCATCGAACTGCACGAGCAGCACGACCTGAAAACCATGCGCGAGTTCTGCACCGTGTCCGTGTTGCGCAATGCGCTGGGCGTGGCCTGCTGGCTGACGGATTCGCGCATGACCCTGAGTGGCACCGATCTGCACTTTTCCGCGCCAGCCCATGCAGCCAGCTATCGGGTGCTGTTCGACGGCCCAGTGCACTTTGACGCCGCCTGCAGCCGCCTGAGCTTTGATGCCGGCTACCTGCAACTGCCCATCCGCCGCGATGAAGCGGCCCTGCAGCGCATGCTGCAACGCGCTCTGCTGCTCACCGTGCGCCCCTATCGGCGCGACCGCCTGCTGGTCGAACGGGTGCGTCAGGTGCTGGCCGAACACCCCGAACATGGCCGCAATGCCGAAGACCTGGCCGCCTGGCTTCACATGTCCACGCGCACACTGCACCGCCAGCTGCAGGAAGAAGGCGCCAGCCTGCAGCAGCTCAAGGACGCTGTGCGCAGCGACCGGGCCAGGCAACTCCTGCTGCAGACGCGCAAACCCATCAAGCAGGTGGCCGCGGAAGTGGGGTTTCAGAACGAGAAGAGTTTTATCCGTGCGTTCAAAACATGGACGAGACAAACGCCCGAAGACTTCAGATCGTCCCAGTCTCTGTAGGAGAGATCAGCGTCCGCCCAAACGCAAAGCGGTCATGCTCGTGAACACCCGCTGGGCCCCAACCTGCAGCAGCGGCCCATGAGCCGCAGGCGGCGCGGCATAGGCCCAGACAGTGGCACCTGCCGCCACACCCGCCGCAATGCCGACCGTCGTGTCCTCGACCACGAGGCAACGTGCTGGCGCCACCTGCAAGTGCGCCGCAGCCGCCAGGTACACGTCCGGGTGCGGCTTGCTGCGCGGCATTTCGTGGCCACTGAAGATGCGGCCATCAAAAAATTCGTGAAGGCCCACCTTCCTGAGCATCATCTCCACCTTGAAACGGTCCGCGCCCGAGGCCACAGCGATGCGGCCATCGCAATGGTCATGCAGATGCGCCACCGCGTCGTGGATGCCATCAATGGCCGTGATCTGTCGCTCCAGCCGTTCGTTGCGGCGTTCAAAAAATTGCTGCAACCACGCGTCGGTCAGGGGCACGCCGGTGTTGGCCTCGATCACCTCGCGCTGGCTCTTGACGGTATGGCCCACAAAGCGCTGCATGCACTCGGCCAGCGTCATGCGCCAGCCCTGCTCCTCGAACATGTCACGCAGCACACCGCAGGTAATGGCCTCGCTGTCGACCAACACGCCATCGCAATCAAAAAGAACGGCTTCGAAATTCATGGCGCCGATGGTACAGGGCTCAGCGCACGTCTCCGTCGACGTAATACCAGCGACCGTCCTCTCGCACGAAACGGCTGAGTTCATGCTGGCGCACAGCGCGGCCAGCCACGCGGAAGCGGGCCACGAACTCGACTTCTGCGGTGTTCGCTCCGGTCATGCGGTGCTGCTTGATCTCCAGCCCCAGCCATCTGGCACCAGCTTCAAGTTCCAAAGTGGCCGGCCGGGTGCGGGTGTGCCAAGTGGCCAGCAGGTAGGGCACATCGCCACGGACAAAGGCGCTGTAGCGCGAGCGCATCAGTCGCTCGGCGTCTGGTGCAGCTTCACCGCCATGCAAGGGCCCGCAACACGCTGACAGAGGCAACGGGTGGCCTTTGGCATCGGTGCGGCCACATGAACAAGGGGGTTCGGTCATTTTGGACTCTGCCGTCTGGTCTTTGCTGGTTTGCCGGAGACCACCCCTGCGCCCGAATGTCTGACATCGCCAGATTTTTCGCGCGCAGGGGCGCGCTTGCACAGTGATGCTGCGCGGGTCACGAGCCCTTGCGCGAGGCACTTTCGGCCTTGTGCTGCTCCAGCGTGACCATCGGGGCATCGGCTTTCTTCCATGCCGCGAAACCCCCATCAATGTGGGCCACATTGGTCATGCCCATGTCCTTGAGCGTCTTGGTGGCCAGGGCACTGCGCCAGCCAGCGCCACAAAACAGGATGAACTCCTTGCCCTCATCGGCGAACACCGGCTTGAAATACGGCGACTCCGGGTCTACCCAGAATTCGAGCATGCCGCGCGGCGCAAGCAGAGCGCCTGGCACCGTACCTTCACGTTCGAGTTCCCGCACATCGCGGATGTCGACGATCTGCACCTTCGGGTCGTGCAGCCTTGCCCGTACCTCATCCACGCTGTAGGTCGCGACCTGCGCCATGGCTTCGTCAACCAGTGCGCGAAATCCTTTGGTGATCGGCATGCCTGTCTCCTGGCGCTTTACAGGGCGCGCTGGATGATGATTTTCTGCACGTCACTTGTGCCTTCATAGATCTGGCAAACCCGCACATCGCGGTAGATGCGCTCGACCGGAAAGTCGCTCACATAGCCGTAGCCGCCCAGGGTCTGGATGGCGGCCGAACACACCTTTTCAGCCACTTCACTGGCAAAGAGCTTGGCCATGGCGGCTTCCTTCAGGCAAGGACGACCGGCATCGCGCAGGCTGGCGGCGTGCCAGATGAGCTGGCGTGCGGCTTCGAGCTGGGTGGCGCATTCGGCCAGACGAAAACCCACCGCCTGGTGGTTGAAGATGGCGGTGCCGAAACTCTCGCGCTGCTTGGCGTAGTCGATCGCCACATCAAGCGCGCTGCGGGCCATGCCCACGCTCTGCGCCGCGATGCCGATGCGCCCGCCTTCGAGCGCCGAGAGCGCAATCTTGTAGCCTTCGCCTTCCTGGCCAATCAGGTTTTCGGACGGGATGCGGCAGTTGTCAAAATTGATCTGCGCAGTGTCACTGGAGTGCTGGCCCAGCTTGTCTTCGAGGCGTGCCACCACGTAGCCGGGCGTGTTTGTCGGGACCAGAAAAGCACTCATGCCTTTCTTGCCGGCGCTCTTGTCGGTCACGGCGATCACGATGGCCACATCGCCATGCTTGCCGCTGGTGATGAACTGCTTGACGCCGTTGATGACGTACTCGTCGCCTTCTCTTACCGCGCTGGTGCGCAAGGACGAAGCATCTGAGCCCACATGCGGCTCGGTCAGACAGAACGCGCCCAGCAGCTCGCCCTGCGCCAGCGGTGTGAGCCACTGTTTTTTCTGGGCGTCGTTGCCGTACATCATCAGGATGGCGTTGACCGGGCAGTTGGTCACACTGATGGTGGTGCTCACGCCACCGTCACCGGCTGCGATCTCTTCGAGCACCAGCGCCAGCGTCAGGTAGTCCAGTCCGGCGCCGCCCAGCGATTCGGGCACGCAGATGCCGTAGGCACCCAGCGCGGCCAGACCCTTGTGCGCTGCTTTCGGAAAGTGGTGTTGCTTGTCCCACTCGCCTGCATGGGGCCACAGCTCTTGTCGCGCAAAGTCACGCACGGCATCACGGATCATTTCCTGGTCGGGAGTCAGCAGCATGGTCTTGTCTTTCCTGAAATCGGTTCACCACGGCAGCGGCGTGCCGTCATGGTTGAGAAAAGCGCCCCGGTGTTCGGGGGCGCGTTGGGTTCGAACGGCCTCCAGCGTCTGGCGCAGGCTGGTGGCGCTTTGGGCAACGGTGAGCGGCGCCTGCGCACCCCCCATGTCGGTCTGCACCCAGCCCGGGTGAACGGCGAGTACGGTCACATCGGCCTGTTCGGCCTGCGCGCAGCGCACCACCATGTTCAACGCGGCCTTGCTCACACGGTAAAGCCAGGCCGAGCCACTGGTGGTCTGGCCCAGACTGCCCATGACCGAGCTGATGCAGGCCAGGGTGCCTTTCGCCTCCTGCAGCATGGGCAGGATCTGGGGGATCACCTGCATGGCGCCCATGACATTGGTGTGCATGACAGCATCGAAGCGCTCAAGTGTGGGCGGCTGAGGTGCGTTGGCACGGTCCATGGTGCCGGCCACGTAAAGGACCAGATCGAGCTTTTCACCATCGAGTTGCCAGGCCAGACCGCTGTTGCCCGCTGGCTGGGCCACGTCCACACGCAAGGTCTCGCAACCAAGGGCCTGCAGGCGGTCCAGACCCTCGGCGCTGCGCGCCGTGGCGATCACGCGCCAGCCGGCCTCACGGTACTGACGGGCCAGTTCGAAGCCGATGCCACGCGAGGCACCGATCAACAGGACGGTCGGCATGGTGCAGTGTCAAACCAGTTCGAGCGCGACGGCCGTGGCTTCGCCACCGCCAATGCACAGCGTGGCCAGGCCTTTTTTCAGGCCACGGGCCTGCAGGGCATGGATCAGGGTGACCATGATGCGGGCGCCCGATGCGCCAATGGGGTGGCCGAGCGCGCAGGCGCCACCGTTGACGTTGACCTTGTCGTGCGGCACCTTCAGGTCGTGCATCAGCGCCATGGGCACCACGGCAAAGGCCTCGTTGATTTCCCACAAATCCACATCACCGACTTTCCAGCCGGCCTTGGCCAGCGCCTTTTGCGAGGCCCCCACCGGCGCGGTCGAGAACCACTCGGGCTCCTGGGCATGGGTGGCGTGGCTGACGATGCGCGCCAGCGGCTGGCAGCCGAGCTTCTTGGCGGTGCTCTCGCGCATCATCACCAGCGCGGCCGCGCCGTCGTTGATGGACGAGCTGGCGGCGGCGGTGATGGTGCCGTCTTTCTTGAAGGCAGGCTTGAGCGTGGGGATCTTGTCGATCTTGATCTTGCCCGGGCCTTCGTCGGTGGAAACCACCACTTCGCCGGCGCGGGTCTTGACGGTCACGGGTGCAATCTCTTTGGCAAAACCGCCGTTCTTGATGGCATCTTGCGCGCGCTGCACGCTGGCCATGGCAAAGGCGTCCTGTTGCTCGCGCGTGAAGTTGTATTTGGCAGCGCAGTCTTCGCCAAACGTGCCCATGCTGCGGCCGGCCTGGTAAGCGTCCTCGAGGCCGTCGAGCATCATGTGGTCGAACAGGCGATCGTGGCCCAGCCGGTAGCCGCCGCGGCCCTTGAGCATCAGGTAGGGCGCGTTGGTCATGCTCTCCATGCCACCGGCCACCAGCACATCGTGCGAGCCGGCCACCAGCATGTCGTGCGCGAACATGGCCGCGCGCATGCCCGAGCCGCACATCTTGGACAGTGTGACGGCACCCGCGCTCTTGGGCAGCCCGCCCTTGAAAGCCGCCTGGCGCGCCGGGGCCTGGCCCTGGCCGGCCATCAGGCAGTTGCCAAACAGCACCTCGGTCACGAGTTCAGGGTTGATGCCGGCGCGCTCGACGGCAGCACGGATCGCGACACCGCCCAGGTCATGGGCAGCCAAAGAAGAAAAATCGCCCTGGAAGCTGCCCATGGGGGTGCGGGCAGCGCTGACGATGACGATGGGGTCGGACATGGCAAATCTCCAATCAAGTATCAAACAATGGCCACGTCACCCCATGGGTCACGCGGCGGAAAGCATGCCTCCGCGCGGATAGCGCTTGAGGGCGTTGCGAAACACGTCCATGACCTCGCCAGGGTGACTCATGCTCACCCCGAGGTCCTTGGCCAGTCCGTCTTTCAGGCCGTAACACCAGCCGTGCACGGAAATTTTCTGACCACGCGCCCAGGCGTCCTGGATCACGTTGGTCAGGGCCACGTTACCGACCTGCTCGATCACGTTCATCTCGCACAGCGCGTCTTCCTGCTCGGGCACGCTCAGGTGGTCGAGGCGGCGGCGGTGGCGAATCTTCACGTCATGCACATGGCGCAGCCAGTTGTCGGCCAGACCCACCCGTGCGCCGCGCAGCGTGGCCAGCACGCCACCACAGCCGTAGTGGCCCACGACCAGAATGTGCTCGACCTTCAGGTAATCGACCGCGAACTGGATCACCGACAAGGCGTTCAGGTCGGAGTGCACCACCACATTGGCCACGTTGCGGTGCACAAACACTTCGCCCGGCTCCAGACCGGTGATCTGGTTGGCCGGCACACGGCTGTCGGAGCAGCCGATCCACAGGTATTTGGGGTTTTGCTGGGCCGCGAGGTGGCTGAAGAAGCCGGGCTGCTCGCGCTCCATGCGCTCGGCCCAGGCCCTGTTGTTGTCAAAAAGGTGTTGCAGTGCTTTGGTCATGGCGCCGATTGTCGCAGTGCAGCCTGTCCTTTTGAAGCAGCCGGGGTTCAGCAGGTCTCGGCGAACAGCTCGCGACCGATCAGCATGCGGCGGATCTCCGACGTACCGGCACCGATTTCATACAGCTTGGCATCGCGCCACAGGCGGCCCAGCGGGTATTCGTTGATGTAGCCGTTGCCGCCGTAAATCTGCACGCCCTCACCCGCCATCCAGGTGGCTTTTTCGGCGGTCCAGAGGATGACCGAGGCGCAGTCCTTGCGCACCTGGCGCACATGCTCGGCGCCCAGCAGGTCCAGGTTCTTGGCGACGGTGTAGGCAAAGCTGCGCGCGGCCTGCAGCACGGTGTACATGTCGGCCACCTTGCCCTGGATCAGCTGGAATTCGCCGATGCTCTGGCCGAACTGCTTGCGGTCGTGGATGTAGGGGATCACGTTGTCCATGACGGCCTGCATGATGCCCAGCGGACCGCCCGTGAGCACGGCGCGTTCGTAGTCCAGACCACTCATCAGCACCTTGGCGCCGTTGTTCAGCCCCCCCAGGATGTTCTCGGCCGGCACCTCGACGTCCTGGAACACCAGTTCGCCGGTGTGGCTGCCGCGCATGCCCAGCTTGTCGAGCTTTTGCGCGATGGAAAAACCCTTCATGCCTTTTTCGATCAGAAAGGCGGTCACGCCACGCGCGCCCAGCTCGGGTTCGGTCTTGGCATAGACCACCAGGGTGTCGGCGTCCGGCCCATTGGTGATCCACATCTTGGAGCCATTGAGCAGGTAGTAGCCGCCCTTGTCCTCGGCCTTGAGCTTCATGCTGATCACGTCGGAACCGGCACCCGGCTCGGACATGGCCAGTGCGCCCACGTGCTCACCGCTGATGAGTTTGGGCAGGTACTTGGCGCGCTGGGCGTCGTTGCCGTTTCGCTTGATCTGGTTGACGCACAGGTTGGAGTGGGCGCCATAGGACAGGCCCACCGAAGCGCTGGCGCGCGAGATTTCTTCCATGGCCACCATGTGGGCCAGGTAACCCATGTTGGCGCCGCCGTATTCCTCGCCCACGGTGATGCCCAGTACGCCGAGGTCGCCCATCTTGCGCCACAGGTCCATGGGGAACTGGTCGTTGCGGTCGATTTCAGCTGCGCGAGGGGCGATTTCGCTCTGGGCAAAGTCGTGCACGGCTTCGCGCAGGGCGTCGATGTCTTCTCCGAGCTGGAAATTCAGGCCTGGCAGTTGTGTCATAAGGGTCTCCATTCAATGGTCATTTTGCAGGGGCGCCTTCCTGCACGCGATGGCTTGGATCGTTCGCGCGCAGGGGAACGCTCTTACAAGGAAATCATGTGGTCGTGCCCATTCAGTAGGTTTTGGGCACAGGCACCAGGGTCTGCTGCATGACAGCGCAGGCGGAAACCTTGTCACTGTCGTCGATGTGGACCACCTCGGCGGTGGTCACGATGATGCGTTTGCCACCTTTGGTCACGCGGCCAGTCGCTCTCAACTCGCCGCCCTGGAAGCTGGCCAGAAAATTGATCTTGTATTCCACGGTGACCACTTCGCTGTCTTCAGGCAGCACGGTAAGACCGGCATATCCGCCCGCGATGTCGGCCAGCGCGCCCATGGCGCCGCCATGAAAACCACCCTGCTGCTGGGTCACCGCGGTGCTGTAGGGCATGGCCAGCTCAACCAGGCCACGCTCGGCGCGCAGCAGGCGCACGCCCAGCGGCTGCATCATGCCCTGACGGGCCAGGCTGGCGGCAACGCGTTCGAATTCGGGTGTATTCACTGGAGTGGCTCGGCTTGGGTCAGAGAAACCACGACTTTAATTGACGTTTACGTAAACGTCAATTAACTCCTCGTCCGGATCAACCCGCACCCTTACCGGCCTTGGCCAACAGGGCCTTGGCCTCTTTTTCGTGGGTCTTGACCTCGTCGAGCGTGGCTTGCAGTTCGGCCATCTGCGCTTCCAGCTCCTGCCGATGCCCGGCCAGCACGATCAGAAACTTCTTGAGCTGGGGCACTGTGTCGCGCGGGCTGTCATACATGTCGATCAGGTCCTTGGCCTCGGTCAGCGACAGGCCCAGACGCTTGGCGCGCAAGGTCAGTTTCAGCCGCGTGCGGTCCCGGTGCGAATACACGCGGTTGCGCCCCCCGGGACCCGAACGCTCGGGCTGCAACAGCCCCATGTCTTCGTAGAAACGGATGGCACGCGTGGTCAGGTCGAATTCTTTTGCCAGATCGCTGATCGTGTACGTGTTGGCCATGTCTGTCCTTCGCTCCTGTGCTCACCCACGACAGCTTGCGCAGGAAACGGTCACCTAGAATGTTTTGCATGTTTGACGTTAACGTTAACGTCAATTCGCAAATGCTACCCTAAAGCCATGTCCAGCCCAACCGCCGAAGCACCACTGACTTACCCTCTGGGCAACCATCTGCCGCCCAGCGGCCAGGCCACCGAGGTCGCCCCCGGGGTGTACTGGCTGCGCATGGGTTTGCCCTTCGCGCTGGACCACATCAACCTGTGGCTGCTGCGCGACCATCAACCCGATCCGCAAGAGCCGGCAGGCCTTCGCGAAGGCTGGACCGTGGTGGACTGCGGCATTGACAACCCGACCACCCGCGAAGCCTGGCAACAGGTGGAGGCCAGTGTCATGCAGGGCCTGCCTGTGCTGCGCGTGATCGTCACCCACATGCACCCCGACCACATGGGCCTGGCCCACTGGCTCTGCGAACGCTGGAAAGCCCCGCTGTGGATGGGCATCACCGAATACCAGGCCGCCAAATTGGCCTGCCACATCCAAAGCGGACTGGGCTCGGTTCCTGCGTTGCGCTTTTTTTCGCAGCACGGCTGGAACCGCGAGGAAGACCTGGCCACCGTGCAACGCCAC
>Ga0255195_1000065_pt1 | contig 23243 bp, 25 predicted proteins | sample Miss_Yuk_RepC_8h_FD_183627 | JGI IMG/M metagenome (GOLD analysis project Ga0255195, IMG submission 183627) | Freshwater microbial communities from Mississippi River, Louisiana, United States - Miss_Yuk_RepC_8h | ecosystem: Environmental > Aquatic > Freshwater > River | place: USA: Louisiana... | reverse complement strand
CAGGCCCGCTGATGGTAAGAGCCAACGGGTCCGCGTGTCGCTGAACTGGGATGCCGGGCCTGCCATGCTGCTGCGCGTGCAGGCCAGACCGAGGGGGGGCTGGCGGGCACAATACCTCTGGCTGCAGGCCTGTCGCCTGCCCTTGCAGTGGCACGCGCTGCGGTGTGCCGTGTACGGTCACGACACTTTGTAACTCGCCTGGGTGGGCGTTCACCTTGAGTTGATGGTTTTTGGCCTTATCTTTCGGGCGTTCTGCCTGTACCCATGAAGGAGTGATCCATGGTTCAACACGTCTGGAAAAAAAGTGTGGTGGCGGCGGCCCTGGTATTGATGGGCGCCAGCGGTGCTGTGCTGCTGCAAGGCACGCATGTCCACGCGCAGCAGCCATCTGCGGCGGTGCGTGGGCTGCCTGACTTCACCGAGCTGGTGGAGCAGGTGGGGCCGTCGGTGGTGAACATCCGCACGCTGGAAAAAGTTCGCCAGAACGACGCAGCCAATGGCGGTCCGGATGAAGAGATGCAGGAGTTTTTCCGCCGCTTCTTTGGTGTGCCCCTGCCCAACATGCCGCGTCAGGCCCCGCGCCAGAACCGTCCCCAGCCCGAGGAGGCCCAGCCGCGTGGTGTGGGTTCCGGTTTCATCCTCACCTCGGACGGCTACATCATGACCAATGCGCATGTGGTCGATGGCGCCGACGAGGTGGTGGTCACGCTGACCGACAAGCGCGAGTTCAAGGCAAAGATCGTGGGTGCCGACAAGCGCACCGATGTGGCGGTCGTCAAGATCAGCGCCACCGGTCTGCCGGCCGTCAAGGTCGGCGACGTCAGCCGCCTCAAGGTCGGTGAATGGGTGATGGCCATCGGCTCGCCTTTTGGACTGGAAAACACGGTGACTGCCGGCATCGTCAGTGCCAAGCAGCGCGACACGGGCGACTACCTCCCTTTCATTCAGACCGATGTGGCCATCAACCCGGGCAACTCGGGCGGGCCCTTGATCAACATGCGCGGTGAGGTGGTGGGCATCAACAGCCAGATCTATTCACGCTCGGGCGGTTTCATGGGCATCTCGTTTTCCATCCCGATGGATGAGGCGATCCGTGTAAGCGACCAGCTGCGCGCCAGCGGCCGTGTCACGCGCGGCCGCATTGGCGTGCAGATCGATCAGGTGACCAAGGAAGTGGCCGAGTCCATCGGTCTGGGCAAACCACAGGGGGCCTTGATCCGAGGGGTGGAGGAGGGCTCGCCTGCCGAGAAGGCTGGCATCGAGGCCGGCGACATCATCACCAGATTCGATGGCAAGGCCATTGACAAGGCTTCTGACCTGCCACGTCTGGTGGGCAACACCAAACCGGGCAGCCGCGTGAATGTGACGGTGTTCCGCCGCGGGGCCAGCAAGGATCTGAACATCACTGTGGCCGAAGTGCAGCCGGAGAAGAACGTGGCCCAGAAGCCCGCAGAAGAACGCAAGGGTTCTGCCGTCGCCCCGCTGGGTCTGGTGGTGGCTGAGTTGAGTGATGGCCAGAAGCGCGAGTTGCGTGTGCGTGGTGGCGTGCGCATCGAGTCTGCGGCGGAGCCGGCCGCTCGTGCTGGCTTGCGCGAAGGCGATGTGATTCTTGCGATCGCCAATACCGAGGTGCTGGGTGTGCGCGATTTCGAGACCATCATGGCCCGCGTGGACAAGAGCCGCCCGGTGAGTTTGCTGATTCGCCGGGGGGATGTGGCGCAGTACGTATTGGTCCGTCCGGGACGTTGATCGCCAGCTGTCAATACCCCCAGAGTTTTACGGGGGCATTGCGTCTGCCGGCGGGGGATTTGCAACAGGCTGAAAATTTTTTTCGGATAATTGTTTCACTTTCCGAAGTTTGTACAAGCTAACTTTCAGTGGCTTTGCATCCTCTTTTCGTTAAAATTCGGTACCTTGACCGATGATTGATGGCATCGAAGGCAGGTCTGGATTCACGATGCGGGATGTTCAGAAACAGTCCACCAGTGATCCACAGCAAGCCCACAAGTTGTTCAGAAACTGACCTCAGATAATGTGGACAACATGTGGATAATAATGCTGTTGCAGTGTTGCAACGACCTGAAATGCGCAGTGGCGGGGCTGTTTGATCTGGGCAATTTGCCTACAATGAAGTCCCAACTATCGCAGTTGCCATAGATTGTTGGTTCAGGGCGCGTCACCATTCGACGCGCCCTTTTTTCTTGTGTGGGTCATTCACCCACAAGCACTTGCAAGTCGTCCTTGATGAATCACATTCGAAACTTCTCGATCATTGCGCACATCGATCATGGCAAATCAACACTCGCGGATCGTCTGATCCAGCGCTGCGGCGGTTTGGCTGAACGCGAGATGGAAGCCCAGGTGCTCGACTCGATGGACATCGAGAAAGAGCGCGGCATCACCATCAAGGCGCAGACTGCTGCGCTGCAATACAAAGCCAAGGATGGCAAGACCTACAACCTCAACCTGATCGACACGCCCGGCCATGTGGACTTCTCGTATGAAGTCAGCCGTTCACTGTCGGCCTGCGAGGGCGCCTTGCTGGTGGTCGATGCCAGCCAGGGTGTGGAAGCTCAGACGGTGGCCAACTGCTACACCGCGCTCGACCTGGGTGTCGAAGTGCTGCCGGTGCTCAACAAAATGGATTTGCCACAGGCCGACCCGGACAACGCCAAGGCCGAAATCGAGGACGTGATCGGGATTGACGCCAGCGATGCCGTGCCGTGTTCGGCCAAGACCGGCATGGGGGTGGATGAGATCCTTGAGATGATCGTGGCCAAAGTGCCCGCACCGCGCGGTAACCCTGACGCACCCCTGCGCGCCATGATCATCGACAGCTGGTTCGACAGCTATGTCGGCGTGGTGATGCTGGTGCGGGTGGTGGATGGCCGTCTGGCCAAAAACGAGCGCATCAAGCTGATGGCCACCGGCGCCTGCTACGAAGCCGGCAACCTCGGTGTGTTCACACCGGCCAACCAGCCGCGCGAGAGCCTGGAAGCGGGCGAGGTGGGCTACATCATCGCTGGCATCAAGGAGCTCAAGGCCGCCAAGGTGGGTGACACCATCACCCTGGAAAAGAAGCTGCCCAACAACCTGGGCTCGGCCACCGAGGCGCTGCCCGGCTTCAAGGAAATCCAGCCGCAGGTGTTTGCCGGCTTGTACCCGACCGAGGCCAACCAGTACGACGCGCTGCGCGATGCGCTCGAAAAACTCCAGCTCAACGACGCCTCGCTGCAGTACGAGCCTGAAGTCTCGCAGGCGCTGGGCTTTGGTTTCCGCTGCGGCTTCCTGGGCCTGCTGCACATGGAAATCGTGCAGGAGCGTCTGGAGCGCGAGTTCGACCAGGACCTGATCACCACCGCGCCCAGCGTGGTCTACGAAGTGGTCAAGGGCGACGGCGAAGTCATCATGGTGGAAAACCCCTCCAAGATGCCCGAGCAGGGACGCATTCAGGAAATCCGTGAACCCATCGTCACGGTGCATCTGTACATGCCGCAGGACTATGTGGGCCCGGTGATGACGCTGGCCAACCAGAAGCGCGGCGTGCAGATCAACATGGCCTACCACGGCCGCCAGGTCATGCTCACCTACGAGATGCCTCTGGGCGAGATCGTGCTGGACTTCTTCGACAAGCTCAAGTCCGTCAGCCGCGGCTACGCCTCGATGGACTACGAGTTCAAGGAATACCGTGCGTCCGACGTGGTCAAGGTCGATATCCTGCTCAATGGCGAGAAGGTCGACGCCCTGTCCATCATCGTGCACCGCAGCCAGTCGCAGTACCGCGGACGTGCGGTGGCCGCCAAGATGCGTGAGATCATCAGCCGTCAGATGTTCGATGTGGCCATCCAGGCCGCCATTGGCGCCAACATCATTGCCCGCGAAACCATCAAGGCCCTGCGCAAGAACGTGCTGGCCAAATGTTATGGCGGTGACATCACGCGCAAGCGCAAGCTGCTGGAAAAGCAGAAAGCGGGTAAAAAGCGCATGAAACAGATCGGTTCGGTCGAGGTGCCCCAAGAGGCCTTCCTCGCCATCCTGCAGGTAGAAGATTGATGCCCATCCTGACCGCCATCATCCTGGCCGCTTTTGGCGGCTATATCGCCGGCTGGTACCTCGACGTGATCGAGGGCAACTTTGCCTTGCTGCTTTTTCTGGCCAGCGTGGTCACCGGCATTTACTGGCTGGCTGAGCGATTTCATTTCTTGCCCCAGCGTCAGGCGGCTGCTGCCCGGCTGCAAGCCGAGACGGTCAGCCGCCGCGAAGAGCTGCAGCGCATGGGCATTGAGAAGGTCGATACCGACACCCGCGAAGCCCACCAGAAACTGCTGATGCAACCCTGGTGGCTGGACTGGACGGCAGGGCTCTTTCCCGTCATCGTCACGGTTTTCCTGCTGCGTTCCTTTTTGTTCGAGCCCTTCAAAATTCCCTCGGGCTCGATGATCCCGACGTTGCAGATCGGTGACCTGATCCTGGTCAACAAGTTTCACTACGGTATCCGCCTGCCGGTGGCCAACACCAAGCTCACGGCAGGCACTCCAGTGCAGCGCGGCGACGTGATGGTGTTCCGTTACCCGCCCAAGCCCAGTGTGGACTACATCAAGCGCGTGGTCGGCATTCCCGGCGACGAGGTGGCTTACCTGAACAAGAAGTTGACCATCAACGGTCAGCCGGTGGCCAGCGAGGCACTGCCCGACTATTTTGACGAGTCGGTCATGCGTTATTTCCGCCACGAGCGCGAAAGCCTGCCTGGCAAGAACCACGAGATCATCATCGACAGCGAGCGTCCGGGCTTCATTGCCGGTGCCGACGAGTTCCCCTTCCGGGACCAATGCCGCTACAGCGTCGAGGGTGTGGTCTGTAAGGTGCCTGAGGGGCACTACTTCATGATGGGCGACAACCGGGACAACTCGCTCGATTCCCGCTACTGGGGCTTTGTGCCGGACAAGAACATCGTGGGCAAGGCTTTCTTTGTCTGGATGAACTTTGGCAACTTCAAGCGCATCGGCTCTTTCGATTGAGGCATGACGTGAGCACCCGAGACGCCCTGTCAGACCTGCAGATCCGCATCGGTTACGCCTTCCGTGACCGCGCCTTGCTGCAACAGGCGATCACGCACCGCAGCTTCAGCGCTGACCACAATGAACGGCTGGAGTTCCTCGGGGACTCGGTGCTCAACCTGGCGGTGGCCCACCTGCTGTATGTGCAGCTGAGCGAGCTGCCCGAAGGTGACTTGTCACGCGTGCGTGCCAACCTGGTCAAACAGGACACCCTGCAGGCCCTGGCACTGCAGATGCAGCTGCCCGATGTGCTGCGCCTGGGTGAAGGCGAATTGAAGTCCGGTGGCCGCAAGCGTCCTTCCATCCTGGCCGACGCCCTCGAAGCGGTGATCGGTGCGGTGTATCTGGACGGGGGCTATGCCGCTGCCCAGGGCCTTGTTGAACGCCTGTTCAAGAACGTCGAGATCCAGCCGCAGATGCAGGCGGCGGCCAAGGACCCCAAGACCGAGTTGCAGGAGTGGCTGCAGGCGCGCAAGCTCGCTTTGCCGCAGTACGTCGTGATGGCCACCACCGGCGCCGCACACCGCCAGACCTTTGAAGTGGCCTGCGAGGTGCGCGAGCTGCGCCAGTCGCAGCGCGGTCTGGGCCCCTCGCGCAGGGCGGCCGAACAGGCCGCCGCTGCTGCATTGCTCGAAATACTCAAGGCTTCCCACGCATGAACGATCCCCGCCCCACCGACCAGCCGTCTGCTCCCGTGCACCGCCGTGCGGTCGACATTCCTGGCGTCACGGTGCAGCCACGCAGTGCCGACGAAGCCGTGCAGGCCGGTATCGAGGCGCCCGCCGCCGCGCAGCCGGCGTCTTCTGAAGGCCAGCGCTGCGGCCTGATTGCCATCGTGGGCAAGCCCAACGTGGGCAAGTCCACCTTGCTCAACGCACTGGTGGGCCAGAAGATCAGCATCACCTCGCGCAAGGCGCAGACCACGCGCCACCGCATCACCGGCATTCGCACGCAAGGCCAAACCCAGTATGTGTTTGTGGACACACCGGGTTTCCAGACCCGCCACAGTGCTGCGCTCAACAAGTCGCTCAACAAGACCGTGATGGGCGCGCTGGGCGATGTGGATCTGGTGCTTTTTGTGGTCGAGGCCGGCAACTTCACGCTGGCCGATGCCAAGGTGCTTTCTTTGCTCAAACCTGGCATCCCGGTGCTGCTGGTGGCCAACAAGCTCGACATGGTGAACCGCCGTGCCGAAGTCGCGCCCTGGCTCAAGGGCATGCAGGAGCGCCACCCTTTTGCCGAGTTTGTGCCCATGTCGGCCAAGCAGCCCAAGGACATCGAGCGGCTGCTGGACATCTGCGAGAAATACCTGCCCGAGCAGGGCTGGTGGTACACCAACGATGAACTGACCGATCGCAGCGAGAAGTTTTTGGCCAGCGAAATCATCCGCGAAAAGCTGTTCCGCCTCACGGGTGACGAGCTGCCCTACACCTCGACCGTGGTGATCGAGAAGTTCGACGAAGAACCGGGCAAGACTGCCAGCCGCATGGTGCGCATCGCCGCCACCATCGTGGTCGAGCGCGACGGCCACAAGGCCATGGTGATTGGCGAGAAGGGCGAAAAGCTCAAGCGCATCGGCACCGAATCGCGCGTGGAGCTGGAAAAGCTGCTCGATGCCAAGGTGTTCATCGAACTGTGGGTGAAGGTGCGGTCGGGCTGGGCCGATGACGAGGCGCGTGTGCGCAGCTTCGGCTACGAATAAATGTGTGCCCCCACGCTTTTCACTGCGTGTAATGCGCTGCCCCCCGAGGGGGTGCGTTTTGCCTTGGGACGGCCCGGCGGCAAAACCTCCTGACCACCATGGCCACCCGACGCATCAGCGACGAACCCGCCTATGTGCTGCACCGCTACGACTGGAGCGAAACCAGCCTGATCCTCGAAGTCTTCACGCGCCAGCATGGGCGCCTGGCGCTGGCGGCCAAGGGCGTCAAGCGCCCGACTTCGAGTTTCCGTCCCATCCTGCTGCCGCTGCAGCCGTTGTCCATCACCTATGGGGGCGAGGGCGATGTGCGCACCCTCAAGGGGGCCGAATGGGTGGGCGGCCACGTCATGCCCACGGGAGAGGCGCTGCTCTCGGGTTATTACCTCAACGAACTGCTGATGCGTCTGCTGGCGCGCGACGACCCGCACCCGGTCTTGTTCGATGTGTACGCCGCCACCGTGCGATTGCTGGCCAGCGGCGAACCAGAAGCCTTGCAATGGGCATTGCGTGGTTTCGAGTTGCTGCTGCTGCGCGAGCTGGGCTTTCTGCCTGCGCTGGATGTGCAGACGCTGAGTCTGCAGCCGCTTGTACCCGAAGACCGTTATGCGCTGGTGCCCGAGGCTGGGCTGCAATGGGTGAGCGCCGAGGAGCGCCAAGCCCTGACCGGTGCCCAGTGGCAGGCTCTGCAGCTGGCCCTCGACGATCCTGTGCCCTTTGCCGCGCTGCTGCGCGAGTGTGCCGACCTGCTGGCCCTGCTGCAGCGGCCTTTGCGCCACCTGCTCAACTACCATTGCGGGGTGGGGGCCTTCCGCACCCGCCAGATGATGCTGGACATCCAAAGCCTATGAACGTTTCCAATTCCCGTGTGGCGCTCTCCGTCAACGTCAACAAGGTGGCGCTGCTGCGCAATTCGCGCCATCTGGGCATCCCCAGCGTGACGCGCGCTGCTGAACTGTGCCTGCAGGCTGGCGCCCAGGGCATCACCATCCACCCGCGCCCGGACGAACGCCACATCCGCGCCAGCGACGTGACCGAACTGGCCGCGCTGATGAAAGCCTGGCCGGACCGCGAATTCAACATCGAGGGCAACCCCTTCCACAACCTGATGGCGCATGTGCGTGCGGTGCGCCCGCACCAGGTCACCTTTGTGCCAGACAGCGAAGGCCAGTTCACCAGCGACCACGGCTGGACCTTCCCGCAGGACGCCGAACGCCTGCGTCCCCTGATCGCCGAATGCAAGGCGCTGGGCGTGCGCGTGAGCCTGTTCATGGACCCGGTGCCTGAACAAATGGCGGCCGCCCGCGCCGTGGGCGCTGACCGTGTCGAGCTCTACACCGAGCCCTATGCCGCCTCATGGGGCACGCCAGAACACGCCGTGCAACTGCAACGCTACGCCGCCGCCGCGCAGGCCGCGCTGGACGTGGGGCTGGGCCTGAACGCCGGCCACGACCTCAACCAGGACAACCTGCCCGCCTTTGTGAAAGCGGTGCCCGGCCTGCAGGAAGTCTCGATCGGCCACGCCCTGATCGGTGACGCGCTGGAGCTGGGCTATGCCGCCACGGTGCAGGCCTATCTGGCCTGCCTGCACAAATGATCTACGGCATCGGCACCGACATCTGCGACATCCGGCGCATCCGCAGCAGCCTGGAAAAGCACGGCGATCGTTTTGCCGCCAAGGTGCTCTCAGAAGGCGAAATGGCCACCTGGAAGGCGCGCAGCGCGCGCTGGCCCGAACGCGGTATCCGGTACCTGGCCACACGCTTTTCAGCCAAGGAAGCCTTCAGCAAGGCGGTGGGTCTGGGCATGCGCATGCCCATGACCTGGCGCTTGTGCGAGATCGCCAAGCTGCCCAGCGGCCAGCCCGTGATCGTGTTGCACGGTGAGTTGAAAAACTGGTTTGAAGCCAAGGGCCTCAAAGCCCACATCACCGTCACCGACGAGAGCGAATACGCCGCCAGCTTTTGCGTGGTGGAGACCTCTTGAATTGCGCGGGCTCGGCCCGACCTTGGATGGACACCCCATGACCTTGCACGCCCCCCTGATTCTGGACATCGCCGGCACCGCATTGAGCGATGTCGACCGCCGCCGGCTGGCGCATCCGCTCACGGGTGGCCTGATCCTGTTCGGCCGCAACTGGCAAAGCCGCGCCCAGCTCACCGACCTCTGCGCGGACGTCAAAAGCATTCGCCTCGATCTGCTGATTGCCGTGGACCACGAAGGCGGCCGCGTGCAGCGCTTTCGCACCGACGGCTTCACCCACCTGCCCCCCATGCGCGCCTTTGGCGAACTCTGGATGCAGGACGGCAAAGGCCTGCCCGGTTCCGGTGCGATGAAAGCCTGCGAGGCTGCAACTTCGGCTGGCTTTGTGCTGGCCAGCGAGCTGCGGGCCTGCGGCGTGGATTTCAGCTTCACGCCTGTGCTAGACCTCGATCACGGCGAGAGTGGTGTGATTGGCGACCGCGCCTTTGCCCGCGACCCGCGCATGGTCAGCCTGCTGGCGCGCAGCCTCATGCAGGGCCTGCTGCAGGCCGGCATGGCCAACTGTGGCAAGCACTTTCCCGGACACGGCGCGGTCAAGGCCGACTCGCATGTGGCCCTGCCGGTGGACCGGCGCAGCCTCAAGGCCATCCTGGCCGACGACGCCTTGCCCTACACCTGGCTGGGCAGCGTGCTCACGGCCGTGATGCCGGCACACGTCATCTACAGCAAGGTCGATGACCGGCCGGCTGGCTTCTCATCGCGTTGGGTGCAGGAGATTCTGCGCGGCCAGCTGGGTTTCGATGGCGTGGTCTGTACCGACGACCTGTCGATGGCAGCCGCCCGCCAGATCGGTGGACGCGAACTGAGCTACACCGAGGCGGTGTTGAGCGCGCTGCAGGCGGGCTGCGATCTGGCTTTGCTTTGCAATCGATCCACGGTGGATGGCGGTGCCGAACTGGACCAGGTGCTCGACGATCTGGCAGAAGCCCAGCTCAAGGGCCGCTGGGTGCCTGACGAGGCGAGCGAGGAGCGCCGCCTGAACCTCTTGCCCCGCACGCCGGCCCGCCCCTGGGACGAACTGGTGCGCGCGCGCGACTACATGCAGGCGCTCGATCGCTTGCCCTGATGCTTGAACAACCGAACATTCGCGCGCAGGGGCGCGCTCCCACCACGCTGTGTGCGACCTTGCAGGAGGCCGTCCCTGCAGCCGAAACAGGAAACCTGTCGATGAACTGGATTGCCAAAATTTTCATGGGCCTGCTGGGTCTGGGTTTGCTGGCTGGCCTGCTGCTGGCGCTGGGCGCCTACACCGTGTTCGCCACCCTGCGCTGGCTGCTGACGGGCCGCAAGCCGCAGGTGGTGCTGGTGTGGCAGCAGTTCAGCCAGTTGCGCAAGGGTGCAGCCTGGGGCGCAGGCGCGGGGCAGCCGTTTGGCGCTTCGCAGACGAACGACGATGTGGTCGATGTCGAGGTGCGCGAAGTGCAAGAGGATGCGCCCCGTCTGTCTGACGGAGGTCGCTGAGTCGGGGGCAACTTGTGGGAGGCCGCCCCTGCGGCCGAATTCTTCGCGAGCAGGGGCTCGCTCCCACCCTGAAAAGGATCAGGTCAGGTCGTGCTCGCGGCGCAGCGCCGGGAACAGAATGATGTCGCGGATGCTGGGGCTGTCGGTCAGCAACATCATCAGGCGGTCGATGCCGATGCCGCAGCCGCCTGCGGGCGGCATGCCGTATTCGAGGGCGCGCACGAAGTCATGGTCAAAGAACATGGCCTCGTCGTCGCCACCATCCTTGGCAGCCACCTGTGCATGGAAGCGGGCCGCCTGGTCTTCTGCGTCGTTCAGCTCACTGAAACCGTTGCCGAATTCGCGGCCGGTGATGTAGAGCTCAAAGCGCTCGGTCACCTCGGGGCGGGCGTCGTTGGCACGGGCCAGCGGGCTGATTTCGGTCGGGTGCTCCATGATGAAAGTCGGCTCCCAGAGCTTGTCTTCCACGGTTTCCTCAAAGTAGAGCACCTGCAGACTGGCCAGACTGCGCGTCGAGAGCTTTTCCTTCTCTTCCGTCATGCCCAGCTTTTTCAGGGCGCTGATCAGCCAGGCGGCGTCGTCCACATGGGCGCCTGCTTCGGTGTGGGCGTAGATGGCTTCGCGGATGGTCATGCGCGCGAAAGGCTTGTACAGATCGACCGGGCGGCCGTTGTAGCTCAGCGCCAGTGTGCCCACGGCCTTCATGGCGGCGTCACGGACGAGTTGCTCGGTGAAGCCCATCAGGTCCTGGTAGTTCCAGTAGGCCGCATAGAACTCCATCATGGTGAACTCGGGGTTGTGGCGCACCGAGATGCCTTCGTTGCGGAAGTTGCGGTTGATTTCGAACACGCGCTCGAAGCCGCCCACCAGCAGACGCTTGAGGTAGAGCTCGGGCGCGATGCGCAGGAACATTTCCTGCTCGAGCGCGTTGTGGTGCGTCACGAAGGGGCGGGCGTTCGCACCCCCGGGGATGGGGTGCAGCATGGGCGTTTCGACTTCGAGGAAGCCGTGCTGGACCATGAATTCGCGGATGCCGCTCACGGCACGCGAGCGGGCCGTGAAGCGGCGGCGGGCAGCTTCGTCGGTCATCAGGTCGACGTAGCGCTGGCGGTATTTGACTTCCTGGTCGTGGATGCCGTGGAACTTGTCGGGCATCGGGCGCAGGCTCTTGGTCAAGAGGCGGATGCGGGTGGCGTGCACCGACAGCTCGCCCGTGCGCGTCTTGAAAAGGTAACCCTCCACGCCAACGATGTCGCCCAGGTCCCAGTGCTTGAACCCGTTGTAGACCTCTTCACCCACATCGTCACGCGTGATGTAGGCTTGGATGCGGCCGGTGGCGTCCTGCAGTGTGGCAAAGCTGGCCTTGCCCATGACGCGCTTGAGCATCATGCGACCAGCGATCTTGACCTGCACTTTGGCCGCACCTTCGCCGTTCAGGGCTTCGGGCGCGGTCTCGCCGTACTGGCCGTGCAGTTCTTCGGCATGGTGCTGCGGCTTGAAATCGTTCGGGAAGGCCACGCCCTTGCCTTCGGCCTGGGCCTGGCGCAGGGCTTTCAGCTTTTCGCGGCGCTCGGCAATCAGCTGGTTCTCGTCTTGCGGGGCGGCGGTGGGGGTGGCGTTCTGTTCGGACATGTCGGGTGACCTGAAGGTTTCAGGCAGTGCAGGAGGTGGAATGCACGCGGCAGCCTTGGGCCGTGGGCGTACACAAAACCCTGTATTTTAAGGTGGCGGGATGTGCTGGGCCGGTTCAGCGGGATGGGGTTTGTGGAGAGACCATGTCCCCAATCAATTCGAGCCGCAGCAGGGGCTCACGCAGGGCCAGCAGGCGGTATTTCATGGCGGTGGGCAGGGGCAGCAGCTCGGCCCAGCGCCGCGACAGCCAGGCGCAGTCATCGGCCTGCCAAGGCTGGGGCCATGGCAGAGGGTCCATGGCCGGATCCTGCAGCCGTTGCAGGGCGTCCAGCATCTGGTCCGACAGGTAGCGCAGGTGCCCGGGCACGATCAAGCTTGGCTCTGGCGGCAGGTCTCGCACCTCGCCCAGCCACAGACCGTCGCTGCGCTGGCGCGTGTGCAACACCTCAAAGCTGTCCAGCGCCCGCGCCCAGATGTGCAGCAGGCCGGGGCGAGGCCGTTCCACTTTTTCCAGCCGCATGCGGCTGCCGATGGTCTCGAACTGCTCGGCCGGGCCACCGGGCTGGTGCACCTCGCCGCCCCGGGTGAGGGAGACCACGCCAAAGTGCGTGCCCTGGCGTTCGCATTCGCCAATCATTTGCAGGTAACGCAGCTCGAATATCTGCAGGGGCAGCAGGCTGCCCGCAAACACGGCGGTGCCCAGCGGGAACAGCGGCAGGGTTTCGGAACCGGCAGAGGGTTGATCGGGCGCGAAGGGCATGCCGCTATCATCGCACGCGCAAGGAGATTGCCCATGATCTATCAGATGGCGAGCCTGGTGCTCGACGTGATCGCTGGCCTGGTGGCCGGCACCTGTTTGCTGCGGCTGGCCATGCAGGCCCAGCGCATCCCCTTCAACCAGCCACTGGGGCGTTTTGTGTTCGCCATGACCGACTGGATCGTCATGCCGCTGCGCAAGGTGATCCCGCCCTGGAGCCGCTGGGACCTGTCCAGTCTGGTGGCGGCATGGCTGATCAAGGTGCTGCAGTTTCTGCTGCTCTGGCTGTTGGCTGGGGGGCGTGGCCAGCTGGGCCTGTTGCCGCTCGTCAGCCTGGTGGGGTTGCTGCAGCTGACGGTGTCGGCGCTGAGTGCGCTGGTGCTGGTGTATGCGCTGATGTCCTGGGTGCAACCCGATTCGTATTTTCTGCAGATGGCCGACCGACTGGTCAAGCCCTGGCTGGACCCGGTGCGTCGCGTCGTGCCGCTCATCGGTGGTGTCGATCTGGCACCGCTGGTGCTGCTGCTGGTGCTGCAGCTGGCGGGCATGCTGCTGGCAGGTCTGCAGGCAAGCTGGATGTACTGAATGCCTGCACAGCCTTGACGCGGCCCGGCTGCGGGTCTACATTGGCAACGCGGCTTCAGGCGACTGAGGCTGCTCCTCTGAGGTGCATGCATGCGCCTCGCCCTCGGGAACCATCCTCTTCCCCTGGGCCTTCTGTCGGAGGTCCTCTCGTGGCCACCGACCAGCCCGGCCAGTCACTGGCCGGGCTGTTTTATTTCAGCTCACCGCATCGGCTGGCTGGCGCTGCAGCATGGCCAGGGTGCTGGCAATCGTCTTGCGCAGTTCGCGGCGGTCGCAGATGAAGTCCACGGCACCCTTGGTCTGCAGGAACTCGGCACGCTGGAAGCCCTCGGGCAGCGTCACGCGCACGGTGGTCTCGATCACGCGCGGGCCGGCAAAGCCGATCAGGGCCTTGGGCTCGGCGATCACCACATCGCCCACAAAGGCAAATCCGGCAGACACGCCGCCCATGGTCGGGTCGGTCAGCACACTGATGTAGGGCAGGCCCTTCTTGGCCAGACGGGTCAGGGCCGCATTGGTCTTGGCCATCTGCATGAGGGACAGCAGGCCTTCCTGCATGCGCGCGCCGCCGGTGGCGGTGAAGCACACGAAAGGCACTTTTTGCTCGATGGCGGTTTCGACGCCGCGCACAAAGCGCTCGCCGACCACCGAACCCATGGAGCCGCCCATGAAGTCGAACTCGAAGCAGGCGGCCACCAGCTCGATGCTGTGCACCGCACCGCCCATGACCACCAGTGCGTCGGTTTCGCCGGTGTTGTCCATGGCTTCCTTCAGACGCTCGGGGTACTTGCGGCTGTCCTTGAACTTGAGGGCGTCGACAGGCACCACTTCCTGACCGATCTCGTAGCGGCCTTCGCCGTCCAGAAAGGCGTTCAGCCGGGCACGGGCGCCGATGCGGTGGTGGTGACCACAGCTTGGGCAGACGTTGACGTTCTGCTCCAGATCGCTCTTGTAGAGCACGGTCTCGCAACTCGGGCATTTGATCCACAAGCCCTCGGGCACCGAACGGCGGTCGGCCGGATCGGTGTGGACGATTTTGGGGGGCAGCAGTTTTTCAAGCCAACTCATGCGGGTTTCTCCTGTTGGGCTGGATTATCGTTGATGCGTTCGTGCCGGGTAGGAGCGAGCCCCCGCGCGCGAAGAGGCTTCGGTCGCAGGGTCGGCCTCCTGCAAGCAGTTCAGGCGTCCAGCGCCTGGCGGATGCCGGACAGGAAATCGGCTGCGACGGTGTTGACCTTGTCCGCCGGCTCATTTTCGATCAGCTGGATCAGGCGCGAGCCGATCACCACGGCATCAGCCACGCGGCCAATCGCCTTGGCCGTCTGCGCATCGCGGATGCCGAAACCCACGCCCACCGGAATGTGCACATGCTGGCGGATGCGCGGCAGCATGGCCTCCACAGCGGCGGTGTCGAGCGCCCCTGAGCCGGTCACGCCCTTGAGCGACACGTAGTACACGTAGCCACTGGCCACCTGCGCGACTTGCTGCATGCGCTCGTCGGTCGAGGTGGGGGCCAGCAAAAAGATCAGGTCCATGCCGTGGGCGCGCAGTTTCGCGGCGAACTCGGCACATTCCTCAGGCGGGTAGTCCACCACCAGCACGCCGTCCACGCCCGCAGCGGCGGCGTCGCGGATGAAGCTGTCGGCGCCGTGCTTCTGGTCATAGCGTTCGATCGGGTTGGCATAGCCCATCAGCACCACCGGGGTGTCGGTGTTGGCCTGGCGGAACTCGCGCACCATGGCCAGCACCTGTACGAGGCCTATGCCGTAGGCCAGCGCGCGGTCACCTGCCTTCTGGATCACCGGGCCGTCGGCGGACGGGTCGGAAAAGGGCACGCCGAGTTCGATGATGTCGGCGCCGGCCCCGGCCATGGCGTGCATCAGCGAAGGGGTGCTGTCCGCGAACGGGAAACCTGCGGTCACAAAGGGAATCAGCGCCTTGCGGCCTTGGGCCTTGAGCTGGGAGAGGGTGGTGTCAATGCGGCTCATGTTCACCTCTTATTTGACGATGTTCACGGGCTGCTCGCCGCCCTTGACCGACTGGCCACGGCAGCTGGGGCGGCAATAGAAGTCGGCCTGGCTCAGGTCGGCCACGGTACCAATGTCCTTGTCGCCACGGCCGGACAGGTTGACCAGAATCGACTGGTCTGGGCGCATGGTCTTGGCCAGCTTCATGGCATAGGCGATGGCGTGGCTCGATTCGAGCGCGGGGATGATCCCCTCGGTGCGGCACAGGTAGTGGAAGGCGTCGAGCGCTTCCTTGTCGGTGATGCCCACGTACTCGGCGCGGCCGATGTCCTTGAGGAAGGCGTGCTCGGGGCCGACGCCCGGGTAGTCCAGGCCGGCGCTCACACTGTGCGTTTCGGTGATCTGGCCGTTGTCGTCTTGCAGCACATAGGTGCGGTTGCCGTGCAGCACGCCGGGGCTGCCGCACTGCAGCGAGCAGGAATGCTTGCCCGAGTCCATGCCTTCACCGGCGGCTTCGACACCGATCAGGCGCGTTTTTTCGTGGGGAATGTAAGGGTAGAAGATGCCCATGGCGTTGCTGCCGCCGCCCACGCAGGCGATCACGGCGTCGGGTTGCTGCTCCGCCATCTTCAGGCTCTTGAACATCTCGGGCATTTGCGTGAGGCATTCCTCACCGATCACGCTCTGGAAGTCGCGCACCATCATGGGGTAGGGGTGCGGGCCGGCCACGGTGCCAATGATGTAGAAGGTGTTGTCCACATTCGCCACCCAGTCGCGCATGGCTTCGTTCAGCGCGTCCTTGAGCGTCTTGCTGCCCGACTCCACCGGCACGACGGTTGCGCCCAGCAGCTTCATGCGGTAGACGTTGGGGCTCTGGCGCTTGACGTCTTCACTGCCCATGTAGACCACGCATTCCAGGCCGTAGCGGGCGCAGATGGTGGCCGTGGCCACGCCGTGCTGGCCGGCGCCAGTCTCGGCAATGATGCGGGTCTTGCTCATGCGTTTGGCCAGCATGGCCTGACCAATGGTGTTGTTGATCTTGTGGGCGCCGGTGTGGTTGAGGTCTTCGCGCTTGAGGAAGATCTGCGCGCCACCCACTTCACGGCTCATGCGGGCCGCGTGGTACACGGGCGAGGGGCGGCCCACAAAGTGCGCCAGTTCGGACTTGAATTCGGCGATGAATTCCGGGTCTTTCTGGTACCTGGCGTAAGCGTCCTTGAGTTCGTTGATGGCGTGTGTCAGCGTCTCGCTGACAAAACTGCCGCCGTAAATGCCGAAGTGGCCCTTGGCATCGGGCTGGTGGTAGTCGTACATGGAACAATTTTTCAATCAATGCCGATCGCCCTGAGCTTGTCGAAGGGCGTCTTGCCAGGCTTCGACAGGCTCAGCCCGAACGGGCGGTTGTCTTCAGAGGGATTCCTTGTCGGCAGTGCGAACTGCATCGACAAACTGCCGGATCTTGTCGGCATCTTTCAGGCCCTTGCCTGATTCGATGCCCGAGCTCACGTCAACTGCCAGTGACCGTGCACGCGGGCGCAGCGTACGAATGCCATCGGCCACGTTTGCAGGTGTGAGTCCACCAGACAAAACGAGGTGAGCGTTGACGCTTGGTGGCAGGAGTGACCAATTGAAAGCCTTGCCGCCGCCGCCAAAACCCTCGACATGGGCGTCGAGCAGGATGGCCTGGGCGTTGTGGTGAAGTTGGGCAAATTTTAGCAAGTCGAAGCTGCCGGCCGCTTTCAGGGGGATGCGAGCCGCTTTCAGGTGTGGCCGGCCGGTCTGGCGGCTCACTTCGGCACAGTACTCGGGCGTTTCATCGCCGTGGAACTGCAGCAGCGCGCCGGGCACGGCGGCGCAGGCGGCCTGCACCCGTTCGGGCGCTTCGTTGACGAAGAGCAGCACCGGCGTGACAAACGCGGGCAGCAATGCCGCCAGCTCTGCAGTGCGTTCGATGCTCACGGCGCGCGGGCTGGGGGGGTAAAGCACGAAACCGATCGCATCGGCTCCTGCCTGCACGGCGGCCTGAACATCGGCTTCGCGGGTGAAGCCGCACATCTTGATGCGGGTACGGATCTGAACGCTCATGGCAGCCAGTCGAAGGCGGGGGTGGTGGTGGGGAGGCCCCATTCTGGCGCATAGACCGGGCCGGCAAAGTACAGACCATCGGGTGCGAAGGTGGGGGCGGCTGCGTCGCGGCTTCGGGCCTGCAGCACCTCGCGCATCCAGCCGCTGGGGTGCACACCCGAGCCCACATAGACCAGGCAGCCCATGATGTTGCGGATCATGTGGTGCAGGAAGGCGTTGCCCTCGAACTCGAAGCGCCAGTATGGGCCGCGACGGTGGATGTCGATGCGGTGCAGCGTCTTGACCGGGCTCAGGGCCTGGCAGGCGCTGGCGCGAAACGAGGTGAAATCGTGTTCGCCCAGCAGGTGCTGCGCCGCCTCCCGCATGGCGGTTTCATCGAGTGGACGGAAAGCCCAGCCTGCCCGGCCCGATTCGAGCGCTGGGCGCACGGGCGATTCGAGCAGCACGTACACATAGCGGCGTGCGACGGCACTGGCGCGGGCATGAAAACTGTCGGGCACGGGCTGCGCCCACTGCACCGCGATGTCGGGTGGCAAAAACCGGTTGGTGCCACGTACCCAGGAAAAGGGTTCGCGTTGCAGCTCGGTGTCGAGGTGCACCACTTGCATCAAGCCATGCACACCCGCATCGGTGCGGCCGGCGCACAAGGTGGTGACAGGCTGGGCGCAAAACTCGGACAGCGCTTTTTCCAGCTGGTCCTGGATGGTCTGGCCCGAGGGCTGGCTTTGCCAGCCCAGGTAGGGCTGGCCGTTGTAGCTGACGCCGAGAGCCAGTCTCACCGGATCTGGCCGAGCATCTGCAGCGCTCTTGCCTTGTATTCGCCAATGCCGTTGGCCGCCACAGACTGAACCAGGGCGCGGGCAATGTCTGTGTCGCCCTTGGACAACAGCAGTTGGGCCAGCTCCAGCTTGGCTGGATCTGTGTCTTGGCGCACCTGGGGCTGGGTGGTCGCTGCGGCAGGTGCGGGTATGGGGTTGGCCGGAAGATTCAGATCAATGCTGGCCATTTCAGGCGGAATGCTCGGCGCATCTGCAGAATCATTCGATGAGGCGGCGGGGACATCGTCGTAGGACGGTGCAAAGGTGCTGCTGGATGTGTTGCTGCGGCTGCGTTTCCACAGCAGCAGTCCCAGCAAGGCGGCAAGACCGGCGCCCCACATCCACAGCGGTTTTCCAGCCAACCCTTCAGGTACGGCAGTTGTGGCTGCAGCAACGGGGGTGGCAGTCGATTCCTTGGCCGCCGATGCGGCAGCCAGCAAGCTGTTGAGGTCTTCGATGTTCTTGTTCAGCTCTGCTGTTTGGTCGGACGCCTCTCGGGCTTCGCGTTCGGCGGCCAGCTTGACTTCAGCGCTGTTCTTGCCCACCTGGGACTTTGACAGCGTCAGCGTGTCTTCGCTGGCCTGCGCATCGGGTGCCGCCTGAACTTCGGCGGCGACTTTGCCGGAGGCCTCGCGCCCCGGTCCATTGACGATTTTCAGTGGCGATTCGGCCAGGCGACGTGCGTAGGCCGCGAAGTCACGGGTTTGTGCGATGACGATCTGGCGGGCTTGTTGGGCTGAGGTCTGTTGCGCTTGCTCGGGCGAGGGCATCTGCAGCACAGCGCCAGCACGAACCAGATTCACGTTGTCTTCAATGAAAGCGTGGGGGTTATTGCGCAGCATGGCCACCAGCATCTGATCCAGAGACACAGAGGCAGGCATGTGGGCCAGCGCCAGGTGCGATGCAGTCTGTCCGGCTGCGACGGTGACCGTCTGGCCTTGTGTGGTCGGCGATGCAGCTTGTACGGCGGGCATGGCTGGCGCACCTGTTGCTGCTGTGGGGGATGCTGCTTTGGCCGTATCAACAGGGTCGAAGCGGTAAACCGGGACGTTCTGTGCGTTGTATTCGACGCGTGGTTGATCCGGATTGACGGCTGCTTTGGGCTGGGGTGTTTGCGTTGCGGGCAAGGCCACGGACGCTTGAGGTGCAGCCTGTTGCGGCTTGGGGCTGGCCGAGTTGAGCAACAGGGCGTAGTTGCGAACCAGGCGACCAGTGGACCACTGGGTTTCCAGGATCAGGTCAACAAAAGTGTCTTGCACGGGCTTGCGTCCCTGCAAAACGATGAAAGAGCGCCCTCCGCGGATGTCGATGCTGGTCGACATGCCTTCCAGTGCCGGGTTGTATTCCATACCGGCTTGCTGAAAGTTTCTGGGGGGGGCGATCTGTGCTCTCAGCCCTTGGGCTTCTTCAGCCGAGGCAGCATTGACTTCCACTTCTGCACGCAGCGGCTCGCCCATGCTGGAGAGCACCTGAAGGCGCCCCAGAGTCAAGGCGTGGGCAGACAGCGAACCGGTTGCGATGGCCAATGCCGTCAGCATGGGGCGAGCAGAGAGCGGGCGAGTGACAGACAACCGGTTGCGATGGGGCATGGTCAAATCCTGATGTAGGTTTTTTGACTATTTTGCCAGCTTTCAGGCATCCAAGAGGATACGCAGCATGCGGCGCAGAGGCTCGGCCGCACCCCACAGCAGCTGGTCGCCCACGGTGAAAGCACCCAGGTAGTCGTTGCCCATGGCCAGCTTGTGCAGGCGGCCCACGGGCACTGTCAGGGTGCCGGTCACGGCAGCAGGTGTCAGCTCGCGCTCGGTGATTTCACGCTCGTTGGGCACCACTTTGACCCAAGCATTGGCCTTGGCGATGATGTCGCTGACTTCGTCCAGCGGCACATCTTTTTTGAGCTTGATGGTCAGGCCCTGGCTGTGGCAGCGCATGGCGCCGATGCGCACGCACAGGCCGTCGATCGGGATGGAGCCTGCGCTGCGGAAAGCGGGGTTGCCCAGGATCTTGTTGCACTCGGCGCCGCCCTTCCATTCTTCCTTGCTCTGGCCGTGCTCGACGGGCACGTCAATCCAGGGGATCAGGCTGCCTGCAAGCGCGGCGCCGCGGAAGTTCTTGGTCGGGAAAGACGCATCGCGCATGGTGGCGGCCACCTTGCGGTCGATGTCGAGGATGGCCGAGGCCGGGTCGGCCAGCTCGGCCTTGACGGCGTCGTGCAGGGCACCCATTTGCGAGAGCAGCTCGCGCATGTTCTGCGCACCGGCACCCGAGGCGGCCTGGTAGGTCATGGCCGAGACCCACTCGACCAGCTTGTGCTGGAACAGGCCACCCAGGCCCATGAGCATCAGGCTCACAGTGCAGTTGCCGCCGATCCAGTTCCTGCCGCCCTTGGCCAGTGCCTGGTCGATCACGTGGCGGTTGACCGGGTCCAGAATGATGACGGCGTCGTCGGCCATGCGCAGGCTCGAGGCCGCGTCGATCCAGTGGCCGTTCCAGCCGGCGGCCCGCAGCTTGGGGTAGACCTCTTTGGTGTAGTCACCGCCCTGGCAGGTGATGATGATGTCGCATTTTTTGAGGGCGTCGATGTTGTTGGCGTCCTGCAGCGTGGTCTCGTTTTTGGCCATCGCGGGGGCTTTGCCGCCCGTGTTGGACGTGGAGAAGAACACCGGCTCGATCAGGTCAAAGTCTTTTTCCTGAATCATGCGGTCCATCAGAACCGAGCCGACCATGCCGCGCCAGCCGACCAAACCTACCAACTTGCTCATTTCAACGCCCTTTCAAAGTTAAACAGTGCCTACACGACTTGACCGCTGGCTGTTTGCCCGGCTCGTCTGGCCGGGGAGGGCGCACGACGAACCAGGCCGGATCAGCCCTTAATGGTCGTGGTTTTGGTGGAGATTGCGCGCGCGCCGGCAGCCACCAGGGTGGTGACAGCGAGGTTCAGGGTGAACAGGCGGGCGGCAAACATGGGAGGTGATTGTACCGGATAGGCTTGGATGGGCCTTACAGGGCAGTTGCCTGTGCTGTGCTTGAGTTGGGAGAGGCTGTGGGAGCACGCTCCAGCGCGCGAAACGCTTCGGCCGCAGGTGCGGCCTCCCACAAAATGGCCTTCAGGCACGTTGCTGGCTTCAAGCCAGTGCCTTGACCACGGCATCGCCCATCTGCACGGTGCCGACCTTGGTCGTGCCCTCGCTGTAGATGTCGGGCGTGCGCAGGCCCTGCGCCAGCACTTTCTTTACAGCCGTTTCGATGCGGTCGGCCGCTTCGGCCTGGTTCAGACTGAAGCGCAGCATCATGGCGGCGCTCAGGATGGTGGCCAGCGGGTTGGCCACGCCCTTGCCCGCGATGTCCGGGGCGCTGCCGTGGCTGGGCTCGTACAGGCCCTGGTTTTTCGTGTTCAGGCTGGCCGAAGGCAGCATGCCGATCGAGCCGGTCAGCATGGAGGCTTCGTCGGAGAGGATGTCGCCGAACATGTTGCCGGTCACGACCACGTCAAAGGCCTTGGGCGCCTTGACCAGCTGCATGGCGGCGTTGTCCACGTACATGTGCTCCAGCGTCACATCAGGGTACTGGGCATGAACTTCGGTGACCACGTCTTTCCAGAACTGGAAGGTTTCCAGCACGTTGGCCTTGTCCACGCTGGTGACCTTCTTGTTGCGCTTGCGGGCGGCCTGGAAGGCCACGTGCGCGATGCGCTCGATCTCGGGCTTGGAGTAGCGCATGGTGTCGAACGCTTCTTCGGCGCCGGGGAAGTGGCCATCGGTCGCCACGCGGCGGCCGCGCGGCTGACCGAAGTAAATATCACCGGTCAGCTCGCGGATGATCAGGATGTCCAGGCCCGCGATCAGCTCGGGCTTGAGGCTGGAGGCGCCGACCAGCTGCTCGTAGCAGATGGCGGGGCGGAAGTTGGCAAACAGACCCAGGTTCTTGCGCAGGCCCAGGATGGCCTGCTCGGGACGCAACGGGCGGTCGAGTTTGTCGTATTTCCAGTCGCCCACGGCGCCGAACAGCACCGCATCCGCTTCTTTGGCCAGCTTCAGGGTGGCTTCGGGCAGGGGGTGACCGTGCGCATCAAATGCGGCGCCGCCGACCAGGGCGGATTCCATCTCGAACTTCAGGTCGAGGGCTTTGAGGACCTTGACGGCCTGCTCAACGATTTCGGTGCCGATGCCATCACCGGGGAGAACTGCGATTTTCATGATGTCGGGAGAGCTTGTAGGAGGCCGCCCCTGCGGCCGATCTCTGCGGATTGATTCGGCCGCAGGGGCGGCCTCCCACAAGGGGTACGTTGTTTCAGTGGGCGGTATGCGCCAGCCAGGGCTTGGTCGCCAGGCGTTCGGCCTCAAACGCCTTGATCTTGTCGGCGTGACGCAGGGTCAGGCCGATGTCATCAAAGCCGTTGAGCAGGCAGTACTTGCGGAAGGCGTTGACTTCAAAGGGGATTTCTTCGCCTTGCGGACGCACGATGACCTGGCGCTCCAGGTCAATGGTGAGTTCGTAGCCCGGGAAGGCCGCCACTTCGTTGAACAGCATGTCCACAGTGCTTTCGGGCAGCACGATGGGCAACAAGCCGTTCTTGAAGCAGTTGTTGAAGAAGATGTCGGCAAAGCTGGGGGCGATCACGGCACGGAAACCGTACTGGTCGATGGCCCAGGGAGCGTGCTCGCGGCTGGAGCCACAACCGAAGTTCTTGCGCGCGAGCAGGATGCTGGCGCCCTTGTAGCGTGGCTGGTTCAGCACGAAATCCGGATTGGGTTTGCGATCGCTTTCCGGTACGCCAGGTTGGCCGGGCTGGTCCAGATAACGCCATTCATCGAACAGATTGGGGCCGAAGCCCGTCTTGCGGATCGACTTGAGGAACTGCTTGGGGATGATGGCGTCGGTGTCCACGTTGGCGCGGTCCATCGGGGCCACCAGGCCTTTGTGAAGGGTGAATTTCTGCATGGTGCTTATTTGGCCGATTTCTCGATGGCAGCGCCGGCTTTTTCGATGTCCTGACCGATGCCGCGAACGGTGTTGCAGCCGGTCAGGGCCAGCAGCGCGGTGATGAGGCTCACAGTGACGAGTTTTTTCATGGCGGTGCTCCTTGAAGTCAGGCGAATTTGCGAACGTCCACGAAGTGGCCGTGGATGGCCGCTGCTG
>Ga0255195_1000063_pt1 | contig 23636 bp, 20 predicted proteins | sample Miss_Yuk_RepC_8h_FD_183627 | JGI IMG/M metagenome (GOLD analysis project Ga0255195, IMG submission 183627) | Freshwater microbial communities from Mississippi River, Louisiana, United States - Miss_Yuk_RepC_8h | ecosystem: Environmental > Aquatic > Freshwater > River | place: USA: Louisiana... | reverse complement strand
AAGACCTGCGGAGTGGGCACCTCCAGCAGGTGCCGTAAAAAGCGGCCGAAAACCGTCGCGTTGTGGTTGACGAAATCGCGGTAAGTCTGGCGCATCAGCTCTACAGTTTCTTTGGTGCTGGGTACGTGCCTTGGGTGGTCAGGGCCTGTATGCGGGCTGCCACGGTGGGCTCGATCGTCAGCGCCACGTGCTGCACACCGGGCAATGAGTAGGGGGTGGCCGCCGATTCGCTCACCCCTCGAAAGTCTAGGCTGTGTGTGATACCCAATTCGCTTATGCACGCATGGTCTCGTGCGCTGAGCCTGGCCAGGTGCTCCGAGCGGAACACGCGCCCAGTGCGTACGCGCTGACCATGAAGGTTCAGATAGCCACCGATGTCGCGAAAATTGGAAGCGCCTTCAAGCATGAGCCGATCTGATGTTGGGTCAATGTTATTGGAATTCATCGCTCGTATGGGTAACAAAAAAGCGCCCGAAGGCGCTTACGTGGGACAGTCATCTTCGGGCCTGACCCGAGGATCCATGGATTCCCGCTTTTGCGGGAATCACAGGCAAAGACCTCACTTCTTCTTGGCCACGACCCGGATCATTTCCAGGCACTGCTTGGCATAACCCCACTCGTTGTCGTACCAGGCGACGATCTTCATGAAGTTCTTGTCCAGGGCGATGCCGGCGGTGGCGTCGAACACGCTGGCGCAGGGCTCGCCACGGAAGTCGGTGGAGACCACTTTCTCGTCGGTGTAGCCCAGGATGCCCTTGAGTGCGCCTTCGCTTTGCGCCTTCATTTCAGCGCAGACTTCTTCGTAGCTGGCTTCCTTTTCCAGCTCGATGGTGAGGTCGACCACGGACACGTCAGACGTGGGCACACGGAAGGCCATGCCGGTGATCTTCTTGTTGAGCTCGGGGATCACCTTGCCCACGGCCTTGGCGGCGCCGGTGCTGCTGGGGATGATGTTTTCCAGAATGCCGCGGCCGCCGCGCCAGTCCTTGCGCGAGGAGCTGTCCACGGTGGCCTGGCTGGCGGTGGCGGCGTGCACGGTGGTCATCAGGCCGCGCTTGATGCCCCACTTGTCGTGCAGCACCTTGGCCACGGGGGCCAGGCAGTTGGTGGTGCAACTGGCGTTGGAGATGATGGCTTCGCCGGCGTATTTCTTGTGGTTCACGCCGTAGACGAACATGGGCACCGTGTCCTTGGACGGGGCGGAGATCACCACTTTCTTGGCGCCGGCCTGCAGGTGCATCTGGCTGGTCGGCTCGGTCAGGTAGTGGCCGGTGCACTCGAGCACGATGTCCACACCCATTTCGCCCCAGCGCAGGTTGTGCGCGTCACGCTCGTGCGAGAGCTTGATCTTCTTGCCGTTGACGATCAGGGCGTCGTCGGTGTGGTCCACTGTGCCGTCAAAGCGGCCGTGCACGCTGTCGTACTTGAGCATGTAGGCCAGGTAGTCGGAGGGCTTGGGGTCGTTGATCCCCACGATCTGGATGTCGCTGTAGCCGTGCTTGAGCGCGGCGCGCAGGGCCAGGCGGCCGATGCGGCCGAATCCGTTGATGCCAACCTTGATGGTCATGGTGAGTGCCTCTGGAGAAAAGTTACTGAACGGTTACGTAACCGGTTTGTAGACCACGGCCCTTGCACGAGCCTGATCCCGCAGCCCCCCTTGCCGGAGGGCTGCGCCGGTCAGGAAATCAGGCCTTGAGCAGGGCGGCGTGGACCGTGTCGGCCAGGTTCTCTGCGGTGAAGCCAAAGTGCTTGAACAGCACCGGGGCCGGGGCCGATTCGCCGTAGGTGTCGATGCCGACCACGGCAGCGCAGCCGTATTTCCACCAGCCGTCGGTGGAGCCCATTTCGACCGCCACGCGGGGGATGCCCGCGGGCAGCACGCTTTGCTTGTACTCCACGCTCTGGCGGTCAAACACGCTGGTGCTGGGCATGGACACCACGCGCACGCCGATCTTGCGCTCGGCCAGCAGCTTTTGCGCGGCCAGGGCCAGCTGCACTTCGGAGCCGGTGGCGATGATCACGCCGTGGGTCTTTTGGATGCCTACGCTCTCGGGCTCGGACAGCACATAGGCGCCACGGCTGATGTCGCCCAGATCGCTCTTGGGCGAATAAGCCAGGTTCTGACGCGACAGGCACAGGGCGCTGGGGCGGTTCGCGTTTTGCAGGGCCACGGCCCAGGCCACGGCGGTTTCGGCCGTGTCGGCCGGGCGCCACACGTCCAGACCCGGGATCAGGCGCAGGCTGGCCACGTGCTCGATCGACTGGTGCGTCGGGCCGTCTTCGCCCAGACCGATGGAGTCGTGGGTGAACACATGCACCACGCGCTGCTTCATCAGCGCGGCCATGCGGATGGCGTTGCGTGAGTAGTCTGAGAAGGTCAGGAAGGTGCCGCCGTAGGGGATGTAGCCGCCGTGCAGGGCCACGCCGTTCATGATGGCGGCCATGCCGAATTCGCGCACGCCGTAGTTGATGTGACGGCCGATCTGGCCTTCTTCGGTTTTCACCACGTCACCGGCCAGATCCACACGGAAAGCGGGCGTGCTCTTGGTGTTGGTCAGGTTGGAGCCGGTCAGGTCGGCCGAGCCGCCCAGCAGTTCGGGCACGGCCGCGGTGAAGGCTTCCAGCGCAATCTGGCTGGCCTTGCGGCTGGCCACGGTCTCGGCCTTGGTGTGGGCGGCGACCACGGCGTCGAACGCGACCTGGTTGAAGTTCTTGGGCAGTTCGCCCTTCATGCGGCGGGTGAACTCCTTGGCCAGCTCGGGGAAGGCGGCCTTGTAGGCGGCAAAGCTGGCGTTCCAGGCGGCTTCGCGCTCGGCACCAGCGGCCTTGGCATCCCAGTCGGCGTACACCTCTTTGGGGATCTTGAAGGGTTCGTGGCTCCAGCCCAGGGCTTCGCGGGTGAGCTTGATTTCTTCGGTGCCCAGCGGCTCGCCGTGGGCCTTGGCGGTGTTGGCGCGGTTGGGCGAGCCTTTGCCGATGGCGGTCTTGCAGACGATCAGCGTGGGCTTGTCTGCGCTGTGTTTGGCAGACGCAATGGCCTTGGACAGGGCCTCGGCATCGTGGCCGTCCACGGCGTCGATCACGTTCCAGCCGCAGGCTGCAAAGCGCTGGGGCGTGTTGTCGATGAACCAGGGGGCGACCTGGCCGTCGATCGAGATGCCGTTGTCGTCGTACAGGGCGACCAGCTTGTTGAGCTTCCAGGCGCCGGCCAGGGCCACGGCCTCGTGGCTGATGCCTTCCATCAGGCAACCATCACCCAGGAACACATAGGTGTGGTGGTTGACGATGGCGTGGCCGGGGCGGTTGAACTCGGCGGCCAGCATCTTTTCGGCCAGGGCCATGCCCACGGCGTTGGTGATGCCCTGACCCAGCGGGCCCGTGGTGGTTTCCACGCCGGGGGTCACGCCGACTTCGGGGTGGCCGGCGGTCTTGCTGTGCAGCTGGCGGAAGTTTTTCAGTTCTTCGATCGGCAGCTTGTAGCCCGTCAGGTGCAGCAGCGCATAGATCAGCATGGAGGCGTGGCCGTTGGACAGCACGAAGCGGTCGCGGTTGGCCCAGTGCGGGTTCTTGGGGTTGTGCTGCAGGTGATCGCCCCACAGCGCCACGGCCATGTCGGCCATGCCCATGGGGGCGCCGGGGTGCCCGGAGTTGGCTTGTTGAACGGCGTCCATTGCCAGCGCGCGGATCGCGTTGGCCATTTGTTGCTTGTTTGCCATGAGGGGCAGCTCCGGTCTGTAGATTCGGGAAAACCCCGGATTTTAACGGCCGCAGCCGCGTCCAAGGCCGTAACCGGAGTTACAGCCCAGGGTTACAGCCGAAGGCCTGCAGCTCATCCTCGGGTCAAGCCCGATCCATGGATGTCCGATGGGTTGGGCATGACGGGGCAGAACGCCTGCCCTCGTGGCAACATTGCCCCATGAGCATTTCTTCCGAAATTTACGTCGGCTTTGTCGCCCAGGCCATGGTGCTGGCCGCCGGTCGGGGCGAGCGCATGCGCCCCTTGACCGACGCCACCCCCAAGCCGCTGTTGCCCGTGCGCGGTCAGCCGCTGATGCAGTGGCCCATGCAGGCGCTGGCCCGCGGCGGCTTTGTCCGTCAGCTGCTCAATACCGCCTGGTTGGGCGAGCAGATCCCGGCGCATTTTGGCAACGGTGTGACCTGGCCTGGCTTGCCCGAGGTCCAGATCGCTTATTCACATGAAGGCCGTGACTTTGGCCGGGCGCTGGAGACGGCGGGCGGCATCCTGCGTGCTTTGCCTGTGCTCGATGACGTGTTCTGGGTGGTGGCCGGTGACGTGTTCGCGCCGGACTTCGTGTTCAGCCCTGAAGCCGTGGCGCGTTTTGCCGCCAGCGGCCAACAGGCGCACCTCTGGCTGGTGCCCAACCCGGCGCACAACGCCAAGGGCGACTTTGGCCTGGCCGCAGATGGCTGCGTGCTCAACCTGCCGGCTGGCGACGCTGGCCGGCAATACACCTTCAGCACGATTGCCCTGTACCGCAAAAGCTTCTTCACCCGGCCGGACGCGCCCGCACCTGCAGGCAACCCCGCGGGCGTGGCCGTGCCGCTGGCGCCAATGCTGCGCGCCGCCATGAACCGTGGTGAGGTCGGTGGCGAGGTCTACACCGGCGCCTGGACCGATGTGGGCACGCCCGAGCGTCTGGCGCAGCTGAATGCATGCCCGACTTTGTAGGAGCGCGCCCCGGCGCGCGAACCGGCCGCGCGCCACGAAGGGTCATTCGCGCGCAGAGGCGCGCTCCTACAATGACCAAATGACTTACTCCATTTACGCGCAACGCCGCGCCCGCCTGGTCGCCCAGCTGGGCGCCGGTGGCATCGCCATCATCCCCACGGCGCGCGAGCAGCAGCGCAACCGCGACAGCGACTTTCTGTTCCGGCACGACAGCTATTTTTATTACCTGACCGGTTTTACCGAGCCCAACGCCTGGCTGGTGCTGACTGCCGAGGGCGAGGCCACGCTGTTTTGTCAGCCCAAGGACCTGGAGCGCGAGATTTGGGACGGCATTCGCCTGGGGCCCGATGCCGCGCCAGCTTTGCTGGGAGTGCAAAAGGCGCTCTCGGTTTCCGAGCTCGACACCCAGCTGCCCAAACTGCTGGAAAACCGCAGCACGGTCTGGTTCCCGTTTGCTACCCACGAGGGGCTGGAGAGCCGCATCGAAGGCTGGCTCAGGCCGGTGCGCGCCCGTGTGCGTTTTGGCGCGCTGTGCCCGGACCAGCAGCGCGATGTGTGTGCCCTGCTGGATGAGATGCGTCTGGTGAAAGACGCGCACGAGCTGGATGTGATGCGCCGAGCCTGTGCGATCAGCGCCCGCGCCCACATCCGCGCCATGCAGCGCTCGGCGGCCATGCTGCGCGCCGGCCAGGAACTGCGCGAATACCACCTGGACGCCGAGTTGCTGCACGAGTTCCGCCAGCATGGCTCGCAGTACCCGGCCTACGGGTCGATTGTGGCCGGGGGTGCGAACGCGTGCATCCTGCACTACCGCGCCGACAAGGCCCTGATCCAGGATGGCGATCTGGTGCTGATCGACGCCGGCTGCGAGCTCGATGGCTATGCCAGCGACATCACCCGCACCTTCCCGGCCAACGGCCAGTTCACCGGTCCGCAGCGTGAGCTGTACGAGCTGGTGCTGGCTTCGCAGGACGCGGCGGTCGCTGCCACCCGAGCCGGCGCGCGCTTTGTCGATCCGCACAACGCCACCGTGGCAGTGCTGGCGCAAGGCCTGCTCGATGTGGGCCTGCTCGACAAAAACAAGGTCGGCAGTGCGCAGGACGTGATCGCCAACCGCAGTTATTTCCCCTTCTACATGCACCGCACCGGCCACTGGCTGGGCATGGACGTGCACGACTGCGGCAGCTATGTGGAGCCTTCCGAGGTGGGCCAGGTCAGCGAGCGCAAAGACCCGCTCAGCGGCGAAACCATCAAGGACCGACCGAGCCGCATCCTTCGTGAAGGCATGGTGCTGACCATCGAACCGGGTCTGTATGTACGCCCGGGCGAGGGTGTGCCCGAACAGTTCTGGAACATCGGCATCCGCATCGAGGACGACGCGGTGGTCACGGCCGATGGTTGCGAACTGATCACCCGCGACGTGCCGGTGGCCCCCGACGAGATTGAAGGGCTGATGCGTGCCTGAACTGCAAGGCCGCATCGTCTCGGTGCAGGTGGGCCACTCGCGCCTGCTGCGCGTGGGCGAACGCACCGTGCGCTCGGCCATTTGCAAGCAGGCGGTCGAAGGTCCGGTGAGTGTGGGGCCGCTGGGTCTGAAGGGTGATGAGCAAAACGACCTGAGCGTGCATGGTGGCCTGTCCAAGGCGGTGTACGCCTTGCCGTACGTTCACCTGGCTTGGTGGTCGGCACAGCGTCTGGTGGCAGGTGTGTCCATGCTCGAGGAAGCTTTTGTGCCTGGCCAGCTCGGTGAAAACCTGAGCCTGGACGGCGTGGATGAGCACAATGTTTTCATTGGTGACCGTCTGTGTTTCGACGGGGGCGTGGTGCTGCGTGTGACCGAGCCGCGCCAGCCCTGCGCCAAGTTCAATGCGGTGCTCGGTTACGAACGTGCCGGCAAGGAGATGGTGCAGTCTGGCCGGTGCGGGTTTTATCTGGCGGTAGAGCAGCCAGGGGCTTTGCAGGCAGGCGAGGCTTTCAGGCTCCAGTCCGGCCTGCGCGAGACATCCATCGCCCGGGCCTTGCAGCACAAGGCGTTCAAACACTTGCGCTGAACGAATCGGGCCTTCACTTTTGCATTCAGGTCAAAAGCCTGCTGACTTTGATACGTATTGAACCGAATGCCACGGTCATGTCAGAGGCCTACAATGGAAAACACCATATCACCTGACGAAATCGGAGGGTGGTCACAACAACGGAGATCCCCATGAGCAACAAGCTCCAGGCCGAAGAAAAACGCGCCATCCTGCGCAAGGCTGCCCTCGAATACCACGAGTTCCCCACCCCCGGCAAGATCGCCATTGCCGCCACCAAACAGCTGGTCAACCAGCACGATCTGGCGCTGGCCTATTCACCCGGTGTGGCGGCCCCCTGCGAGGAAATCGTCAAGGACCCGGCGGCTGCCTTCAAGTACACCAGCCGCGGCAACCTGGTCGGCGTGGTGACCAACGGCACCGCCGTGCTGGGGCTGGGCGACATTGGCCCGCTGGCCGGCAAGCCGGTCATGGAAGGCAAGGGCGTGCTCTTCAAGAAGTTCTCGGGCATCGATGTGTTCGACATCGAGATCAACGAGAAGGACCCGGACAAGCTGGTCGAGATCATCGCGGCGCTGGAGCCGACTTTTGGCGGCATCAACCTCGAAGACATCAAGGCGCCCGACTGTTTCTACATCGAGCGCAAGCTGCGCGAGCGCATGAAGATTCCGGTCTTCCACGACGACCAGCACGGCACCGCCATTGTGGTCGGCGCGGCTATCCTCAACGGCCTCAAAGTTGTGGGCAAGGACCCGAAAAAGATCAAGCTGGTGACTTCGGGTGCAGGCGCGGCGGCGCTGGCTTGCCTTGGCCTTTTGGTCAAGCTGGGTATCCCGCGAGAGAACATCTGGGTGACCGACCTGGCCGGTGTGGTCTATGAAGGCCGCACCGAATTGATGGACGAGGACAAGGTCCAGTTCGCGCAAAAGACCGATCTGCGCAAGCTCGCCGAAGTCATCGAGGGCGCGGACGTGTTCCTGGGCCTGTCGGCGGGTGGCGTGCTCAAGCAGGACATGGTGGCCAAGATGGCCGCCAAGCCGCTGATCTTGGCCCTGGCCAACCCCAACCCCGAGATCACGCCCGAAGACGTCAAGGCGGTGCGCGACGATGCCATCATGGCCACCGGCCGCACCGACTACCCCAACCAGGTCAACAACGTCCTGTGTTTCCCCTACATCTTCCGCGGTGCGCTCGACTGTGGTGCGACCACCATCACGTTGGAGATGGAGATCGCTGCGGTGCACGCCATTGCCGAGCTGGCGCAGGCCGAGCAAAGCGAAGTGGTGGCGGCGGCTTATGTGGGTCAGCCGCTGGCGTTTGGTCCCGAGTACCTGATCCCCAAACCGTTTGATCCGCGCCTGATGATGAAGATCGCGCCGGCCGTGGCGCAAGCGGCTGCTGACAGTGGCGTGGCTTCACGCCCGATCACCGACATGGATGCCTATCGCGAGCGCCTGCAAGGTTTCGTGTACGCCTCTGGTACGACCATGAAGCCGATTTTCCAGGCCGCACGCCGCGCACTCAAGAAACGGGTGGCCTACAGCGAGGGTGAGGAAGAGCGCATCCTGCGTGCCGCGCAGATCGTGGTCGATGAAGGAATTGCCCGGCCCACGCTGATCGGCCGTCCGGCCGTGATCGCCAAGCGCATCGAGAAGTTCGGCCTGCGCCTGCAGGAGGGGCTGGACTACGACGTGGTCAACGTCGAGCAGGACGACCGCTACCGCGACTTCTGGCAGACCTACCACCGCATGACCGAGCGCAAGGGCGTGACCGAATCGATCGCCAAGATCGAAATGCGCCGCCGCCTGTCGCTGATCGGGGCCATGCTGGTCCACAAGGGCGATGCCGATGGCCTGATCTGCGGCACCTGGGGCCACAACACCATGCACCTGACCTACATCGACCAGGTGATCGGCAAGCGTGCCGGGGTGACCACTTTTGCCGCCATGAACGGCCTGATGCTGCCGGGCCGCCAGGTCTTCATCGTCGACACCCACGTCAACTATGACCCCAGCGCCGAACAGCTGGCCGAGATCACCGTCATGGCGGCGGAAGAGATGCGCCGCTTTGGCATTGCGCCCAAGGCCGCCTTGCTCAGCCACTCCAACTTCGGTACGTCCAACCAGCCCAGCGCGGTCAAGATGCGCCAAGTGCTGGAATTGCTGCGCCAAAGTGCGCCCTGGCTGGAGGTGGATGGCGAAATGCACGGGGATGTCGCGCTTGACGCCGCCGCCCGCGAGGCCATCATGCCGCACAGCGCGCTGTCGGGCGGTGCCAACCTGCTGGTCATGCCCAACATCGACGCCGCCAACATCGCCTACAACCTGCTCAAGACGGCGGCGGGTGGCAACATCGCCATCGGCCCGGTGCTGCTGGGGGCGGCCAAGCCCATCCACATCCTGACGCCGAGCACCACGGTGCGCCGCATTGTCAACATGACGGCCCTGACCGTGGCCGACGCCAACGCCCACCGCTGAGGCATGACCGCTGTCGTTGGGTCAGAACTGAACCCACGACAGCTGGCGCTCACTTATTGGGTCGAAAAGACCGCTTGACCTGCCTGTTTAATGGGCAGGCCCTTGCTTTTTTTTGTGCAATGCATCACACTAGCGCCCTTGAGTGTTCGGGTTAACCCGGTGCTCTTGAAAGGTGTTTTCGTGGTGGTTTGGCTTCCCGCTGTTTCCAGGCGCTGGTCGGTGTTTGTGCTGGCTCTGGCCGGGTTGGCGTGCACTGGATTGGTGCATGCCAAGTCTGAATCCGACAGTACGATCCGCGCCGCGCTGGCGCTCAGCGAGTTGCCAGCAGAGGGTCAGCAGACCTACCGTCTCATCCATCAGGGCGGTCCTTTTCCGTACGAGAAGGACGGGACTGTTTTTGGGAATCGGGAACGGCAGCTGCCCAGGCAGGCGCGGGGCTATTACCGCGAATACACCGTCAAGACACCTGGCGCGAGAGATCGCGGAGCCCGGCGCATTGTGTGTGGTGGCGAGGTGCCGAAACAACCGGATGCCTGTTATTACACCGCAGACCATTACGCGAGCTTTCGCGTGATTGTCCAGACCAAGAACTAGAGATTGATTTTCAGGAAGACCACAGAGATGGAAGCCGTGCAGCGAACACAACAGGACACGCCCCTCAAAGGCGTTCGCTCGAACATCGTGCAATCGATCCGCGCCCACCGCGTGAGCGACCTGCAGGAAGCCGCCCAAAAGCTGGGCCACCACTTCCTGTATGCCAACCTGGGCGATGCCCAGAGCAAGCAGGACGTGCTGGACATGATCGGTGCCCAGTTCACCTTGCCCACCCATTTTGGCAAGAATTTCGATGCCCTGTACGACTGCATGACCGACCCGCTGCACAAGTCGGGTCCGCAGCCGGGCTTCATTGTGGTGCTCGAGCAAATTCCCGCCAACGTCAAGTTCGACAAGGAAGCCCGCGAACAGCTGCTGGACATCTTCCGTGACACGGCCGATTACTGGGCCGACCGCAAGGTTCCTTTCCGCTGCTTCTATTCCTTTGCCGTGGCGCGTGCTGCCCAGGCCGGTCAAGCCCGTGCCGCAGATGCCGAAGCCGCCGAAGCCGAAGTGGAAGAAGGCGAAAAAATGCCGACCGACAAGCTGGTGGACGTGTCGCCGCTGGCCCTGCGCATGAGCAGCCCCTTCAACGCTGGTTACTGGCTCGCCGCCGCCTGATCACAGGCCTCTGGCTCAAAAACAAAGCCCCGCTTGCGGGGCTTTGTTTTTGTGGCGCGACAAAAAGAGAAATGCTCAAGCAACAACCGCCTGGGCAAGGCTCACGTATTCATCCACTGGCACCTCTTCGGCTCGGCGTTGCAGATCGAAGGTGCCGGCAAACTTTTTCTCTTCCAGCCATTTGCCCAGCGTGTGGCGCAGCAGTTTGCGGCGCTGGCTGAAGGCCACCTGCACCAGTGTTTCGAGCACGGTGCGGTCGAGTGACGCGGGCTGGGCATGCGGCACCATGCGCACCACGGCGCTGTCCACGCGCGGGGGCGGGTCAAAGCATTCGGGGGGCACGAACAGCACATTGTCCATCGCGTAGCGCCATTGCAGCATGACCGACAGGCGGCCGTAGTCGGCCGTGGCTGGCTCGGCCACCATGCGGTCGATCACCTCCTTTTGCAGCATGAAGTGCTGGTCCTCGATGGCGTCGACATGGTCGAGCAGGTGGAACAGGATCGGGCTGGAGATGTTGTAGGGCAGGTTGCCCACCACGCGCAGCTTCTGGCTGGAGTTGGCGGGCAGGATGTCGCGCGCCAGCGCGGTGAAGTCCACCTTGAGCACGTCGGACTCGACCACGCGCAGGTGCGGGTGTTCGCGCAGGCGGCGGGCCAGATCGCGGTCGAGTTCGATCACGGTGAGCTGCCCCAGGCGTTCGACCAGAGGTTGCGTCAGTGCCGCCAGGCCGGGGCCGATTTCGACCATCGTCTGGCCGGGTGCAGGCGCAATCTCGCGCACGATGGCGTCGATGATCGCGCTGTCCGACAGGAAATGCTGGCCGAAGCGCTTGCGGGCAATGTGCTTCATGTCAGCGTTGAGGTGAAGCGTTGTTCTGAGGCAGCGGGGACACTTCGGGAGGCTCGCGCATTTCGACGTAGGCGCGCCCGCGCACGTCTTCCACCCAGCGCTCATAAGCTTCATCAAGCCGCTTCTCGCGCAGGCTGGCGCGGGCCATGTCACGTTGCTCTTTTTCGGGCACAGCCACTTTGCGGCGATCGGTCACTTCCAGGATGTGCACCCCAAAGCGGGACACCAGCGGCTCGCTGATCTGGCCGGGCTGCAGGCGGTCCATGACCTGTTCGAACTCGGGCACGAACTGGCCCGGGCTGGCCCAGCCCAGGTCGCCTCCCTGGGCGGCACTGCCATCCTGCGACATCTCCTGCGCAGCACGGGCGAAGGCGGTGCGGCCGGACAGGATCTGGCGACGCACTTCCTGCAGGCGGGCCACGGCCTGGTCACGTGAGAGTTGTGCGGTCGGACGCAGCAGGATGTGGCGGGCACGCGTCTGCACCACGGTCATGACGGCGCTGGCCTGGCGACGGTCGAGCAGTTTGAGGATGTGAAAGCCCGCACCGGAGCGCACCGGACCGGCAATGCCCTGGGCAGGCAGCGAACGCACGGCTTCAACAAACAGCTCCGGGTAGCGGTCGGCGGTGCGCAGACCCATCTCACCGCCCTTGGCCCCTTTGTCAAAGGCTTGCGAGTGGGTCTTGGCCAGCTGCGCAAAGTCTTCGCCTGCGCGTGCGCGGCGGGCGATGTCCCTGGCCTTGTCTTCCAGGGTCTTGATTTCAGCAGGGCTGCTGTTTTCCGGCACGGCCACCAGGATCATGGCGATGTTCAGTTCAGGGGTGGCGTCCGGAGAGCCCTGGGCCTGGTCACGGATGAACTGGTCGATGTCGGTGTCGGAGATGCGGATGCGCGACTCCACCTCGCGTTCGCGCAGGCGTGACAGGGTCAGCTGCTTTTTGAGTTGGTCACGAAACGCTGCGACCGTCATGCCTTCCTGGGTCAGCCGCTGGTGAAAGGCTTCACGCGTCAAGCGGTTGTTGGCCGCGACGTTGGCCTCTGCCTGGTCGATCTGGTCGTCGTCGATCTTGATCCCTTGTTCCTGGGCCTGCTGCAGCTGGGCTTTTTCATTGATCAGCATGTCCAGCGCCTGCTGTGTCAGCTGCTGGGCCGGAGGCACCGATGCGCCACGCGCGGCCAGTTCCCGCAGCAGGCGGTTGCGCATGGCCTGTACCTCGCTGTTGGTCACGGGCTCGCTGTTGACGACCGCCACGATGAAATCGGCAGACCGCATCGACGATGCCGTCTGGCCAGTGGCGGGAAGGGCATGCCAAGCCAGTCCAGCCAGAATGGCTGTCACAAGATGACAGGTGCGGGGCAGCAATTTATTCATATTGCAGGAATCGGCTGGGGGTTGTCGGTTGCTCACGCAGGTACTGGTAGCGTGGGATGTTTCGTTTCAGGCTGTCCAGCGGGCTGACGCCCACGCGGCCAAAGCCCACCAGTTCCAGCTGGAACATGATGCGGGTGGTGGCGGTGCTGACCGTGCTTTGCAGGCGCTCAAAGGCAACGCGACCGAGCCAACAACCCGCATCGTATTCAAACCCGACCAGCGTATCGACCAGGCGCCTGTCCTGCAAACTGTAGTTCATGCGGCCGACGCTGTACCAGCGATCGGCGCCCAGGCCCTGGCCGCCGGCCTTGACGCCGGAATCGTCAGGCCGGTTGCTCCAGCGGATGTCGCTCAAAGGCCATTGCCAGCCCACGTCAAGCAGTTCGCTGGGGTTGGCAGGGTCCTTGTTGATGCGGTATGCGGCGTTGAGCAAGCGGTAGGGGCCCGGGTTGTAGCGGGTCTGCAGCGTCGAGCGGCGGACTTCGTTGGTCTGGTTGTTGAGCTGAACGGCCCCGTCGAATGACCATTGATCGTTCCAGCGTGTGCCCGCACCCAGCAGCAAATCGCTCAGCCCCTTTTTTTCCTCTGAGGTATTGGGGAGGATGACCTTTTGATCGGAAAACCGCAGGCGCTGGGCGATGCCCACGCGAAGCAACTCCGCACCGCTGGTGTTGTCGAAGAGCCGGCTGCTGACGCCAAAGGTCATGATGTTGTTGTCCACAATCCGGTCCTGCCCCACATAGGGGTTCTCGCTGTAGATGGTGGACAGGTTGAAGTCGGTCAGGCCTGTGTCGTAAACCGGCAGCCTGCTCTGGTCCACAAAGGGCGTGCGCACATAGAAAATGCGGGGCTCCAGTGTCTGCGTCAGGTTCTTGCCCAGCCAGGCCGTCTCCCGTTCAAAGGTCAGGCCGCTGTCCAGGCTGAAGGTGGGCAGTACGCGGTTGACCGAGGAGCTGCCATCGCTGAGCGGGGACTGCATGTCATAGCGGGTGGCGTGCAGCTGAATTTTCGGGGTGATGTAACCCCAGGGGGCAATCCAGGGGCGACTCACCTGGGTCTGCGTGTAGCTGCGTGTGCCGTTGCGCAAGTTGGCCAGTGTGGCCGCAGAGACGTTGGGGATCCGGCTGTAATCGGCTTCGAACCGGGTGGTGTCGCCAATGACAGACCAGTCCAGTCCATGGTCGTTCCACCTGCCATAGCGCATGGTGATTTGCGGGGCCCGGTCATAAGGGGGCGTGATGGGCGAGGTGACATCCTGCTGCGTTTGCCAGCGCTGCACCAGACCCACCATCGAAAAACCGTCGCGTCCCCAGGACACCGTGCCCGTGGTGGGCAGTACCCGCTGCGTCAAGGCCACGGGGGCACCGAGTTGGCCCGAGGCACCCAGGTAAGTCCTGGGGAAGTCGCGCCAGTACATGTCGTCACTGACGCGGTTGATGGACAGGGCCGCGCCCAGGCGGCCAATGCCGTCGACGCCCGTGTCGATGCTGCCGTTGTGCTGGGTGCTCAAACCCCAGCGGTTGTCCTTGCGCAGCGCGTCGTGGGGCAGCCAGTTGAGCCGGACCTGCCCGTTGTAGTCGGACTCGAGGTACCGGAATTCGCTCTCAAGGCCGACACCGCGCTTGCTCATGGCCCGGGTGACGAAGGTGGCATCCCGGTTGGGCGCGATGTCCCAGTAATAGGGCTGCATCACTTCAATCCCGCTGATCGAATCGATCGCCACGACCGGCGCGAGCAGGCCGGACATCCGGTTGGACTCCAGCGGGAACTTCACATCGGGCAAGGTCGGCGTCTGGTAGCCGTAAAACTGGATCTGAACGTTTTCGGCCTTGCCCATGCCTTCGGCGGCGTCGGTGCTGATCTGCGTGGCCTTCATGAACCACTCGGGCAGCCATTCCGGACCAGGAGTGGCACGGCAGGTGGTGTAGCGTGCCTGATGGGCGACCATCCTGTCTTCGTCAACGAAATCCACTTTGCGTGCGTCGCCGTGACCACCTTGCGAGAGCCGGTAGCGAGGGGATTCGAACGCACCCTGGAAGCTGTCCACCTGCAAGTCCAGCCTGGGGCCTTCGAAGAGGTTGCCCTGACGGCTGAGCCGCACATGCCCTTGCGCTTGCAGGTGGTCCTGGCTCTGGTCGTACACGATGCGGTCTGCACGGACCACCAGTCCGGGGCGGCGGATCATGGCGTCGTCTTCCAGCACCAGGTCCATGTCCGGGCGAAGTCGGATTTGCCCCGCTTCGACGTGGGTAACGCCCTTGCGGCTTTCCTGCTCGGACAGGTTTTCCTGCAAGCGGGGGCTGCTGCGCAGTTGAATGCCTTGTGCCTGACCGAATGCCAAGCCAGGCCAAACGCACAACGCCACCAGCCAGACGGCGGGCGGACAATTCAAGGCTGTGAGAGGTCGCAAGGACAAGGTGAAGACAGAGGTGGGTTGGGCGATGCGGTCGCAATGCCGATGGGGCATTGCATAAAATGGATTATCCATGAGCCAACCTGTAACAGACCGCACCGTCACCTGGTCCAGCCCCGAGCGAGAAAGCCTGTTTGGCCGCTGGCTGGATGCCTTGACCCCCTCGCAATCCCTGCTGCCGCACAGCCTGCGCATCGCCTCGGCCGACGCCAGCTTCCGGCGCTATTTGCGCATCGATACTGCGGCTGGCGACACGCGCATCGTCATGGACGCACCGCCCGACAAGGAAAATTGCCAGCCTTTCGTGCAGGTGGCGGGCCTGATGCAGGCCGCCGGCCTGCGCGCCCCGCAGGTGCTGGACTGGCAGCGCGAAGACGGTTTCATGCTGCTGACCGACCTGGGCGACCAGACCATGATGTCGGCCATCGACGCCGACAACCCCCCGGCCAACCAGGCCCTGTACCTGCAGGCGGTGGACACGCTGGTGCAGTGGCAACAGGCCTCGCGTCCGGGCGAATTGCCGCCGTATGACGAAGCGCTGCTGCGCCGCGAGTTGAGCCTGTTCCCCGACTGGTACCTGGCGCAGCACAAGGGCCTGGCGGTCCAGGGCAAGATGCGCGAGACGCTGGACCAGGCGTTTGACGTGATCGTGCAGCGCAACCTGGCCGCGCCCAGCGTGTATGTGCACCGCGACTTCATGCCGCGCAACCTGATGATGCCCTTCCAGAGTGAACAGCTGGGCGTGCTGGACTTCCAGGACGCGGTCTATGGCCCGGTGACCTATGACATCGCCAGCCTGATGCGCGACGCCTTCCTGAGCTGGGAAGAAGACTTCGTGCTCGACATCACCATCCGTTACTGGGAAAAGGCCCGCAAGGCTGGCCTGCTGGACTTTGAAGACTGGCACAGCGACTTCGGCGCCTTCTACCGCGCGGTCGAATGGATGGGCCTGCAGCGCCACCTGAAAGTCGCCGGCATCTTTGCGCGGCTGACCCTGCGTGACGGCAAGCCCAAATACCTGGCCGACGCGCCGCGTTTCATCGCCTACATCCGCGCCACCGCCAGCCGCTACCGCGAGCTCAAGCCCCTGCTGCGCCTGATCGACGAGGTCGAAGGGACCACCCCGCAGGTCGGCTTTGCCTACGGGCGGATGTGAATTCATGCCCCGTTTTTTCTGCCCTGCCCCGCTGGTCACTGGTCAGGCTCTGAGTCTGCCGCCCGGTGCCGCCCGCCATGTGCAGGTGCTGCGCCTGCAGCCCGGTGCGGTGATCACGCTCTTCAATGGCGAAGGTGGCGAGTTCGAGGCCACCGTCACGCGCATGGGTCGCAGCGATGTGGATGTGAAAGTCGGTGCGCACCATGCCATCGAACGCGAAGCGCCGCGCGCCATCCACTTGCTGGCGGGCATCACGGCCAACGAGCGCATGGACTGGCTGGTGGAAAAAGCCACTGAGCTGGGCGTGGCGAGCATCACGCCGCTGCTGGCCGAGCGCAGCGTGCTCAAGCTCAAGGGCGAGCGGGCCGACAAGAAGCTCGCGCACTGGCAAGGCGTGGCGGTGGCCGCGGCCGAGCAGTGCGGGCGCAACCGGGTGCCGGCCGTTCGTCCGGCGGTCTCCTTGAGCGACTGGCTGGCCCGCCCCACTTCAGAGGGGCAACGGTGCGTCCTGTCGCTGGCGCAGGGGACCCGTTCGCTGGCTTCTGTCGCTGCCGGGCGTGAGCCGCTGGTGGTGCTGAGCGGGCCCGAAGGGGGATTGAGTCCTGCAGAAGAGGCTTCGGCTTTGTCGTCCGGTTTTGTTCCTGTGACGCTCGGTTCGCGGGTGTTGCGGGCTGAAACGGCGCCGCTGGCTGTGTTGGCGGCGTTGACCGTCTGAATGTTTTTCCAGGGCTGTCGCGTGGGGCTTGCACAGGCCTCATGCTGGAGTACCAGAAATCGGCCTGCACAAGCCCCACGCGTCCGCCCTTGCCTTCTTGCCTGTTCCCGTTCACACCCAAAGGTCTGAGCCTGGGAGGGGGCCGGTCGCCGATTTCTGGTACCCCAGCATGAGGTGACCGGCCCCTTCCCAAGCTCGGACCACCCCCGGAGACTTTGATCGAGGGATATACACTGGGGGGCATGAACGCCAACCTCCTCCTGCTCACACTCTGCCAGGGCCTGTTCCTCACCAACAACGTCACCTTCATCGCCATCAACGGCCTGGTCGGCCTGTCCATGGCGCCGCTGGGCTGGATGGCCACGCTGCCCGTCATGGGTTATGTGGTGGGCGGCGCGCTCTCGACCGGGCTGGTCGCCAAAAGCCAGAGCCGCTGGGGCCGGCGCGTGTCCTTCCAGCTCGGATTGCTGGTGGCGCTGGGTTCGGCCTTGCTCGCCGCCTACGCGGCCTGGAGCCATAACTTCTGGCTGCTGGTGGCGGCCACCGTGATCGCCGGTTACTACAGCGCCAACGGCCAGCTTTACCGCTTTGCGGCGGCCGAACTGTCGGCGCCCGACTTCCGCGAAAAAGCCGTTTCGTTGGTGCTCGCTGGCGGCCTGATCGGCGCCATCATCGGGCCCAACCTCGCCTCGGGCACGCGAGGCCTGACCGAGACACCATTTGTGGGGGCCTACCTGGCGCTGGCCGGTGTAGCGGTACTGGGCATGCTGCTCATGGCCTTCATCCGGTTTCCGGCTGTGCCCCCCAAAAAGGCCGGTGCTTCGGGTGGTCGGCCGCTCTCAGAGATCATGCGCCAGCCGGTGTTCATTGTGGCCGCGGCCGCTGCAGCGCTCGGCTATGGCGTGATGAACCTGCTGATGGCCGCCACACCGCTGGCCATGCAGGTCTGCGGCTACGCCTTCAGTGACGCGGCGCTGGTGCTGGAATGGCATGTGATCGGCATGTTCGCGCCGGGCTTTTTCACCGGCTCGCTCATCAAGCGCTTTGGTGCGCTGCCCATCATGGGCGTGGGCGTGCTGCTCAATCTGCTGTGCATCGCCATCGCGCTGTCTGGGGTGGACCTGCACCAGTTCCTGCTGTCGCTCTTTCTGCTGGGCGTGGGCTGGAACTTCCTCTTCACCGGCAGCACCACGCTCTCGATGAAAGCCTGGACGCCCGAAGAAAAAGACCGCGGCCAGGCTGCGATCAATTTCTTCGTGTTCGCCACCATGGCGGTAACGTCGTTCGCCTCGGGTGCACTGGTCACCACGCAGGGCTGGACCTGGCTGAACATCGGTTCGCTGCTGCCGGTGGGGTTGACCGGCGGTGCGCTGGTCTGGTTGTGGTTCAAGCAGAAACAGCAGCGTTGAAATTTCGCGCGCGCGGGCGCGCTCCCACAACCGTTCAAGGCATGCGCGCCATGACTTCGGCCACGGCCGCGGTGAGTCGGCGCGCGTAGGGCACGTGCAGGAACTCGTTGGGCCCGTGCGCGTTGCTCTTGGGGCCGAGCACGCCGCACACCATCATCTGCGCCTTTGGAAAGCCCTGGCTGAGCATGTTCATCAGCGGAATCGTGCCGCCCTGGCCGATGTAGCCCACGGGCGCGCCAAAATGCGCCAGGCTGGACGCGTTCAGGGCCTGCTCGAACCACGAGGTGGCCACGGGCGCGTTCCAGCCTGTGGCGGCGCCGCCGGCCTCAAAGGTCACCCGGGCCTGGTAGGGCGCGTTGTCTTCGAGCAGGGCTTTCATCTCGGCCACGGCCTGGGCCGCATCCACCAGCGGGGGCAGACGCAGGCTGAGCTTGAAGGCCGTGTAAGGACGCAACACATTGCCTGCATCTTTCAGTGAGGGAAAGCCTTCGGCGCCGGTCACGCTCAGCGTCGGCACCCAGGTGCGGTTGAGCAGGGCCTGCACCGGATCGGTGGTGGTGGGCAGGGCAAAGGTGGTCGAGCCGCCGCAGTCGTAGTGTGCCCAGGGAAAACGCTTGTACAGCTCGTCGCCCAGGATCGCCGCAGTCGCTTTGGCCTGGGCCAGGCGATCGGCGGGCACTTCGCAATGAAAGCTGGCCGGCAGCAGACGCCCCGTCTGGCTGTCTTCGAGCCGGTCGAGCACCATGCGCATGATGCGAAAGCTCGACGGCACCAGACCCGAAGCGTCGCCCGAGTGGATCCCCTCGGTCAGGATTTCGACTTTGAGCGTGCCGCTGGCCATGCCGCGCAGGCTGGTGGTCAGCCACAGCTGGTCGTAGTTGCCCGCGCCGCTGTCCAGGCAGATCACCAGGCCTACATCGCCCAGGCGGGCGCGCAGCGCATCCACATAGGGCAGCAGATCGTAGGAGCCGGATTCTTCGCAGGTCTCGATCAGACCGACGATGCGCGGGTGGGGCGTTTTCTGGTTTTTGAGCGCCTGGATGGCGGCGATGCTGGCGTAGACCGCGTAGCCATCGTCGGCGCCTCCGCGTCCATACAGCTTGCCGTCTTCGTAAACGGGGGTCCAGGGCCCCAGGTCGCTCCTCCAGCCATTGAACTCGGGCTGCTTGTCCAGGTGGCCGTACATCAGCACCGTCTGGGCGCTGCCCTCGCCAGCCGCGCGCGTGGCATCGACTTCAAAGAACAGCACCGGCGTGCGCCCGGGCAGGCGGATCACTTCAAGTTTCAGGCCCTCAACCTTCTGGGCCTGCACCCAGTCGGCCGCGTTGCGCAGCACGGCCTCGATGTGGCCGTGCGCGGCCCAGTCCGCATCGAACATCGGCGACTTGGCCGGGATTTCGATGTATTTTTTCAGCGCACTCAGGATGCTGCTGTCCCAGGCCTGGGTGACATCGTCAAGGGCGCGTGCGCTGTCGAGCGCGGCTGCAGGCAGTGATGCGTTCATGCCCGGTATTTTTGCATCCAGGCCAGGCCGCGTGAAGTCCCGCCGCTCGTGGTGTCGGCCGGGATGTATTCGCAGCCCACCCAGCCGTTCCAGCCGGTGTCGGCACTGATGCGGTCGATCAGCGCGAACAGGTGGTCCCAGTTGAGCTCGCCCGAGCCCGGCTCGTGGCGCGCGGGCACATCGGCAAACTGGAAGTGGCCGACGCGGCCCGTGGGCAGGTACTGGCTGATCTTGGTGGAGAGGTCACCCTCGACGATCTGGCAGTGGAACAGGTCCATCTGCACTTTCACGTTGTCCGCGCCCACCGCTTCGAGGATGGCATGCGCATGGTCCTGCCGCTGCAGGTGAAAACCGGGAATGTTGCGCGTGTTGATGGGTTCGAGCATCAGGTCGAGGCCGCGCTGTGCCGCTTCCTGCGCGGCCCATTTCAGGTTGGCGATCAGTGTCTGGTCGGCCTGTTGTGCGCTCAGGCCTTCGGGACGCACGCCCACCACGGTGTGGACGCGCGGGCAATCCAGCGCCTGCGCGTATTCAAACGCCCAGACCAGACCGGCACGGAATTCGGCCTCACGTCCCGGCAGGCAGGCGGTGCCGCGCAGGCCACGGTCCCAGCCGCTGACCATCTCGTCTTTCGTCAGGCCACCCGGGGGCATGTTGAACAGCACCTGTTGCAGGTCGTTGCCCTTCAGGCGCGCGGCCAGCTCGGCGGCAGGATACGCGTAAGGGAAAAGGTATTCCACGGCCTTGAAACCGTCCTTTGCGGCCGCTTCGAAGCGGTCGAGGAACGGCATGTCCGGGTACATCATGGTCAGGTTGGCGGCAAAGCGGGGCATGGAGTGTCTCCTTGAATGTCTTACCAGCGCGCGCCGAAGGTGGCGCGCAGTTCGTCAATGTCGGTGGCGCGCAGTGGCGGCGTGTGGGGCGCCAGCAGCATCAGGCGCGCGGTTTCTTCGAGTTCTTCGAGCGTGGCCATGGCCGCGGCGGGGCTGTCGTGCCAGACGTTGGGCCCCAGGCGCGGCAGCATGACGGCGCGGATCGGCGTGCCGCGTGCGGCGTAGTCACGGATCTGCGCGGCCACTTCATCGGCGGCTGCAGGGCTGCCAGGGCGGTGGTAGGGCACCAGTGGCACATGGCCGACTTTCATCACGAAGTAGGGCGTGATGGCCGGCAGCAGTTCGGGGCCTCGCGCATTCAGGCTCAGGGCCACCAGGTGCGTGCTGTGGGTGTGGATCACGCAGCGCGTGTCGGCATCGGTTTCGCAGGCGGCTTCGTAAATGCGGCGGTGCAGGGTCAGCGTCTTGCTCGCGCGGTCTCCGCTGATCTGCTGGCCATCGAGACCGACCTTGGCCAGTTGCCCGGGCTGCAGAAAACCCAGGCAGGCGTCGGTGGGCGTGATCAGGAAGCCGTCCTCCAGCCGCACACTGATGTTGCCGGCGGTGGCGTGCACATGGCCGCGCTCGAACAGGCTGCGGCCGACGCGGCAGATTTCTTCGCGGGCGAGGGACTCGTTCATGCCAGCACTGTAAAGGCTTTGCCGAAAAAGTCGTCGGTGCCGAAGTTGCCCGACTTGAGCGTGATGTGCAACGGCCCGGCACTGCCCTGCGCATGGCACCAGGGCACGCCCGGGTCGATCTGCGGGCCGATCTGCAGCTGCGTGATGCCCAGCGCCTGCACGCAGGCGCCCGAGGTCTCGCCACCGGCCACCACCAGCTGCTGCACGCCGGCCTGCGCCAGGGCGCGCGCCACGGCGGCCAGCGCGTGTTCGACCAGTGCGCCCGCTTCGGCCACGCCCAGACGGGCCTGAATGGCTTTCACGGCTTCGGGCTCGGCGGTGGAATAGACCAGCACCGGCCCCTGGGACAGCAGTGGCTGCGCCCAGGCCATGACCTGCGTCACCAGCGCATCGGTGTCGCCCGTCAGTTGCAGCGGGTCGAGTGCGAGCGCGGGCCCGCCTTGGGCCTTGAAGTGCGCCACTTGCCGGTTGGTCGCCTGCGAGCAACTGCCCGAAACGATGGCTTTGAGGCCCTGCGCACGCGGCAGCTGGCTGGCGGTGCTCGACGGCGCCAGCCCCCAGTTGGCTGGCAGGCCAATGGCCACGCCCGAGCCGGCGGTCACCAGTGGCATGCCCTGGAGGGCCGGTCCCAGACGCAGCAGATCGTCGTTGCTCGTCGCGTCCACGATGGCCACGCCCACGCCGTCGGCCCGCAGCGCGGCGATGCGCTCGCCAATGGCCTGTGGCCCGCGTGCGACCACCGTGTGGTCGAGCAGGCCTACTTTGCGTTGGGTTTGTGCCTGCATGACGCGCACCAGGTTCGGGTCGGTCATGGGCGTGAGCGGGTGGTTTTGCATGCCCGATTCATTGAGCAGCACGTTGCCCGCGAACAGGTAACCCTTGAACACCGTGCGCCCGTTGTCCGGAAAGGCGGGGGTGGCGATGGTGAAGTCGGTCCCCAGCGCGTCCATCAGCGCTTCGGTCACCGGGCCGATGTTGCCCTGGGGCGTGCTGTCAAAGGTCGAGCAGTATTTGAAATAGAACTGCTGCGCACCTTGTGCCTGCAGCCAGCGCAGCGCATCGAGCGACTGGGCGATGGCTTCCTGGGCCGGGATGGTGCGCGACTTGAGCGCCACGACCACCGCGTCCACTTCCACATTCAGGGGGCCGGTGGGCACGCCAATCGTCTGCACCACCCGCATGCCGGTGCGCACCAGGTTGTTGGCCAGATCAGTGGCGCCGGTGAAGTCGTCTGCAATGCAACCGAGCTTGAGCGTCTTCATGCCTTGCCTTTCGGCAGCTCAATGCCCGGGAAAATCTTGATCACCGCGCTGTCGTCTTCCTTTGCAAAACCGGCTGTGCTGGCCTGCATGAACATCTGGTGCGCGGTGGAGGACAGCGGCAGCGGGAACTTGCTGGCGCGCGCCACGTCCAGCACGATGCCCAGATCCTTCACAAAGATGTCCACCGCCGACAGCGGTGTGTAGTCGCCCGCCAGCACGTGGGCCATGCGGTTTTCAAACATCCAGCTGTTGCCTGCGCTGTTCGTGATCACTTCGTACAGCGCTTCGGCATTCACGCCCTCGCGCAGGCCCAGCGCCATGGCTTCGGCGGCGGCGGCAATGTGCACGCCCGCCAGCAGCTGGTTGATGATCTTGACCTTGCTGCCCGCGCCGGCGCTGTCGCCCAGCTTGTAGACCTTGCCGGCCATGGCGTTGAGGAACGGCTCGGCCACGGCATAAGCCTCGGGCTTGCCGGCCGTCATCATGGTCATCTGGCCGCTGGCGGCCTTGGCGGCGCCCCCCGAAATCGGTGCGTCGATGTAGCGCAAGCCCATGCCCTCGAGCCGCGCTTCGAGCGCCACCGACCAGTTCGGGTCCACGGTCGAGCACATCACGAACACGCTGCCGGGCTTCATGTGGGACGCACAGCCCTGGTCGCCAAACAGCACCGCCTCGGTCTGCGCGGCATTGACCACGACCGAAATCACCACATCACACGCAGCCCCCAGCTCGGCCACGCTGGCGCAGGCCACACCGCCGTCCTTGGCAAATGCCTCGGCGGCTTCGCGCCGCACATCAAACACATGCACCGTGTGCCCGGCACGGCGCAAGGATTGCGCCATGCCCGAGCCCATAGCGCCCAAACCGATCAGTCCGACAGTGGTCATGGTGGTTCTTCAGAAAAATATCCCGGATGGCTGGAATGCGGTCCGGATGCTGTAATTCATCAGGTCATCATACAAATTATGTGGCTATTCGCAAATAGCCTGCGCCATCCGAACCCGGTCTTTTATCGATACTGATATTAA
>Ga0255195_1000050_pt1 | contig 31397 bp, 32 predicted proteins | sample Miss_Yuk_RepC_8h_FD_183627 | JGI IMG/M metagenome (GOLD analysis project Ga0255195, IMG submission 183627) | Freshwater microbial communities from Mississippi River, Louisiana, United States - Miss_Yuk_RepC_8h | ecosystem: Environmental > Aquatic > Freshwater > River | place: USA: Louisiana... | reverse complement strand
GTGCTTGACCCGAACCGGAACAGCATGCACGGCAGGGCAAAGAACAGCACAAAGCCGTTCAGGCCGGGAATGGCCTCCAGCGGCAAAAGCCGCCTGCGAGCCGCCAGGTAACCGCACAAGACCAGGGCAAAAAAGGGAAAGGTGACCCGCAAAACATCCAGCATGGGCCAGATTGTCGCGGCAAACCCGAACGGTGCCGGTCCCCGTTCCGACATGCCGGCGCTTTTCGGCCAGACCGTGCACCGTCGCCGGCTATGATGGCGCGCTTTGCCCTTGTCTGATCCATGTCCGCCGGTCTCAACCTCGCCCAACTTGACGCCGTGAACTACGTCTCCGGCCCCTGTCTGGTGCTGGCCGGTGCCGGTTCGGGCAAGACGCGGGTGATCACGCACAAGATCCAGCGCCTGATCCAGGTGGGACTGGAGCCCAAACAGATCGCGGCGATCACCTTCACCAACAAGGCGGCCACCGAAATGCGCGAACGCGCCCGTGGCCTGATCGGCAAGGCGGCCAAGGACGTGGTGATCTGCACCTTCCACGCATTGGGCGTGCGCATCATGCGCGAGGACGGCCATGTGCTGGGCCTCAAACCGCAGTTCTCCATCCTGGACGCCGACGACGTGGTCAGCATCCTCAAGGACTGCGGCGGCACCACCGACGCCGCCACCGCGCGCCTGTGGCAGTGGACCATCAGCCTCTGGAAAAACCAGGGCCTGAACGCGGCCCAGGCCGAAGCGCAGGCCCCCGACGACAACGCCCGCGTGATCGCGCGCATCATGGCGCGCTACGAGGAACGCCTGACGGCCTATCAGAGCGTGGACTTTGACGACCTGATCGGCCTGCCCCTCAAGCTGCTGGCCGAGTACCCCGAGGTGCGCGCCAAATGGAACCGCGCCCTGGGCCATGTGCTGGTGGACGAATACCAGGACACCAACGCCACCCAGTACGAGGTGCTCAAGCACATCGTGGGCGAGCGCGCCTGCTTCACCGCCGTGGGCGACGACGACCAGTCGATCTACGGCTGGCGCGGCGCCACGCTCGACAACCTCAAGCGCCTGCCGCAGGACTTCCCGAAGCTGAAGGTCATCAAGCTCGAGCAGAACTACCGCTCCACCAGCGCCATCCTGCGTGCGGCCAACAACGTGATCCAGCCCAACCCCAAGCTGTTTCCCAAAACCCTGTTTTCGGAGCTCGGCGAAGGCGAACCGGTGCGCGTGGTCGATGCTGACAACGAAGAACACGAGGCCGAGCGCGCCGTGGCGCGCATCCAGTCGATCCGCGCCGGCACCTCCACCGAAGGCGCGCAGCACCGCGAGTTCAAGGATTTCGCCATCCTCTACCGCGCCAACCACATGGCCAAACCCTTCGAGCAGGCGCTGCGCCGTGCGCAGATCCCCTACAAGGTCTCGGGCGGGCAGAGCTTTTTCGACAAAGCCGAGATCAAGGACCTGTGCGCCTGGTTCCGGCTGTGGATCAACAACGACGACGACCCGGCGTTTTTGCGCGCCATCACGTCGCCCAAACGAGGCATCGGCCACCAGACACTGGCGCAGCTGGGCACTTTTGCCACGAAGTACAAGGTCAGCCTGTTCGAGGCGCTGTTCGCCAGCAGCCTGCCCAGCGCCGTGTCGAGTCGCGCCCTGCATGGCCTGCACGAATTTGGCCGCTACATCAACGATCTGGAACACCGCGCGCGCCACACCGCGGGCAAGGAAGACGCGATGCGTTTCCTGACCGACTGGCTCAAGGACATCGGCTACGAAAAGCACCTGTACGACGGCGAGAACAACGAGAAGGTGGCCAACGCCCGCTGGACCAATGTGCTGGAGTTCTGCGACTGGATGGCCGGGCGCTGCGGCGGCGAGATCGAGGACGCCACCGGCGCGCAGGCGACCGAACGCAAAAGCCTCCTGGAAGTGGCGCAGACCGTGTCGCTGATCTCCACCCTCAATGAGCGCGAGGAAGAACAGAACGTGGTCACGCTGTCCACGCTGCATGCGTCCAAGGGCCTGGAGTGGCCGCATGTGATGCTGGTGGGCGTCAACGAAGGTCTGCTGCCCTTCAAGCTCGGCGACGACGCCAACCCCAGCGGCCGCAGCGACGGTCCGATGAGCGAGGGCATCCTGCAGCGCCTGCAGGAAGAACGGCGCCTGATGTACGTGGGCATCACCCGCGCCCAGCGCACGCTTGCGGTGAGCTGGACGCGCCGACGCAAGCAGGGCCGCGAAACGGTGGCGGGCGTGCCCAGCCGGTTCATCGCCGAGATGGCGCTGGACAAGGCCACGGTCAAGGAAGACCCGCGCGAAAAGCTCAAGGCCCTGCGCGCCGAATTTGCCAAGCGCGCGGCCTCGGCCAGCAGCAACGCGGCATGAAGCGCTGCCTCTTTCTGCTGTGGGTCTGCCTCGGTGGCGTCGCTTACGCCGCAGCCCCCGTCTGCCCCTCGGCGACAGAGATCGGGCCGGACATGCTGGTGGGCCGCTGGCAGCTGGAATGGACCGACGGTGCGCGCCAGCGCGGCGAAGCGCCATGGCTGCTGGAGCTGGACCCGCACCCCGAATACGCCGGCAGCCTCAAGGGCAGCCTGAACCGGGGCGAAGAACACCATCTGGTCGTGGCCGACTGGGACGACGAGGCCCTGACGATGGAAGAAAGTGTGGACGGCCAGCGCATCGCCGCCACCTGGCAGGCCACGGCCACACCGGGCCAGTGCGGGCGCGAATTGCGGGGCCTGCGCTTGCCCGACAGCGCGCCGGATGCTTCAGCACGGCGCTTTCGGATGCGCCGCCTGCCCTGAGTGGCGCGAGGCCGCCCCTGCGGCCGAACCCTTCGCGCGCGGGGGCGCGCTCCCACAACACCGCGTCTTTGCAGGCGACTGCGCCTGCGGCCGAAAACAGCTCAATCGCCGAACTGCTCCGAGCCCAGAATTCCGAGTTTGGTCAGTCCATGGCGCTGGGCACCGGCCAGCACCCCTGCCACGGTGGCGTAGCGCGCCCTGGCGTGCGAGCGGATGTGGATTTCGGGCTGCGGCTGCAGCGCCGCGGCCTCCTGCAGGCGGGCCTCCAGCTCGGTCCGGTCCGCCAGCGGCTTGCCGTTCCAGCTGACCACATTGCCGGCGCTGACCTCCACCCGCACCACCACCGGATCGGTTTTGGGCGGCGCCTTGCTGGCAGCGGGCATGTCCAGGTTCACCGAATGCAGCTGCGCCGGAATGGTGATGATCAGCATGATGAGCAGCACCATCATCACGTCGATCAGCGGCGTGGCGTTCATCTCGATCATCACGTCGGGCTCGTCCTGTCCCGTGTTGCCGATGTGCATGGCCATGGCTCAGTTCCCCTCCGGTTCGGTGATGAAGCCGACCTTGACGATGCCGGCGCGCTGCAACGCGTACATCACGCGACCCACCGCTTCAAAATCGGCCGCGCCATCGCCCCGGATCTGCACCTCGGGCTGCGGCTGCTTCAGGGCAAAGGCCTTCATGCGCCCGAACAGGTCCTCGCCGTTCTTCACCGGCGTGTCGTACAGATAGATCTGACCGGTTTTGTCCACCGAGATGATCACGTTCTCGGGCTTCGTTTCGCGCACCACATTCGTCTCTTTGGGCAGGTCCACCTTGATGGAGGTGGTCACCACCGGAATCGTGATCAGGAAGATGATGAGCAACACCAGCATCACGTCCACCAGCGGCGTGGTGTTGATGGTGCCGATGGTCTCGTCATCGGATTCGCCGACGTTCATCGCCATGGCGTACCCCCTCAGGCTTGTGTGTTCACGGCTTGACCGAAGCCAGCAGCACGGCATGCAGGTCGGCGCCGAAGGCATGGACCTGCTCCATCACCGCCTTGTTGCGGCGCACCAGCCAGTTGTAGCCCAGCACCGCCGGCACCGCCACCGCCAGACCGATGGCGGTCATGATCAGGGCCTCGCCCACCGGGCCGGCCACCTTGTCGATCGAGGCCTGCCCGCTCATGCCGATCTTGACGAGCGCGTGGTAGATGCCCCAGACGGTGCCGAACAGGCCAACAAAAGGCGCCGTCGAACCGACCGTGGCCAGCAGGGCCAGCCCGTCCTGCAGCCGGCTTTGCACATTGCCGATCGCGCGCTGGATGCTCAGGGTCACCCAGGTGTTGAAGTCGATGGCGCCCAGCATGCCCGTGTGTTTGGACGCGCCTTCCAGCCCCTTTTCGGCGATGAAACGAAACGCGCTGTCCGGTGCCAGGCTGTCGGCCGCCTGGCGCACCGTGCCGGCCTTCCAGAAGTTGTCCAATGCAGCGCGGGCCTGTTTTTGCAGGCGGCTTTGCTCGGCCAGCTTGGTGAAGATCACGTACCACGAACCCATGCTCATGATGAGCAGGACCAACAGTGTGCCCTTGGCCACCAGATCACCCTGCGCCCAGAGGGCCGACAGGCCGTAGGGGTTGTCTTCGGTGAGGGCTGCCGCCACCGGCGCCGAGGCCTCGAGAGCCTGCGCCAGCACAGGGCTGGCCATGCACAGCGCGGCCAGCAGGCCAAGCCCAGCGAGGGATTTGTGGATCGTCTTGAACATCTGCGGGACTCCTGCAGGTACTTGCTGAATAGGGTGAATAGGGGGGTGTTGCTGCACGGCGCGATTCATTCGAGCCGCCAGGTGTAGCGCATGCTGGCCCAGGCCTGCTCGGGCTTGCCATCGACCGTGGCCGGGCGGAACTGGCAGCGCGACAGACCGGCCCGCGCGGCCTCATCGAGGCGTTTGTAGCCCGAGGATTTTTCGATCTCGGCCTGAATGACCTTGCCGTCCACCCCGACCAGAAAGCGCAGGTGGACCGTGCCCTCTTCTTCCAGACGGCGCGAGGCGCTGGGGTAGTCCGGCTTTTCGCACTGCGCGGCATTGACCACGGCGGCCGTGCGCACCGCATCCGTTTTCGGGCCGGCGGCGGCCGGTGTGGCCGGTGCCGGTGGCGTGGGCGTGCTAGTTACCGCCGTCACGGCGGCCGGCGCCGGCGGGGCGGCCACGGGCGTTTCCACCGGCGGCACCCAGGCCGGGGGCGGTGGGGCATTTTTGGGTGGGGGTGGCAGGTTTTTGGGGGCTGGCGGCGGCGGAATCGAAGGCTTGTCTGCGCTCAGCAGCACCGCATCGACCACCACCTGCGCTTTTTGCGTGACCGTGCGCACCAGCCCCGACTGCAAAGCCCAGAAAAACAGCAGATGCAGCAACACGACCAGCACCAGACCCAGGCCGTGTCGGCGAGGGTTGCGCTGTCGGGTGGCGTAGTCTTGCATGTTCGGGCGTGGCAGGGTCAGCGCGGCAGTCTACCGCAGCGCCTTGGCGCCTTTGTGTCCGTTTCTGCCCCTGGTTGGCAGGAGCGAGCCCCGGCTCGCGAAAGATTCGGCCGCAGGGGCGGCCTCCTACAATAGCCGCCAGACCGCGCACCCGTGTACTGCGTCCTCCACGAACATGACCCCTACCTACATCCTGACCCTCTCCTGCCCTGACCGCACCGGCATCGTGCACGCTGTTTCGGGCTTTCTGCTCGAACGCGGCGGCAACATCGAGGAAGCCGCCCAGTACAACGACCACGACACCGGCCTGTTTTTCATGCGGGTGCAGTTCGCCTGCGCGGTGGATGCCGGTGAGCTGCGCCAGCAATGGGACGCGTTTGCGCAGGGCTTTCAGATGGACTGGCAGCTGCACGCCACCACCCAGCCCATGCGCACCGTCATCATGGTCAGCAAGGAAGGCCATTGCCTGAACGACCTGCTGTTTCGCTGGAAGAGTGGCCTGCTGCCGCTGGACATCCGCGCCATCGTCAGCAACCACCGCGAGTTCTACCAGCTCGCTGCCAGCTACAACGTGCCCTTCCACCACATCCCGGTAGGCAAGGACAACAAGGCCCAGGCCGAGGCCCGCCAGTACGAAATCATCCAGGCCGAAGGGGCCGAGCTGGTGGTGCTGGCGCGCTACATGCAGATCCTCAGCGATGACCTGTGCCGCAAGCTCGAAGGCCGCGCGATCAACATCCACCACAGCTTCCTGCCCAGCTTCAAGGGCGCCAAGCCCTACTACCAGGCGCACGACCGCGGCGTGAAGCTGATCGGCGCCACCGCCCACTATGTGACGGCCGACCTCGACGAAGGCCCGATCATCGAGCAGGACGTGACCCGCGTGGACCACAGCAAGACGGTCGAAGACCTCACCGCCATGGGCCGCGACACCGAAAGCCAGGTGCTGGCGCGCGCCGTCAAGTGGCACAGCGAGCACCGCGTGCTGCTCAACGGCCACAAGACCGTCATCTTTAAATAAATTATATTGCGGGACAGATCTGAAGATCTGTCCCCAACTGACTTGAAAAGGGCCTCCCCATGAGTCTGCGCATCCCCCCGATCCAGTGCCTGCAGACTTTCGAAGCCCTGGCCCGGCTGCGCAGCGTGACGCAGGCGGCCGAAGAACTGTTCGTCACGCCCAGCGCGGTCAGCCACCGGGTCAAGCAGCTCGAGCAGATCATCGGCACCAAGCTGTTCGGACGGGCCGACTTTTCGCTCACCACCGAAGGCATCGAGTACCTGGCCCATGTGCGCGAAGGCCTGGCCTCGCTGCAGCGCTTTCCCTCGGCAGGCGCTGCCCCAGGGCGCCGCAAGCTGCGCCTGGCGGTCACCCCCACCTTTGCGCGCTCGGTGTTGATGCCCCGTCTGCGCCATTTCTTCGAGGCCTACCCCGAGATCGACATCACCCTGCAGGTCAGCATCCCGCTGCTGGATGTGGTGGCCGAAGATGCGGACCTCACGGTGCGCTTTGGCACCGGCCGCTATGCGGACGTGGAGCACACCTGCCTGATCAAGGACGAGGTCACCCCCATGGCCTCGCCCGCCTGGGCGCGCGAGAACGGTCCCTTCATTGCTCCCGAGGACCTGGAAGGCCTGTCGCTGCTGCGCAGCCCGCTGGAGCCCTGGCGCACCTGGTTTGCCGCCCACGACCTGGACTGGCCCGAGCCCGCCGAAGGGTCCTCCTTCAACGATGTCGGCCTGATGTGCGACGCCGCCGCCCAGGGTCTGGGCGTCGCCCTGGTGCGTCTGAAACTGGCCGCACCCTGGCTGGAATCGGGCCAGCTGGTGCGCCTTTATGAACGCAGCGTGCCCAGCCCCCATGCCCACTACCTGTGCTGGCGCGCCGGCACCATGGAACGCTGGGAATGCGCGGCCTTTGCCGACTGGCTCAAGAGCACGCTGAACTGAGCGGCTTTTCACGTCACCGTCAAACTTTCTTCAATGCACAAGGACGCTGGCGGGCGTACAGTTGGGCCCCATGAACAGCCCGATCCCCTTTGACGCCGCCCAAAACGCCGAACTGATGGCCGAGCGTGCCGCCCTGCAGCAACGGGTGGTGCAGGCCCTGGGCCGCGTGTTGCCCGCCGACTGCATCCTCTACACCCCCGAGGACACCGTCCCTTACGAATGCGACGGCCTGACCGCCTACCGCGAACGCCCGCTGGTCGTCTGCCTGCCCGAGACCGAGGCGCAGGTGCAGGCCGTGCTGAAAACCTGCCACCAGTTGCAGGTTCCGGTGGTCGCCCGTGGCGCCGGCACCGGTCTCTCGGGCGGGGCCATGCCGCACCGCATGGGCGTGACGCTGTCGATGGCGCGCTTCAACCAGATCCAAAAAGTCGATCCGGTCAGCCGCACGGCGGTGGTGCAGTGTGGCGTGCGCAACCTGGCCATCAGCGAAGCGGCCGCGCCCTATGGCCTGTACTACGCACCCGACCCGTCCAGTCAGATCGCCTGCACGATTGGCGGCAACGTGGCCGAGAACTCGGGCGGGGTGCACTGCCTCAAATACGGGCTGACGGTGCACAACGTGCTCAAGGTCAAAGGCTTCACCATCGAGGGCGACCCCATTGAATTTGGCAGCGATGCCTTGGACGCCCCCGGCTACGACCTGCTGGCGGTGCTGATCGGCAGCGAAGGCATGCTGGCCGTGACCACCGAGGTCACCGTCAAGTTGGTGCCCAAGCCCCAGCTGGCGCGCTGCATCATGGCCAGCTTTGACGACGTGCGCAAAGCCGGTGATGCCGTGGCCGCTGTGATCGCGGCCGGCATCATCCCGGCCGGGCTGGAGATGATGGACGGCCCCATGACCGCCGCCGTCGAGGACTTTGTGCACGCCGGCTACGACCTGAGTGCCGCGGCGATTTTGCTGTGCGAGAGCGACGGCACGCCCGAGGAAGTTGAGGAAGAAATCGGCCGCATGTCGGCCGTGCTGACGGCCGCCGGCGCCACCGCCATTGCGGTGAGCGAGAGCGAAGCCCAGCGCCTGAAATTCTGGAGCGGTCGCAAGAACGCCTTCCCGGCCTCGGGCCGCATCAGCCCCGACTACATGTGCATGGACTCGACCATCCCGCGCAAGCGCCTGGCCGACATCCTGCAAGCGATTCAGGAGATGGAAGAAAAGTACGCCCTCAAATGCCTGAACGTCTTTCACGCGGGCGACGGCAACCTGCACCCGCTGATCCTGTTCGATGCGAACGACCCCGACCAGCTGCACCGCTGCGAGCTGTTTGGTGCCGACATCCTGGAAACCAGCGTGGCCATGGGCGGCACCGTCACCGGCGAGCACGGCGTGGGCATCGAGAAGGTCAACAGCATGTGCGTGCAGTTTTCTGCCGAAGAAAACGAGCAGATGTTCGGCGTCAAGCGCGCCTTCGATCCGCAGGGCCTGCTCAACCCCGGCAAGGTGATTCCGACCCTGCACCGCTGCGCCGAGTACGGCAAGATGCTGGTCCGCGCCGGGCAGATCAAGCATCCGGACTTGCCGCGGTTCTGACCCGGATCCAGCTCAGGGCCCGCGTCAGCAGGCAAGCGCCCGGACAGTGCTAGATTCCAAGGTATTTGAACCTTGGAGTCTTTGCATGAAAACCGCCTTGCGCACCACACGTCGCCACCTTCTGAGCGCCCTGGCCGCGATGAGCCTGGGCCTGTCCAGCGCCCATGCCGCCGACCCGACCATCAAGCTGATGGTGGGCTTTCCCCCAGGCGGCGGCACCGACGCCATTGCCCGCCTGCTGAGCGACAAGCTCAAGGACCAGCTGAACGCCAACGTGATCGTCGAGAACAAGGCGGGCGCCGGTGGTCAGATCGCGGCACAAGCCCTCAAGGCCGCGCCAGCCGACGGTTCGGTGCTGTTCCTCTCGCACGACCACACCATTTCCATCCTGCCGCAGGTTGTGAAGGCGCCCGGCTTCAACACGGCCCAGGACTTCGCCCCCGTGGCTGGCTTTGCCACTTTCGTCAACGGCCTGGCCGTCTCTGGCGGCACCCCGGCCAAGACGTTCAACGAATACGTCGCCTGGGTCAAAAGCAGAGGCAAGGACACGGTGGGCGTGCCGGCGCCGGCCTCGGTGCCCGAGTTCCTGGTCAAGGTGATTGGCGAGAAATACAAACTGGACCTGCAAGCCGCCCCTTACCGTGGCAGCGCACCCATGATGGCCGACATGCTGGGCAACCAGATCGCTGCCGGCACCGGCTCAGTGCCCGACTTCATCGAGAACCACAAGGCCGGCAAGCTGCGCATGGTGGCCGTGATCGGCGCCAAGCGCCAGGCCCTGCTGCCCGACGTGCCGACCTTTGCCGAGCTGGGCTTGGCCGGTTTTGAAGACCTGCCGTATTACGGTATCTGGGCACCGCACGGCACGCCCAAGGCCGTGATTGACCGCTACGCCGATGCGGTGTCCAAAGTGGTGGCCATGCCCGAGGTGAAAGAGCGTCTGACGGCCATGGGCCTGACCGTGGGCTACATGACACCCCAGCAACTGGGCGAGCGTGAAAAAGCCTACACCGCCACCTGGGCGCGCATCATCAAGGCCAGCGGGTTCCAGGCACAGTAAGCGGCCGATCGGCAAACGCTTTCAGCGCTTGCCGAAAATGGCCGTGCCCACCCGCACCAGGGTGCTGCCCGCCGCGATGGCCGCCTCCAGATCGGCCGTCATGCCCATGGACAAGGTGTCGAACTGCGGCAGGGCCAATTCTCTGCGGACCTGCGCAAACAGGTCCGTGGCGCGACGGTGCAGCGCCAATTCGGCCTCGAAGCCCTCCACCGGGTCCGGGATCGTCATCAGGCCGCGCAGCACCAGGCGCGGCAGACAAGCCACCGCGCGCGCCAGTTCCAGCACATCCGCCGGCTGAACACCCGATTTGGTGGGCCCGCCATCGGTGTTGACCTGCAGGCACACCTGCAGCGGCAGCAGGTGCCCGGGCCGCTGGTCCGACAGGCGCTGCGCGATCTTGAAGCGGTCCACGCTGTGCACCCAGTCAAAATGCTCGGCCACCAGCCGGGTCTTGTTGCTCTGGATCGGGCCGATGCAGTGCCACTCCAGTGGCAAATCGCGCAAGGCCGCGATCTTGTCCACCGCCTCCTGGATGTAGTTCTCGCCAAACGCCGTCTGGCCTGCGGCATGGGCCTCGCGCACCGCCTCGGGACCAAAGGTCTTGGACACGGCCAGCAGGCGCACGCTGGCGGGCGGGCGGCCCGCCGCATCACAGGCTGCCCGGATGCGGTCACGCACCGTCTGAAGGTTTTCGGCAATGGAGCTCATGTCCCCAAGACTACCAAAGCCGCGCCCCCGTGCTGTTAAATTCCGGCCATTGTTCAACCTGCATCAAGGCCAACTCCCCATGAGCAACATCGGTCAGAAAACCTACGACACCTGCCCCCCCCACAAAGTCGCCTTTCTGGGCCTGGGCGTGATGGGCTACCCCATGGCCGGGCACCTGACCCGCGCCGGGCACCAGGTCACCGTGTACAACCGCAGCCCTGCCAAAGCCCAGGCCTGGATGGCCGAATGCCCAGGCCACGCCAGCGCCCCCACCCCGCGCGAGGCGGCAGCGGGGGCCGACATCGTGTTCGCCTGCGTGGGCAACGATGACGACCTGCGCAGCGTGGTGCTGGGTCCGGATGGCGCCTTTGCCGGCATGAAGCCCGGCGCGGTATTTGTGGACCACACCACCGCGTCGGCCAGCGTGGCGCGCGAGCTCAGCAGCGAAGCCCAAAAACGCGGCCTGCAGTTCATCGACGCGCCCGTCTCGGGCGGTCAGGCCGGCGCCGTCAACGGCATGCTGACCGTGATGTGCGGCGGTGATGCGGCCACCTTTGACAAGGTCAAACCCGTGGCCATGGCGTTCTCGCGCGCTTTCACCCTGATCGGCGACTCGGGCGCGGGTCAGCTGGCCAAGATGGTCAACCAGATCTGCATCGCCGGCCTGGTGCAGGGCCTGTCCGAAGCCATTGCCTTCGGTCAGCACGCCGGACTGGACATGAAACTGGTGCTGGACGTGATCGGCAAGGGCGCCGCCCAGAGCTGGCAACTCGACAACCGCGGAAAGACCATGGTGGACGACCAGTTCAATTTCGGCTTTGCAGTGGACTGGATGCGCAAGGATCTGGGCCTGGTGCTCGACGAAGCCAAGCGCAACGGCGCGCGCCTGCCGGTGACCGCGCTGGTGGACCAGTTCTATGCCGATGTGCAGCAGATGGAAGGTGGCCGCTGGGACACCTCGAGCCTGATCAAGCGTCTGCGCTGAGGCCGGCACGATCCAACAAAAAAGCGACCCGCGGGTCGCTTTTTTGTTGGATGCGGCTTGTCAGCGCGACAGCGGCGGCTGGCTCAGGCGCTTGAGCTCTTCTTCGGAGATGTCCTCGAACACCCGCACCACCTTGGCCACGCCACTGATGCCACGTGCGATGTCGGTGGCGCGCTGGGCCTCGCGGGCCGTGACACGCCCCATCAGGTAAACGATGCCCCGTTCGGTGACCACCTTGACCGCACTGGCCTGCAGGTCCTTGGCGTCCACAAAGGCCGCCTTGACCTGGCCGGTCGTCACTGTGTCCTTGGTGCGCTGCGACAGGCTGCTGGGTGCGCCAATGGCCAGGTCATTGACGACGTCCTTGACGTTCTCCTGGCTCTGGGCCAGCAAGGTCGCCCGCGAGCGGTCCGCATCGTTGCGGACTTCACCGGTCAGCAGCACACGGCGGTTGTAGCTGGTGACGTTCAGGTGCACACGTTCACCCAGCTCCTTGTTCACCGCGTTGGCAACCTTGAGTTCGATGGCTTCATCTTCCAGCTGCGTGCCGGAGGTACGGCGGTCCACCGCCACCAGGCCACCGACCACAGCGCCCCCCACCACCAAGGGTGCACAACCGGACAGCAGGCTGACGCCGGCCACAGTGGCCAGCAGGACTTTTTGAAGTTGCAGTTTCATCACATCGGCTCCTGTTCACCCAGCAATTGGGTGTCGATTCCATCACACAGACAGTGCAGCACCAGTTGCTGCACCTCACGTACCCGTGCGGCCCGCTCGTGGGGCACGCACACATGCACATCCGTTTCCCGCAGCAGCCGCGCCACGGCTCCGCCACTGCCGCCCGTGATCGCCAGCACGGTCATCTCCCGGTCATGCGCAGCGCGAACCGCCTGAGCCAGCACAGACTCGTCGCCATGGGCGGAAATCAGCACCAGCACATCACCAGCCTGTCCCAGCGCATGAACCTGACGGGACAAACCTTCATCTCCCGACCAGGCCGAGGCCCACACGGCATCGGCTCCCAGGGTCACAGCGGCCAGTCCGGGACGCTCGCGCTCGAAACCACCCACCAGCAAGCCCGTCAGGTATTGCGCCAGGGCGATGGAGGCCCCGCCCCCGGCCACCAGCACCTTGCCGCCACCGGTCACGCTGGCCAGCAAGGCCTGCACGGCCGCATCCACCGGCTTGGCCAGGGTTTCCGAGACCTGGTAATACAGGTCGGCGCTGTCGATGAAATGCTGTTGAATGCGCAGCTCTTGCATGGCGCGGATCATACCCGGGCCCGCAGCACGCCCCATGGAAAAACCGTCCGACTGGGCGGACTCAAGCGTGACAAGCTGTGACGCTCAAGCTGCATCAAAAGCCGCTGGCAGCCAGACCGGGCCTGCGCCCTCGAGCAGCACCACATCGAAACGCACGGGCGGCAGACGCTGCCAGCGCAACAGGTAATGCTGCGCGGCCCGCACGATCCGCGCACGCTTGGCGGCGCCAATGCTGGCCCCGGCGCCGCCATGGTCGATGCGGCTGCGCTGGCGCACTTCGACAAACACCACCGTACCGTCTGCGGCCTGCATGACGAGGTCGATCTCGGCGGCCCCGCGTCCGGGCATCCGATAATTGCGCACCAGCAAGCGCAGGCCACGGGCCTGCAACATGTCCAGTGCCGCGTCTTCGGCCGCATCACCGCGGGCCTTGGTGCTGCGACGACCTTTTCCCTGTCCCTGTTGGAGCATTGGCATGATTTCTTCCTCCCTGAGCACCAGCTTCGCCCATGCACTGCAGGCGGCGCAGGATGCAGCCGGGGCCCAGCAGCACCCGACGCACACACTGTATGTGGTGGCCACCCCGATTGGCAACCTGGCCGACATCAGCCTGCGCGCCCTGCATGTGCTGGGCCTGGTCGATGCCATAGCCTGCGAGGACACGCGACACACCCAGCAAATGCTGCGCGCCTACGGGCTGGAGCGCCCAGGTGCACAACTGCTGGCCGTGCACCAGCACAACGAAGCCGAAGCAGCACAGGCTGTACTGGACCGGCTGGCTCAGGGCCAGCGCATCGCCTACGTCAGCGATGCCGGCACCCCCGCCATCAGCGACCCGGGCGCCCGGCTGGTGCAGGCCGCGCGAGGCGCTGGCCACCGCATCATGCCCCTGCCCGGCGCCAGCAGCATCACCACCCTGCTCAGTGCGGCCGGCATGACGGGCGATGGCTTTGTCTTCACCGGTTTTCTGCCCAGCAAGGCCACCGAACGCCAGCAGGCCATTGCCACCCTTGCACAGGAGAAGCGTGCCGTGGTGATGCTCGAAGCGCCTCACCGCATCGGCGCCCTGGCCGAGGCTTTGTCCGTGCTGGGCGAGCGCCCGGTGACGATTGGCCGGGAACTGACCAAACAGTTCGAACAGATCGAAACCCTGCAGGCGCGCGCCTTGCCCCAGTGGCTGGCCGAACGGCCCGAGCACCAGCGTGGCGAATTCGTGCTGGTGGTGCATGACCAGGCGGTGGCCACCACGCAAGGTGAAGGCGAGCGGGTGCTGCAGTGCCTGCTGGCCGAATTGCCTGTGAAAACCGCCGTCAAGCTGGCCGCTGAAATTTCAGGTGAGCCACGCAACGCGCTGTACGAGCGGGCATTGGCCCTGAAGAAAGACCTCTGAGACACCAACGCCCCGACGAGCAGGGGTTTCAGCAGGTCTGGCCATCCAAGGCCTTGCCCGATCAAATCTCGATCTTGGAGCCCAGTTCCACCACCGCGTTGGTCGGCAGGTTCAGGAACTCGGCCGCCGCACTGGCGTTGTGGTGCATCTGCGCAAACAACTTCTCACGCCAGGGGGCCATGCCGCTGCCGATCGTGGGAATCACGATGTCGCGGGACAGAAAATAGCTGGTGGTCATCGCATCAAGGCTGTAGCCCTGGTTCTGATGCTGCGACAGGGCCGTCGGCAGGTCCGGGTCGTCCTTGAAACCGTAGTTGACAATCACTTGCCAGCATTCGTGGCCCAGTGGCGTGATCTCCAACCGCTTGTCCGCCTCCATGCGTGGCACCTCATGGCTGCGCACGGTCACAAAAAGGTTCTGCTGGTGCAGGATCTTGTTGTGTTTGAGGTTGTGCAGCAGTGCATTGGGCACATTGCCGGGTTCGGCCGTCATGAACACGGCCGTGCCCTCCACCCGTGCAGGCGGCGCAATGAACACGGCCTCCAGGAAGTCGCTGAGCCTGAGGGCGTCTGACCGCAAGGATTCGTTGAGCAACCGGCGTCCGTCGTACCAGGTGAGCATCAGCACGAAAACAGCACCGCCAATCACCAGCGGGAACCAGCCACCATCGAACAGCTTGAGCAGGTTGGACGCCCAGAAGGCCAGATCAACCACAAAGAAAAAGCCGGTGGCCCCGATGCACAGCGCCAGCGGCAGTTTCCAGGCATAGCGGATGACAAAGAAGGTCAGCACGGTGGTGATCAGCATGTCGGTGCAGACCGCAATGCCATAGGCTGCCGCCAGATTGCTTGATGAGCGGAACATGCCCACAGCCAGCACGATCGACACAAACAGGCCCCAGTTCACAAAGGGCATGTAGATCTGACCGGTGTCGGTTTCGCTGGTGTGCAGCACCTGCAGGCGCGGCAGAAAACCCAGCTGGATGACCTGTTTGGTGACGCTGAACGCACCCGAAATCAGGGCCTGCGAGGCGATCACGGTGGCCATGGTGGCCAGTCCCACCAGCGGCAGCAAGGCCCAGTCTGGCGCCATCATGAAGAAGGGGTTTTTGACGGCCTCAGGCTCGGCCAGCAGCAGCGCCCCCTGCCCGAAATAGTTGAGGGTGAGCGCCGGCATGACCACTGAAAACCAGGCCAGACGGATGGGCTTTTTGCCAAAGTGGCCCATGTCGGCGTACAGCGCCTCGCCACCCGTGACGCACAGGACCACTGCACCCAAAATGATGAAGGTGGTGCCGGTGTGGTTCCAGATGAATCCCAGTGCATAGTGCGGACTGATGGCCCAGAGGATTTGCGGGTGGTGCGCAATGTGCGACAAACCCAGCAGCGCAATCACCCCAAACCAGATCAGGGTGATCGGACCAAAAAACTTGCCGATGCCAGCCGTTCCCCGTTTTTGCACCCAGAACAGCGCCAGCAGGATGATGAGCGTCAGAGGGATGACCGATTTCTTGAAGGCCGGCGACACCACTTCCAGCCCTTCGACCGCCGACAGCACCGAAATCGCCGGTGTGATCACGCCATCGCCGTAAAACAGACAGGTCCCAAAAATGCCGACGATGAGCAGCACCTTGCGCAGCTCAGGCCGGTCTCTGACCGACTGGGATGCCAGCGCCAGCATGGCCACCAGTCCGCCTTCACCGTGGTTATCGGCACGCAGCACCAAGCTCACATACTTGACCGACACGATGGTGGTCAGGGTCCAGAAAAAGATGGACAGGATGCCGAAGACGTTGTCCGGCGTGAATGGCACATGGCCTGAACCGAACACTTCTTTCATGGCGTACAGCACGCTGGTGCCGATATCGCCGTACACGACGCCGATGGCGCCCAGGGTCAGGGCCGCCAGAGAGGATTTTGTCGATGACACAAAAAACAGCCTGACCGGGGGTCAGGCTCCAGAACGCAGGAAGTGCCTATTTTGCGCCTGCCAGCCTGGGGTGTCACCCACGATGGCGAGGCAATGTTGCGGCGCAACAACCAACACTTTTGATTTACTCGTACACCTCGGCTTCGGGGTCGGTGGCCTCGAGTTCGTAGCTGGCCGCCAGCATGGCCAGACGTGCGATGACGCCGTACATGTAAAAACGGTTGGGCACGCTGGCGCCGGGTTTGACGCCCGGCTGGGGCAGGTGAGCACTCTCATCGAAAGCCAGTGGCACAAAGCTTGCGCCCGGCGCGTTGAGGTTTTCGTCAATGCCGCGCTCGGCGTGTACACGATAGAAGCCGCCGACCACGTAGCGGTCCATCATGTAGACCACTGGCTCGGCCACCGCATCATTGATGCGCTCATGGGTGAGCACGCCTTCCTGAATGATCACGTCGCTCACTTCCTGGCCGTCCTTGATGACGCTCATCTTGTTGCGCGTCTTGCGGTTGAGCTGGTCCAGGTCGGAGACGTCACGCACGGTCATGATGCCCATGCCGTAGGTCCCGTTGTCGGCCTTGACCACGACAAAGGGCTTCTCGTTGATGCCGTATTCCTTGTACTTGCGCTTGATCTTGGTGAGCAACGCATCCACATTGCTGCGCAGGCATTCCATGCCGGTGCCCTCGGCAAAGTTGACCTCGCCGCACTGGTTGAACATCGGGTTGATCAACCAGGGGTCGATGCCCAGCATCTTGCCAAAGCGCTTGGCCACTTCCTCGTAGCTCTGGAAATGGGTGCTCTTGCGGCGCACGCTCCAGCCCGCGTGCAGCGGCGGCAGCAAAAACTGCTCGTGCAGCTCTTCGAGAATGCCCGGGGCCCCCGCCGACAGGTCGTTGTTGAGCAGGATGGTGCAGGGATCGAAGTCCTTGAGGCCCAGGCGGCGCTTGCTGCGCACCACCGGTTCGAGCACGATGGTCTCGCCGTTGGGCAGGGTGATCGGCGTGACGTCCTTGATCTCGGGGTTGATCGAGCCGATGCGCACATTCAGGCCGGCGGTGCTGAAGATGCGCTGCAGCTGCAGCACATTGGTCAGGTAGAAGGTGTTGCGGGTGTGGTTCTCTGGAATGATCAGCAGGTTCTTGGCTTCGGGGCAGATCTTCTCGATCGCCGCCTGCGCCGCCTGCACCGCCAGCGGCAGCATGGCCGTGGTCAGGTTGTTCCAGCCACCCGGGAACAGGTTGGTGTCCACCGGCGCAAGCTTGAAGCCTGCATTGCGGATGTCGACCGAGGTGTAGATGGGCGGCGTGTGCTCCATCCACTCCAGACGGAACCAGCGCTCGATCGCCGGCATCGAGTCCAGGATGCGCTGCTCCAGCTCGTTGATGGGACCGGTGAGCGCAGTGACAAGGTGAGGAACCATGAAGCAGGCCTTTTTTGGGTATTCAAACCCGACTATATGGGGTCACATCCCCGGATCACAAGCACGCGCACGACAGACCCATGGCCTGCGTGCACCGCATCACTGGCGGACTTCGCCTTCGCCCAGCACCACGTACTTGAGCGAGGTCAAACCCTCGATGCCCACCGGACCGCGGGCATGGAATTTGTCGGTGGAAATGCCGATCTCGGCGCCCAGCCCGTATTCAAAGCCATCGGCAAAACGGGTGCTGGCGTTGACCATCACGCTCGACGAATCCACCTCGCGCAGGAAGCGCTGCGCATGCATGTGGTCGCGCGTGAGGATGGCGTCGGTGTGGTGGCTGCTGTAGTGGTTGATGTGGGCGATCGCTTCGTCCAGACCCGCCACCACCTTGACGCTGATGATGGGCGCGAGGTACTCCTCAAACCAGTCCTGCTCGGTCGCGTCTTTCACATTCGCACCCGGCACGGTGGCCAGGATGGCCTTGGCCTCGGGGCAGCAACGCATCTCCACGCCCTTGGCGGCATAGACCGCGCCGATCTTCGGCAAAAACCCGGCCGCGACACCACGGGCCACCAGCAAACCTTCGCTGGCGTTGCAGGGGCTGTACTTTTGCGTCTTGGCGTTGTCGGCCACCTTGACGGCCATGGCGATGTCGCAGGGGTCATCCACATAGGTGTGGCAGTTGCCGTCCAGGTGCTTGATGACGGGCACCTTGGCCTCGGCGCTGATGCGCTCGATCAGACCCTTGCCGCCGCGCGGAATGATCACGTCCACGTACTGCGGCATGGCGATCAGCTGGCCCACCGCCGCACGGTCGGTGGTCTGCACCAGCTGCACGGCATCGACCGGGAGGCCGGCGTCCACCAGCGCCTGCTGCACCAGACGGGCCAGCGCCTTGTTGGACTCGATCGCCTCGGAGCCGCCGCGCAGGATGCAGGCATTGCCGCTCTTGATCGAGAGGCTTGCTGCTTCAATGGTCACATTGGGCCGGCTCTCGAAGATCATGCCGAACACGCCGATCGGCACCCGCATCTGGCCCACGCGGATGCCGCTGGGCTGCTGCTTCATGCCGATGATCTCGCCGATCACATCGGGCATGGCCGCAAGCTGCTCGCAGCCCTGAGCGCAGGTCTCCAGCACCTTGGGGGTGAGTTTGAGGCGGTCCACCATCGGCTCGGCCAGGCCCGCGGCGCGCGCGCGCTCCAGGTCTTTGGCGTTATTCACCTGCAGGGCGTCCACGTTCTCGCGCAGCAAAGCCGCGAGGCGGCGCAGCGCATGGTTCTTGACGGCGGCCGAGGCCTTGGCCATCTGGCTTGATGCCTGTTTGGCCTGCAGACCCAGTGTCTGCATGTGCTCGGTGGTGTTCAGGGCGTTCATGGGCTGATTTTCTCACCTTCTGACCTTGCAGCTGGCTTGAGGGCCAAGCTTCGGGCCATTCGCGCGCAGGGGCGTGCGCCTGCGGACAGCAACGCTCAACGCACCATGCACATGCGGGCAAAGCGCAGGGCCAGACGGTGCAGGGCCTGCCAGCCGTCCTGGGGCCAGTTGGGCACTTTCAGGCCTTTGACGATGCCGTCCACCTGATGCGCCGACTGCAGCAGGTTGTTGAGCCGGGCCGGGCTCAGGCGCGGCAGCACCCGTTCGAACAGGCGCTCGCGCGGCCCCCAGATGCGCTGTGCCTTGAGCGCCATCGGCAGCGGTTGGCCCGCGGCCATCGCGTCTTTCACGCGTTTGAGGGCGCGGATGTCTTCGGCCAGGGTGTAGTGCACCAGCACCTCGGCCTCACCCTCGGCCTGCAGACCGTCGAGCATGCGTTGCACACGCGCCACCTGGCCGGAGAGCACCGCCTCGGACAGCTTGAACACGTCGTAGCGCGCCACATTGAGCACGGCCGACTCGACCTGCGCCTGCGACAGTTCGCCTGGGGGAAAAAGCAGGGCCAGCTTCTGGATTTCCTGATGCGCCGCGAGCAAATTGCCCTCCACGCGGTCGGCAAAGAACTGCAGTGTGCGCTGCCCCTCCTCGCCCGGCGCCACATGCTGGCCCTGCTGCTGCAGGCGTTGGGCGATCCACTGCGGCAAGGCGGCCCGCTCGATGGTGTCGAGCTGGATGCTCACGCCACCGTTGTCCAGCGCACCGAACCAGGCCCCCTTGCGGGTGGCAAAGTCCAGCCGGGGCAGCATGAACAGCGTGAGCGTCGAGTCGTTGCCCTGGGCCTGCTCCACCAACTGCTGGATAGCGGCGCTGCCGTCCTTGCCGGGCTTGCCCGAGGGAATGCGCACCTCGACGATCTGCTTGTCGGCAAACAGGCTCAAGGACCCGCCCGCGGCCAGCACCTCGCTCCAGTCAAAGTGCGCGCCCTGCACCGTGTGCACGGTGCGCTCGGTGTAGCCCTGGGCACGCGCGGCAGTGCGGATGGCGTCGGCCGCCTCCTGCATCAAGAGCGGCTCGTCGCCGTGCAGGGTGTAGAGGCTGCGCAAGCCCTTTTGCAGGTGCGCGCCCAGTTGCGCCAGAGCCAGCTGCATGGCCTTACCGCACCACCGGCGGTTTGACCCGCGACAGGCGCCGCACGATCTGCTGCACGATGTCGTTTTGCATGTCGCGGTAGAGCATCGCTTCTTCGATTTCCTTGGACAGCGCCGCCGTTTCGTTGAAGCTCAGATCGCGTTGCTGGTACAGCTCCGATGGCTCGATCCACTCCACGCCTTCCGGCGACCGCAGACGGAACCGGATCGTCATGCGCAGCTGCAGTTCGCGGACCTGACCGGAGGCATTGGTCCCGACCACGACGCGCTGGCGCTGCTCTTGCAGAATGTCCAGAATCACGTCGGCCTGCTGCGCCTGCTTGGCCTCGGTCAGCAGTTCTATGCGACCGGTGCCGCGCAGCTGCCTGCTGAGCTCAGCCCCCAGCGGCGTGGTCGTGGAAAAACCGGCGTACAGTGTTTTGAACGGGTACTCGCCCGTCTGGCGCAGCTGAAAGCCACAGCCCGTCAAAACGGCTGCAGCCATGGCGAGCGCAAACAGACGGCGCTGCACCTCAGGCCACCACGTTCACCAGGCGCCCGGGGACCACGATGACCTTTTTGGCCGCCGCGCCATTGGCGGCTTTGGCAAAGGCCTCGCTGGCCAGCGCGATCTGCTCGATCTGCGCCTTGTCGGCGCTGGCGGGCACCAGAATCGAGCCGCGCAGCTTGCCGTTGACTTGCAGCATGAGTTCGATCTCATCGCGTTGCAGGGCCGATTCGTCCACCTCGGCCCAGGCCACGTCGAGCAGGTCGCCGCAACAGGCGGCGTAACCCAGCTCGTTCCAGAGCTGGTCGGTGATGTGCGGGCAGGCCGGGTAGAGCACGCGCAGCAGGACGGAGAAGGCTTCGGCCAGCGCGGCGCAGTCTTCGGCGCTGTCCGACAGCTGCACGTCTTCGAGCGTGTTGAGCATCTTCATCACCGCCGAGACGACGGTGTTGTACTGCATGCGCTCGTAGTCGTAATTGGCCTGTTTGAGCACGGTGTGGATGTCCAGGCGCAGGGCCTTGGCAGCCTTGCCAAACTCCACCTTCTGGCTGCGATCGACTGCGATGCCCTTCTTGAGCAAGGCTTCGTTCTTGGCCGCGAAGTTCCACACGCGGCGCAAGAAACGGTAGCTGCCTTCCACCGCCGCGTCGTTCCACTCCAGCGTGGCCTCGGGCGGCGCGGTGAACATGGTGTACAGGCGCGCGGTGTCGGCGCCGTATTTTTCAATCAGGTCCTGCGGGTCCACGCCGTTGTTCTTGGACTTGGACATGGTGCCCACGCCCTCGTAGTCGATGGGCGTGCCCACGGGCAGCAGGCCATCGCCGCTCTCGGCGGCGTTCTTAAGCTTGGCGCCGACGATCTTGCCGTCATCACCCAGCACATGCTCGACGTCGTGCGGCCAGAAATAGTCCTTGCCGCCCTTGGCGGTGCGGCGCGAATAGATGTGGTTGAGCACCATACCCTGCGTGAGCAGGCGCTTGAAGGGCTCGTCCACCTTGACCAGGCCCAGATCGCGCATGACCTTGGTCCAGAAGCGCGCGTACAGCAGGTGCAGGATGGCGTGCTCAATGCCACCGATGTACTGGTCCATCGGCATCCAGTAATCGGCGCCACCCGCGACCATGGCCTCGGCATTCTGCGGATCGCAATAGCGCATGAAGTACCAGGACGAATCCACAAAGGTGTCCATGGTGTCGGTTTCGCGGCGGGCCGGCTTGCCGCACACCGGGCAGGTCACACCGGCGTGGAAGCCTTCGTGCTTGTGCAGCGGGTTGCCCGAGCCGTCGGGAATGCAGTCCTGCGGCAGCACGACCGGCAGGTCTTTTTCGGGCACGGGCACCGCGCCGTGCTCGTCGCAATGGATGATCGGGATCGGTGTACCCCAGTAGCGCTGGCGGCTGATGCCCCAGTCGCGCAGACGCCAGGTCGTTTTCTTCTCGCCCAGACCTTTGGCGGCCAGCAGCTCGGCCACCTTGTTGACAGCCGCCTTCTGGTTCAAACCGTCCAACTCGCCGGAGTTGACACACACGCAGTTTTGCTTGTCGCCGTACCACTCTTGCCAGGCACCGGCATCGAAAGCCTGGTCCTTGACGGACACGACTTGCTTGATCGGCAGCTGGTACTTGAGGGCGAACGCAAAGTCACGCTCATCGTGCGCCGGCACGCCCATCACGGCGCCATCGCCGTAGCTCATCAGCACGTAATTGCCAACCCAGACCTCGACCTGGGCGCCCGTGAGCGGGTGCGTGACGAACAGGCCGGTGGGCATGCCCTTTTTCTCTTGCGTGGCCAGCTCGGCTTCGGTGGTGCCACCGGTTTTGCACTCTTCCAAAAACGCCGCCAATGCGGGGTTGCTGGCAGCGGCGTGCAGCGCCAGCGGATGCTCGGCGGCCACCGCACAGAAGGTCACGCCCATGATGGTGTCGGCGCGCGTGGTGAAGACGTACATCTTGCCGTCACCGATCAACTGACCATCGGCCCCTTTGATCTCGTGGGTGAACGCAAAGCGCACACCTTCCGATTTGCCGATCCAGTTTTCCTGCATCAGGCGGACCTTGTCGGGCCAGCCGTCCAGCGTCGCCTTCTCGTTGCCGATCTGCACATGCTCGAGCAGCTCTTGCGCGTAGGCGGTGATGTTCAGGTAATAGCCCGGAATCTCGCGCTTTTCGACCAGCGCGCCGGTGCGCCAGCCACGGCCGTCGATCACCTGCTCATTGGCCAGCACCGTCTGGTCCACCGGGTCCCAGTTGACGATCTGGGTCTTGCGATAGGCGATGCCTTTTTCCAGCATCTTGAGGAACAGCCACTGGTTCCACTTGTAGTACGTCGGGTCGCAGGTGGCCACTTCGCGCGACCAGTCGATCGCCAGACCCATCGCCTGCATCTGCTTTTTCATGTAGGCGATGTTCTCGTAGGTCCACTTGGCCGGCGGCACCTTGTTCTTGAGCGCCGCATTTTCGGCGGGCAGGCCAAAGGCGTCCCAGCCCATGGGCATGAGCACGTTGTAACCGCGCATGCGCAGCTGGCGCGTGAGCATGTCGTTGATGGTGTAGTTGCGCACATGGCCCATGTGCAGCTTGCCGCTGGGATACGGCAGCATGGAGCAGGCGTAGAACTTCTTTTTGCTCGTGTCTTCGGTGACGCGGTAGGCGTCTTTGGAAGCCCAGCGGGCCTGTGCGGCGGCTTCGATGTCCTTGTGGGTGTACTTGTCTTGCATGATGGGGGGTAATTGTAGGGGGCGGGGGGGGGACGGCAGTGGGGGGCGCTGAGCGTGGGGTGGGCGCCGCCTTCCTCGTCGCAAGCTCAATTTCGTCAGGCGGCGCCCACCCCACGCTCAGCGCGCATTTGGCTTCCGGCGTTGATCCTCACCATGGTCTGGTTTGGGTGGGGGCAAGGTGACGACATTGAGCCTGCGACGAAGGAGCCTTGCCCCCACCCAAACCAGACCCACCCACCGGCAACGTCAAAAATCAGCGCGCCACCGGCTGCGCCACAAACCCGATGCGCGACAGGCCCGCTTTCTGGGCCAGCGCCATCACCTCCACCACCTTGCCGTAAGACAGCGACTGGTCAGCGCGCAGCTGCAACTCGGTCTCGGGATTCAGTCGGGCAGCATCCTGCAAACGCTCTCGCAACTGTTCGGACGTCACCGGGCGGTCATTCAGGAACAGTGCGCCTTTGGCGTCCAGCGCCAGCGTGAGGGGCGCGGGGGCAGCGGCGGCCGGTGGTGCGTCCGCGCTGGGCAAATCCAGCCGCACCGCACTGGTGAGCAGCGGCGCGGTCAGCATGAAGATCACCAGCAGCACCAGCATCACGTCCACCAGCGGCGTGACGTTGATCTCGCTCATCGGCGGGGCTTCGGTGCGGCGTTCGAGGCGACCGAATGACATACCTTTTCAGTCCTTGCCTGCGAGCAGGCCACGCAGGTCGTGGGCAAAACCCTCGAGTTCGGACTCGATCTGGCCGATGCGGCGGCCCAGCAGGTTGTAGCCCAGCACCGCCGGAATCGCCACGCCCAGCCCGAAAGCGGTCATGACCAGCGCCTCGCCCACCGGGCCGGCGATTTTGTCCACGGTCAGCTGGCCCGCCTCGGCCATGCCGGTGAGGGCGTTGAAGATGCCCCAGACGGTGCCCAACAGGCCCACAAACGGCGCAATCGACCCGGCCGTGGCCAGCACCGTCTGGCCCCACTGCAGGCGGCGCAGCACCTCGTGCAGGGCGTCGCGCAAGGTACGGGTGAGCTGTTCATGGCGCAAACCGGCGCCAGCCAGCGTGCCCGTCAGGGGTTGTTCTGTGGCGTCGACCAACGGCGACAAGCAACGGTCGCGGTCAAAAGCGGGCAGCTGCTCGCGGGCCGCAGTCAGGTGCGGCGCCTGCCAGAAAGCTGCGATGCTGCGCGGCAGATCCGCCTGCACGCGCCGCAGCAAACGCCATTTCCAGACGATCACCACCCAGCTGGCCACCGACAGCGCCAGCAACACCAGCGCCAGGAACAGGCTGAAGGCGTCGCTGTGCAGCCAGAAATCGGCCAGGCTCATGGCCGTCCTGCGCAGGGCCGCCCCAAGAAGGACAGCACCCCCTCGGGGGGCAGTGAGCGCACGAAGTGGCGAATGTGGGGGCTCATGGTTTTCAGCGCAGGTTCAGCACGTCGAACATGTCAAACAGGCCGCGCGGCTGCCCAGCCAGGAAGCGCACCGCACGCAGGCTGCCCTGGGCGTAGGTGGCGCGGCTCGACGATTTGTGCGTGACCTCGATGCGTTCGCCGGTGCCGGCAAACAGCACCGTGTGGTCGCCCACGATGTCACCACCGCGGATGGTGGAAAAACCGATGGTGGACGGGTCACGCTCGCCGGTGTGGCCGTAGCGCTCGTAGACAGCGCACTCTTTCAGATCGCGGCCAATCGCTTCGGCGATCACCTCACCCATCTTGAGCGCGGTGCCGCTGGGCGCGTCCACCTTGTGGCGGTGGTGCGCTTCGATGATTTCGATGTCGTAGCCGGTGGCCAGCGCCTGCGCGGCCATCTGCAGCAGCTTGAGCGTGACATTGACGCCCACGCTCATGTTGGGCGCCATGACGATGGCGATGTCCTTGGCAATGTCGGCAATCTCGGCTTTTTGTTCTTCCGAAAAACCGGTGGTGCCGATCACGGCCTTCACGCCCAGCTCACGGCAAACCTTGAGATGCGCCATCGTGCCCTCGGGGCGGGTGAAATCGATCAGGAATTTCGAATCCTTCAGACCGGCACGCAGATCGCTGGTCACGGCCACACCCGAGGCCTTGCCCAGCCAGGCGGCGGCATCCTGCCCCAGCGCGGGGCTGGCAGCGATGTCGAGCGCGCCCGAGAGGCGGCAGTCTTCGGTGCCCAGAATGGCTTCGATCAGCATGTGCCCCATGCGGCCGGTAGCGCCAGCCACGGCAATGGGCAAGGCATTGTTCGAGGAAGAAGCGGTCATGTTCGATTCACAGAAAAAGCAGGCACTGCAATCGCCCCTCAGCGAGGCGCAGACTCCAGCGGCGGGTAATGGGCAGGCAAGGGCGCCTGAGGAGCGGCAGGCGCAGGCTGACTGCTTCGGCTGGCCGGGTATTTCTTGAGCTGTTCCTCGGTCGCCTCCAGTGACGGGACCTTGATCGCCGGGGTGGGGGTGCTCAGACGCTGCACGAATTCCACTTCACTGGGCAATTCGTCGCTTTCGATGCTGCTGAGCACATCGTTGCTGAAGTACAGCGTCATGCGGAACTGCTGGGGCGCCACACCCTGGCGACGGATGGAAAACGCGTAGTCCCAACGGTCGGCATGGAACAGACTGGTGACCAAGGGGGTACCCAGCACATCGCGCACCTGGGCCCGGGTCATTCCAGGGCGCAGGTACTGGCGCTGTTCGCGTGAGACGAAATTGCCCTGCACCACATCGGGCACATACGGCTTGAAGGAGTCACGGTGCACCCCCTGGGGGAATCCACAACCGGACAAACCTGCCACCGCGGCCAGGGTCAGCAAAGTCAGACGAATCATCAGTGAGGCTGTCATGGTTGGATGCAGGCCGATATCATCGGGGCATTGTAGCGGCCAGCCCGCCGCGCGACCGCCACACTCCAAGCACCATCCCATGCAGATCGACGACCTCAAGAGCAGCGGCCTGAAAGCCACCGGCCCTCGCCTGAAAATCCTGGAGGTTTTCCAGCGCGGCGTACAGCGCCACATGACGGCCGAAGACGTGTTTCGCCAGTTGTTGCAGGAAGGCGCGGACATTGGACTGGCGACTGTGTACCGGGTGCTCACGCAGTTCGAGCAGGCCGGCTTGCTGCACCGCAACCATTTCGAAAGCGGCAAGGCGGTCTACGAGCTCAACGAGGGCCAGCACCATGACCACATGGTGTGTCTGGATTGCGGCCGGGTGGAAGAGTTCTATGACCCCGAAATCGAAGCCCGTCAGCAGGCCGTGGCCCAAGCCAAAGGTTTCGAGATTGCGGACCACGCACTGAGCCTGTACGCCCACTGCACCCGCAAACCCTGCCCGCATCGGCAGGGCTGATGGTCACTCCATGGCGCGGCGCTGGCGGTCCATGAACTCCTGAAACGTGTCAATGCCGCGCATCTGCAGGATGGTGTTGCGCACGGCAGCTTCCACCAGCACGGCGATGTTGCGCCCAGCCACCACCTGAATCACCGCCTTGCGCACCGGAATGCCCAGGATATCCTGGGTCAGGGGCTCGGCGGGCAGACGCTCGTATTCGCGCTCGAGCGTCTCTTTGCGCACCAGGTGCACGATGAGCTTCAGGCGCATCTTGCGGCGCACTGCGGTTTCACCAAAGATGGCACGAATGTCCAGCAGGCCGATGCCGCGCACTTCCAGCAGGTTCTGCAGCAGATCGGGGCAACGGCCCTCGATGGTGGTCTGGTTGATGCGGTACAGATCCACCGCATCGTCGGCCACCAGGCCGTTGCCACGCGAGATCAGCTCCAGGCCCAGTTCGCTCTTGCCCAGCCCGGACTCACCGGTGATCAGCACCCCCAGGCCCAGGATGTCCATGAACACGCCGTGCATGGTGGTGCGGTCGGCGAAGTGCTTGGACAGGTAGGCGCGCAGAACGTCAATGACAAATGCCGACGACTCTTTGGTGGCGAACATCGGGATCTGAGCACGTTCGCACATGGACAGCAGCGCTTCGGGCGCCACCTGGCCATCGGCCAGAACCAGCACCGGCGGCTCCAGCGTGACGATGCGGGCAATGCGCCGGGCACAGTCTTCGGGTGTGGAGTTGGTCAGGTAGGCCACTTCACGTGGGCCCAGAATCTGCACCCGGTAGGGATGGATGTAGTTCAGGTAGCCCACCAGATCGGCACCGGAAGTCGCCTCGCGCACGGCCACTTCGTCAAAACGGCGCTCGGAAGCGCCCAAGCCCGCCACCCATTGCCACTTCAGCTGGGCACGGTGGTCCTCGAACAGGACATCGGCGCTGACCACGGTCGGTTTCATGCGGCCTCTGGTCTCGGGGGGGCAATCAGACAGTCTGGGCCGAACGCCACTGGGCAATCAGCTGGTGCAGGCCGTCCTGGGTGGTGCTGGCCTTGATGTTCTCGCGCAAGGTGCTGTCGCTGAGCAGCTCGGCAATTTCAGACAGGATTTCCAGGTGCTTCTGGGTCGCCGCTTCAGGCACGAGGAGGAAGATCAGCAGACTCACCGGTTGCTCGTCCGGCGCATCGAATCCAATGGGCTGGGCCAGGGAGAAGACGGCAGCCATCGGGGCCTTGAGCCCCTTGATGCGGCCGTGCGGAATGGCCACGCCATGCCCCAGGCCAGTCGAGCCCAGGCGTTCGCGCGCGAACAGGCTGTCCGTCACCAAGGCGCGGGACAAGCCGTGCAGGTTCTCGAAGAGAAGGCCGGCTTCTTCAAAAGCCCGTTTTTTGCTGGTGGCTTCAACACCAACAAGAACCTGGGCGACAGGCAGGATGGACGCGAGACGATTCATGGTCGAGGGCGGATTATGCACCTGTCGGCCAAGACCGTCCGGAAATCTGTTTTAAAAGCAATATTGGCCCATTGGCCCGAAATAGAAAGAAAAAGGCTGCCGAAGCAGCCTTGTCGCTGGTTGATGCCTCACATCATGCGCTTGGGAGCGTCATGGTGGTGGTCAGTCAGTCGGCTCTTGTGCTTGACCACCTGACGGTCAAGCTTGTCCATCAATTCATCCACCGCCGCATAGAGGTCCTCATGCGCACTTTCGGCGAACAGATCATTGCCCTTCACGTGAATGTTGCATTCGGCACGCTGGCGCTTTTCCTTCTCCTTTTGCTTTTCGACCGTCAACAGCACTTTGACATCGACGACCTGGTCGAAATGCCGGGTGATCCGATCAAGCTTGCCTGTCACATAACTGCGCAGGGCGGGTGTGACTTCAAGATGGTGACCGCTGATCGTCAGGTTCATACGAAAGCCTCCTGTAACACGTATTGAGGATGCCGCCTCTCTAGGCGGACCAGACAGCCGACCCAGGCTGGAAACGGCTGTTGGGACCACTATGCGCCCGCCCGGTCCCAAAGGCAAGGGGGATAGCACAAACCCCGAGATTTCCACGGGCGCTGCTTGTCAGGCCGTCCCCCGACTGCTATGGTGCCAAGGTCTGCGCTGCCCGGATCCACATCCGCCCGCGCGCAGAACTGTCACACAGGCATGGCCCAATGCCTGTCGGAGCCGCCTGACATCGCAGATGCGATAATCCGCCAGCCCCATTTACGGAGTCCTTGTCATGGAAAGCTACCCGAGTCGGTAGCTTTCGGACGCCTGAGCATCTGCCGACGTTCGAAAGCACCGCAACCCTGCCGCCCCTTTTGAACCTTTGGCTTTCGGCCCTCATGGAGCCCCGACATGCTCAACATCTTCACCCTCGTCAACGGCCGCCTGTTCCAGGAAGAAATCGAATCCCTGGAAGAGTTGTCTCGCTTTCATCCGGTCTGGGTCGACCTGGAATCGCCTACCGTTGAAGAAAAACGCTGGATCAAGCAGTACTACGGCCTGTCCATTCCCGAAGACGCGATGGACGAGGACATTGAGGAATCGGCCCGCTTCTACGAAGAAGACAACGGCGAGCTGCACATCCGCTCGGACTTCCTGATCGCCGACGAGGACGAGCCACGCACCGTGCGCTGCGCCTTCATCCTCAACCAGCACAACACCGACCTCAAAAGCCGGGGGGTGCTGTTTTCAATCCACGATGAAGACGTACCCGTGTTCCGCTTGCTGCGCATGCGCGCCCGTCGCGCGCCCGGCCTGATCGAGGACGCCAAGGAAGTGCTGCTCAAACTGTTCGACGCGGATGCCGAGTATTCGGCCGACACGCTCGAAGGCATTTACGACGAACTGGAAAAGGCCAGCAAGCTGGTGCTCTCGGGCGATGTGACCGACGAGCTGGCGGGCGAAGTGCTGGGTGCGATTGCGCGGCAGGAAGACCTGAACGGCCGCATCCGCCGCAACGTGATGGACACGCGCCGTGCCGTCAGCTTCATGATGCGCTCCAAGATGCTCAACGCCGAGCAGTTCGAGGAGGCACGACAGATCCTGCGCGACATCGATTCGCTCGATTCGCACACCGCCTTCCTGTTCGACAAGATCAACTTCCTGATGGATGCCACCGTCGGCTTCATCAACATCAACCAGAACAAGATCATCAAGATCTTTTCGGTCGCCAGCGTGGCCTTGCTGCCGCCGACGCTGATCGCGAGTCTGTACGGCATGAACTTCCAGTACATGCCCGAACTGACACAAGTCTGGGGCTACCCCTACGCGCTGGCACTGATGGTGGCCAGCGCGGTGGTGCCGATGTGGTACTTCCGCCGGCGGGGTTGGCTGAAGTAAGTCAGCGCGCCAGCCAGGCCGACAGCATGCCCAAGCTGTAGCGGCTGGCCACGGATCGGATGAATCGGCTGAAGTCGGCATGGGCATCGTCGTCAGCCTGGTCCGAAACCGTGCGCAGCGCGGCAAAAGGGACACCGTAGTCAGAGCAGACCTGCGCCACAGCAGCCCCTTCCATTTCCACCGCCAACGCTTCGGGCAGGGCCTGCTGCAGGGCCCGGCATTCGGACGTGGTCGAGACAAAACGGTCGCCACTGGCGATCAGGCCGGTGTGCAAGCGCGGCGAATGCAGCGCAAATTCGGCCACCGCAGCATCCCCCACATGGGCCGCCACCTGCGCCAGCACCTGTTGCGCAGCCAGGGCCAGCCCTCGCGAGAGAGCGGGATCGGTTGCAAATCGACTGCAGCCGTACAACGGCACCTCGTGCCGCGGGAACAGCGGAGAGGCATCCATGTCGTGCTGCACAAAGCTGTCCGCCAGCACCACATCGCCCACGCGAACCCCGGGGCCGACACCGCCCGCCACACCCGTGAACACGATCTGCTGAACACCAAAGCGCTCGATCAGCGCCGTGGCCGTGGTCGCCGCCGCCACCTTGCCGATCCGGGAAAGCACCACCACCACCGAACGCCCCTGCCAGTGCCCCAGCCAAAAGTCTCGCCCGGCCACAGTCACGCGTTGCTCGTCAGGCATGGCCTCCAGCAGCAAGACCAACTCCTCGTGCATGGCACTCATCAAACCGATCGGGGCGGCAGGGGACATGGGCAACTCCAAAAAAAAGCGGCCACTGCAGGGCCGCTTGCGAGTTTAGCCAGCAAGGCTCAGCTGGCGGTGCGCAACTCCCGCCGCAGGATCTTGCCGACCGGCGTCTTGGGCAGTTCGCTCCTGAACTCCACCAGGCGCGGCACCTTGTAAGCGGTCAACTTGTCACGACAGAAGTCCTGAATCTGCTCGGCCGTCAGTGCCGGGTCCTTGCGCACCACCACCAGCTTGACGGCCTCACCGGTCTTTTCATCAGGCACGCCGATGGCGGCACATTCGAGCACACCCGGGCAAGCAGAGGCCACATCCTCCACCTCGTTGGGGTAGACGTTGAAGCCACTGACCAGGATCATGTCCTTCTTGCGGTCCACGATCTTGAAATACCCGCGCCCGTCCATGATGCCGATGTCGCCCGACTTGAAATACCCGTCGGCGGTCATGACCTTCGCGGTTTCATCGGGGCGCTGCCAGTAACCGGCCATCACCTGCGGCCCTTTGATCGCGATCTCGCCTGCTTGACCCTGCGGCACGTCCTGCCCGTCGTCGTCCAGGATCTTCATCCAGGTGCTGGGCAAAGGGACACCGATGGTGCCGGTGAACTCCTTGCTGGTGGGCGGATTGCAGCTGGCCGAGGGGCTGGTCTCGGACAGGCCGTAGCCTTCGCAGATGGGGCAACCGGTCTTTTCCAGCCAGAGCTTGGCCACGCTGCTGGTGACCGC
>Ga0255195_1000045_pt1 | contig 33502 bp, 33 predicted proteins | sample Miss_Yuk_RepC_8h_FD_183627 | JGI IMG/M metagenome (GOLD analysis project Ga0255195, IMG submission 183627) | Freshwater microbial communities from Mississippi River, Louisiana, United States - Miss_Yuk_RepC_8h | ecosystem: Environmental > Aquatic > Freshwater > River | place: USA: Louisiana... | reverse complement strand
CCTTCGCCACAAGAAGGCCTTTGCCCAGTGGGACCCGCAGGTACTGGCCGACTACGTGGAATACGGCACCCATGACCAGCAAGGCCAACGCTGGCTGAGCTTTGACCGCGACATCGAAACCGCCATTTACAACACCCTGCCCGATCAACTGACGGCTTTGCTGCGGCGTCATCCACTCAAATGCCCCGTGGCGTTCATTGGGGGCACCCACTCTGTGGAAATGCGCACCGTCGGCATGGACCTGACACGACAGATCACCAAAGGCCGGCTGATGATGCTCGATGGCAGCCACCTGTTCCCAATGGAAAAGCCACTGGCCACGGCGGCAGCAATCGAGGCCAGCCTGCGCAACCTCATCGACTGAAACAGGCGAATCAGCGCTCGCCCAGAGACTGCGTCAATGTCTTGGTCACGGGCTTGGTGAGGTACTGCAGCACCGTACGCTCCCCCGTACGTATTTCGATGGTGGCGGTCATGCCCGGCTGGATTTCCAGCTGCTCGTGCGGCTTGCCGCTGAACTGGCGGCCGATGGTTTTTTTATGATCTAACTAAGGACACTGCACGAAAAACGGCGCTCTGTACACCGTTTTTCAGCTCCCCCAGCTCACCCACCCCCAATGGCTGGTGACCAGCACCACAATGCCAAAGACGATGCGGTACCAGGCAAACACCTCAAAGCTGTGGCTGGCGATGAAGCGCAGCAGCCAGCGCACGCAGATCCAGGCGCTGATGAAGGAGACGACCAGGCCGACGGCGAACACAGGCAGGTCGGTCAGGCTGAGCAGGGCGCGTTCCTTGTAGAGGCTGTAGGCACCAGCGCCGATCAGGGTGGGGATGGCCAGGTAAAACGAGAAATCGGTCGCTGCCTTGCGCGACAGCCCCAGCAGCATGCCGCCAATGATGGTGGCGCCGCTGCGGCTGGTGCCGGGGATCATGGCCAGGCATTGGACCAGGCCGACCTTGAGTGCATCGCGCCCGCGCATGTATTCAACTTCATGAATGTGCACTGCACTCGCCGGGCGGCGTTCTGCCCAGAGAATGATGAAGCCGCCCAGGATGAATGTGGTCGCCACCACCTCTGCAGTGAACAGGTGGGCCTTGATGGCCTTGCCCAGCAGCAAACCCATGATGACAGCCGGCAAAAAGCCGATGAACACATTGAGAGCGAAACGCTGGGCCTCCGGACTGTGTCCGAGCCCTCGAACGGTGCTCCGGATTTTTTGCCAATAGACAAGGATCACCGCGAAGATGGCGCCGGTCTGGATGGCGATGTCGAAGACCTTGGCTTTGTCGTCATGGAAATCCAACAAGGTACCCGTGAGGATGAGGTGGCCTGTGGAGGAAATCGGCAGGAATTCGGTCAGGCCTTCGACCAGACCCATGATGGCGGCTTTGACAAGCAGAACGGTATCCACAGAGGCTCCAGAAACAGCCCTGGATTATCGCCGCAGAGCTCAATCGCTGATTTTGGGCGCCGCCCATGACGCCCATATCACCCGTCAGTGGTCGTACTTGTGCTTGTGTTTGTGGCTTCGTCCATGGTCCCAACCATGGCCATGCCACTTGTGGTGGTGTCCGTGCGGCATCCAGCCGCGCGACGGCACTACCACGGCGGGTGGTGGAGCCACCCAGATCGGCTGGGGAGCCATCACCACCGGCGGCGAACCATACAGTGGCGCATAGATGCTGCCATACGCAGGTCCACCCAGACGGGCATGGATCGCCACCGAGGGCTCCACCACCACTGGATGGGCACAGGCGGCTTGCGTCAGGGCCAGTCCACACACACCCAACAGTACAGCCGTGCGGGAGCGCAGAAGCTTCAATAAAGAACGCATGGTTAAACCTCATTCAGGAACGGGTGGAGACAGCATGCGACGCATGTACGCCAGCCCGCATGGCTTTAGCGCGCCACCCCTTGGCGCGGAGGACAAACGAATGGCTGAGCTGGTGAAGATTCGTAACGGCCATGCGTGGCCAAGGCCAGCATGGCCCGGTCACGTGAACGCCTAAAATCAAAGGATGAATTCCCCCGCCCACACGCCTGCAGCGGCCAACGCCAGCGAGCACAAAGTCAGCAATTTCCTGCGCCAGATCATCGAAAAGGATCTGGAGCAAGGCACTTATGCCAGCCGCCGCTGGGCAGGCAGCCCAGGCGATGCTGCCCACCACGCCACAGGGCAACCCGATCCTGCCAAGATTCGCACCCGCTTTCCGCCCGAACCCAACGGCTACCTGCATGTGGGCCACGCCAAGAGCATCTGCATCAATTTCGGTCTGGCTAAAGAGTATGGCGGCGTGTGCCACCTGCGCTTTGACGACACGAACCCCGAAAAGGAAGACCAGGAATACGTCAACAGCATCATCGATGCGGTGAAATGGCTGGGCTTTGACTGGGCCCAGATCGGCCAGGCCCCGGGCAGTGCCGCGCCGTATCAGGCCAGCGACTACTTCGGCTTCATGTACCGCGCAGCTGAACACCTGATCGAAGCCGGCCACGCCTATGTGGACGAACAGACGCCCGAAGAGATGCGCGCCAACCGCGGCGACTTCGGCAAGCCTGGCGTGGACAGCCCTTTCCGCAACCGCACAGCCGCCGAAAACCTGGGGCGCTTTCGCGAAATGCGCGACGGCAAGCACCCCGACGGCGCCATGGTGCTGCGCGCCAAGATCGACATGGCCTCGCCCAACATCAACCTGCGCGACCCGGCCATCTACCGCATCCGCCACGCCGAGCACCACCACACCGGCAACACCTGGTGCGTGTACCCCATGTACACCTTCGCACACCCGATCGAGGACGCGCTCGAGCAGATCACCCACAGCATCTGCACGCTCGAATTCGAAGACCAGCGCCCCTTTTACGACTGGCTGCTGGAGCGTTTGATCGAAGGCGGCCTCCTGACCAGCCCGCCGCCGCGGCAGTACGAATTCGCCCGCCTGAACCTGACCTACGTGGTCACCTCCAAGCGCAAGCTGGCGCAACTGGTCAATGAAAAGCGCGTGAGCGGCTGGGACGACCCGCGCATGCCCACCATCGTGGGCCTGCGCCGCCGGGGCTACACGCCCGAAGCGCTGCAACTGTTTGCCGAGCGCATCGGCGTGACCAAGAGCGACAGCTGGATTGACTACAGCACGCTCGAAGGCTGTCTGCGCGAAGACCTGGAAAACAAGGCCCACCGCGGCATGGCCGTGCTCGACCCTGTCAAGCTGGTGCTGACCAACTGGGCCGAAGCTTTTGGCTCAGACAGCTACACCGAGGCCTGCACCCAGCCCGCCCTGCCCCACAGCGCAATCGCCGAAGGGCAAACCCCGCCGCCAGACCGCGTCTTCCAGATCGGCAAGGAAGTCTGGATCGAGCGCGAGGACTTTGAAGAAGTGCCGCCCAAGGGCTACAAGCGCCTGTTCCCGGGCAATGTGGTGCGCCTGAAAGGCGGCTACGTGATCGAATGCACCGGATGCGTGCGCGATGCGGCAGGTCAGGTGACCGAGGTGCATGCCAAGGTCATCCCCGGCACCAAGAGCGGTACGCCAGGCGCCGACAGCGTCAAGGCCAAGGCCGCCATCACCTGGGTGGGCGTTGCCGACGGTGTGCAGGCCGAGGTGCGTCTGTACGACCGCCTGTTTGCCGATGCCCACCCGGATGCGGGCGGCAAGGACTTTTTGCAGGCGCTCAACCCGGACAGCCTGAGGGTGGTCACGGCTTATGTGGAGCCCTCACTGGCCGCAGCGCAGCGAGACCAGAAGTTCCAGTTTGAGCGCTTTGGCTACTTTGTGGCTGATCGTGTGGACCACACGCCGGGCAAGCCTGTGTTCAACCGCGCCGTGGGGCTCAAGGACAGCTGGGGCAAGTAAAGCCCCTTATGCCATCGATCCGTCGGCATAGACCAATGGGTCGATTGCGGCAGATTGACCTGCTGCCCAGAATCACGGGCTTCCTGTGTCTGAACGAGGAGCTCGCCATGTCTTTACCCGTCTGGATCGTCGTTGCCAATGGTTCCCGCGCGCGTCTTTTGCAGCGTGATCGTCCGGGTGATCCCTTGTTCGAAGTGATGGACTGGGTGCATCCCGAAACCCGTCAACACACGGACATGCAAGAAGGCGAGCACCGCACCAGCGGGATTCAGGGCAGATCCGGGCTGGCCACAAGGCAGACCGTCAAAGGCCACGAGCGAACGCAATTTGCTCAGGAAATCTGCCGCTGGCTGGACAAGGGAGTGCTGTCACACCGCATTGGCGCCGTTGCCGTTTTCGCGTCCAATCCCTTTCTGGGTGAACTCCTGGCGCAAGGCAACGGGTCATTGCAAAAACACCTGCACGCCAGCCATTCGCTGGACCTGACGTCGCTGTCATTGCTGGAACTGGACCACCGCCTCCAACGCGACTACCGCCTTTGATCTTCTGATCGTGCAGGGTCAGTGGCCGGGGGGGGATATCGCGGCCTTTCTATATAAAATTGATGGATCTTGAATATCCGATTGATTCTTTTCCCCCTTCCATTGAATCTGCGCTGGCACCAGGGCTTGTGGTGGGTTGCGGCATGGTGCGCTTTCGCAGCTGGTAACACCTGGGGCGCTTCACCGGCCGATGCCATTCGGCAAGCCTTGCAAGCAGGCCAGCTCGAGCTGGCCTCCAAGCTGGTGCAGCAAGAAAGGCAGAACGCCCCCCGGGATGTCCAAATCCGTTTTCTGGAAGGCGTGATCCTGGCCCAGCAAGGACAAGCCGACAAAGCCATCGAAAGCTTTCGCAAGCTGGTCGAATCCAATCCGGAAATCGTCGAAGCATACAACAACCTGGGAGTGCTGTACGCCTCCAAAGGCCGCCTCGACGATGCCCGAAAGGCTCTGGAAGCGGGCATGCACGCCAATGCCAGTTACGCCGCCTTGCACCGCAACCTGGGCGATGTGCAGAGCCAGTTGGCCAAGCAGACCTATGCCAAGGCCCTGCAGGTGGACAGCAAAAGCCGCAGCGCTGTACCGCAACTGAGTCTGCTGGGCAGCATCGGGCAGCAGCCGACTGTTCAGGCCCCTGTGAGCGCCCCTGCCGTGGTGGCGGTGCCTGCAGCATCAACCACAGCCTCCAGCGCCACGGTTGTGGCGTCCACCACACCGCGAGCGCCCATCCTGCCGCCCAAAACACAGGCATCCAAACCTGAAGCCATGGCCTCGGCAGCTTCTGCAGCGGTGCGTCCTGCATCGGTTCCTGCTGCGCCCCTTCCTGCGCCGGTTATCAAGCCTGAAGCGGAGAAAGAGCAAGCCCGTGCAACGCCCAACACCAAACCGGATCACACCGACACGGCAGAGGTGGACGCGATCCGCAACGCGGTGCAAGCCTGGGCGAAAGCCTGGAGTCGCAAGGACATGGACCACTACCTGGAAGCCTACGCGGGCAGCTTTGTGCCGTCCGATCGCCAGTCCAGGAGCAAATGGGAAGCCGATCGACGGCTGCGTATTCTGTCCAAGAAAAGCATTTCGGTTGAAGTCCGTCAGCTCAAGGTCACGGTCGATGGAAAGACCGCCACTGCGCAATTCCAGCAGATCTACACATCCGACAATTTCACCGGCAACAGCCGCAAGACCCTCGACATGGTCAAGCAAGGCGGCCGCTGGCTCATCGCGCGCGAGACGGTGAATTGAAACCCAGTTTCTGGTCCAGCGGGCTGATCCACAAGACGCCAGCACGGCAAACTGCTCGACGCTTGCGTTGGGCCTGGCCCTCACTGCTGGTCGGGGTGTTCGGTGCTGCAATCTGGCTGGCCGACGACAGCGTTTCATGGTGGCCCATGCAACAGCAGGCAGAAGTCCAGACGCCCATGAAATGGCGCCTCGTGATGCAAGCACAGGAACCTGCGTCTCTCCTCCTGTCGGACAGCCCCGAGCAACTGGTCCGTCAGATTTACCATCATCTCGGTGAAGGCGAACGGCAACAGGCCCTGGTGGTTGCCGAACACCTGGCCGGCCGATATCCAAACTTCCAGCTTGGCCAGCTGCTGTACGCCGATCTGCTCAACATTGGCCTGCGAGAGCCGGTCAACGGTCCGGAAATCACCGACGAGGTCCAGCCCGCAGCCCAGCGCCGGCTCAAGGAACTGGTGCTGGAATCCACCCGGCGCCTGCTGCACCCGCCCACCGCCGGCCTCAAGGACAAGGTGCCCGCAGGCCTGCTGCACCTGGATCCGGTGCAACACCCTTATGTCGCCGCGGTCGACGCGTCACGGTCCCGGCTCTACTGGTTTGCCAATCGCACCGACGCTGGCGGGCTGCCACGACTGGAGCTGCTGATGGACACCTATGTGTCGGTCGGCATCCAGGGGGTGGGCAAGGAACGCGAAGGCGATGGCCGCACACCTCTGGGCGTTTACTTCATCCAGAAAAACCTGCCTGGCGAGACCTTGCCCGACTTGTTCGGCATGGGAGCCCTGACCCTCAACTACCCCAATGCCGTGGACGTCATGCGCAAGCGCACCGGCTCGGGCATCTGGCTGCACGGCACCCCCAGCGCGCAGTATTCCCGTGCGCCGGAAGCGACGGATGGCTGCGTGGTGCTGTCCAATCCGGAAATGGCCCGCTTGCTTGGCCTGGGCGCCCTGCGCCTGACACCGGTGCTGATCGCCCGCGAACTGCAATGGTTACCCGCTGGCCCCTCCAGCGTTGAGCGCGATGCCCTGCTGGCCCGTTTGCAATCCTGGAACCAGGCACGACTGCAGGACAACGAAGCCCTGCTGCGCAGCCATTACAGCGATCGCTTCGAGCGCGACAGCATGGGGCTGGATGCTTGGTGGGGAAAGCTGCAACCCGCAGCCCGCTCACGCCAGAGCGCCAAGCCGCTCGAAATGCTGTCGGCCCTGCGCTGGCAAGATGGCGAAGAGCTGATGGTGGTGACCTGGCAAGATCCGAACCGCAGCAGCCGACAGCGCAACGAATACCTGCGCACCTATTGGGTGCGCGATGGTGCTGAATGGAAGATCGTGTTCGAAGGACCGGTCTGAAGCAGCAACACCCCACGGCCACTGCAAGCACGCCCCATGACTGCTGAAATTCCTTTCGTGACTGGCAGGGTAGAACCCGATGGCCAGACCTTTGATGCCTGGAAAAACCAGACCTTGCTCGAGTCCATGGAGCAAGGTGGCCTGCAGTGGCCAAGTTCGTGCCGCTCGGGCAGTTGCCGCACTTGCCTGGGTACCCTGATCCAAGGCGAGGTTCGTTACGAAATGGAATGGCCGGGCTTGAGCTCCGAAGAAAAAGCAGAAGGCTGCGTGCTGCCCTGTGTGGCCTACCCGGTGACCAACATCACGCTCAAGGACGCGTACGCCAACTGATGGTCGGCGCAGCCATTAGGCCTGCCCGCCGGCGACGCTCACTCGTCGATGCCCAGTTCCTGGATTTTGCGGGTGATGGTGTTGCGCCCGATCCCCAGCTTCTGTGCGGCCTCGATGCGGCGTCCCCGTGTGGTCGAGAGTGCCGCCAGAATCAGGCGGGCCTCAAACTGCCGGGTGAACAGATCCCACACATCGGTGCGCCCTTCGACCAGGGATTTGAGCACCTCGCGCTCCAGGATGCCGAGCCAATCTGCCGATGCAGGCACGCTCGCCTCTGTGGGCATGACGGTCTGCGGCATCTCCAGGACCATGGTCTCGCCCACGGCACTGGGCGTTGCAGACGCCACCGGCTCCATCACCGACGGGGTTTGAAGCACCTCCGGAGGCAAGTCTTCGGCTTCGATCACCTGCGCTGGCGCCATCACTGTCAGCCAGTGGCAGATGTTTTCCAGCTGACGCACGTTCCCGGGGTAGCGGAACTGGCTCAGCTGCGTCATGGCCGCTTCGGTGATGCGCTTGGGCTCGACACCCAGTTGCTGGGCACTGCGCTGCAGAAAGTGACGCGCCAGCATCGGGATGTCTTCACGGCGTTCGCGCAAGGCTGGCAGGCGCAGGCGGATCACGTTCAGGCGGTGGAACAGGTCTTCGCGAAAGCCCCCTTCCTTGACCCGTTGCTCCAGGTCCTGGTGCGTGGCAGCGATCACGCGCACATTGGCCTTGACGGCGCTGTGGCCGCCCACGCGGTAGAAGTGCCCGTCCGACAGCACGCGCAGCAGGCGCGTCTGCAGGTCAAACGGCATGTCGCCGATTTCATCGAGGAACAGCGTGCCACCTTCGGCCTGCTCGAAGCGGCCGCGGCGCGAGGTCTGTGCTCCAGTGAAAGCACCACGCTCGTGGCCGAACAATTCGCTCTCGAGCAGGTCTTTCGGAATCGCCGCCGTGTTGATGGCCACGAACGGGCCACTGGCACGCGGCGAGTGCTTGTGCAGCGCGCGCGCCACCAGCTCCTTGCCCGACCCGGATTCACCGGTGATCAGTACCGTCACATGGCTTTGCGCCAGACGGCCGATGGCGCGGAACACGTCCTGCATGGCGGGCGCCTGCCCCAGCATCTCGGGCGACTCGTCAAGCTGCACATCCAACACTTCTTCGCGCAGGCTTTCGTCCACAGCGCGGCGAATCAATTCGATCGCCTTGGGCAGGTCGAAGGGCTTGGGCAGGTATTCAAAGGCGCCACTGGAAAACGCCGACACGGCGCTGTCGAGGTCCGAGTACGCGGTCATGATGATGACCGGCAGGCCAGGCATGCGTTGCTTGACAGCCGCCAGCAGGTCTAACCCCGAGCCCCCCGGCATGCGGATGTCGCTGACCAGCACCTGCGGGCCACCCTGACCGTCGTCGGCGTCGAGCGCCTGCAGCACATCGCGCGGACCCGTGAAGCTGCGTGTGGGCAGGCCTTCACGTTGCAAGGCCTTCTCCAGCACGAAGCGGATGGATTGGTCATCGTCTGCGATCCAGATCGGCTTCATCGACAGGCTTTCAGTTTGTTCCGCAAAATCATCGGACTCATGGCAAAGGAATCAGGATCTTGAAATCCGTACAACCGGGCTGGCTGTCGCACTCGATCAGGCCATGGTGCTGTTGCACAAAGGTCTGGGCCAGCGTGAGCCCCAGTCCCGAGCCGCCTTCCCTGCCGGACACCAGCGGGTAGAAGATCCGGTCCTTGATCGAGTCCGGTATGCCGGGCCCGTTGTCCATCACATGCAATTCCAGTGCCAGGCGATAACGCTGCTTGCCAAAGGTCACCTGACGGCGGATGCGGGTCCTGAGCGTGATCTGCGCGTCGCCCTGCGCCACGCGCTCTGCCAGCGCCTGTGCGGCGTTGTGCGCAATGTTGAGCACGGCCTGGATCAACTGTTCACGGTCCCCCCGAAACTCGGGGATCGAGATGTCGTAGTCGCGCACCACTTTGAGGCCTTTGGGGAACTCGGCCAGGATCAGCGAGCGCACCCTTTCGCACACTTCGTGGATGTTCACGTCGCCCACCACATGCGGGCGGCGGTGCGGCGCGAGCAACCGGTCCACGAGCGTCTGCAGGCGGTCGGCCTCATGGATGATGACCTGGGTGTACTCGGTCAGATCCTTGCTGCCCAGTTCCATCTCCAGCAACTGCGCCGCGCCGCGGATGCCGCCCAAGGGGTTTTTGATCTCGTGCGCCAGGTTGCGGATCAGCTCCTTGTTGAGCTGGGCTTGCTCCAGCAGGCGCTCCTCGCGTTCCTGGCGGGACTTCTGCTCCACCGGCAAGAGTTCAACGATGATTTCTTCGGGCCGGTCGGACGGCGCGATCACCACATGCACTGGCAGGCTGTCAGAGTGGTGCAGGCGGCGCAGCGCAGCCTCGTAGCGCAGCACAGCAAACTCCTCGCTGCGCAAGCCCTGCAAGGCATTGCGCAGCGGCAGCGGGTCAACAAAGTGCTCATCGAGCCTGTGGCCCAGCAGACCCCGGCGCGAGTGGCCCAGTGCATCTTCGAGTGCAGCATTCACGGTCACCATGCGGCCCTGCGCGTCAAGCACTGCGATCGGCGTGGCCAGCAAGTCAAACGACAAAAAACGTTGGGAAGCGGTCATGGTTGTGCGGATGCAGGGGGACGGCGGTCAAGTTCGCGTTGCAGGCTGTCGATGTCGCGTTGGGCGCGCTCCAAGGCAGCCTTGCGTTGCGCGTCATCAGGCTTGTCCTGCTGACGTTGATGTTGTTGCAGCAGCAAGGCATGGCGCTGGCGGGCCTTGTCCAGTTCAGCCATCACGATGGCGCGCGCCATGTCGTCGCGCTGACTCTGGTGGCTCGCCTCCACTTTGGCTGGCGGCTGTTGCCCCGCAAGCTCGGCAGCGGGTACCCCACCCCGCGCATGCACACGCGTGCCGGGAATCACCGTCACAGCCTGTCCAGTCAAACGCTCACAACGGCTCGGATCCAGGGGGGCATTGGTGTATTCCTGCCCGCAACGAAACACCGGTTTCTGCGCCAGCACGACCCCTGTTGCCAGTGACAGCAGGAAAAAAAAGGACGGCCGAAGCCGTCCTTGTGTTGCACCGTTCAGTGCAATCCCGTGCATGGAATCACAGGGAGTAGTACATGTCGTACTCGACCGGGGACACTTCCACGCGGGCGCGGGTGACTTCCTGCATCTTCAGTTCGATGTAGGCATCGATCCACGAATCGGTGAACACGCCGCCCTTGGTCAGGAAAGCGCGGTCCTTGTCGAGACATTCCAGCGCCTGGTCCAGGCTGTGGCACACGGTCGGCACCAGCTTGTCCTCTTCGGGCGGCAGGTGGTACAGGTCCTTGGTGGCAGCCTCGCCCGGGTGGATCTTGTTTTCCACGCCGTCCAGACCGGCCATCAGCAGCGCGGCAAAGCCCAGGTAGGGGTTGCACAGAGGATCGGGGAAGCGGGCCTCCACGCGGCGGGCCTTGTCAGACGCCACGTTCGGGATACGAATCGAAGCAGAGCGGTTCTTGGCCGAGTAAGCCAGCTTGACCGGGGCTTCGAAGTGCGGCACCAGGCGCTTATAGCTGTTGGTGCCGGGGTTGGTGATGGCGTTCAGGGCACGGGCGTGCTTGATGATGCCGCCGATGTAGTACAGGGCGAACTCGGACAGACCGGCGTAGCCGTTGCCTGCGAACAGGTTCTTGCCATCTTTCCACACGGACTGGTGCACGTGCATGCCGGAGCCGTTGTCACCGTGGTAGGGCTTGGGCATGAAGGTGGCGGTCTTGCCGTAGGCGTTGGCCACGTTCTGGATCACGTACTTCTGCATCAGCGTCCAGTCAGCGCGCTCAACCAGCGTGCTGAACTTGGTGCCGATTTCGCACTGGCCGGCGCCAGCGACTTCGTGGTGGTGCACTTCAACGGGCACGCCCAGCGACTCGAGGATCATGGACATTTCGCTGCGAATGTCCTGGGTGCTGTCAACCGGGGGCACAGGGAAGTAGCCGCCCTTGACACGGTTGCGGTGGCCGCGGTTGCCGCCTTCCATCTTGGTGCCGCTGTTCCAGGGGGCTTCGTACTCGTCAATGGCGTAGAAGCTGTTGCCCGGCTCGTTGCTCCAGCGCACGTCGTCGAACAGGAAGAATTCGGGTTCCGGACCGAAGAAGGCGGTGTCGCCCAGGCCGGAGGCCTTGAGGTAGGCTTCGGCGCGCTTGGCAATCGAGCGGGGATCGCGCTCGTAGGCCTTGCCGTCGGTGGGTTCGATCACGTCGCAGATCAGCACCAGGGTGATCTCTTCGAAGAAGGGGTCGATGAAGGCGCTGTTGGCATCGGGGATCAGCAGCATGTCGGAGGCTTCAATGCCTTTCCAGCCGGCAATCGAAGAACCGTCAAAGGCCTGGCCCTGCTCGAACTTCTCTTCGTCGAACTGGGACACGGGCACGGTGATGTGCTGCCACTTGCCACGGGTATCGGTGAAACGGAAATCAACGAACTTGACTTCGTTGTCTTTCACCATCTTCATCACGTCTGCGACGGTCTTGGCCATCAATATCTCCTGGTAGGGATGGGGGTTGAAATCGGATCTTTCTGCCTTTGCAGTTTCTGTGCCAGCCAGTCTGGGCAACTGCAATGGAATCAAACGTCGATTTTCCCTTGAGACAGATCGTTTTGGCAGGGCGGTCCCAAATTTTTGCGCCACCCGAACGACCCATTATGGTGCGATTATGCACTTTTGCGGTGCATTAAATCCTAGCGCACCAACTCGGGGCCTGTCTCCAGGCCAAATGGCTGCAAGCAGGTCATCAGGTCTGCATAAGCCGTCTGGACCGCCTGAGCCTCGCCTTTGACACCGAGTTCTATGTGCCGCCCCCACTGCGGATGGTCCACACTGGGCAAACTGAAAACCTTGATCGCAGGATGCCGGGCCTCGATGCTTTCCATCAGCGGTGCGAGCGTCGATTCCATGGCGCCAAACAAGATGATGGATTTCTCGACCTGCGCCACGCTGTGGAAATGGGCTGCGTAATGCGTGTCGAGCACCCATTCGGCCATGGGCCATGCCATGACCGGAAACCCAGGCAAAAAATGGAGCCGCTGCTCACATCTGAAACCGGGAATCTTGTTGTACGGATTGGGAATGATTTCTGCCCCCTCGGGAAACACCCCCATGTTCAGCCGGTGGACGTTGTCGGCACGCTCCGGCTCGTAAGGCACGCCTTGCTCGCGTGCTGTGTCCTGCATGCGCTCACGAATGAGACGCTCGGCCTCAGGGTGCAGCACCAGGGGGCGCCTCAGGGCTTGACCGGCGCACTGGCGCGTGTGGTCATCGGGCGTGGCGCCAATGCCTCCGCAGGAAAACACCACATCACCCGAGGCGAAAGCACGCTGCAGGCTCTCTGTGATGCGCGCCGGATCGTCGCCCAGGTATTCGGCCCAGGCCAGCTGCAGGCCGCGCGCGGCCAGGATCTCGATGAACTTGGGCAGGTGTTTGTCGGCACGTTTGCCTGACAGGATCTCGTCGCCAATGATGATGAGTCCCACACGCAGGGGAGCCGGGTTGCGATCAATGGGTGTGGTGGTCTTCGAAGGGTTCATGCGGCGATGCTAAACGGTCCGTGGCGTGGGGAGAATGGGCCACGGTCGTCGCCGGGACATCGATCACGTCGTCCATGCTGCGCTCGCGCCGCTCGGCCAGCGCAGCCAACGCGAAATGCGCAAACCACAGGGAGGAAAACGCGAACACCAGCATGTAGATCCAGATCGCGATCGGGATCAGGATCACAAATGCTGCCGCAAACAGCGCACCGGAAGCCCAGACAAGGCTGGGGGCAGCCCCCATCAACCCGGTCATCACACCGATGGCCAGCAGACTCAGGCGGTGTTGGGCCATGACCGCCATCCGTTCCTCGCGGCTGGCAAACTCGGCCAGAACATCAAAAGCCATCACCCGGTAGGTCAGCCAGCCCCAGATGAGTGCGGGCAAAACCAGCGCCAGTGGTGGCACCAGCCACATGGGCAGCGTCAGGAGCATGGCGCCCAAGGCCAGCAGCATCGACACCAGGCTCCAGCCCAGGCTCTGCCAGAAGCTGCCGCCTTGCTTGCGCTCCAGGCCGGCAAACCGTCGCTCGGCCACCAGGCGTGTGAGAGAGGGGGTCATGAAAAGCGACACCACCAACAACGCCCCCATGACCAGCAAGGGCGTCACAGAAAAGATCACCAGCAAGGGCGCGACCACGCTTTTGAGGTTGGGCATGCCCACGCCCTCGAACCAGCGCCACACCACCGACAGCAGACTCGAGGCCTCCAGCCAGCCATGCACACTGGCCACCGCATCATCCCAGAACCAATAGCCCAGCGTTCCCGACAGCACCACCATGATGGCCAGTGGAAGCAGGGACAAGCCAATCACCCGGGGGGCAAGGCAATAAAAGGCGGCACGCCAGAAGGAATCGAGGAGTAGACGCATGCGGCGAGCTTAGCAGCAGCGCTTTATCCGGAACAGAGGCAATCATAAGCCCCGAGGCCTTGGGGCAACGGGGCTGGGGAAAACAACAGCCAATCGCTGTACATCAATCACTTGGCCGCGGCTGCGTCCTTTTCGCATTTCTTCACGAAACTGTTTTTGGCGGCGCCGGCCAGCTTTTTCTCGGCAGCGGTTTTCTCGCAAGCCTCTTTGGCGGCGTTGGGCGATGCGGCAGCAGCGTCGCGCTCGCATTTCTTCATGAAGGAGGTCTTGGCTGCACCCGCCAGCTTCTTCTCGACAGCTTGCGCTTCACAGTGGCTGGCTGTGGTCGCTGCGGCTGCGGGGGCACCGGTGGCAGGCGCTTGGGCAAAGGCAGACAGGCTGAAGGCAGCCAGCAGGGCAAACAGCAATTTGTTCATGGGACACCTGGGTCTGAAAGTGAAAGGAATCCGGATTGTGCAACGCCAGCATGCGATGCGCCGCCGACTGGCGTTCCATTTTGTAATTGCCCTCACACAGGCTCAGGCGTGTCCCAGCAAGCGCTGCAAGCCCCGCCATTGCTGGGACCAGAAGCCATGTCCATAGTCCCGACCCTGTTCGACCTGGTCGCGAATGCCGGTCGGGTAGTAGCGCAGCTCGAAATTGGCCGTGCCAAACAGCATGTCCCACCAGGGCAACAAGACCCCGAAGTTGCAGCCCCCCAGCACCATGCGGTCGCCGCGCGGGCTTTCGTGGCCAATACCGATGGCGTGGTGACGACGATGAAAGCGCGGACTGACCCACAAACGTTCACCCAGGGTGCCAAACCAGCAGCGCAGATTGGCATGCTGAAAACTTTCGCTGAGCTGCCCCAGTGCAATCAGGGCCACAAATTGGCCAGGGCCTACACCGATCAGCGCCGCCACCGCCGAGAAGATGAGGCTGGTGATCACGCTGTCGAGCAGGTGGTTGCGGTTGTCGCTCCACATCGACATCTCGCGTTGGGCGTGGTGCAGCGCGTGCAGGGCCCACCAGCGCTCGGACTGGTGCTGCGCGCGGTGGATCCAGTAATTCACAAAATCAAAGACCACCAGGTAAACCAGAAAGCTCAACAAGGCCTGGTCGGTCACGCCCGGCCACACCTGATCCAGGTGCCAGGTGGGCAAGCCCTGCGCACGCAGCCAGCCCAATCCCTGTTCAAACAAGGCATCAAAGCTGAAGTACATGATCAACTTGAACAGGCCCAGACGGTGAAACAGTGTGTAGAGCACATCCACACGCACAGCCGCGTGGTCACACACAGGCGCTGCGGGCCACACACGCTCCAGGGGTCCGATCAGCACCAGCATGACCACGATCTGAAGCACCCCGACCAGCAGCCAGCCGGTGCCCTCGTACGCCACTTCCAGAATGTTGGACAAGCCCGCCCACACAGCCAACGGTTGCACCACAGTCTCGAACAGCCATTGTTGGCTTTGTGCAAAAAGATCGGTCAGCATGTCCATGGTCACACCATTGTTTCAAGGCCTGTTTTGAGCAGACAAGGGATGGTCCTGCACCCACGCGCGGTAAGCCGGGTGTTCGCGCAGCGTAGCAAAACACAGACCCTTGCGTTTGAGACCCTGGATCAGGGGCTCGAGCACTGCGGGCGCCCACGGATCCTGGCGCGACCAGATGCCCAGATGCGCCATCAGGATGTCTCCGGGCCGAATGCGCTCAAGTGCCTGCGCCAGCAGCCGCGCGTTGGGGTACTTTTCGCTGGGCAACTCGTCCCCCAGAAAACCGGCATCGGCCCAGCCCACATGGCGGTAGCCACAGGCCTGTGCCGCCTTGAGCAAGGCGGGTGAATGTTTGCCCCCTGGCGCACGGAACAGAGGCAGCGGTGCCTGCCCCGTCAATTGCTGCAGGCGGTCCGAAGCCTTGTGGAGGTTGGCGCAGTATTCTTCAGCGCGCCAGCGCAGGTCCTGGCCAGACTGCGGACCGCTGCTGGGGCGGATGCGAAAACCGCCCTCAGGCTGATCGCCGCGCCAATAGGCATGGTCGTAGGTGTGGCTGGCAAATTCATGCCCTTCCTTGGCGCGCGCGCGCCACCAAGCAGCCCAGTGCTCGCCGAGCGAGCCGTCGCCTTCGCGGGTTTTTTCGTGGGCTGCAAAAAAGGTGACGCGCACCTGCTGACGCTGCAGAACTTCTGCGATCAGCGGGGCCACACCCATGTGGCCGGTATCGAACGTCAGATAAACAGGGCGTTCGCAGACGGCGCCCGCCATCGCCGGCATGGCCAGCGTCAGCAGCATCCACTGCTTTTGTAGCGCAGGCTTACCAGCGCCCCGCATGGTCCAGCGTCCAGACGCCATGCGGCGATTTGCCCACGGGCACCTGCCGCACGACTTTGCGGCTGGGGATGTCGATGACGGTGAGTTTGCGCGCCCAACGCGAGGCAACCAGGATGGTCTTGCCGTCGGCGCTGACTTCCATGCAGTCAGGACCGGACGGTCCCGGAAACTCGGCTACCACTTGCAGTGTGCTGTAGTCGATCTGGCTGATGGTGTTGGCCACGCGGTTGCTCACCAGCACATGCTTGCGATCGCCCAAGGCGCGAAAGGCGTGCGCCCCCTGTCCGGTGGGCAGGACGCGGACGCTGCGCGGGGTACCGCTGCTGACATCGAACACTTCCACCCCGCGTCCCCCGGTGAGTCCCACCAACAGGGTCTTGTCGTCGGGTGTGCCAAACACATCGGCCGGCATCGGGCCGGTCGGCACACGGCTCTTGAGGCTCTGGGTGGCCAGGTCAATCGTGACCAACTCGTTGCTGTCCTGCATGGTGGCCCACACGGTGGTGCTCTTGCTGTCGATCCACAGGTGGCTGGGCGTCTTGCCGGTGGCAATGCGTTTGGCCAGGTTCAGGTTTTGTCCGTCCCAGCGGTAAATGTCGACATGGTTGAGGCGGTTGGCCGCGGTCACGAACCATTTCATGTCGGGGGAAAAACGCAGCTGATAAGGATCCAGGATGCCGGTGAGGGTGCGCTGAATTTCAGCCGTACGCGGATCAATGAACGTGAGTGAATCGCTGAGCGCATTGGCGACGATCACCGACTTCTCATCGGGTGTCATGTACAAGTGGTGCGGTTCCTTGCCCGTGGCGATGCGTTTTTTTTCGGACCAGGTGGCTGGATCGATCACACTGACATTGCCATCCAGCGAATTGAGGACAAACACGGGCGCCGCGTGGGCCAGCCGCAGGGGCATCAGTACCGCCAGGCCAGCACACGTTGCAAAAAGGGCAAAAATACGGAAAAAATCTGTCACAACGGGGCTTTCACGAACATCTTGGAGTTTAAACGTCCCCTCTTGCCGAAAATTGATGCCCGTCATTTCCCCTTCAAATACCATGGTCCTGGGTGTGTCCCTGGAGCTGCTGCAGATCCCGGGCCCGCGGGGCCGTCCCACGCTTGTGTTTCTTCATGAGGGGCTGGGCAGCGTGGCTCTGTGGCGCGACTGGCCAGCCCGATTGTGTGAACACCTGGACTGCGCGGGTCTGGTGTATTCACGCCAGGGCTACGGCCAATCCGAGTCCCGACCGGATGTGCGTGGGCATGGACGGCTGCAGCCAGATTACATGCACCATGAAGCGCTGCAGGTTCTGCCCTCCCTGCTGTCACAGCTCAATATCTCGCACCCGGTGCTGATTGGCCACTCGGATGGCGGCACGATTGCCCTGCTGCACGCGGCACACCATCCAGTGGATGCATGCATCGTGATGGCGCCGCATGTGATGGTGGAAAACATTTCGGTGCAGTCCATCGAGGCAGCACGCGAAGCTTATGAAAACGGCTCGCTGCGCAGCCGGCTCACGCCGTTCCACGCCGATGTCGACTGTGCCTTCTGGCAATGGAACGACGTCTGGCTCAGCCCCGCCTTCCGCCGCTACGACATCCGCCAGGAAATCAGGTCGATCGGTGCGCCCTTGCTGGCCATCCAGGGTGAGGACGATCCCTACGGCACCATGGCCCAGATCGACGAGATCGCTGTTGCCGTGCCTCATGCCCAACTGCTGAAGTTGCCGCAGTGTGGGCACAGCCCGCATCGGGATCAGCCTGAGGCAGTGGCAAAAGCTGTTCAAACCTTTCTGCGTGGGTCCTCGGGCTGAACCCAGGGGTGACAATTTTTGCGCCCCTCTGACATTTCCCGGCTTGGCCGGGGAAGCCATGCGTTAGCCGCGCACGAACAGGGTGACCAGCGGCTCGTCGCCCACCTGACGACTCCAGTGGCCGTGCACCTTGTCGTCAAACGTCGCCCCATCGGGCAACACATCGGCCGAATAAAAATGCTGGCCCGGGCTGAACACCCGTGAGCTGCCATCCTGCAGACCGATTTCCATCTGCCCGCCCAGAATGAACACCCACTGCGGGTTGCCCGTGCAGTGGAAACTGCTGCGAAAACCCACCGGGCTGTGGCGCAACTGGTAGCCTCCCGAAGCCATCAGGGCCGACAGGCGGCTCTCGGGCTTGCCGTCGGTCAGGGGAATGCTTTGTTCCTTGAACTTGGCGCGGCCATCGGTGTCGGTGAAGAGCACCACCTGGGTGAATGTCGTCATGGGTCTTGTCCTTGTGCGAAGCGCGGTTGATGCCTCAAACCACGGATCAAATGCCCGAGGGCTCGACGCCGAAATCGATCTGGACCTTCATGGCTTTTGTTTTGTCGCAGGCGAGCTCAAAAGCCTGCACGGCGTCCTGCACCCCCACCACATGAGAGATCACCGGGCGCAAATCCACCAGGCCTTCATTGATGAACTTCACCGCCACCGCAAATTCGGGGTGAAAGCGGAAAGTGCCACGCAACTCCAGCTCCTTGGCCGCCAGCTGCGTCATTGGCAACTGTGCATCGCCCCCCATGCCCACGCTGACGATCACGCCGCGTGGCACCACCACGTCCAGCCCGGCGCGCAGCGCACGGTCACTGCCCGATGCTTCAAACATGAAGTCAAACTGGCCTTTGTCTTTGGCATAGGGCGCCAGCGCATCGGGTTGAGTGGCCAGGTTCAGGGTCTCGTCAGCCCCCATGGCACGCGCACAGGCCAATGCGGTGTCGCTCAGGTCGGCCGCCACGATGCGTGCTGCACCCGCGCGGCGCAGGCCGGCAATCAGCATGGCTCCAATCGGCCCGCTGCCCGTCACCAGCACCTGTTTGCCAAACACGCCACCGGCGCGGTTGATGGCGTGCAGGCCCACCGACAGGGGTTCGGCCAATGCGGCGATCGCCAGGCTCACGCCCGCACGCAGCGGATGGGCCTGGTGCGATTCGATCACGAGCTTTTCGCGGAAAGCCCCCTGGATGTGCGGAAAGCGCATGGCACTGCCGTAAAAGCGCATGTCCAGACACTGGTTGTGCTGGCCTTGCTGGCAATAACGGCATTTGAAGCAGGGACGCGAGGGCGAAATCGCTACACGCTGGCCCACCGTGAAACCTTCCACACCTTCGCCCAGCGCCGACACCACGCCCGAGACCTCGTGGCCCAGCGCCATAGGCTCCTTGAGTCGCACGGTGCCGAAGCCGCCGTGCTGGAAGTAATGCAGGTCCGAGCCACAGATGCCACCAAAGGCCACTCGCACCTGCAGCTGGCCGGGTCCGGGCTGTTCTTCGTCCAGCGCATCCACGCGCAGGTCTTTGGGGGCGTGACAGATCACGGCTTTCATGGGATGTCCTTGTCGATCAGAGTGTGGCTGTGACGCCGCCATCCACATACAGAATGTGGCCGTTCACAAAGGTCGAGGCGTCGCTGGCCAAAAACACGGCAGCGCCGGCCAGCTCGTCGACCTCGCCCCAGCGTCGGCTGGGGGTGCGGTTGGTGAGCCAGCCGCTGAAGGTCTCGTCCTTGTAAAGCTTCTCGTTGAGTTCGGTCTTGAAGTAGCCAGGCCCGATGCCGTTGGCATTGATGCCCAAGGGACCCCAGTCAATCGCCATGCCTTTGGTGAGCATCTTCAGGCCGCCTTTGGTGGCCATGTAGGGCGCAATGCCTGGCCGTCCCAGCTCGGACTGCACCGAGCAGATGTTGATGATGCGGCCGCGCTTGCGGGTGATCATGTGGCGCGCCACCGACTGCGCCACAAAGAACACGCTGTCGAGGTTGGTGCGCAGGATGTCGTGCCAGTCAGATTCGGAAAACTCATGCAACGGACCCCTGCGCTGGATGCCGGCGTTGTTGACCAGGATGTCGATCGGGCCCAGGTCTTTTTCGATGCCGTCCACGGCCTCGCGCACCTGCGCCGATTCGGTCACATCAAAACCGCGCACATGCACGATGTGGCCTTCGTCGCGCAGGGCTTTGGCGGCCGCTTCGAGTTTGTCGGCCTGACGGCCGTTGAGGACGATGGCCGCACCGGCCTGGGCCAGCCCCCGGGCAATCGCCAGACCGATGCCTGCTGAAGAACCTGTGACGAGGGCGAGTCGGCCATCGAGCCGGAAGGTGGAAGCATTGATCATGGGGTCGGGCAGGCCTGCGCCTGCAGGTGGTGTGCAATGTGGCCGATCTGTTCGGCCGGAGGCTGCAGCACGCTCAGGGTCAGCGCCTGTTCGTCTGGCGCGGGTGGCTGCAGGGCAGCAAACTGGCTCTCCAGCAGGCTGGCGGGCATGTATTGATGGCTGCGGGCGGCAATGCGCGCCGCAATGACTTCAGGGCTGCCATCCAGGTGCACGAACAAGGTCTGTGCATCCCCGGCGCGCAAGCGGTCACGGTAAGCACGCTTGAGCGCGGAGCAGCTGATCACCAGACCCTGCCCGGCTTCACGTGCCTGCGCCAGCAAATCGGCCAGAGTGGCCAGCCAGCCAGCACGGTCGTGGTCATCCAGCGGCTGGCCTGCGGCCATCTTGGCGACGTTTTCAGGGGGGTGCAGGCTGTCACCCTCGACAAAGCGCCAACCCAAGTGGGCCGCCAATCCTTCACCTACGGTGCTTTTGCCGCAGCCGCTCACACCCATGAGCACAATACGCATGGGTTGGGGCCTGGCTGCGGCCGTTTCACTCACAGACGCTGCTCCGACTGGCCATCGAACAGATGCGTCTTGTGGGTGTCCACCTGCAGCCAGACGGTCTGGCCCGGCTGGGCGTCGGTGCGACCGTGCAGCGTGACCACCAGTTTGAAGTCGCCCACTTTGACCAACAATTCGGTTTCGGCGCCGGTGGGCTCGACCACCACCACCTCGGCCGCCACGCCCTGCCCTTGCGCAGCCAGGGTCACATCGGTGGGGCGCACGCCATAGTGCACCTGCTGGCCGCTGGTGCCGCTGCCGACCTGGCCCACCGGCCAGCGAGCGCCCTGGGCCTCCACCCAGGCACTGCCGGCCTCGATATGCAGCGTTCCCTTGACCACGTTCATGGCCGGCGAGCCAATGAACTGCGCCACAAACAGATTGCCCGGACGGTCAAACAGTTCCAGGGGCGTGCCGATTTGCTCGACGATGCCGTCGTGCATGACCACAATGCGATCGGCCATGGTCATGGCTTCGATCTGGTCGTGCGTGACATACACCGTGGTGGTCTTGAGGCGCTGGTGCAGCGCCTTGATCTCGGCACGCATGGCCACGCGCAGTTTGGCGTCGAGGTTGGAGAGCGGTTCGTCAAACAGGAAGACCTTGGGATCGCGCACGATGGCGCGGCCCATGGCCACGCGCTGACGCTGCCCGCCCGAGAGTTCGCGGGGATAGCGCTCGAGCAGGTGCTCCAGGTTCAGGATCTTGGCGGCATGGGCCACGCGCTCGGCGGTCATGGCCGCATCGGCTTTGCGCAGGCGCAGGCTGAAAGCCATGTTCTCGCGCACCGTCATGTGCGGGTACAGCGCATAGCTCTGGAAAACCATCGCGATGTCGCGGTCTTTGGATTCAAGCTCATTGACGACTTTGTCGTCGATGACGATGTCGCCACCCGAGATGTCTTCCAGGCCCGCCAGCATGCGCAGCAGCGTGGACTTGCCACAGCCCGATGGGCCCACCAGCACGACGAATTCACCGTCGTGGATGTCGAAGCTGATGCCGTGGATGATGTCGACCTTGCCGAAGGATTTCTTGATTTGGCGAAAAGATACGGATGCCATGTTTCGGTTCCTGAGGGGAAAGAGGTTCAGCTCTTGACGGCGCCAGCGGTCAGGCCGGACACCATGTAGCGTTTGAAGGCGTAGTAAATTGCCGCTGGCGGCAGGGCGTAGATCAGGCCGGTGGTCATGAGCAGCTCCCAGGGCGAGTCGTCGGCCGAGAGGAAATTGCCCAGCGCCACCGCCAGCGTCACGCTCTTGTCGTTGGACAGTAGCAGGAAGGCGTAAAGGTATTCGTTCCAGGCCAACAGCAGCGAATAGGTGCCCACCGCCACCAGCGACGGCACCATCAGCGGCAAATACACCAGGCGGAACAACTGCAGCGGTGATGCACCGTCCATGCGGGCGGCCTCATCGAGCTCGAAGGGCAGCTTGTCAGACGCCTGCTTGAGCACCCAGATGCAGTACGGCGAGGCGATGGTCACCATGGCCAGAATCAGCGCCCACTGGCTGTTGAGCAGGCCGTAGGCACCCATGGTCTTGTACATGGGCACCGCCAGAAAGGCCGCCGGAATGAAGTAGGTGAACAGCGCCAGGTTCATCACGGTGCGCCCGCCCGGCACTTTCAGGCGGCTGATGGCAAAGGCCGCGCAGGTGGCGATGAACAGGGTCAGCACCCCCACCGACACCGCGATCATGAGCGAGTTGCCCATCTGCACCCAGAAGTGGTCCAGATAAAAATGCTTCTGGTGGAACACGAAGTCGAAGTTCTGCAAGGTCGGGTGATCAGGCCAGAGCTTGCCGGTGGTGGCCGTGTCGCGCGGAGAAATCGCAAACAGCACCATGTGGTAGATCGGCAGCAGCGTCCACAACAGCACCGGAACGGCGATCAGCAACAGCTTGGCCTCGGTGGTGACGGATTTGAGTGTGATGCGTTTCATCTTATTTGGAGAGTCGTTTCATCATGAAATACACCAGCGGCAGGACCAGGGGCAGCGCCACCACGATCGAGGCCATGGCCAGGTCCACCTGGTCAAGACGCAGGTAGCGGATGCCCAGCGTGGCCAGCACATGGGTCATGTCGGCCGGTCCGCCACCTGTGAGCAGGTACACGCTGTTGAAGTCGCCCAGTGTCCAGATCGTCGACAGGATGGTCGATGTCAGGTACAGGGTCTTCATCGAGGGCCAGGTGATGAAGCGGAATTTCTGCCAGTTCGAGGCGCCATCGACCGAGGCGGCCTCGTACTGCTCGGACGGGATCGCCATGCGACCGGCCAGCAGGATCAGGGTCCAGAAGGGGAGCGACTTCCAGATGTGCATCAGCATGGCAAAGCCCATGGCCAGCGTCGGATCGTTGAGCCAGTTGGGTCCGTCCATTCCGGTGAGGCGGAAGATCAGCGAGTTGATGACGCCCCACTCGGGGTTGAGCATGAAGCGCACCGACAGGATGGTCGGGATCGAAGGCACGGCCCAGGGCAGGATAAAGATCAGCGAGATGATCCGGATCCACCAGCGCGACTGCATGAAGAAGCCGGACAGCATCAGGGCCACCGCCATCTTCACGTTGATCGCCACGACCAGGAACAGCACGGTGTTGATGGCCGTGCGAAAGAAAATCGGGTCGTCAAACAGTTTGACGTAACTCTCGGGGTGTCGCGCAATCCACAGGCCGTAGCCCACGGGGTAGAGCACAAAGACCAGAAAGATCAGTAAATAGGGCACCACCAGGGCCCTGCCCCAGAAAACCCAGGCGTTGCTTTTCTTGGTCTCGGGCGGCAGTGCCCCCTGCACAGCCAGGCTTGCATTCGACATGATGGTTCAGGAAAAAATTGGGAGAAACCGTGCCTGCGCTCAGGCAGGCACGGCAATGACGCTCAGGTCGCTCAGTTGGCGGCCACCTGCTTGATGCGGGCGATCATTTCGTCGACCGCCTTGTCCACCGGCACTTTTTCATTGAGCACGCGGTTCATGGCCTTGGCCCAGACGTTCTCGTTGTTGAGCTGGGTGAAGCGGAAGTTCTTGGTGAACTCGAAGGTCGAGGTGCCATCCATGAACTGCTTGTGCACGGCCTTGCGGTGCGGGTCGTCCTGCCAGAACTTGCTCTGCTGACCGGCCTTGGTCACCGGGAACCAGCGGCCCAGAGAACCTTCGACGTAAGGCATCAGGTTCTCTTCCTGCAGGATGAAGCTCACGAAGTCCTTGGCACGGGCCTTGTTCTTGGCATCCTTGAAGATCACGCCGGTCTTGATGGCGGCGCGATAGTTCATCTTGGTGCCATCGGGCTTGCTGGGGAAGCCTGCCGTCTTGATCAGCTCGGTGTAGTTCTTGCGGGCCTGGGCACGCTGGGCCTCGTTGAGCGCGGCATTGTTCATGTCGTCCAGCCACTTGGCTGCGATCGAGATCGTGGCGTTGTGGGTCAGGACCGTGGTGCGGTTGTGGAAGGCGACGTTGTTGTCAGGATCTTTCCAGCTGGTGGAAGACGGAGGCGTACAGCCCTTGCCATAGAAACTGGTGTAGTCGGTCAGTGCAGAGATCAGACCTTTGCGAACGTCCGGATCATCCACCAGCAGCTTGCCCGAATCGCTCACCAGCTTGACGTTGTAAGCATCCACGAACGTCAGGAAAGAATAGAAGGAGTCGGTCGAATCCACACCCATCGGGTTGCCGATGCCGAAGCTGCGTTGGCCTGTTTTCTGGCGATGTGCAGGCTGGACCTTGTCACACCAGAAACTCCAGTAGTCCTTCCAAGTGGTGGGAATATCGGTTTCCTTGAAACCTGCATCGGCCAGCATGTCACCCCAATACTGGATGTGCATCGTCTGCTGCTTGAGCGGGAAAGCGTAGTAGCTGCGCTTGGCTTCCTTGTTGTTGAGCAGGAAGGTGGTCTCGACCGTATTGGGCGCAAAACGGTTGCGCATCGGGTTGATCACGCTGGAGATGTCTTCGAGCTTGCCGTCGTAGGCCCAGGAGGCCGTCACCTGGAAGTCGAAAGAGTCACCGTAGGCCACATCCGGCGGACTGCCGGCATCGAGTGCTGCCACCGTCTTCGGAATCATGTCCTGGATCGGGTACTGCGAGAGTTCGATCTTGACGTTCTTGTTCTTGGCTTCGTACTTCTTGATGGCCGCAAACAGGGCATCGTCCTCGGCCTTGTAGAAGCCTTTGACCCACCAGACGGTGAGTTTTTCCTGTGCCGATGCCTGGGCACCGGTCAGCAAGCCGGCCACAGCAAAAGCTGCAAGCGCCACGGTCTTGATTTTCATGCTTTGTCTCCTCGTTTCTTCAGGGTTGAAAAGTCAATGCAGCCTTGAGCTGCGGTGCTGGCCTGCCCAGTCGGGGCAATTTCTTGCGGTGACTGAGCACATGATCAATGTCGTCTCGCGCGCCATCGATCAGTTTCTGGATGGCTTTTTCGGCGCGCGCCGGGTCGTGCGCGGCCACGGCATCGAGCACCGCCTTGTGCAGCGGCAGCGATGTGCGCGGGCCATCCTTGATACTGGTAGAAATCTCGAAACTGGTGCGCAGCAGGGCATTGAGCGCCTTGCTCATCTGCACGATCATGCGGTTGTGCGAGGCGGCCAGCAAGCCTTGATGAAAGCGCAGGTCGTAGGTGATGTAGTCCCCACCGAATTCGACCGCCTTTTTCATGCCTGCAAAGGCTTCGCTGATGCGTACGATGTCCTGCGCATCAGCGCGCTCAGCAGCCATGCGCACAGCCGCCGGCTCCACCACCCGGCGCAGCTCCTGCAGGTCCTGCAAAAACTCCACGCTCAGGCCATTGCGTGCCTGCCAGGCAATCACCGAGGGATCAAACCAGTTCCACTCGTCCTGCGGCAGCACACGGGTGCCGACCTTGGGTCCAGTGATCACCAGACCTTTGGCCACCAGCGACTTGATCGCCTCGCGCACCACCGTGCGGCTGACCCCCAGCTCCTCGCACAGCACCGGCTCCGGCGGCAGGCTGCTGCCTGCCGGGTAGCGCCCGGTCAGGATGGCTTCGCCGAGCCAGTCGAGTGTGTTGCCGTGGACGTTTTTGATCATGGTCATGCCGCTTATATTCTTATCATATGATGATTGAATCGACCACCTACAGGACAAACCCCAATGGTGAGACTCAAACGCGACACTCCGGCACCGGCGTGAGCAGCGGCCGGGCATCGAAATGCGCCTGAAGGTTCGCCAGCGTGAGATCGGACATGGCCCCGCGCGTCTGCGCAGTACCACTGGCCATGTGCGGCGTCAGCACCACATTGGGCAGGGCGCGCAGCGCAGCAGGCACGTGCGGCTCGTCGGCATACACGTCCAGACCTGCACCGGCAATCACACCTTTTTGCAAGGCATCGACCAGTGCTGGCTCATCGACCACCGAACCTCGCGCCACGTTAATCAGGTATGACTTGGGGCCCAGCGCCTGCAACACTTGGGCATTGATGAGGTGGCGCGTGGCCGCCCCGCCCGGCGTGATGACCAACAGGAAGTCCGACCACGACGCCAGCGCCGTGAGCGAAGGCTCATGGTCATAGGACACATCGCTGCGGGCCGAACGCGTGTGGTAACGGATGTCCATGTCAAAGGCTGCGGCACGTTTGGCGATGGCCTGCCCGATACGCCCCATGCCCACGATGCCCAACTTGGAGCCCGTGAGTTTGCGCGTGAGCGGGAACGGACCTTTTTCCCATTCACCCTTGCGGGTGAACTGGTCGGCGGCCGGGATATTGCGCGCCACGGCCAGCAGCAGGGCCAGACCGAGGTCCGCCACATCGTCGTTGAGTACATCGGGGGTGTGCGTGACGGGCACCCCACGGGCCTTGGCGGCCTGCACGTCCACGCCGTCGTAGCCCACACCACAGATGGTGATGACTTCCAGCTTGGGACACTGGTCCATGAGGGCTGCATCGATGCGGGCTTCGCCGCCACCCACCATGCCTCGCACGCGCGCCAGGACTTCAGGCGTGGCCGTTTCGCGTTGGTGTACTTCGAAACGCGCTTTCAGGCCTTCAGACAAAAAAGGGGGAATGCGGGAGGTTTGCAGGATGTCGATCTTGCTCATGCGTGTCCTGAGGGTGACGGTTTGAGGGTTTGCCCGAAGACCACGGGCGGGGTGCTTCAATCATCATACGATAGTATTTTTGAAAGACACCCTCTCGTTTCCCCTGACTTCTGTCACCCACGCACCATGACCTCAAACTCCCGCAAAAAACCCTCCGAACTCCGCTCCCAACAATGGTTCGGCCGCCAGGACCGTGACGGCTTTGCCTACCGCAGTTGGGTCAAAGGCAAGGGCGTGCCGCACGACCAGTTCGACGGCCGCCCCGTGATCGGCATCTGCAACACCTTCAGCGAACTCACGCCCTGCAACTCGCATTTCCGCACTCTGGCCGAACAGGTCAAGATCGGCGTGTACGAGGCGGGCGGCTTCCCGCTCGAATTCCCGGTCATGTCACTGGGCGAGACGCTGCTGCGCCCCACCGCCATGCTCTACCGCAACCTGGCCAGCATGGATGTCGAGGAATCCATCCGTGGCAACCCGATTGACGGCGTGGTGCTGCTGATGGGCTGCGACAAGACCACGCCCAGCTTGCTGATGGGTGCATCGAGCGCCGGCCTGCCCACCATCGGCGTCTCCGGCGGCCCCATGCTCAACGGCAAATGGCGTGGCCAGGAGCTGGGCTCGGGCACCGGCGTGTGGAGCATGAGCGAGCAGGTGCGCGCCGGCACCCTCAAGCTGCAGGACTTTTTTGAAGCCGAGAGCTGCATGCACCGCAGCCATGGCCACTGCATGACCATGGGTACTGCCAGCACCATGGCCAGCATGGTCGAGGCCCTGGGCATCGGCCTGCCCGGCAACGCCACCTACCCTGCCGTGGACGGTCACCGCAATGTGCTGGCCCGTGAAGCCGGCCGCCGCATCGTGGAGATGGTGCACACCGACCAGACCATCAGCAAGGTGCTGACCAAGGAAGCTTTCGAGAACGCCATCCGCACACTGGCGGCCATTGGCGGCTCGACCAACGCGGTGATCCACCTGATCGCGATCGCCGGCCGTCTGGGACTCAAGCTCACGGTGGACGACTTCGAGCGCCTGGGCAGCGAGCTGCCCTGCCTGCTGAACCTGCAGCCCTCGGGCGAGCACCTGATGGAAGACTTCTGCTATGCCGGCGGCCTGCCGGTGGTCATGAAGGAAATCGAGCACCTGCTGCACAAAGACATCGTCACCGTGAGCGGCAAGACCGTGGCCGAGAACATCGCTGGCGCCGTCAACTACGACCCGCGCGTGATCAAAAAGTTTGACGAGCCTTTCAAGGAAAAGGCCGGCATCGCCATCCTGCGCGGCAACCTGGCCCCGCGCGGCGCCGTCATCAAGCCCAGCGCCGCCACTCCGAAGCTGATGGTGCACACTGGCCGCGCCGTGGTGTTTGAAGACAGCGACGACTTCCACAAGCGCATCGACGACGAGAACCTGGACGTCGACGAAAACTGCATCCTGGTGCTCAAGAACTGCGGTCCCAAGGGCTATCCCGGCATGGCCGAAGTCGGCAACATGCCGCTGCCGCCCAAAGTGCTGCGCAAGGGCATCACCGACATGGTGCGCATCTCGGACGCCCGCATGAGCGGCACGGCCTACGGCACCGTGGTGCTGCACACCGCACCCGAGGCCGCTGCCGGCGGCCCGCTGGCCATCGTGCAGAACGGCGACATGATCGAGCTCAATGTGCCCGAGCGCAAACTGCAGCTGCTCATCAGCGATGAAGAGCTCAAAGCGCGCCTGGCCAAGTGGGCCCCCCCCGAGCCGCCGCTCAAGTCGGGTTACTGGAAGCTTTACATCGACCATGTGCTGCAGGCCGACGAAGGCGCCGACCTGGACTTCCTGGTCGGCCAGCGAGGCGCCTTTGTGCCCAAGGACAACCACTGATACCAGAACTGTGCAGGAGCGCGCCCCTGCGCGCGAAAATCGCGAAGACATTCGGCCGCGAGGGCGGCCTCCTACATAACCTCAACACTTCAGGATCTCAACATGCGCATTCTTGTCACCGGCGGCGCCGGTTTCCTTGGGGCCCGTCTGGCCCGTGCAATCCTCCAACGCGGCCAGCTCTGCGGCCAACCTGTGAAAGAGCTGGTCATCGCCGACCTGTTCCCCGCCCCCGCCGACCTGCAGGCCGACCCGCGTGTCAAAAGCCATGCCGGCCCGATGCTGGAACAGGGCGAGCTGCTGGCCAGCGGCTTCGATGGCGTGTTCCACCTGGCCTCGGCCGTCTCGGGCGAGTGCGAACTGGACTTCGACCTGGGGATGCGCTCCAACCTGGACAGCACACGCTTGCTGCTCGACAGCATCCGCCGCTCGGGCAAAGTTTCGCGCTTCGTATTTGCCAGCTCTGTGGCGGTGTTCGGCCCCTACGCCGACCAGCCCATGCCTGCACTGGTGACCGACACCACCCTGCCCTCGCCACAGACTTCTTACGGCACGCAAAAACTGATGCTGGAATACCTGGTGGCCGACCAGACCCGCAAGGGTTTCATCGATGGCCGCTCGGCCCGCCTGATGACGGTGACGGTGCGTCCAGGCAAACCCAACGGCGCCGCCTCGTCTTTCTTCAGCGGCATCATCCGTGAACCGCTGGCCGGGGCGGAAAGCATCTGTCCGGTGGACGCCAGCGTGTCACACCCGGTGTCCTCGCCGGGCACCACCATCCGCAGCCTGATCGCCGTGTTCGAGGCCAGCCAGGCCACGCTGGGCAACCGCCTGGCGCTGAACCTGCCGGGCCTGAATGTCACGGTGCAGCAGATGCTGGACGCCCTGGAGAAAGTCGCGGGCAAGGCGGTGCGCAGCCGTGTGCGATTCGAGCGCGACGAACGCATTGCCGGCATCGTCGGCAACTGGGCCCGCGGCGCCAGCAGCGAACGGGCCAACGCCCTGGGCCTGCAAGCCGACAGCTCGTTCGAATCGATCATCGAGCAGTACATCGACGACTGCCGCAAGCAGCCGGGCTATCCCGCCGAAGCCCTCAAGGGCCTGTAAGTCCCAAGGTGCTCAGAAGTGCGTGCTGATGGCGCCGGTGATCCGCGCTTGGTCATCGACCAGCGCCATCCAGCGCCACTTGTCGAAGGTGGTGCAGGGATGCGAAATGCCCAAGGCAATGCGATCACCCACCTGCGGCACGAGGCCCGCCGGATCGAAGCGCATGTGGGCATGCTGATCGCTCAATGCCTGGACCTGCCAGTGTTCTGGCGTCGCCTCAATCAGCCGGCTGCCGCGCGCCGCCCAGCGCACCGGCAGGGGCATGCGCTGGTCAAAGGACACATCGCGCCGGCCGCCGCTGAGCACCGCCAGCCCCGGCTCGGGCACCGACTGCACCAGGGTCCAGATTTCAATGGCGGGCTGCAGGGAATCCTGCAAATGCTCGCGCTGCTCGACCAGCTTCAGAAACTGCGCATAGCGGCCGTGGTCGTGCGTCACATAGCAGCCCGAGCGCAGCACCCCCTGCACCGGGCGGCCCATCGCGTAGCCGGTCAGCAGCGGGATCACCAGATCGAAGATGGCCGAGCCGCCGGCCGTGATGAGCAGTTGATCGTCACCCCACAAGGCTTCGGTATCGATGGCCTGCACCACCGAGCGCACGCGACGCACCAGGGCGCTGACGGCCTCGCTGTCGTGCGCGCTGTCGCAGGTGGCCAGACCGCCTTCGTAACACTCCACCCCGCACAGCCGCGCCACCGGCGAAGCGGCCAGCGCGCGCGCCAGGGCCAGCGCCTGCTCATGCGTGCGGCAGCCGGTGCGAAAACCGTCGGTGCCCAGCTCCAGCAGCGCATCAAAGCGGCGACTGCAGTTGCGGCGCCCTGCCCAGTCTTCGATCATGGCCAGCTGCGCCTGCGAATCCACCAGAAACCACACGCGCGTGCCGGTGTGGCGTGTCAGCAGGGCATGCAGTCCGTCCAGATCGGCATCGGCCAGCACCTGGTTGGCGATGATGCAGCGCTGCGCGCCGGCTTCAAGGGCCAGCTGCAACTGGTGCACCGTGGCCACCGTCATGCCCCATGCGCCAGCCTGCAGCTGCAGGCGAAACAGTTCGGGCGACATCGTGGTCTTGCCGTGCGGTGCCAACTGCACGCCCTTGCGGCGCGCCCAGTCCTGCATCCAGGCCAGGTTGTGCATCAGCGCCGGCTTGCGCAGCGTCGCCAGCGGGTAGGGCATGACGTCATCGAGCACATGCCACTGACGCTCAGCGAAGCCGTCCACTGCCGTGGGTGGGGCCAGCAAGGGGTAGGCCTTGAAGTGGTGGTCGATGTCGAATGCCATGGCCTTTTCTCCAATGGGAAATTCCTGTCTGCAACGATTGTCCTATGAGTCATCCTGCCCCCAGAAGCCTCGATGTGGCCGCGCTCGGCGAAGCCATGCTCGAGTTCAACCAGACCCAGACCGAGCCGCCCCTGTACCTGCAGGGCTTTGGGGGTGACACCAGCAACGCGGCCATCGCTGCCGCACGCGCCGGCGCGCGCGTGGCCTACCTCAGCCGCCTCGGACAAGACCACTGGGGCCACCTGCTGATGCAGCTGTGGGCACGCGAAGGGGTGGACACCCGTGGCATCGTGCGCGATGCGCAGGCGCCCAGCGGCGTGTACTTCGTGAGCCACGACGAACGCAGCCACCATTTCAGCTATGCCCGCGCAGGCTCGGCCGCGAGCCGCATGCAAGCCGCCGATGTGCAGACGCACTGGTCCGGCCTGATCGGAGCCAGCCACTGGCTGCACCTTTCAGGCATCTCGCTGGCCATCTCGCCTTCGGCCTGCGACGCCGGTTTTGCGGCCATGCACGCGGCGCGGGCGCAGGGCACCCGCATCGCCTTCGACTCCAACCTGCGCCTGTCGCTGTGGCCGCTGGACCGGGCTCGCGCCTGTATCAGCGAGGCGGTGCGGTTGTGCGACCTGTTCCTGCCCAGCCTGGATGACATGAAAGCCCTCACGGATCTGCACAGCCCCGAAGCGGTACTGGACTGGAGCCATGCCCATGGCGCGCGGCAAGTGGTGCTCAAGCTCGGCGCGGAAGGCGCCATCGTCAGCGAAGATGGCCAACGCACGCGCATTGCACCGCTGAGCGTGCGGGCAGTGGACGCGACCGGCGCCGGCGACTGCTTTGCGGGCAACCTGCTGGCGCGCCTGTGCCGGGGTGACCGCCTGACGCAGGCCGCCCGCTACGCCAACGCCGCAGCCGCCCTGTCGGTACAGGGCCATGGCGCAGTGGCCCCTTTGCCCACCCCTGCGGCCGTGCAGGCCCTGCTGTCAACATGAACCCGCCGTTTCAACGTCCTTTGGTCGCCGTCGACTGGGGCACTTCCGCCTTGCGTGGCGCCCGTTTTGACCCCCAAGGCCGGCGACTGGAACAGCGCCACTTTCCTCGCGGCATCCTCACCGTGGTCCCGGGTGAATTCCCGGCCGTGTTCAAAGATTGCTTTGGCGACTGGATGCAAGACAGCCAAACCCTGTGTCTGCTCTCGGGCATGGTAGGCAGTCGACAAGGCTGGCAGGAAGCAGCCTACTGTCCCTGCCCGGCCGGTTTTGCCGAACTCGGTCAGCACCTGCTGTGGCTGCAGCCGGGACGCCTGGCCATCGTGCCCGGCCTGTCGGTGCAACAGCACGATGGTCTGCCGTTTGCGCAGCACGACGTGATGCGTGGCGAGGAAGTCCAGATCTTCGGCGCACTGTCGCTGGCCGGGGTGCAGGACGCCACCGTGGTCCTGCCCGGCACCCACAGCAAATGGGCACAGGTGGCGCAAGGCCGCGTGACCGGTTTTCGCAGTTTCATGACCGGCGAGGTCTTTGCCCTGCTGAGCCAGCACTCCATCCTCTCGCGCACCCTGGTCGCCGACGCGCCCTGGCACGAGGCCACCTTCAGCGATGCCGTGCTGCTGGCCCAACGCACACCCAGCGTGCTCTCCAGCATCTTCGCCACGCGCACGCTGGCCCTGTTCGACACCCTGCCTGCCGAACGGCACCCCAGCTTTCTGTCAGGCCTGCTCATCGGCGAAGAACTGCGCGCCATACAGGCGCACCACAGCCGCGTGCTGCTGCTGGTGGGCAGTGCAGCCCTCTGCCTCCGTTACCAGCGCGCTCTGCAGGCGCTGGGACTGAATGCACAAAGCCTCGGCGATGAAGCCACCTGGGCCGGCCACCTGACACTGGCGCGCGCACTGCAACGGAACCTCTGAACCCATGAGCACCACACCCGCCCACCTCCTGGCCTCGGGCCTGCAACAGCTGCCCCTGGTGGCCATCCTTCGCGGCCTGACACCCGCAGAAGCCCCGGTCATCGGACATGCATTGACCAGCGCCGGCTTCGTGCTGCTGGAAGTGCCGCTCAACTCGCCCCGGCCACTGGAGAGCATTGCTGCACTGACCTCACAGCACCCCGATTTGCTGATCGGCGCCGGCACGGTGATGAGCGCAGCCGACGTGCGCAATGTGCACGCCGCAGGCGGGCGACTGATCATCTCTCCGCATTTCGATGCCGAAGTGGTGCAGCAAGCCCTGCGCCTGGGCCTGGCATGCATGCCCGGCGTGGCCACGCCGAGTGAGGCGTTTGCCGCCCTCAAAGCCGGGGCACATGCGCTCAAGCTGTTCCCTGCCGAAATGATCGGCCCCGCCGTGGTCAAGGCCCTGCGCGCCGTACTACCCTCCAATGTGCCGCTGTTGCCCGTGGGGGGTGTCAGCCCGGACAACATGGCCGACTGGCGCAAAGC